>Ga0082335_1004094_pt1 | contig 22646 bp, 9 predicted proteins | sample Subgrocontami58m_FD_72375 | JGI IMG/M metagenome (GOLD analysis project Ga0082335, IMG submission 72375) | Subsurface groundwater microbial communities from S. Glens Falls, New York, USA - GMW37 contaminated, 5.8 m (SPADES assembly) (version 2) ...
AAGCGCTGGAACCCCTGGCCGATCATTTCCACCTTCCGCCGGCCGCCGAGCTGCAGCGTCTTGCTGGCGCGAACGTTGAAGCTGTTGTACCGGTTGTTGTCGATGTTCGACGCCGGAATCGGCGCCCGCCCGAGCGTCGCGCGATACGCGTTCACCGTTGCGAGGAAGTTGTCATTGCGGTTGCCCTGGTTGGCCGTTGTCCCCGGCACGTAGTCGGTGATCGCGCCGTCCCTGTTCAGATCCGTGCCGGCGCGCGCATTGAACGGCATCGTCGACCTGATGTTCCAGACCGTGCCGAGCGTGACGTCGCCGGGGAGCATCACCGACCCGCTCGCCACCAGGTTGTGGCGCCGGTCGGATGTGGCCGGCCCGAAGTCGTACTCCGGATGATAGAAATCGGTGACCGTCCCGTTGGTGCCGACGCCCGCGGTGCTGTCGCTCTTGAGCAAGGTGTACGAGAGCAGCGCCTGCCAGCGGTTGGCGTAGCGCTTGTCGAGCCGCACGTACAGCGCCCGGTACTTCGCCTCGCCGGTCGACTGCGCCTGGATGATCCGCCCCCACGTCGGATCGGGCCGCGCACCGGCCGGCGTCACCGGCGTGTTGATGTTCGCGGTCATCGTCAGAGCGAACGAATGCGTGTACACGGCGTCGATATCGATCGCGAGGTGCGGGGCGATTTCGCGCGCAATGCCGAAGTTGAGCGTCTTGGCCACCGGGTTGCGCAGATCGTTGGCGACGATGTTGATGTTGGGCGGCGCGGTCGACGCGAACGACTCCGGCGTGCGGCCGCCGTACGGGTCAGGATAGGTCGGGTTGGCGATCGTGATGCTGGTCTGCCGAATCGTCGTGATCTCGGCACGCATCGCCGCCATCTGGATGTACATGTAGTACCAGCCGTAGCCGCCGCGCAGCACGGTCTTGCCGTCGTTGGTGACGTCCCACGCAAAGCCGAGCCGCGGTGCGACGTTGTTGTGGTCGCCGCGGGAGGCGAAGTCCACGTACGGCAGCGGCCGCCGGTACATCGACTGCGTCAAGTTCTGGTTGAACGCGTTGGCCTGCAGGTCGTACCGGATGCCGACGTTCAGCGTCACGTTCGGCCGGGCCTTCCACTCGTCCTGCGCGTAGAGCTGCCACCAGTTGTTCGACAGCGTCCGCGTCAGGCGCGGGAAGGACGCCGTGAACTGTTGCGGGTTTTTCAGCGCGGCGATCGCGGCGGCCGAGCCGTCGAAGAACTGGTCGGTCGAGAACGCCCACGTGCCGAGCGGCGACGCCGTGACGTCCTCGTACGACGGGATGTTCAGGAACGCGAAGCCGGCCTTCAGGTTGTGCGACGAGGCTTTGAACATGAAGTCGTCGCGGATATCGCTCTGGCGCGTCATGTTGAACATGTCCGCGCTGCTGCCCCAGTTGAGGCTGGGGAACGTGTAGACCGGCGTGCTCCCGGCGTAGCGCTCGGCCGAGAAATCACCCTGCGCCCCGTCCCATACCTTGGTTCCCGGAGGCGCGAGCTGCGCGTAGAACCGTGTGCGCGGCCCCTGGAAGCGAATCTCGTTCAGCGCGTTCGCCGAGATGACCCACGTGTGCCCCCACACGAGCGAGTCGCGCTCCTGCCGGCTCAGCCCTCCGCCGCCCACTGAGCTGAAGGCCGACGCGGTGCCGCCACACCCTTCGCACGAGGCTGTCTCCAGCATGTAGCCGTAGCGCGCGAAGAACGACTGGTTCGTCGTCAACTGCGCGTCGCCGCGCGCGAAGATCAGGTTGCCGCGGTACCGCGACGGGAAGGCGCCTTCGAGCGCCGAGTAGAACTGCGGCTTGCCGGTGTTGACGATGAAGGCCGTGTCCTGGTTTGTTCGCTCCGTGGCGACGAAGAAGTGCACCCGGTCCTTGACGAGGGGGCCGCCGAAGGCGCCGCCGAACTGATTGCGCCGGAACGCGGGCTTCGCGCTGCCGACCGTGTCGTGCGCGATCTGCTCGAACTTGTTCATCTGGTTCAGGTTCTTGTCGCGGAAGAACTCGAGCACCTCGCCGCTCCACAGGTTCGTGCCGCTCTTGGTCACGATGTTGACGACCCCTCCGGTCGTCCCGCCGAATTCCGCGGGCGCCTGGGTGACGCTCACCTTGAATTCGCGGATGGACGTCTGTGGGAAGTCGAGCCGCGGCTCGCCGGCGTTACCCGACCAGTTCATGCCGCCGTCGACGTAGAACGCCGTCGCGCCGCGCATCTGGCCGGCGCCGACGTCCGCGTTGGCGCGACGGGGCCGCATCGAGTCCTGACTGGTGCCGGGCAGCAGCAGCGCGAGGCTCACGGGTTGGCGATCGGCGACCGGCAGCGTGGCGATCTGCTCCTGCGTGACGACGCCCGCCACTTCGCTCTTGGTCGTGTTGACGACGGGCGACTCGCCGGTGACGGTCAGGGTTTCCTGGAGACCCTCGAGCGCCATCGTGATGTCGTGGCTCAATTGCAGACCGATGGTGATCGTCAAATCCTTCACGTCGACGGTGGCGAATCCGGCGAGCTCGGCCTTCACTTCGTAGCGTCCCGGCAGCAGCCCGGCGAATCGGTACTCGCCGGTCGATTCGGTGGTGCCGGTCCGCGCAACGCCCGTGTCGGCGTTGCGCAGCGTCAGCGTGACGCCGGGGAGCACGCCTCCCTGCGCATCCTTGATGGAACCGGTGATGATCCCGGTCGTTTGGGCCTCGGCGGCGATCGCGACGCCGAGGACGGCGAGCAGTATCAGGACCGGAAGATGACGGGGACGCCGCAAACGGGACACGGTACGCACCATAGCGTTTCTCCTCGTGAAGATCTAAATCACACTGAAGCCCGGCGCGCGCCGAACTCGCGGCGCGCGCCGGCCATCTGAAGGAACTGCCTGCCCTACCAGGCCACCCGGACCGCAAGCTCCGCCTGCCGGCTCGGCAGCGCCTGCGTAATCCGGCCGAAGGAGGCGGACCCCGCGTTGGTCACCCAGGTACCCGCGCCGCCCGAAGCCAGCAGGTTGGTCGTACCGAGCAGGTTGAACACCTGGCCGATCAGCTCGAGCTTGCGGTTGCCGCCGAGCGGAATCGTCTTGCTGACGCGGATGTCCATGCGGTTGTACCGGTTGCTGTCAATCTGCGCCTCGGGAATCGCCGCCAGCCCGCGGGTCGCGCGGTAGGCATTGACCAGCGAGAGGAAATTCGCGTCGCCGCGGTTGCCCTGGCCGGCGGCCGTCCCGGGCACATAGTCGGTCACCGCGCCGTCGCCGTTCAGGTCCGTGCCCGCCAGCGCGCTGAACGGCATCGTCGAGCGCAGCGTCCAGACGGCGCCGAGGTTGATGTTGAACGGCAGCAGCACCGAGCCGCTCGCCACGATGGTGTGCCGGCGGTCGGAGGCGCCGGGGCCCTCGTCGAGGCCGGAATTGAAGTAGTCGGTCCGCGCCGGCGTCTGCCCCACGCCGGGGAAGTTGGTGTCGCTCTTCGCCAGGGTGTAGGACAGCATGTACTGGTAGTTGTGCGAGTAGCGCTTCTCGAACCGGGCGAACAGCGCCTGGTACTTCGCTTCGCCCACCGGCGACACCATCACGATGCGGCCCCATTCGGGCAGCGCACGCAGCCTCGTCACCGGGTCGGGTGAGTTCACGTTGACGGCGACCGGGAAGTCGACGGTCTTCGTGTACACCGCGTCGAGGTTGATGGCCATGTTGGGCCCGAGCTCGTGTGAATAGCCCAGGTTCACCGTGTGGGCAGAGGGGTTCTTCAACTCGTTCGACAGGATCTGGATGTTCGGCGGCGTCGTCGGGGCGAACGCCGCGGGGGTCTTGCCGCCGTACGGATCCGGATACGTCGGGTTCCGGATCGTGATGCTGGTCTGCTTGAGGCTCGTGATCTCGGCGACCGTCCACGTCATCACGATGACGTGGTACACGAGGCCGTACCCGGCGCGGACCACCGACCGGCCGTTGTCGCCCAGATCCCACGCCAGGCCGAGTCGCGGCTGGAAGTTGTTGCCGTCGCCGCGCGAGGCGAAATCGACGTAGGGCAGCGGCTTGGGGAACGACGACTGAGTGAGGTTCTCGTTGAACGGGCCGTGCTGCACGTCGTAGCGCACGCCGAGGTTCAATGTCACGTTCGAGCGCGGCCGCCACTCGTCCTGCGCGTACACCTCGTAGTAGCGGTTTGTCATCGAACGGGCGAGCGGCGGGAACGATGCCGTGAACTGCGTCGGGTTCTTCAGGTTGTTGATGGTCGCCGGCGTGCCGTCGAAGGGCTGGTCCGTCGAGAAGGTCCACGTGCCCTGCGGTTGGCCCGGCACGTCCTCGCGGAGCGGCAGGTTCGAGAACGCCCCGCCGAACTTGAAGTTGTGGCTGCCCTTCGCGTCGAAGCTCACCGACATGTCGTCGCGGGCCTCGTAGAAGCCGAGGAACACGATCAGGTCCGTGTTCACGCCCCACCTCAGGCTGGGGAACACGTAGAGGGGCGTCTGCCACTGCGTGCGTTCGGTCGGGAACGCGTTGACCTCGCGCCAGTCGTCGTGTCCCGGCACGCCCTGGTAGTGCCACTGGATCGCCCTCTGCGCGCGGAACTCGTTCAACACCTTCGAGCCGATGACCCACGTGTGGCCGGCCACCCACGAGTCGCGGGGCAGCCACAGGTCGTCGCCGGTGAACGCCGCGTTCGTGCCGCCGCAGCCTTCACACAACGTCCACGAGTCCTGCCACCCATAGCGCAGGAACACGTTCTGCTGCGACGTGAGCTGCGCATCGCCTCGCGCGAACCACAGGTTGTTCCTCGTGCCGATGGGGATCGACCCCTCGAGCGCGGAGTAGTACTGCGGCGCGCCGGTGTTCACGATGGCGCGCTGGTTTTCGACGGTGCGCTCGGCCGCGAGGAAGAAGTGGAGCCGGTCCTTCACCACCGGTCCGCCGAAGGAGGCGCCGAACTGGTTGCGCCGGTAGTCCGGCTTGGGCTTGCCCTTCTCGTCGTGCGCCTGCTGCTCGAACAGGTTCATGGCGTTCAGGCTCTTGTCGCGGAAGAACTCGACCGCGTCGCCCGAGAACAGGTTGCTCCCCGACCTCGTAGCGATGGTCACGACGCCGCCGGTGCGCCCGCCGTACTGCGCGGGCGTCTGGCTCACGTTCACGCGGAACTCGCGCACCGCCGCCTGTGGGAAGTCCTGCCGCGGCTCCCCGGCCTTCGACGACATGTTCGACACTCCGTCCACCATGAAGTTGCTGGAGAAGATCGCGATACCGCCCGCGCCGATGTTCGCGTTGTTGCGCCGCGGACGCGTGGTGTCGGCGCCGGTGCCCGGCAGCAGCAGCGACAGCGAGACCGCCTGTCGATCGCCGACCGGCAGCGCCTGGATCATCTGCTGGGTCACGACGGCGGACACCTCGCTCTTGGTCGTCTCGACCACCGGCGCCTGGGCGGTGACCGTCAGCGACTCCTGCACGCCGGAGAGCGACATCGTGATGTCACGCTGGATCTCGACTCCGACGTTGAGCGTCAGGTCCTTGATGTCGGCCGGCGCGAACCCTGACAGTTCCGCCTTGAGCTCGTAGCGGCCCGGCTGGAGACCGGCAAACCGGTACTTGCCGTCAGCTTCCGTCGCAAGCGTGCGCGTCGCGCCGGTCTCGGTATTGCGCAGTGTGATGGTGACGCCGGGCAGCACGCCACCCTGGGCATCGACGATGGCGCCGGAGAACACACCGGCGATCTGCGCGCGCGCCGGAACGGCCGTCGCGCCAAGGCATGCCAGGAGCACGGCCAGACACCGAAGTCGCTGCCATGCGACACTGAATCTTCCCATCATTCGATCCTCCTCTCGTGGCGCGAACCACGAAGCAGACGTCTACCGGATCAGCGCAGTTGTCTACGGCCTGTCGTCTCCGTTGCGGCTACTCGATCGGCTCGAGCTTCACGATCGACGCGCCGTGGTTGCTCCCCACCCAGAAGGTGACGGGCGTCGTTTTGTTGTCGACGAACACGCGGCGGACGTTGGTCTGCTTCGGCAGCAGGTACTCGATGATCTCGCCGGTCTTGGGGTTGAGCCGCTGGATGCGGTCGTTGTATTCGCCGCCGGCCCACGCCTCGCCGTTCTTGTCGGCGGTGACGTCGTAGGGCTGCGAGATGGCCGTGGGCGGCGCCCACTCCTGGAACGTGCCGGTCTTCGGGTCGTACATCCCGATGCGGCCGCCGCGGTTCTCACCGAACCAGACGCGATCGTGCTCGTCGATCATCCCCCGGCGCGGCCCTGAGCCCTTGGTCGGCGTTGGGATGAGGGTGATCTTGCCGGTCTTCGCGTCGATCTTGCCGATGTGCTCGGCGCCCATCACGAGGAACCAGCCGTTGTTCTGCGAGTCCGCGAGGACGTCGTAAATGTTCGGTCGCGGAATCGGGAAGGGCGCGAACATCTCAGTCTTGCCCGTGGCCAGGTCGGTGCGCAGGAGCGTGTACGTGCCGGCGTCCTGCCACCACACCTTGCCGTCCACGTGACTGGCGTTCGGGCTGACCTGGTTGATCTGAACGTGGTCTCCGTCCAGATCGGCCGGAAGGCGCCAGGTCTGGAACTTCTCGGTCGTCTTGTCGAATTTCGCAATGCCGCCCTGGAACTGCATGCCGAGCCAGACGTTCTCGTCCTTGTCGAATCGCATCCCGAGCGTGCCCGTGTTCGCGCCGGGTTTCAGGGTGGGTACCGTGTACTCTTTCACCTTGCCCGTCTTCTGGTCCATCTTGCCGATGATCTGCTCGCCGAAGGCGTTGTACCAGACGACACCCTGCTTGTCGACGATCACGTCGTGCGGCTGCCTCGTGCGCGCCGGCAGATCGTACTCGGTGTAGATGACCTTCGTGGCCTTGCCCTTCGGGCGGGGCAGGGTCTTGAGCTCATACCCCCACTTCGGCGTCGCGCTCAGGTTGATCGTGGCGAGATAGGCGGCCTGCCGTTGTTGCCCTGCAAGCCGCCGTTCCGGCGTGTCCGGGCCGCCGCCAATGCGCCGGGCCTTCAGCTTCTGCGGCATCGGCGGGAAGGCGAGCGGCGGGTAGCTCGCCATTCGCTCGAGCACAGGGAGCCATCCGGCCTCATTGTGGCGCGACTGCGTGGTCAGCCGCAGCGTGTGGCAGTGGGTGCAGCCGTAGATTGAGGACTTCTGCTGGGGCGTGCCCGGCATGCTGTTGATCCATTCAGTGTTGGTGAGCTGCCAGGACAGGTCGGCCGCTTTCTTCAGCTTCAGGTCGGCCGTCGCGGGTTTCTGCGCGCTGATCGTCACGGCGCTCGGGCCACTGAGGTCGTACCCGACCGCGCGGATGCTCAGCGCGTACGGTCCGGGGTCGAGCCGGTTCGCCGGAAAGGCGTAGCGGCCCTTCTCGTCGGTGACGACGGTCACGGCGATCGTCGAACCGGTCTTCTTCGCGCTGACCAGCACGCCCTCCATTGGACCTTCTTCCGAGGAGCTGACGAGGCCGGTCAGCGCGGCAGCGCCGTCGCCGGCGGCATGAACGGGAAGCGGGCGGACCTGGAAGATAAGGACGGTGAGGAAGGCCAGAAGAACCAGCACGACGGGTCTTGCGCGCATCGGACACCTCCGTGAGTCGCTGTTTGCCGCATTCTGCGCCGGCCTAATCCCCGGCATCACGCTCATCTTGGAGTAGCCATGCAGGATCGCCGTCCCCTTGCCTTCGCCGCGGCATGGCCCCGTGTCGGACAATCGGCAACGGTTTCCCGGCAGCACTCGTGCGCGGCCACCGCGGTCACCGAGGGTGACTCCCTCGGCGGACCTGGAACACCGATGAGCGCTTCGGTGGACGCGCATTGGCGTTGCCGTGCGGCGCGACTCAGATTATGGATTCTGGATCCAGAGCCTGGAATGTACACACGGGGATCCCTTCTGTCAAGGGATCTGGCGCGGTCATTCTCTTGAGTCTTTTCGCCGGCTGCCACTCGTGGTATATCTTGGATCCAGAATCCAGAATATGCGCGTCGCGAATAATGGATCGGCGATGACGGTCCAAATCGAACCAGCAGCGGCGTTCGCGCCGTCGGTCTGGTGCGGACGAGGCTGTGGGCCGCGGCGCCGAGGTGGTAGCATAGTGCCCGAAGTCTCGGCGTCTGGAAGATCCCAAGACAGGAGAAACAGCATGGTAATTGTTCGTCGAGCGTTTTACGTCGTGGCCATGTCGTTGGCCGTCGTCGGCGCGATCTCGCTGCTGCGCGGGACGGGGAGCCGGCTGACGGCGCAGCGCACAGGGGGACAGTCGGTCGACCCTGCCAATCCGAGTGACGAGCTGGTGAACGGACCGTACCAAGTCGACGCGAACTGGCCGAAGCCGCTGTCCTCGTTGCCTGGCCATAAGGGTTGGACGTGGGGCGCGGTCCAGGGCATCTTCGCCCAGAACCCGGACCGCATCTTCGTGGCGATGCGAGGCGAGCTGCCCGACGTCTCGAACCTTAAACCCACGTTCGTCGAGGCCGAGACCGAGGACGGACGAAAGGTGCGCTTGGCGGTCCCTGTACGGGGCGGGTACGTGCGGAACGCGTCGGTGGGTGCCTATGCCAGCCCGGGTGAGGCAACCGACCAGTTTGTGGGCGAAGAGGGGAAGGATTATCGCTGGGAGCACATCATCACGGTGTGGGACAGCCAGGGGAATCTGAAAGAAGAGTGGACCCAGTGGGATTCGCTGTTCAAGCCGGACAACCCGAAAGTGCTGGCCCAGGGTCGCGTTCACAAGATTCTGATCAGTCCCTATGATCCGGAAAAGCGCGTGTGGGCCGTCGACGACGGCCATCAGGTCATCCGCGTGTTCAGCAACGACGGCAAGAAACTGCTTCAGACGATCGGCACGTTGAACACCACGACCGAGAAGAACGCAAAGTTGACCGGCAATACCGGGCGTCCGTCGCTGACCAAGAAGAGCGGTCCGGCCGATCTGACCTTCGGCCGTCAGACCGACATCGCGTGGCTGCCCGACGGCACCTTCTTCGTCTCCGACGGCTACGAGGAAACCCGCGTCGTGAAATTCGACAAGAACGGCAAGTTCCTGCTGGCGTGGGGCGAGAGAGGCGTGAACGGCAAGGAGAGGCGGCCGAACTACTTCAATACCGTGCACGGCATCGCCATCGACAACCAGCGCCGCGTCTACGTCAACGATCGGGGCAACCGCCGCATCCAGGTCTTCGACGAGAACGGCAAGTTCCTCCAAGAGTGGTATCTGGGCGACGGACCCGCCGCGACGTATCACATCTTCATGACCGCGGACCAGCACGTCTGGGCGTCTGACGGCCACGGGAACTTCAAGTTCTACAAATTCGACCTGACCGGGAAGCTGCTGTATACGTTTGGCACCATGACTCCAGAGCCTGGAGGACTGTGGGGCACCCATCAGTTCAGCGTCGACCAGGATGGCAATCTCTACACGGCAGAGGTGTGGGGCGGCCGTCCGCAGAAGTTCGTGCCGCGCAAGAACGTCGATCCGGCGTTCCTCATCGGTCAGCCCGTGCGCGCCGCGTGGAACCGGTAGCCCGCGCGTTCGCGCGTTGATGGACGAGCGCTGTGCGTTTTCATCGGACGTAACAGACCGTGGCGGAATTCGTTCCACGGGCTGCGAGACACCGAGAATGGGCCACAGAGACACCGAGACACGGAGAATCCTTAAGTTTTCTCCGTGTCTCTGAGCCTCTGCGGCAATACGTCTTTGCAGCCCCGCAGGCCGTGTCGACTGTCACCACGGCCTGCCAAGCGGAGGACCCGATGCGGATTAGCGGTTTCCTGCTCCTCGTCTCGGCGTGCGTGCTTCTCGCAATCATCTCCGGCAGCTCCATCACCCTTCGAGGGCAGGCGCCGTCCTCGGCCGCGCTCGCCGGGCAGGTGACGTCAAAGGAAGAAGGGCCGATGGAGGGCGTCGTGGTCACCGCGAAGAAAGCGGGCTCGACGATCGCCGTCACCGTCGTCACCGACGCCAGGGGGCAGTATCAGTTTCCGGCGAACCGGCTCGACCCGGGGAAGTACGCGATCAGCATCCGCGCCGTCGGCTACGATCTCGATGGCGCCGGCACCGCTGACGTCGCCGCTGGCAAAACGACCACGGCGAGTCTCACGTTGAAGAAGACGGCCGATCTGGCTGCGCAGCTCTCGAACTCCGAATGGCTGATCAGCTTCCCGGGCACCGACCAGCAGAAGAACACGATCAAGGGTTGCACGCACTGCCACACGTACGAGCTGACGGTGCGCTCGCGCCACAACGCGGCACAGTGGCTTCCTGTGCTCGAGCGGATGTCGAAATACACCCCGGAATCGTTCCCGCGCCAGGTGCAGCCGATGCGCAAGGTGGCGCGCGCGGGCGGCGGCGAGCTGACGATGGACGCGCAGGCGGCGCAGCTCGAGAACCGCAAGAAGCAGGCGGAATATCTCGCGAGCCTCAACCTGAGCGCCGGACCGACGTGGACCTACGAGCTCAAGACCCTGCCGCGTCCCAAGGGCGACGCGACGAAGGTCATCATCACCGAGTACGACCTGCCGAAGATCACGCGCCAGCCGCACGACGTCATCGTCGATTCGCAGGGCATGGTGTGGTACGCGGCATTCGGCGAGCCGCTCATCGGCAAGATGGACCCGAAGACCGGCAAGGTGGTCGAATATCCGACGCCGGTGCTGAAGCCGAACGACGTCATCGGCCAGCTGGACATGGAGTTCGACAAGGACGAGAACCTCTGGATTGCGATGATCTTCCAGGCGGCCATCGCGAAGTTCGATCGCAAAACCGAGAAGTTCCAGGTGTTCCAGCTTCCTCCGGAGCTGAACAAGGACTACCGGGAGATGACGTTCGTCAGCCCGCAGAACAGCCACGTCGACGGCAAGGTCTGGGTGAACGACTCGGGCTCCTACAACCAGCTGCGCCTGGACATCGCCACCGGGAAGTGGGAGGAGTTCGAATCGAACCCGCTGCCGCGACCCAACATCTACCAGATGGCGTCCGACAAGCAGAACAACGGCTGGATTCTCATGATGGGCCGTGAGGACGTCGGGAGAATCGACGCGAAGACCGGGAAGTACACCTACTTCAAGACGCCGACGCCGCGCTCCGCGCCGCGCCGCGGGATGATCGACGCCAACGGCATCTTCTGGTTCGGCGAGAATCGCGGGAACAAGATCGGCGCCTTCGACACGAAGACCGAGAAGTTCCAGGAATGGGCGTCGCCGATCCCCGAGTTCCTGGCCTACGATGTGACCGGCGACAAGAACGGCGAAGCGTGGGCCGTGACCGAGTTCGCGGATCGCGTGGAGCGTCTCAATCCGAAGACCGGCGCCATCATCGACTACCTGTTGCCGCGCAAGACCAACGGCCGGCGCGCGTGGGTCGACAACAAGACCAACCCGGTGACCTTCTGGGTCGGCAACAACCATGGCGCGTCCATCGTGAAAGTGGAACCGCTGCAGTAACGATGCGGCCCATGAATGTCGGGGCACTTCAAAGCGTCAGGAGGAATTCATCATGCACCTCTCAAGCCGCAACGAGCTGCGGACCGCCGTTCTGGTTGGTCTGGCCCTGTGTCTCGCGGGGACCACGGCTCCGCGCGCCCAACAACAGGCGGTCGCGCAGGTCTGGCCGGTGGCATGGACGCCGGCGTTCGAGCAAACCAGCCCGAGCACGATGGTGCTCACCAACCGGCCGTCGGAGTGCGGCATCATCCTCCCGATCGACAAGGTCGAGTTCTCGAAGAAGCCGGGTCCCAAGGGGAACGAGCAGCACACAACCTACCTCGTGGGCGGCCCCAGGCTGGAAATGGACCGCGGGGCCTACACCAATCCCAATCCTAAGTTCAAGGAAGCGTTCTATTTGCAGTGGCGCATTTGGCCACCTAACAACACGGCGATGAGCGAGGCGCACTGGCATCGGGAGCTGCGGACGGAGGCGTTTGTCTTCGGCGACGCCTACTGGCATGGCTCCGGGTGGACCGTGGATCAGAAGTTTCGGACACACCAGTTTCAAGGCGACTTCCTGGTCGAGGAGCCCGGCGGCCATCATTTCGGCTGGACCGACCCGAACACCCACGAAAACACGGTGTTCTTCATCTTCGGGTCCGAGCCGATGACGGAAAAACCCACCGGGCGCGAGGTTGCCGCCGAAAAGCACAACAGCTTCTACCCCAAAGACAAGATTCAGTGGGAGCCGGGGCAAGGCACCGGGCCGATGACCTTTAAGATGGTCGGCGACACGACGAAGGCGGGCTATTACAACGAGATCAACAAGTGGAGGCCCGGCAACGCCATCAAGGCGCGCACCTACTCCAACGACCGCTACGGGATGGTCGTCTCCGGGCGGGTCTACATCGGCTGGGGCGACAAGATGGACCCCAAGAAGGGCCACCTGATGACCCAGGGGACGTTCTTCTCGCAACCGGCGGGCATGAGTGTCTTCATGTACGTGCCGGCCGGCGAACAGGAAGACGCCGTCGTGGTCATGTACGGCAAGGGGCCGTCGCCGTTCAAGGCTATCGAGTAGACCAGCACTCACTGAAGGCCGCTCACCCGGGTCAGGCAGCGGTGCGCTCGAGCGTGCCCGATGCGAAGCGGTCAACTCGCGGGAAGATGCTTCCGGATGGTCTCCGCGCGTTCGGTCTGCCCCTGCTGATTGAGCGCGTCGGCCAGGCCACGGAGCGCCGGCTTCAGCCCAGGTGAGAGGTAGAGGGCTTCAGCGAACCGCTCGGCGGCGGCAACGGGATCGGCTGCGCGAAGGGCGATCGTGCCGAGGTTCAGCAGGACGGCCGGATCTCTGGGGTTCACCCGCAAGGACGCCTCGAACGCGTGGCGCGCGCGGTCGTTGTCGCCAAGCGATTCCCAGGCGCCGCCGAGAAGATTGAAGACCATCGGGTTGCTGCGATCGATGGCCGCGGAGCGTTCAAGCAGGTCTGCAGCGCGAGCGAACCGGCCCTGGACATACTCGAGCCGGGCGCGATGGTACAGGGTCACCGGGCGGGTCGCGGCCGACTTCTCGAGAGCCGTGACGGCGCGTTCGGAGCCCTCCACGTCTCCCTGGTCTGCCAGGACGGCCGAGAGCTGCTCGAGAACCGACACACTGTCGGATTCCAGCACTGCGGCCTGCTTGGCCGCCTGCAGCGCTTCTGCGAGCTGACCCTGCCCGGCGAGCAGCCTGGACAGCGCGACCATGGCAGGCACACTCCGGGTGGCGGCCGCGAGATTCCTCAAGAGCGCCGTGGCTGCGGGCAGCCGCCCGGCACCGACTGCGGCGCGCACGAGGCCGTCGAGCGCGGCGGTGTCCGACGGGTCCTTGGCGCTCGCCTGGGCAAAGGCGTCGTAGGCCAGCGCGAATGCACTCGCCTTCAACTCCATGTCGCCTCGATGCCGCCATTGCTCGGCGGTCGCCGCGGTGACCGCCGCGCTCACCGCGGGAGGGCGATCGGCCTGCCGGGCGAGCTCGCCCAGCGTCGCGACGTTTGCCTCCTGGAATCGTCCGTAGATCGCCAGCGGCGCCGAGTACTCCAGCGCAAGCCGGTCATCCGACTGCACGACGGCGTCGGCCGCGTATTGTCGGAGGTCGGCCCCGCGCGCGACGAACAGCGTCAGCAGGCTGAACGGATCGTGTACCGATACCTCCGCCAGGTCGGCAGCCACTCCCGGCCCGGCAAAGGCACTGGCAAGACCCGTGTCGAGCGCCTTCAGCGGTCCGGTCGATCCGATCAGGAGCAGATCCCCTTCGCCGACCAGCCATGCGGTGCCCTCCGGGAACACCGAGACGAACGTGCGCACGATGGAGCGAAGGTCCTGGGGGGTCATCTGATAGGTGTGTGCCCACTGACAGAGAATCCCCCCTGGCGCGAGGTGTTGCCGTGCCCCCTCCAGGAACTCGCGCGTGAAGAGCGCCGCCACACCGGCCAGCCACGGATTCGATGGTTCGGAAATGATGACGTCCCACCGATCGCCGGACAGCAGAAGATGGGATCGTCCGTCGCCGACAACCACGCGGGTTCGCGGGTCCTTCAACGCCTCGTGGTTTTCGGCCGCGAAGTGCTCGGACGCCGCCACGACTTCCGGCGAGATCTCCAGCACATCCACGCGCTCGACCGGATGTCGGAGCGCGGCGCCCACGGTGACACCGCTGCCGAGGCCGAGGATGCAGACGGTCTGCGGCCGCGGATGAAGCATCATCGGCAGGTGAGCCAGCAGCTTCTGGGTCAGCATGTCGGCGCCATTGGAGGCGTCGACCTTGCCGTCGATCGCCAGCGAGGTGACGCCGGCGACCTCCTTCACGGAAATCGTGCCTGCCGCGCCGTCCCTGTAGTAGAGAAGACGGCCAGCTTCAAGAGCTGACTGCAGGTCGGTGGTGTCGAGCGACTCGGCGTACTTGTAAGCGCCGCTCGAGAGCCGCGCGTGGTTCCATGGCGGCATGGACAGCGCCAGCCCCAGGCCGACCGCGGCGGTCGCGACGGCCACGGCGCGCAGGCGACCACCAGTCGCATTCAGCCATGCCACCGTGAGCCCCGTTCCGATGCCGAGGATGCCGACGATTCGAACGGTTCCTTCCAGTCCGACGGCCGGGATCAGCAGAAAGCTTCCAGCCAGTGCCCCGACGATGGCGCCGATCGTGTTCGCCGCGTAAACCTTCGCCACCCGCAGCGTCACATCGTCAGCATCAGCGCCCCGCGTCGCCGCCGCCACGGCGAGCGGAAACGCCGCGCCGAGCGCGGCTGCCAACGGCAGCAGCCTGACACTGATGAGCCCCGCCTCGAGGCGCAGGATGGCTCCGACTTGCGCTCCTGGCTGAACGATCGCCGTTGCGACGGCGAACGGCAGATGGTCGAACCTCCACGACACGAGAAACGCCGCGATCGCGGCCGCGGAGATCGCGATCCCCAGCCAGAATCCTGGACGCTGAATCCGCGGGAGCGCGACCGTGGCGACGAAGGAACCGAGTGCCAGGCCGGCGATGAACACGACGAGCATCGCGCCGAACGCGTAGCTCGTCGGGCCAAGAACCAGCGCCAGCATGCGCGTCCAGCTGACTTCGTACGCAAGTGCCACGGCCCCGGAGATTCCCACGGCCACTGCCGCCATTCCGACCTGCCTCGACGATGTGACCCATCGATCGCCGGCCTCGCCCGGCTGACGTCCTTGGCGGCCCCTTGCGGGGCGGTGCCGGCCAGCGCGCAGGGAATGGCCGGCCGATGAGCCTTCGGCCGGGGAGGCTGGCGCGGCCGACACGCCGGCCGCGAGCCAGAACACGCCCGCGGCCACCGCGACGTTCAGCGCCACGCCGGTCAGCGTCGTCGCGCGAAGCCCGACGGTGGGGAGCAGGACGAACCCGCTCAGTGCGGCACCGGCGGCGGCGCCGAGCGTATTGGCCGCATAGAGTGCGCCCGCCGACGCTTCAGCGGTCTGCGATCGGACGCGGAGCCACCGCACAGCGACCGGATAGGTTGCACCCATCGCGGCTGTTGGAATGCCAAGCAGGACGAGACTCAGGGTCAGTCGCGTGATCCCGAAGAGATAGCCGCCGGCGCCGTGCTGGTACGCCCACGCGAGCAGTGGAAACGCTCCCGAGAGCGCGAACGGGATGAGCAGCGCGCTGGCCGCGATCGTCAGCTCGAGATAAGCGTACGTGCGGAGCGCCGTCCGATCGTCGAACGTGCGCGAGAAGCGGCCACCGACCCGGGCACCGAAGGCCAGACCGCCCATGAACGCGGCCAGCACCGTGCCGATCGCCGCGACGGTGTGTCCCATGGACAGCTCGAGCAGTCGCGACCACGCGACTTCGTACATGAGTGCGGCGACGCCCGACAGGAAATACAGGCCGACGAACAGGCGCCGGGATTTCATGGGGCGAGTGTATGCGACCCGAGCAGTCCAGTCGACACCGCGCGAGAGCGACAACCGCAGCGGCGCAGGACTCAGAACGACAACAGGAGCGTGTGCTTCAGCGCGATCGTCCGCTGCTCGGGCAGCCCGGCGGTGCGCGTGTCGTTGAACACGAGGAAGAAGTCGCTGAGCGGCCGGTACCGGATCTGGTAGCGGACGTTGGTCAGCCACGTCTTCGCCGCGCTGTTGTACTGCACGAACGCGTTCAGGAACATCTTCGTGCTGAAGGAGTAGTCCACCCGGAACCGCGGCAGATCGGTGGTGAACCGCCCCTGCGGCAGTGACACGTCGTTGCGCGAGTAGGCGATCGAGGTGGCGAGGTGCTCGTCCACGCGAAGCCGGACGCTCGTGCTCCAGCCCCGGATCGTCCCGGAGTAGAACTCCCCGCCCGTGTATCCGATCGAGCCGGACAGGCTCTTGCTCTTGTTCGTGGTGAAGGTCGGCAGGATCTGCCGGAAGCGGTACTCGCCGACGGGGATGATCACACCCTTGCTGACCGCGAAGGGGGCCGTGAGCCGCTCGTAGTTCCAGTCGACGTCGGTCTCGAACGAGCCGCCGTCGGGAAACGCCTGCACCGAGTAGCCGCGCACGTGGCGGCTCATCACGCCCCCGTGCGCGCTGGTGTCGAAGATCTCGCCCTGGGTGCCGAACGACACGGAGCGGAACCAGCGGTTCTCGGGGCGGATGTAGCGCGCCGCGTTCCACGCCGTCAGGCCGATGTCGCCGCGCGGGAAGAAGCCCAGATCGTTGCGGAAGGCCGGCGAGATGTTCGTGTACGAGCCGAGCAGCGCGTACTTGTTGGTGGACTGGCTGTAGGCCACGCGTCCCGCCGCGCCGCTGACGCCGGTCGAGTCGCTGGTCATCACGAAGGCGTTGAAGTCCTTGCCCTGCCCGAAGTTGAGGTGCACGTCACCGCCCGCGACGCGGTTGTGATCGATGGTGCCCCGTGCTTCGCGGCCGACGTAGAACCCGCCGATCGATGATGCGCCGAAGTTGCGCGCGCCGCGGAACGCGGTGAAGTTGTCGCCGGGACGGCCCGAGAACTCGCGGGTCTCCATGTCGATGACGCCGAAGGTCCAGCCGCCCTCCCGGCCCGTCAGGCGCGCGCCGCCGAGAATCGGGATCGCCTGGCCGCTCGCGGACAGGCCGATCCGGCGGCTGAAGAACGGCAGCAGGTCGCGCCGCGTGGTCGCAGACGCCTGCCCGGGCGCGATGCCGGCGGTCTGACCGCTCGAGTCCTGGTCGCCAACGCGGAAGGCGCCCTGGTTCTCGAGGAAGAAATCGCGTTTCTCTGGAAAGAACAGCGAGAAGCGCGTGAGGTTGATCTGCTGCTCGTCGACCTCGACCTGCGAGAAGTCCGTGCGCAAGGTCAGGTCCATCGTGATCGCGGAGGTGAGGCCCCACTTCACGTCGAGACCGCCGTCGCCGTCCCGCTTGCGCCCCACGCTCGGCAGGCTCAGGTTCGAGGCGGTGCCGGTCGCGAACGGCTTGATGTACAGGTTGCGCCCCGGCTTCACGCCCTGGATGCCCGTGAGCTGCCCGGCATAGGACGCCTTGAAGTTGAAGAACTGGCGCGGCTGCGGCGACCAGAACGTGAGCTCGTTTTTCCGGCGCATCAGCCGGAAGATGTTCATGCCCCAGCTCTGCACGGCGTCGGTCTTCGGAAAGCGCAGCGACTTGAACGGAATCTTCATCTCGACGGTCCAGCCGCCGGCGAACTTCGCCGTCTTCTCCCACCAGACGGTGTCCCAGCTCGTGTTCGCCTGCCGGCCGTCGTCGTAATTCTGGCTGTCGCGCTCGGCGCCGCCCGGGTTCACGATGAAGTTGTAGCTGTTGTAATCGCGGAACGTGTCGAGAATCAAGGCGACGGCGTCGCCGTCGCGCGCCGAGAAGTCGCGTTTCAGCTCGTTGGTGATGCCGCCACGAGGGTCGCGGTCGAAGAGCGTCCCGCCGACGTAGAAGTAGTCCTGGTCGTACAGGAAGCGGATCTCGGTCCGCTCCGTCGACTGCTCGCCCTCCTTCGGCTCCTGCTGGTAGAAGTCGGTGGCGACCAGGGCCCGCGCCCACGCGGGCTCGTCGAGGCGGCCGTCGACAACGATCGGCTCGTCAATCCGAATCGCCTGAACCACCTTCGTCGCCCGGATCGCGGCGAAATCGATGCGGTCGGCGGCAGACGCGCACGGCAGCCCGGCCATGCACACGAGGACAAGAGTGGCCGAAGCGCGAACGACTGCGCGGCTGCATCCCATGTCCGGGGTCCCCAGGGTCAACTCAGAACGAAAGCAGAATCGTGTGCTTGAGCGCGATGGTCCGCTGGTCCCGGCGACCCGCGGTCCGCGTCTCGTTGTAGACGAAGTAGAAATCGCTGAGTGGACGGTAGATTAACCGATACCGGATGTTGCTGAGCCAGGTCTTCGTGGCGCTGTTGTACTGCACGAAGGCGTTCAGGAACATCCGCGTGCTGAAGGACCAGTCGACCCGGAACCGCGGGAGGTGCGTGGTGAAGGCCCCCTGCGGCAGCGAGACGTCGTTGTACGCGTAGTTGGCCGAGGCCGCCAGATGCTCGTCCACCCGCAGGCGGACGCCTCCGGTCCCGCCCCGGATGTCGCCCGTGTAGAACTCCCCGCCCGTGTAGCCGACCGATCCGGACAGCCGGCCGCTCTTGTTGGATGAGAAGGTCGAGAGGACCTGACGGAACCGGTACTCGCCGGGCGGGAGGACCACCCCCTTGCTGACCTCGAAGGGTGCCGTCAACCGCTCGTAGTTCCAATCGAGATCGGCCTCGAACGCGCCGCCGTCCGACAGGTTCTGCTGCGTGTAGGCGCGCAGGTGCCGGCTCTGCAGGCCGTCGTGCCCGCTGTTCTCGAAGACCTCGCCCGAACTGCCGTACTCGTGCGACCGGAGCCGCGACCCCGTCTTGGGCCGGAAGATCCGCGACGCGTCCCACGCCGCCAGGCCGATGTCGCCGCGCGGAAAGAACCCGAGGTCGTCGCGGAACGCGGGCGTGATGTTGGTGTAGGACACCTGGGCCGAGTACAGGTTCTCATTCACCGCGAGCGCGCCGCGCACCGCGGATCCGTTTCTTCCGTTCGTGGCGCTGCCCATCACCAGGCCGTTGACGTCGATGGCCCGGCGGTAGTTCAGGTGGAGGTCGCCGCCCGCGACGCGGTTGAAGCCCGCCGCGCCGCTGCCTTCGCGTCCCGTGTAGAACCCGCCGATCGACGAGGCGCCGAAGTTGCGCGCGATGCGCGCGGTCGTGAAGTTCTCGCTCGGACGGCCCGCGAACGCCTCGGTCTGCATGTTGAGCAAACCGACGGTGTACGCCCCCTGGCGTCCCGTCAGCCGCGCGCCGCCCCAGATCGGCACCGGGTCGCCGGTTGCCGACAGGCCGATTCGCCGGCTGAAGAACGGCAGCAGGTCGCGACGGCCGGTCGTGCCCTGCCCGCTCGAATCCTGATCGCTGATGCGGAACGCCCCCTGGTTCTCGAGGAAGAACTCGCGCTTCTCGGGGAAGAACAGCGAAAACCGCGTCAGGTTGATCTGCTGCTCGTCGACTTCGACCTGCGAGAAGTCGGTGCGGAACGTGAGGTCGAGCGCGAGCGACGAGCCAATGCCGTACTTGAGGTCGGCGCCGAGGTCGGCGTCCCACTGCCGGTTCAGATTGCGGATGGACGCGGTCGATCCCCCGGCCGTCCAGAACGGCTTCACGTACAGGTTGCGCCCCGGCCGGATCCGCTGGAGGCCGACGAGCCGGCCGGCGGACGAGGGTTTGTAGGGGTTGAACTGCCGCGCCTGCGGCGACCAGTACGTGGCTTCATTGTTCCGCCGAATCAGGCGGAAGACGTTGATGCCCCAGACCTGCTCCTCATCGGTCGGAAAGCGCAGCGACTTGAACGGGATCTTCAACTCCATCGTCCAGCCGCCGTCGAACGTCTCGGTCTTCGCCCACCACACGGCGTCCCAGTTGGCGTTGACCTGCCGGCCGTCCTCGTAGCTCTGGCTGTCGCGGAGCGCGCCGGCCGGGTTCACCTGGAAATTCGAGCTGTTGCCGTCGCGGAACGGGCTGATGATGACGGCCGCCGTGTCGCCGTCGCGCGACGCGAAATCGCGCTTCAACTCGTTGACGATGCCGCCGCGCGGGTCGCTGTCGTAGAACACGCCGAAGATGTACAGCGCGTCCTCGTCGTAGACGACGCGGAATTCGCTCGGTTCGGTGGAGAGGGCGCCCTCGTCGGGCTCCTGTTGGATGAAGTCGCGCGCGACCGGCGCCTGCGCCCACACCGGGTCGTCCATGCGGCCGTCGATCACGAGCGGCTCGGTGGTCGGCACCGCCTGGATCACCTTGCTCGCGCGAATGGCCGCAAGATCGACCTGTGCGAGCGCCTGTGCCTCGGGCAGGCACGCGCACGCGAGTGCCACGCGGAGCACGCGCGAGCGGACGGCGGACGTCTTGTGACCCGGCGCAGAGCTCCTCGTGGCCGTCAGGCCCCCGCCGCGCGCTCGCGCGCGAGGGATCTCCTGATCCGATCGCGCCGGGCATGACCGGCGCGCCGCGCGAGATCCCGCTTCGTCAACACCTGTTTGAGTTTTCCGAGCAGGACTTCCCGCGCCGTCCGCGTATGGGCAATCGACAGGGCGTGGGCTCGGCCGGGCTGCCCTGCCGCGATCGCTTTCAGGATCGCGGCATGCTCATTCCAGACGCGCTTCCGATAGGTGCCGATGCTGAGCGTCGCGGCCATCGCGCGGCGGAAGTGCCACCACTGCGCGGCCATGACGTTCCTGAGCGGCTGATTCCCGAGCGCATCGTAGAGGCCCATGTGGAACGCCAGGTCGAGCTCGATGATGCGAAGGAGATCGCCCGAGGCGACCGCCTTCCTTCCGGCCGTGACCGTTTCGTGCAAGGGCGCCGGGTCGAAACGCGCCCGCGTGGCGAGCTTGGCGACGGCGTATCCCTCGATGGCCTCTCGCAGATCGTAGATGTCGCTGATGAACAGGGGATCGAGCGGGGCGACAATGGTTCCGCGGTGCCGCGGCGTCTGCACGAACCCCTCGCGCTTGAGCACCATGAGCGCGTGACGAATGGGCGCGCGCGACACGTGAAGCTCGGCGGCCAGCGCCTCCTGCTTGATCCGGGTGCCGGGGGCGAGCGTCCCGTCGAGGATGGCACCGCGAATCTCGCTCGTCACGGCCTCCGACATCGCCGGTTGCATCTCGATCCTTCTCATCTCACATTCCTGGATTTTGGATCCAAACAATAGCACGGGTGGTCGCCGGCGAAAAGACTCAAAAAACGGTGTCTGTCACGTCCATTGACAGAAAGGGTCCCCGTATGTATATTCCGACTTCTGGATCCAGAATCCACAATGTGAGTCGCGGCGCACGGCGGCCACGCCAATGCTCGCTCACCAACGCGCTCGCCTGTCTTCCAGCCCCGCCGGGCAAGTGACTATGGGTGAACGCGGCGGTTCGCGCACGCGTGCCGGAAAACCGTCACCGATGTTCCGACAGGGCGCGCGACGGCCATCCTGGACCGCGCTGAAGTTTCAACCATCACTCTTGATCGCAGCGTTCTCTGGGCTTTCACACGCAGATGGTGGCGGTGTCATGCATCAAAGGAGAGACGCGATGGGCCTATCATGGCGTGAAGTCGGCCTAATCTCACTGCTGCTGCTCGCAGCAAACTTCGGTCTCACGGCCCCGGCCTCGGCGCAGGCGACGAGCGCCGTGATCACGGGGACAATTACGGACGCGCAGGGCGGGGTCTTGCCGGGCGTGACGCTGACCGTGCGCAACACCGAGACCGGGACGATTCGGACGAGCGTCTCCGAAAGTGACGGCCGGTACCGCGTGCCGGGCCTGCCGCCGGGCCGCTACGACCTGAAAGCCGAACTGGCCGGCTTTGCGTCCGTCGACGTGAGGGAGCTCACCCTGACGCTCGGCCTCGAGGCTGCGCGCAATATCACGATGCAGCTGGCAGGCGTGCAGGAATCGCTGACCGTGTCGGGGCAGGCGCCCATGGTCGAGACGACGAAAACCGACGTCTCCGGCGTCATCACGCAACAGCAGATCGAGTCGCTGCCGCTCGCCAGCCGGCAGCCGGTGGCGCTGGCGCTGCTGTTGCCGGGCACGAGCCAGGACGCGGTGCGGCCGCGCAAGTTCAATGCGAACATCGGCGCCGGCGCGTTCACCAACGCGGGCGCATTCCTCATCGACGGCGTGTGGAACAAGGAGCCGTGCACGGGCGAGCCGCGCCAGAACTATCCGCAGTCGGCCACCCGCGAGTTCAAGGTCAACGTCAGCCAGGCCTCGGCCGAGTTTGGCTGGACGGCGAGCGGCGTGGTGACGATTGCGACAAAGAGCGGCACCAACGCGTTCTCGGGCGAAGCCTTCGAGTACTTCCGCGACAAGAGCCTCAACACGATGAACAGGTTCGAGAAGCAGGCGCATGACACCAAGGGCACGCCGAAGCCGGCCTACCGCCGCAACCAGTTCGGCGCGGCCCTGGGCGGCCCCATCATCACGGACCGCCTCCACTTCTTCGTGGCGGCCGAACGGACCGCGGAAGACAAGTTCGAGCTCGTGAACTCGGGCAAGCCGGCGTTCTACTCGGCGCTCGAAGGCAGCTTCGCGGTTCCGGAGGTCGACAACACGTTCTTCGCCCGCGGCGATTTGCAGATCAGCTCGCAGCAGAACGCTTTCCTTCGCTACGCCATCGAGCGCGCCGATTACAACTGCGACGCGTGTGGCGGCCAGAACGCGTACTACACCGGCAACGGCATCAACCAACCTCGCTAC
>Ga0082335_1004095_pt1 | contig 22640 bp, 16 predicted proteins | sample Subgrocontami58m_FD_72375 | JGI IMG/M metagenome (GOLD analysis project Ga0082335, IMG submission 72375) | Subsurface groundwater microbial communities from S. Glens Falls, New York, USA - GMW37 contaminated, 5.8 m (SPADES assembly) (version 2) ...
AAGATTCGAGTGATCCAAAGAAGGGCTTACGGGTTACGTGACGAGGAGTATCTCCGACTGAAAATCCTTACCTGTATGCTCAAGGAGATATAAAATGACCCATACGACTACACGATGACCCAAATTAAATTTGTTTTCTATATCAGGTAAGAAACTTTTTTTAAAGGAGACATAGCGTGAAACGTATTGGATACTTTATGGGTGTTGTAAGTGTTGCATTGGTATTGGTAACCTCTGGGGCTTTAAAAACAACGTATGCATCTAGTTGCTGCTCAAAAGAGGCTAATGCCGCTGAACAGGCTGAGACAAAGTGCATTGTCTGCGGAAAAGCGGTAGAAAAGGACAAGGGCGTCAAGGTTGAGTGTGAAGGTAAGGTTGTCACCGTATGCTGCAAGGATTGCGAGGCCACATATAAAAAGGATCCCTGCAAATTCTGCAAAGATGAAAAGTGTGAGAAAAGAAAATAGCCTCGCTACGACTTGAAATTACCGTGAAATTACACGGCGCTGAAATTAAAAAGGCGCTCCTGCATGAACACATGCTGGAGCGCCTTTGCTTTTAACAGGAATTGAAGCGACATTTCCCGGGTCTCTAAAAAACGCCCTTGCATCCCGGCACGCCCGATTACTCTTTCACTTCTCTTATGACAAATGTGCCTTCTGGCGGATTTGAAAGAATCGTATTTACGCGTTCCTGCCACAGATTGCCAAATTCCTTCGCCTCATCTTCATTTGCCTTACCCGAAATTACCAGCGGCATTAGTTTGTCTATGCGTTCGCTTGCCGGAACAACATTAACGTTGTAAGTTACTTCCACCTTTTTTTCACTATCCGTTCTCTGAAATATCATCGAACAGACCGCCTTGGGATCGGGCGTGAGGTCAGTGCGAAAAGCCATCAAATTATATCTGCCATACTTTCCGGCAGGGCCAAGTCCTTTAAATCCGCTTTCTGCCGATGCGCCCGTTATAAAGGTAACCACCTGTGATATCGGGCCATTCACCTTGTAATCAACGCCTCCCCTGAACGTCACCTTTATGTTTCCCCTTACCGGCGTTTCATCGCCATATAACGCCTTTAACGCCAATTGGGTTGATTTATAAGCGCCAGCAACCGCCGGACATGAGTGTCCGGCGCATTTCACAGCGTCAGCGTAAGTAAAGGGGAAGACGCCGCCCTTGTCCATCGCGCCAAGCGCAACGGCTAAAGGGTCTTTCATCTTTATCGTTTCTACGGTATCAAAAAAATCCTTACTGTATTTCGTTTGCCCTTCTGCGGCAACCTGCCTCTGGACGGTAGTGCAACTTACGGCAGCGATACCCATGGTAAACAAAAACAGCCATTTTGATGCACATGTTTTGTACAACCAATTTTTCATTCCTCGACTCCTTTCGATAGAGAACAATTCCATGAATTATTTATTGCAGAATCAATAAATCTCACTTAAAATAGGAAACCAAACGGTTACGAAGTAGTTTATCTTGGCGCCCTTATTTAGGCAAGATTATTATGACAAAAAAACTCCGGATTGGCGTTGTCCCTTACCTAAACGCCAAACCGCTCATTTATGGGTTAGACAAATGCACGGATACCATCGAGTTATTTTTCGAGGTGCCTTCCCGTTTGCCCAACATGCTCAACAATGACCAGATTGACGTGGCAATCATCCCTTCCATTGAATACTTTAGAAATGGCGATTACGCCATCATCCCCGGCATCGCAATCGCCTCAACCGGAACAGTCGAGAGCGTAAAGATATTTTCAAAAGTACCCATACAAGACATTCGCTCCGCAGCATTGGACAAAAGCTCCCTGACCTCCTGCGCCCTTACGAAAATAATTCTCAAGGAGAAATACCGTCTTTCCCCGCATTATACCCAGTTGAACGGACAATATGACGTTTCAGCCACGGACGCCGACGCAGCCCTTATCATCGGAGATAACGCCTTAAAAATAATTGACAATGGATACGTTACGCTGGACCTGGGTCAGTCGTGGTTGGAATTTACCGGTCTCCCTTTTGTTTACGCCCTCTGGGTTGTTAAAGGGGGTCGTCATATACCAAAAATAAACTACCTGCTAAAGAGTACAAAAGAAGCAGGCGTTCGGATGGTAACGGCGCTGGCGACGGCGGAGTCACAGCGGCTTCACTTACCCTATGAAAGGTGCCTAAACTACCTGACCAATGTTATTCACTACAACTTAGGCAAGGCAGAATTGGACGGGCTTCTGAAATTTTATCAGTACGCAGTATCATTAGACCTGGCGCCAAGGGGAGTGGAAATCCTTTTCAATGAATCAGATTGAAACCATACTCGGCAAATCACTTGACGGCGGGAGATTGTCACTGAAAGAGTGTCTGGCGCTGTTCACCGCAAAGGAATTTACCCGCCTGGGAATGGCTGCGGATGCGGTGTGCACACGAATACACCCTGAAAATTACCGAACGTACATCATTGATAGGAATATTAACTACACGAACATCTGCACGTCGGGTTGTAAATTTTGCGCCTTTTACCGGGAGGTTGAGCACAGCGACGGGTATGTTATCTCCAAAAGCGCCCTATTCAGGAAAATCGAGGAAACCCTTGCCCTGGGCGGCAGGCAAATCCTCCTGCAGGGCGGTCTGCATCCGTCATTAAAACTGGATTTCTACACAGACATGCTGCAATCAATCAAAGCGAAATACAACGTCCATATACACGCATTTTCGCCCCCTGAAATTGTGTACTTTTCAAGATTAAATGGCGCGCCGGTTCGGGAAGTCATACAAACGCTCAGAAACGCCGGGCTTGATTCAATACCCGGCGGCGGCGCAGAAATCCTGGCAGACCGTTGCCGTGACATCCTGAGTCCAAATAAGTGCACGGCGCAGGAATGGCTCGACGTCATGCGCGAGGCCCACAAGCTTGGCATGCGCACCACGGCGACCATGATGTTTGGCCATATTGAGACCGTAGAAGAACGAATAGACCATCTTGAAAAAATCAGGACGCTCCAGGACGAAACGGGTGGATTCACCGCCTTTATTGCCTGGACGTTTCAGCCCAGAAATACTCAACTGAATACCGCGCTAATCGGGAGCTATGAGTATTTAAAAACCATTGCTATATCCCGGCTGTATCTGGATAACATTGCAAATATCCAGGCGTCGTGGGTCACGCAGGGTGCAAAGATCGCCCAGCTCTCATTAAAATTCGGCGCAAACGACATGGGCAGTACGATGATTGAGGAAAATGTGGTCAGGGCGGCAGGGGTCAGTTATCAGATGGACAAAGAGGAAATCGGGATGCTCATCAGTGACCTTGGATACGAGGCAAGACAAAGGGATTTGTATTATCGGTTATTAAATTAGGCATTCGGGACTTTTATTTGTTTAATACGTAGGGCAAGGCTTTAGCCTTGCAACTGTCAGAACACGCGCCAGGGATGGCAACCCTAAAGGGTCGCCCTACTCTTTGCGGGTTCAAGTTTGCAACTTGATTGTATAGGAAATTTCATTTTATTTATGCGGGTTACAGGGTGGCATGGATTATTCCCCTCTTGGGAGGGGTTAGGGGTGGGTTCCTTTCCCCGTTCCCCATTTTCATGAGGACAAGGGTCGTGAAATCTCAGTGAATATTTTACGAATTACCGCCTTACCCACCCCTTATCCCCTCCCAAGAGGGGACTTTCTAAGTTCAACCTGGAGGTTTATGTATTTCTTGGCGTTGTGACTGTTCAACCAGGTATCGTTTGTTCAAACTACAAGGTTCAGGTTTCAAACCTGAACCCGCCCGAGCCGTCTCCCGACGGCGATTGACGGTGTGCGGCAACGCATAAGCGCCCGTCGCCAACAGGAGTTGGCTCCTACCCAAAACGTTGAAATTCCTGAACATTCAATGTAGAGCGAGTGCCGCTTCGCTCGAACGAAGCAAGCGCTTCGTTCTACAGATACAACGTTAAAGTTCCTTGTACCTGAATTACCTTATGTATTTTTTCTTGATCGCTAATATTTTATCTTTAATATCGAAAAATGCCGCTACGACGCGCGGGTCAAATTGCAACCCGGCGTTTTTTCGGATAAGCTTGTCAACGTCCTCATCCGAAAGGGCTTGCCGGTAAGGCCTCTGCGACGTCATGGCGTCGTACACATCCGCAAGGGCCACAATCCTCGCGTCCATAGGTATCTGCTCTCCTTTCAAACCTTCCGGATAGCCGCCGCCGTTATAGTGTTCATGATGGTACATGCTCGCGTCTTTCGCCTTCTTTAAGAAGTCCAGCGTCTCAATAAATTTTGCGCCTATTACCGTGTGTTTTTTTACCACCTCTATCTCTACATCATTCAGGGCGTCCCTCTTCATCAGGATGTTGTCCGGAACGCCCAACTTCCCGATGTCGTGTAAAATAGCGCCCCACTTCAGATGCACCAACTCGCCATCCGTATAGCCCAATTTCATTCCTATCTCAATACAGTAATGCTTTACCCGCTCGGTGTGCGCAGCCGTCACAGCGTCACGCAACTCTACTGCATTTGAGATAAGGGTCAGTGTCTTGTCGTAGGTTTCCTTCAACTCGTGTATCTTGTCATTTATGGACTTTAAAAAGGCGAGGGTAAGGCCGTAAGAACTTAGTATCTTTGCGTCGGATTCACCCACTTTCCTGCCCGCATTGAAAACAGCCACGACCCCCCTGTTTCCGCTGACGTCTTTTATTTTACAAAAAACGCCATTCTTAATTTCACCCACTTTTTCCAGAATCGCTTTATTAAATTGCGGCGGTTTTGCCCCGGAAGCGCTCTCTGTGTCAGTGGACTTTTCGGCATTAAAATAGTAGGTATCGTTTATCTTTTGATTCAACACTATGTGATCAACGTCCTCCAGCCCGATACTATCCGGATGAGTGATTATCTCCCCTTTTGCCGAAAATAGCAGTCTCCCGGCAAGAACGGAATCGTCTTTTTTGCAAAACAGTATGAGCATCTGGGCGTATTTTCCATCGCCGGGTTCAGTGGTTAGCAATTCCCCTGCAATTAACCGATAAATCTTTTCCTCTGTTAATTCCAGGTGTGCAAATTGTTCCATAATCCTGAGATTGTTATCAAGCGCCTTGATATGATCCTCTAAGTATTTTGTCCTTTCCTGCACCTTGTATTCCAGCGTCCTGTTAATTTCCTCCAACGTTGCGTTCTGCCTCAGAATAAGGGCATTTAACGACTGCAAGCCCGCTTGCTTATTTGCAAGCTGGATGAACATATTTGTATTTGCAACTGCAACGGCAAGGTGGGGAGCAACTGTCTCCAGGATATGAATATCCTTTTCAATAAATGCCTTGTATTTACTGCTGGAAACAGCCAAAGTCCCCATACACTGCCCTTTGTAGAGCAAGGGAATGGCCAGATATGACCTGATGCCCTCCTTTGCCAGCTTGTTGAGTGTCCAGTACTTGCTGTTAACGACGTCTTCTACTAATAAAGGCTTTCCACTCTTCATTACCTTTTCCGAAACCGTCCCTTTTAACGGATAAACACCGGCGGCCATACTGGTTTTTTTATATCCTGACCAGAGACTGAATATCTCGATGTGAGTCCCGTCTTCTTTCAATACAACGATAGCCGCCCTGTCAAACGGAACCAGTTCATGGAGTTTTTCAGATACCGTTTTATACACATTTCTTATGTCAATATCAGAGGTTGCCATTTGAATGATATTGCCGATGAGCATCGCCTGACGCTCCGCCATCCTTGTTTCTGTAATATCTTCTATAATCTCGACAACCGATACCGTTCCGTCTCTGTTTCTGAATGGTAGAACCACCTTCTCGTATATCTCACCGCCGGGAAGTGATTCCTCCTGTTTCTGAACTATATTGAACTTAACCGCCTTTTCGCCGATACAGTCTTTGCAGGGACATTTCCTGTTCCACAGACGATAACACTTTTCTCCTGCGCTAACGCCATATTTCTTCTTGTATGTTTTATTTACATACACGACATTCCCCTTCGGATTTACAACTCTCAAACAATACGGCAAATTGCCCAGGATTGTTTCCAGGTGTTCATTGAGATACCTGATCTCGTCTTCAGCCTTTTTCCTCCCGCTTACGTCGCGAAAGTGAGTCTGCGTGCATAAATATTTATCGCGATCCCTTACGCTGGTTACGTCAAATTCCATAGTAAGTACCTTGCCGGATTTTGTCTGCACGTCTACGGTAATTGCCTTTACCTTTCGCCTGAAACTTTCTTTTAGCGCCTTATTGAAGGCGTTTCTATAAGGCCTGAGAATGATAAAATCAAGTTTCCTGGACTCAAAATCCTTGTTGTTGTATCCAAGTGTCTCTTTGCCGCGTTTATTTATCTGGCTCACAAAACCCTTGCGATCCAGCATGAATATAGTATCCGCCGCGCAGTCAAACAATGACCTGTATATCTTGTCTGACGTCACATTGACATCAGTAGGTAAATTTTTGGAAGCAGCTTTTTTTAACATTTTACCTGGCAATGCAGACTGACCTTAAAAAACAAAAAGCCTTAGTACAGAAACACCAGAAATCAACCTGGAATTTAAGTAATAAGGCTTTAAATGGATTAAAAATAAATGTATTCATTTTCGGTAGCAAGGCTGTCTTTTAACCAAAGACCCTTTACTTTGCGCCCCCTGATCACTCAGGGTTTGCCCTTATCGAATGTCTACTCTTGTGGTTTCTAAAGAAATAATATTAACACGAAACTTTAACAACTAAAGCAAATTTATTGCCTATTAAGCATTGAAAATAACTTCCGTAGTAATAAGTACCATAAAAATCAATATTTAGATAAGAAATAATTGGAATATGGTTTTTAAACAACGGGACAGAAAGTGTGACATGGCACACTTATGTGTCGGCACATGGGTGTAATATGGCACACTTTGGTTCACATTCAATGCACAACTTACTCAAGCGATCTTAGCGATGCAGAAACGCTGCCCTTATCAATATCAATCTCGATATACCATCCATCCTTAAACATACCGGCATTCAGGATAACGGTGTCACCAAGCGTATCCTTGCCTCTCGATTCATGAATGTGACCGGATATACACACATCGGGTTTGTACTGCACAATGAAGTCTCTGACGCCACCGCTGCCCACATGTGTGCCACTTCGAATAATATCTATCGCCGTATCTTTTGGGGGTGTGTGGCACACCATAATCTTCCGTTTCGCATTCCTTACTTTTGTATAGCCGTCGGTTAAGTATTTTTTTATATCGGTTTCGGATATTTCCGAAGGCGTATTGAACGGGGTGTGACTTGAACCACCGCATCCAAAGATGCCAACGTCGTCACACAAATACCCATTCCCGTGCAGGTTTATTCCTTCACCGGTTAAATATGTGTTTACCTCCGGTTGATCCAGATTTCCATACTGCACAAGCAATCGCTTATTATATTTCCTTATAGCTTCCAGCACGTTCTTTGCCTCGGCTATCCCGTGATAATTGGTCAAGTCGCCTGACACGACAATCAAATCCGCCTTTTCCATCGCTGGTTTCATCTTTACAAGATTACTGGTATCTTCATGAACATCGCCAAAAGAGATAATCTTCATCGTTTCTCCAAAAATTAGGACACAGATTTTAACAGATATACAGATTAACTATTTTTCGTAACAATTAAATTAGGCCTACGGCGACTTTTATCTGTTTAATACATAGGACAAGGCTTTAGCCTTGCAACTGTCCGAACACACGCTAGGGATGGCAACCCTAAAGGGTCGCCCTACTGTTGCCTTTGCGGGTTCAAGTTTGCAACTTGAACCTGGAGGTTTATGTATTTCTGGGCGTTGTGACTGTTCAACTGGGTATCGCTTGTTCAAACTACAGGGTTCAGCCTCCGAGCCGTTTCCCGACGGCGATTGATGGGGCACAGCATCGCATAGGTACTCGGTCGCCAACAGGAGTTGGCTCCTATCAAAAACATTGAAATTTCTGAACATTTAATTAAGCGCGCCAATCTTGTTTTCTACAGAACTGAGAATTTTAGCCTCATGTACCAAACGATACATCGCGTTGATATCCTCAGACAAAATACGGTCATTTTCCAGGTGCGCAATATGTTCCCTGATCGTGCGATAGGCCTCCATCGTACCCTTGCCTGCCCTGAGATTGGTAAACAAATCCAGTGCCTGTGCAGCGCAAAGTAACTCAATAGACACCACATGCTCCGCATTCTTGAGCACCTCACGGCACTTTCGCGCGGCAATCGTCCCCATGCTTACGTGGTCTTCCTTGTTGGCCGACGTAGGAATTGAATCAACACTGGCCGGGTGTGAAAGCACCTTATTTTCTGAGACCAGCGCGGCAGCCGTGTACTGGGCAATCATAAATCCGGAATTAAGACCGGCCTCTTTAATGAGAAAGGCTGGCAGGCCGCTCAATTGCGGGTTGACCAGCCGCTCAATGCGTCGTTCCGAAATATTGGCAATCTCCGACAGTGCAATGGCAAGGAAATCCAGCGCAAGCGCAACCGGCTGGCCGTGAAAGTTTCCGCCCGATACGATCTGACCTGTTTCAGGGAAAATCAAAGGGTTGTCAGTCGCCGCGTTCATTTCAATCTCTATAACCCTCTTTGCGTAATGAAGCGCGTCAAGGGAAGCCCCATGTACCTGTGGAGAACATCTGATTGAATACGCATCCTGCACACGGGAACAATCTTTGTGGGACGACACAATCTCGCTATGCCGCGTAATGCGCCTGAGATTATCGGCGCTGGTAATCTGGCCCGGATGCGGACGCACGTCGTGTATCTTTTTGTCCAGCTCAATATTTGACGCCAGCAAGACCTCTAAACTCATCCCTGCTGCAATATCCGCGGTCTTCAGCAAATTCAGCGCATCCCATGTCGCAAGGGCGCCGATGGCCGTCATGACCTGCGTTCCATTTATGAGCGCCAGCCCCTCTCCCGCATCAAGATCAACCAGGGGAATGCCCGCCTTCTTCATGGCGTCCTTTCCGCTTAGAACCTTGCCGCGAAGGGAGGCGCGTCCCTGTCCCACCAAAACCAGCGCCAGGTGCGCCAAAGGGGCCAGGTCGCCGCTTGCCCCCACGGAGCCTTTTTCAGGCATGAGAGGGCAGACGCTCTTATTATACACAGCAATAAGTATCTTCAGCGTTTCCAGCTTGATTCCCGCATGCCCCTTCGCAAGGCTATTAATTTTGAGCAGCAGGGCAGCCCGTGTTATCTCTTCGTCCAGGTAATTCCCGACGCCCGCCGCATGGCTCATCAGTATGTTTCGTTGCAGTTGTTTTGTTTGGTTTTTTGAGATAACCACGTCGCTCAGTGCGCCAAAGCCGGTAGTCAGGCCGTAGATAACCCGTTTACCCTTTAACGCCTTGTCAATAGTCTCTCGCGCCTTAGCTACCTTTATCTCCGCCTCCCCGCTCAGCATTACCCGTTTTTTGCCCCTCACGCCCTGAATAAACTGGTCGAGTGAAAGGCTTTCACCGTTTAAGACAAGGTATTCCACGCAGACTCCTTTTACAAATATGACACTACTTACAGAACTTGGAGATATTATTTTTCTGCAATATTATATTACTTTTGCCTCTCATAATTCCACCACATTGATTTTAGACATTCGATACTTTTGATTTTCTATAATCTCGTCAAGCGCCATATACTGGTTTGAAGTCAATTACAGATTTAACCGCTTTTTTTAAGCTTATCGAATTACTCATTGCCGCCTCAACATTCCAAAATTCATTTACAAAATTGATTAAAACGCCGTTATAGTCTGGACCCTGCCTTGCATCACTCTTAGAACTCGGCACAATTGCTTCACGCAAACGTCTGTTTCTTGACTTTTGAGCTAATTCTATCAGTTTACGCTTTGGGTCTTTAATAGATTCAACATTCAAAGAAACGCCTTCTCTTGCAATACTAAGATACCTAGCAAAACCACTCCAATCAGCCAAAAGCCACGCTTCCACTTCCTTTACTGCAATTCTAAAAAGTAGATTATGATGTTTTGGGTATGGCAACCATTCTTTTATAAGGGCTGGAGGGCATTCTGAAGTATCAAGATCGGTAAGCACTAAAAATGGACTTCCTTTCGCCGCATTGTTAAAGCCAATAATATTTCTTTTAAGATAAATATTACCTCGCAGGCAGTAACATCCTGTCACCAGAAATCGGTCTTTTGCAATATGAAGTATTTTCTTTAAGACAGCCTCACTAAGCTGATCTTCTACAACAAGCTTAATTGCGCATTGCTCCATTATTTAAAAAGCTCCAGTTGAGAAACATTTAAAGGTGTGGTTCTTGGTAACACGGCATCTGCAACACTAACACCGCCTTGCAATAAGTCGCGTACCTCGCTCGTGGAAGATGCAACCATTACTGATGTGCCTTCCGTACCTGGTATTAGCGTTACTACTTCCTTTCCCCCTATACCTTTATCTGACAACATATCATAGCTATGAGTACTGATAAAAATTTGTCTCTTTTTTTGCCGTTGTATCCTGTAAATCAAGGCTGGTATCTTACTTACTATACTAGCATTTAAAGATAATTCAGGCTCTTCTAGTAATAAGGGAGATTCACCCTCCAACAGCGACCAAAGCAATCCGATTAAACGTAATGTCCCGTCAGAAAATTGGTCTTCTCTTTGTTTGCCTGCCTTTGGACGCCAATGTTCATAGACAGCTTCTAAATGTGGAACACCTCTTTCATCTTTAATATGCGTTAATTGCTTCAATTGAGGCACGGCAATTCGCAAAGCCTCTTCAATCTTTTTTAATCTGGATTTTCTTGTTGTTTCTGGTGTTCTTGCAACCCTTTCTAAAAAACTTCTTCCAAAAGGATCTCCAGGAATTGCTGAACCTGAAAATGCTTCTGGATATCTCAACAGTTGAGGAACAAGATGTAAATACAAGAAAGATTCAAAAAATTTGGAAATGTTTCTGAACTTCACATTTGCATTAACTTGTTCAAGATGTGTTTGCGTTAGCCTAGCTGAATCATCCCTATCATTTTCATCCGGCCTGTTTATGACCTGACAGCTATCATGCCAAACCCTCTCATAAGATAAAAAGGGTTGCCGGTGCCCCCTCACTTCCTGTTTTATTCCGATGGCGTATTTCCAGATTTGCCTTTCTTCTGAAGGTTCAGAAAGATACACTTCAATTTCAACATCCGGATGACGCCTCGCTGCAAGACAACGTATTTTTGATAAACCACCTCGATCTTCAACTGCTTTCTGCAACCCACCCCCGGGTTTTGCAATGTCCCTTAGAAATCTAAACACATCGAGCAGATTAGATTTCCCAGATGCATTAGGGCCTACGAAGAAGACACGATCTCCAAACTCAACGTCAATATCTACAAAATTTCTCCAGTTTTTTAGAATTAAGCGAGATATAATCATTACTCCACCTCCCTAGTAATCTTCAAACTCTTAATGCATCCCTGTATCAATAACCGCTACTGCGACCGCCTTGCCAAGAAACTATGGTATTTTAACCGCATGTACCACCTCATCAATAGACGAATATTTTTGGGGGAATTCTAACCTGGGCCTCTCAATGACCACTGAATCTATCCCCTCAGAAAGCGCCGCGTTAATCTTTTCCAGCACCCCCCCTGCTTCGCCGCTGTCTTTCGTTACCATGGTGTTAATCTGATACTGCCTGAACATCGCGCGGTTCAAATCCTCTGAAAACGGGCCGTGCATGGCAATGATGTTTGCGGGAGGAATCCCCACGTCCAGACACAACGCAATGTGTTCCGGTATGGGCAGGATGCGGACATACAATTCCTTTTCGCCCTTAAAGACAATGAATCGCGCCACACTCGATATGCCCGTCGTCAGAAATATCCTCTTGCCAAGCGTCCTGGAAATGTCTACAGCGTCCGCCATAGTCTTCACCCTGTGGATTAAGGGATGCGCAGGAATTGGTATCCCTTCCCTTTCGAAACGCAGATAACGGACGTTGGTTTTTTTGCAGGCGTCCATCGCATTCTGGGACACCTCTATGGCGTATGGATGCGTGGCGTCCACCACCGTGTCTATGCCCTTTTCCTCTATCAGCCGGGAAAACCCGCTTGCGTCCAACCGGCCTTGCAGGCAAACGGCCTCCAGCCCCACTTGCTCAAACATCTTTTTGCCGTACTCCGTTGCGACGGTTGTCAGGAGGTTTGTTCCCTCTTCGTGGAGTCTTCTGACAATCTCTTTGCCTTCTTCTGTACCTGATAAAATAAGGATCATAATATTCTTAAACCTAATTTGGTTTTGTGAAAACAGGTGGCTTAATGTAATTCACGTTTTGCTAACCATAAACCAGGAATCATCGGCAACCAAAGGGTAAACCCTCTCAATAATAACGTAGCCATTAGCGCGACTTCTACTTTAGCGCCAAGCACGCTCAGCATTGCAACACATGTTGCCTCAAAAGTCCCCAGCCCAAGGGGAACTGGACCAAGGGTTGCAACCATCGAAGCAACAATAAAACACGGGAAAACAGCCATAATCGAAGCATCCTGTCCAATGGCATACAACATTACATTCAAAGTATAAGCATCCAGCAAGAGTATCGTCCCTTGAAGCAAAGTCGTTCTTATAAACAGTCCAGAACTTTGCAGCAGGTAACCGGGTGCATCACCAAAAGCGTTTAGCAGACCAGCTAAACCGGGGATACGCATCAAAATTCCAGGAAGGGGTTGTTTTCCCCGTCGCCTCAGCCACAAAGCACCTGAGGGAATGGCCACCGCAATAACGCAGAATACCGCTGTAACAGCTACGATCCATACGTGTAAGTCATGATAAAACCACAACAGCGCTATGCTTGCAAGCGCTGCAAGAAGGTACGCCGTATAATACGCTACCAGGCTGACCAGGAGGATGGCCATACAAAGCGGCTTGGATATGCCACGTCGGTTCAGTGATGCAACCAAAAATATCGTTCCGCTCACACCACCGGTGGGCAAAGCCTGGTCTGAAAAAAGCTTTGCTATCCCCAACGGCACAAGCGACAACATCGGGTAGCGGACACCCGCATATCTTAGCGTCTTATGCCAGACGGCAGCAACACAGAAGTACGTTATCAATTGGAGGAAGAAACCGACGATCAGCCACAATGGTTTTGCCTGACGTACCAATTGAGCAAAGTGCTCTAATTCACTAAAATGCGTAACAAATAAAACTAACCCTGCAAGAAATATCAGGCTTAAAAACCACATCCTGTGCTTGCGAATTATGAAAGCGGAACTTAACAAGCTTTTTTCACTCTGTTTGTCGTTTAGTTGTGGCATATAAGAATCCATAGCGGTCAATATGGCGATAAAATATGCGTTTAATTATTTCTGTAACAATCACGTAGATCACTGTGATTCCGATAAGCGCCATCATCACTGATACTGGTAAAGCAACAAACCCAAAAATGGTGACTATCGGCAGAAAAGGCAGCGAAATTGTGAAGATCATGACTACCAGCGTTGCAGAGAAGAGGAAACGTCCGGGACGGCTTTTATAGAATGGCCTGTACGTGCGCACAACCAGAGTAATCAATAACTCGGTAAGGAGCGACTCAACAAACCATCCCGTACGGAACAATTCAGGAACTTTACCAACCATGCGTAGCAATGCCCAGAACGTAATGAAATCAAAAACACTGCTTACCAGGCCAAAAGTAATCATAAAATTGCGAATCATCCGGATATTCCACCGGTGCGGTGTGTTTTCCCACTCACGATCCACGTTGTCTCCTGCTATACCCAATAACGGAATATCGGATAAGAAATTGTTAAGCAGAATTTGTTTTGCCAGAAGCGGTATAAATGGCAAATAGAGAGAGGCGATAGCCATACTTATCATGTTGCCGAAATTGGCGCTGGTAGTGATGAATATATATTTCAGCGTATTGCTAACCGTTCTCCTCCCTTCATCAATGCCCTGTCGAAGCACCTCAAGATCGTGTTCCAGAAGCACCAAATCCGCTACCTCTTTGGCCACGTCCACCGCCTTATCAACTGAAATACCAACATCTGCCGCGTACAATGCAGGTGCGTCATTAATTCCGTCTCCCAGATATCCAACAACATGTCCAGTCTTTTGTAAAGCAAGGATGATGCGTTCTTTCTGATTGGGATCTACTTCGGCAAACACCGTTACCAAGGGCGCCTGTTGCCATAAGGACTCATCGTTAAGCGACAACAATTCCTTTCCTGTCATAATACGATTCACACTCATACCAACCGATTCCGCCACATGACGCGCAACAAGGCGGTTATCACCGGTAATAATCTTGATATCCACCCCTAAACGGCGCAAACCGTCCAGGGTCTGTTGTACTCCGGGTTCCGGCGGATCGAAGAACAACAGAAAACCCATAAACGTCATTGCGTCTTCATCTAAACGCCCGTATGCTGCCTTTGCTTGTAAAGACTTTTGGGCAATACCCAATACACGGTAACCCTGCTGGCTCCAATCAGAAAACTGATGATCAATATCGGCGTGTGCATTGTCATCCAGCACAGTAACATTATTACCGTTTTGTACGTGAGTGCATACTTCCAATATGTTCTGCAGGGCGCCTTTCGTAATTATAAAAGGCGGTGCGTCTTTTCCTCTGGAGACCGTAATACTCAACCGTTTCCTAACAAAATCATAAGGGATTTCATCCAGTTTATCATAGTCCGAAACGCTCATATCCTTAGCTTCAGCGCGCTGAATAACCGCTGTATCCAAAAGATTATCCAATCCCGTCTGAAAACTAGAGTTGAGATATGCCAGATGTAATACGGCATCCGAAGAAACCCCTTTATAATCCAAAGTATCGTCGAGTTTTACTATCCCTTCCGTTAGTGTGCCCGTCTTGTCTGTGCAGAGGATGTCCATGCTTCCTAGATTCTCAATTGCACTCAGGCGTCTTACAATCACGCCACGCTTAGCCATGTCTTTTGCGCCTCTTGCCAGCGTAATACTAAATATTGCAGGGAGTAACTCTGGTGATAAGCCGACAGCCAAAGCCATTGCGAAGAGAAGCGTTTCAATCGTAGGTTTCCGAAACATGATATTCGCTGCCAGAACGGAAACTACTATGATAAGCATGATTTTAATAAGCAATCCGCCAAAACGTTTCAGTCCACGCTCAAACTCAGTTTCAGGTGGCGCAAGCAGGAGCTTTTTTGCTATCTGACCATACGCGGTATCACCGGCAGTATGCACAATCAGAGCGGTTGCCCTACCACTGCGGACGGTTGTTCCCATAAACACACAATTGCTTCGTTCTGCAAGACTCGCATCTTTCGATACAAGACCGGGCTGCTTTTCTACGGGAAATGTTTCGCCGGTTAATATTGCCTGTGAAACAAAAAAATCCTTTGCTTCAAGTAAAACCCCATCAGCAGGAACCAGACTACCGGCGGCAAGCAGAACAATATCGCCCGGCACAACAGTATCGTTAGGAACGATATGTTTTTGACCATCACGTAGTACCGTTGTTTTTGCAGATACCTGCCTTCGGAGTTTTCCAACGGCGTTTGAAGCGCGGCGTTCCTGAATAATACTCAATATGTTACTAACAAAAATAATGGCAAGTATAATCGTTGCGTCCAACCAATCATGCAGTACCACAGCGACAGATGCTGCGACGATCAGAATGATAATAAGCGGGCTGAGAATTTTGTTTAATAACAGCCTGAAAAATTCGCTTTGTTTATGATCATTGACAATATTGCCGCCAAAATTTTGCAGTCGTTCTTCGGCGTCTGATACACTCAATCCCCTCTGACCACTTGCGAGGGACTTTAATACTTCATCTGCCGGTAGACACCAATATTGCAAATTTGTATCTATGTGATTCATAAATATAGTGAGAAGTTATCTGGTTTTTTTCGGTTTGAGATAAGGTATACATATTGTCATTATCTGTTATTGATTTCTGAATCTATGACCTTGCGCCCGTACTCGGGCTTTGTTATAGTACAACAAATGAAATTTACGGTCAATTACAAAACTATCTCTTCCGGACAAGTATGATCATCATTAAGTCCCGGCTTTTCTACAAAATCGGCATATCCATCTACCTCTTCTTAAAACTTCGGTGGAGAGACCTTTTTAAGCTTCTCCTGTCAAAACCAAGAACCAGAAATATTAACCACAACCCCAGTCAGAACGTTTACCGAGAGGCGGACAAGGCGCTCGTCTCTATCGTGCAGGGCGATGATATTAACGCCATGCTGCGGAAAGGGCTGGAGCTGGTCGGGGGACTGGAAAGGCTTGATATAAAAGGGAAAACGGTGCTCATTAAACCCAATATCGTCAACCGCTACCCAAGTCCGTCCAATACCAATCCGCTCATAATCAGGAATCTGATAAAAATCCTGCACGAGTACGGCGTATCGAAAATATTCGTGGGCGATATGTCCGCCATATTCGCCCTGCCTACAAGGAAAAATGCCGTTAAATCAGGCATCTGGGCGGCTATCGGCGAAGAAGACATGACGTTTGTGCCCTTCGAGGAATACGGCTGGGTAGAGGTAGACATCCCACACGGGAGATTTGTAAAGAAGGCTATCGTGTCAGAGTTTATTTATGCCGTAGACAGGGTTATCAACGTCCCCGTTATTAAGACCCATAGCTATGCCCACTATACCATCTCCCTGAAGAACTTCATCGGGGCTATCCACCCGCAACAGCGTCCTTATTTCATAGCGCCTGACTTCTGGGACGAAATCATCGCCGAGCTGAACGCAGCCTACACGCCCCATCTCAATATCCTGGACGGAACGAAGATATTTATCAGGGGCGGCCCGACGAAAGGCGCCGTAGCCACCCCCAATCTCATCATCGTCACCGGAGACAGAATTGCCGCGGATGCGGTTGGATTGAGCGTAATCAGGGCGTTTGGCGGATGGCAACGACATAAAGCTATGAATATTTGGGAACAGCGTCAAATCAAACGGGCGATCGAATTGCATCTTGGCGTCAGCAGTCCTTCAGCATTAAAAATCGTATCCGCATGTCTTGGCGCAGGCAATGCCGGTTTTGCTAAAATCATAGAGAAGATTCATCACGTATTGAATGGTGAAAACTAGATTTTCGGCATTTTTTTCAACTGTAGCTTTGAATTTCCTTAACGTCGAATTAATCCCCCTTAAAAAAGGGGGCTAGGGGGTTGTAAAATAGCTCAAAAAAACACAACCCCCTCATTCCCCCTTTTCTAAGGGGGATTTTTTGTCTGCCATCACCAAGACACACATAAATAAAATGAATCATATACAATCAATTTAAACAACGGAGACGCAGAGAATTAGCCTGCAGAAGAAGGAGGGTGTAACATGATAACAACGGATATCGTAATAGTCGGCGGCGGCATTATCGGGCTTTCCATCGCAAGGGAAATTTACCACAGGCGTCCGGATTTGAAGATCACCTTGATTGAAAAAGAATCCGCTGTGGCCAGCCACGCAAGCGGCAGAAACAGCGGCGTCCTTCACGCCGGTTTTTATTACTCGCCCGACAGCCTGAAATCGAGATTCACGGTTGAAGGAAATAAACTCCTCACCGACTACTGTCTGAAAAACAACCTCTCAATAAATCGCTGCGGCAAGGTCGTGGTGGCAAGGGATGAAAAGGAAGTGGAGGGCATCTATGAACTCAAAAGACGCGGCGACACAAATGGCGTAGATTTGGAACTGATTGACGAAAAAAGGCTGGAAGAACTCGAACCAAACGCCAGGACGTTCAGTAAGGCGCTCCATTCACCCACGACTTCCGTGGTAAATCCGAAAGAGGTAGCCGGACATATAGCCGATACGTTGAAAGGAAAGATAAATATCTTATTCAACGAAAGGTTTGTGAAGAGAGAAGATTCTTCCACTATACGCACCGGCACGCAGAAAATACAATTCAAACATCTTATCAATGCGGCGGGTCTCTATGCAGATAAAATTGCCCATCAGTTCGGGGTCGGACAAAGATACACCCTGATTCCGTTCAAGGGTTTGTACATGGAATATAAGGACAGCAGCCTGATCCGCAAACACATATACCCTGTGCCCAATCTGAAAAACCCTTTCCTCGGCGTCCACTTTACCATTACGGTAAGCGGAAAGGTAAAGATTGGCCCGACCGCCATCCCCGCCTTTTGGAGGGAGAATTACGAGGGCGTCTCCCGCTTCAGCATACGCGAATTTCTTGAGGTCTTATGGCATGAGGCAAGGCTCTTTTCCACCAATGCCTTCAATTTCAGAAGCCTCACCTTCGGGGAGTTTAAAAAATATTACCGGACGTATTTCATTCAACAGGCCGCGCATCTGGTGAAAACGATAGACACGAACAGGTTTGGCGGTTATCTGACGCCGGGTATCCGGGCGCAATTACTCGATAAAAAAGCGATGAAGCTGGTGATGGATTTCGTTGTCGAGCACGGAGAAAACTCAACACACGTGCTCAATGCGGTGTCGCCTGCCTTCACCTCCGCCTTTTCATTCAGCAAATTTATCGTTGATAACAGCGTGCATTTTATGCTAACATAGCCGCCCGGTTCAACCATTCAAAGTTGTGTTCTTTCGCGGGTTCTGGTCATTTTGCGGGTTCTGGTCTGCGACCTGAACCTTTGTATTTATTGTGATAATAACGCACGGTGCGAACGGCAGCCACATCGGCCGTATAAAACACGAGGTTCGGGTTACAAACCCGAACCCGCAATGGGGAGCGAAGAGTCTCTTCGCTCTGCGTTGCAAGTTCCGATGGGTATCCTGGCGCTCTACACGTCCTGCATACTTGAAAAACTGAGCTAAATACGGCACGGGAAAACGTATCCATAGCCAAGATAACGCGCCCGAAGATTACGGGCATTGTACCCAGAAAACGGCTGTTCAGCCTCCTGGACGCCGAACGGAAATCTCCGGTCGTCTGGATATCGGCGCCAGGCGGGTCGGGCAAGACCACCCTCTCCGCGAACTATCTTGACGCCAGAAAGCTCCCCTGCCTGTGGTATCGTGTGGACGAAGGGGATGCGGACATCGCCACGTTCTTCTATTACATGGGACTGGCGGCAAAAAAAGCGAATCCCCGGAAAAAGAAACCCCTGCCCCTTTTAACCCTCCCACATCTCCAGAACATGCACATCTTTGCCAAGCGATACTTTGAAGATTTATACAGCAGGATAAAACCGCCCTTTCTCATTGTCTTTGATAATTATCAGGACGTGGCGGAGGATGCAGGCTTCCATGACCTGATCGTTCACGGCCTGGAAGATATGCCGGAGGGCGTCAACGCCGTCATCGTAAGCCGAAACGAACCGCCTCCGCAATTTGCCCGCCTGCGCGCAAACGGCAGGTGCAGCCTGCTTGGGTGGAATCAAATCAAATTCACCGTTGAAGAGTCAAAAGAAGTGGTCAGGGTAAAAGGGCACAAAGACATATCCAGTGAAACCATAAACCAGTTGCATAAGGCGACCGACGGGTGGGCGGCGGGTCTTGTGCTCCTCATGGAGGCCGCAAAAACAAGGGGTATTGACTACCAACACCTGGGCAACATCCCCTCAAAAGAGATTTTTGAGTATTTTGCAAGCGAGATTTTTGAGAAGGCCGGAAGGGAGATGCAGGACTTCCTCCTGAAAACGGAGGTATTCCCCAGAATGACCGCGCGTATGGCCGAGAGACTTACCGGCGTGCACGCATCTGCGCACCTCTTGTCCACCCTGAGCAGGAACAACTACTTTACCGCCATGCATCCCCAACCCGCCCCTGTTTACCAGTATCATCCCCTCTTCCGGGAATTTCTCTTCACCAGGGCAAGGGACACGTTCACCCCAGAAAAGTTTTCCACGATACAAAAGGACGCCGCGGTAATTCTGGAAGAAGCGGGGTATATAGATGACGCCGCCGCCATTTTTGGTGAGCGGAGAGACTGGGATAATTTCGTCCCGTTAATCCTCAGACACGCGGAGTTCCTTGCAAATCAGGGAAGGCTCAAGACCCTTGAGGAATGGCTCCAAAGCCTTCCGCGTGAGATATTGGAGCATACCCCCTGGCTGCTCTACTGGCTGGGCGTTTGCCGGTTGCCGGTGAATCCGGATGAGAGCCGCCGTTATTTTGACGACGCCTTTAAAGGGTTTCAATCCCAGGGCGAACAGACGGGGATGTGGCTCTCGTGGTCTTACGCCGTTGATATCATTTTTTATGCGTGGGAAGATATATCCCCCCTCGATAAGTACGCCGAAATATTTCAGGATATCTACCGGAAAGACGCGCCGTTTCCCTCCCCAGCCGTTGAATCCCGCGTGGTCTCGTGCAGGTTTATCATTATGATGATGAGGCAAATGCATCATCCGGAGATTTCGGAATGGGCCGAGCGGGTGTTCTCGATTGTGAAGAAATCCCATGACCCGAACTTTCGCCTCCAGATCGGATATTACCCGGCTATTTACTATTTCTGGATAGGCGATTTTGTCAAGATGCATATTGTCATCAGCGCCCTCCATAAGGATACTGAGTCAGAGGCGGCGTCGCCGCTCCTGTCAATTTTCGGGATGGCAACGGAGGCGCTGTATGACTTTGTTGCCGGTTCCACCGATTCCTGTCTTCGCATTGTTTCTGAAGGCTTGAAACTTGCCCAAAAAACCGGCGTGCACATCTGGGATACCCACCTCTGCGGTCATGGGACGTTCGCCGCTTTAAGCGCGGGAGATATCACGACGGCCTCTGATTTAATGGGAAAAATCGAGCCAGCCCTGTCCACGGCAAGAAAGATAGACATTGGCTACTATCACCTTCTTTCTTCCTGGAAATTCCTCCTGGAAGGAGATATGCCGTCTGCAGCACGATACGCTGAAATAGGCACAAGGGCGTTCGCGGAAATTGGCACCCCATACCCTGTGGGGTTATGCCATTTTCTTGAGGCGCAAGCCCTCTTTGAACTTGGGAAGACGGGAGAAGCAGAGGCCAGGAACAACCTTGTCCGTCAGATTAGCCGGCGCCTGAAGAGCAAGCAGCTTGAGTTTATGTGCCTGATCGCAGACGCCCAGTTTGCGCTGGATATAAGAACCATTGAAGTGGGAAAAAACGGGGATACGGATATCGGATTGCAGATGGCAGATTTGGCGGGAAGCGACAACCATTCCGCAATCCAAAATCAAAAATCAGAAATGGTAAAGCGCGGCCTCTACGCCCTGCGCAAGGCCCTGGAATTTGGCAGAGAGCAGGGCTACGTCAATATGTATGGATGGCGCAACGAAGTCATGGCGGAATTGTGCGTAAAGGCGCTGGAGGCAGGAATTGAAGTAGAGTACGCTAAAAGCCTTGTCCGCAAACGGAATCTCATCCCTGACGTCCCTCCCATCCAATGTGAAGACTGGCCGTGGCCGGTAAAGATATTCACCCTGGGCTGTTTCGTTATCCTCCACGACGATAAACCGCTGCAATTTACCGGAAAGATACAACACAAACCTTTGGAGATGCTCAGGGTAATCCTGTCACACAGGGATGGTGAAGTGTCTGAAGCGCGGCTGATTGACGTCCTCTGGCCGGATACGGAGGGCGATACGGCGTACCATGCGTACGAAGCCGCCCTGCACCGCCTGAGGCGTCTCCTGGGCACAGACGGGGCAGTCAGTCGCCAGGGCAGGCAGGTGTCGCTGGACAAGCGATACTGCTGGGTAGACGCATGGGCGTTTGAGGCAGCCGCAGAATCTTTACAGGCAATTCATGAATTGCCCCCGCAGTCCACCCGTGTAGGTTGGGTGAAGCGAAGCGCACCCAACGACTCGCAATCCGCAACGGCAGAGGTCATGCGCACAGCCGGGAAGGCTATAAACATCTACAAAGGCCACTTCCTGCCGGCAGATACCGACCAGCCATGGACTGCCGCATACCGCGGGCAGTTGCAGGATAAATTCCGCCGTCTCGTTGTCGGGCTGAGTCAATACTGGGAAGAGTCGGGGCGCTACGAGCACGCCGCGGAATGCCTCCGGAAAGGGATGGAAACGGACACCCTTGCCGAGGAATTTTACCAGCGTCTCATGGTCTGTTATCAGCAGATTGGCCAGGAGGCGGAGGCTGTAAGGGTCTACCAGAGGTGCAGCGCCGTCTTATTGGCGGCCATGGGCATTGTCCCTTCCGCCAGAACGGAGGCGATTTATAAAGCCTTGAAAACAAGAAGGTAGCATTGTAGAGCGAAGCGCTGCTTCGCCCGGAATTTAATGTTCAGGAATTTCAAACTGACCCCGTAGCGCGGGTGGTTCATCCCCCGCCGTTGGCCGACCACGCTTGTCCCCGACACCGCTCGGGGAATGGATCGGCGCTACAAATAAGTCGTGTTGTAGAACGAAGCGATTGCTTCGTTCGAGCGAAGCAGCGCTTCGCTCTACATCAACAAAAAAGTCGCCGGAGGCCTAAATTAACAGGCATCTTATGATTTCAGTTGTTCTGACAGGCGTTCATGAAAGATAGTCGGATATATTACAGACGCAACCTGCCCCATTATCAGCCTGTTGATGCAACATTTTTTGTGACGTTCAGGTTGGCGGGTTCGCTTCCTGCTGAAACTGTTGCGCGTTTGAAAGAAGAACGCGTGCAAGAAGAAAAGTTGCTTCTCAAGATCAAAGACGAAAAGGTGCGGGAAAAGAAGATCGCAGATCAGCGCAAACGATATTTTAGCAAATTTGATACAATGCT
>Ga0082335_1004096_pt1 | contig 22631 bp, 22 predicted proteins | sample Subgrocontami58m_FD_72375 | JGI IMG/M metagenome (GOLD analysis project Ga0082335, IMG submission 72375) | Subsurface groundwater microbial communities from S. Glens Falls, New York, USA - GMW37 contaminated, 5.8 m (SPADES assembly) (version 2) ...
AAAATCTTTCAAATGGCAAGAGATAATCAAGTTGATTTAAATTGGTCACGCCCAGACAATACAAAACCATAGACCCTGCAGCAGACCCTCTGGTGTTGGTAATAATTCCGCAGTTATGTGCCCATTCAATAAAATCGGAAACTACCAGGAAATAATCTGCATATTTTTTCTTTTCTATAACGGAAAGCTCATATTCCAACCTTTCTTTAATCTCCTGTGTCATCTTAAACCTTAACTTTGCCTGTCCGTAAGTTAATTCCCGAAGATATTCCATCGGGGTTTTTCCCTCCGGTGTCTGAAAAACCGGAAATTTGGCAACCCCCAAAGGTATTTCTATATCTACCATATCCGCAATTTTTGCCGTGTTTTCCAGGGCCTGGGGCAAATCAAAAAAATTCTCCTCCATTTCTTCGGCTGATTTAAGATAATAATCAGGAGTATCTATCATCCGAAGTCTTTTTGTTTCGGATAAAAATTTTCCCGTCTGGATACAAAGCAATGCATCCTGAGCTTCGGCGTCTTCCTTCTTTATATAATGAAAATCATTGGTGGCAACAATCTTAACTCCCATCCCCTCCGACAATTCCAATACAGCTTTTTTTGTTTTATTTTGTAATCCCAAAAGTCTTTGTAAATCCTGCTTTATATACTCATCCTCTGCCAAATCAAGATTCTCTTTATATGGATGGTTTTGTAGTTCCAGATAAAAATCATCACCAAAAATTTCCCTGTAGCTTTCTATTACCTTTTCAGCCTTCTCCACGCCTCCATCTTCTAGAGACCTTATAAACTCACCTGACGGACATCCGGACAAAGCAATTAACCCTTCCGAATGCTCTTTTAATAATTTCTTATCCACGCGCGGTCTGTAATAATAACCTTTACAATGGGCAATAGTTGTAAGCTTCATTAAATTAAGATACCCCTGATAATTTTTGGCCAATACTGTTAAGTGGTACGGTTCGGCATCTTGTTTCCCCTCTTTATCAAGGTGTGAACGTTTGGCAACATACATTTCAACTCCGATTATCGGTTTTATCCCGGCTTCCCTGCAGGATTTATAAAACTCTATCGCCCCATACATTACTCCATGATCCGTCAAAGCCAGCGCATCCATTCCTAATTCTTTGGCTGTTTTGACTAACTGGGGGATTTTGGAGAGCCCGTCTAAAAGAGAATATTCGCTGTGACCGTGAAGATGAACAAATCGACTCATATTTTCAGTAATCTTTCCAGAATCTTTTTCACACTTACTGCGTCTGCTTTGCCTTTTGATAATCTCATAACTCCACCTATCAATGCTTGAATTGCATTTTCCTTTCCCGCTTTATAATCATCTGCTGATTTTTGATTATCCTCTATTGCCTGATTTGCTAACTTTTCTAATACTTCATCATTGTCAATCACCCCAACTTTTTTGCCCTTAATATCTTCTATAATCTGGGTAGGGAGAACTGAATTTATATCAGGTTTGCGATTGATAATAAAATTTGCGATCTCTTGAGTAGAAACTTGATGCTTTTTTCCATACTCCAGCGCTCTTTCAAAAAATTCAGCCAATTCTTTTGTGTCTGCTAATATCTGAGCACCTACTCTTTTGATTTTAAACTCTTCCTCAAACCTCTTACTTTTATCCCAGGGCAATTCCGGTAAATTAGACTCCAAACTCTTGACTCTAGACTCTTCAATTCTTAACTCCGGCAAATCCGGTTCGGGAAAATAGCGGTAATCATGAGCCTCTTCTTTGCTCCTTTGTAAATATGAACACTTTTCTTCCTCATTCCATCCCCTGGTTTCTTGAGAAAGTTTTTCTCCTTTTTCAATTGCGGCAATTTGGCGTTTAATTTCATACTCAACTGCAGCTACCATAAATCTGAATGAGTTAATATTTTTTAGTTCTACTCTATAATTAGGTAGCCCTTCGACATTCTCAGGACGAACGGAAACGTTCGCTTCCAATCGCATATCACCCCGCTCCATATCTGCATTAGAAACACCTAAGTATCTAAAGAGCTGTTGAAGCTTCTTCGCATAGTCTCTGATTTGTTCAACATTAGTAAAATCCGGTTCAGTTACAACTTCAACCAATGGAACCCCGGATCTATTAAAATCAATAAGTGTGTCTCTACCTTTATGGGTTAATTTGCCAGTATCTTCTTCCTGATGAGCTCTGTTGATTCTTATGACTTCCCCGCTATCCAAAGTAATTTTCCCTCCCACACAAAGCGGCCATCTGTATTGGGAAATCTGATAGCCTTTTGGCAAATCCGGATAAAAATAATTTTTTCTTTCAAAAAGGGATTTAGGGGAAATCGTGCAATTAAGTGCCAGCCCTATTTTTATACAATCATCTATAGCCTGCTCATTTATATAAGGCAAAGCTCCGGGGAGGCCTAAACAGGTGGGGCAGGTATGTGTGTTGGGTTCTTTACCAAAATAATCAGCAGAACATCTGCAAAACATTTTAGATTTAGTATTAAGTTCAACATGAACTTCCAGTCCAATCACAGGTTCATACTTTGTCATAGTTTAGGTTTCTCCTTGCGCCAATTTGTTGCTTGTTCATATGCATATCCAACTCTTAATACTGTTTCTTCGTCAAAATGTTTTCCTAAAATTTGTAATCCCACTGGCAAGCCTTCGGAAAATCCACAAGGAACTGATAATCCAGGGATTCCGGCTAAGTTAGCAGAGATTGTATAGATATCAGCCAAATACATTTTCAAAGGATCATCAACTTTTTCTCCCAAATTCCATGCTGTGGTGGGGGAGACAGGACCAACTATTACATCCACTTTCTCATATGCTTTTTCAAAATCCTGTTTTACTAAAGTCCTGACTTTAGCTGCTTTGGCATAATATTCATCGTAATAGCCAGTAGATAAAGCAAAGGTCCCCAACATTATCCTTCTCTTAACCTCCTGACCGAAATTCTGTCTTGCAGAACCATACCTTATTCCATCAAAACGGGCCATATTGGCCGAGATTTCAGATGGGTTTATGATGTAATAAGCTGGTAAAGCATACGGGCTGTGTGGCAAACTTACCTCTACTATTTCTGCTCCCAATTCTTCTAATTTTTTAATAGCGTCCTCAATAACTTTTTTAACCTTAGGATCTAAACCTTTCCCAAAATACTCTTTTGGAATTCCTACCTTAATTCCCCTAATCTCCCCCATTCCCCTCATCTCCCACTTCTCAGCTCTACAGTTACTATCCATACCATCTGATCCTGAAATCCATTCCAAAACCAATGCTGCATCCTCAACAGACTTAGTCAAAGGACCAATTTGATCCAAAGAAGATGCCATGGCTATCAAGCCATATCTTGAAACGCGGCCATAACTGGGTTTTAATCCTACTATTCCGGTTAACGACGCAGGCTGCCTTATTGAACCACCTGTATCTGAACCGAGAGCAAAAACACAAAGGTCTGCTGCAACAGCCGTGGCTGATCCACTGGAAGATCCTCCCGGCACTTTTGTTATATCCCAGGGATTTTTAGTTGGTCCGTAAGCAGAATTCTCACCTGACCCTCCCATGGCAAATTCGTCACAATTTGTCTTGCCAATAATCGATACACTATTTTCCAATAAACGATTTATTACTGTTGCATTATATGGAGGAATATATCCTTCCAAAACTTTAGAGCCGGCTGTTGTAGGAATTCCTTTTGTGGAAATTACATCCTTAATCGCAGCAGGGATTCCTAATTTAGTTTCAATAACTTCCAAAAAAGCATTTAATTTTGGATTAAAACTTTTTATTCTTTCCAAATAAGCCCTATTTAAATCCTGTTCAGAAAATTCTTTATCTTCTAAAGCCTTAAGAGTTTGAGTAAGTGTTAAAGAAGTTATATCACTCATTTATCAAAAACTCCTTTTGTTACAAAAAATCCTGCCTGACCGGCAGGCAGGCCTTTTTCTTTTTTAGGCGCATTTTGCAGAACTTCTTCTTGCGACAAAGAGGATTCTGCCTCATCTTTTCTCATTACATTTTCCTGCCCTGAAACATTAAAAGTAGGTTCAACTCCAGTTGTATCAACTTTATTTAACTGCTCTATGTATTCAAGAATTTTTGAGAGTTGCTCAGAATATTTTTCCTCCTCCTCAGAAGTCAACGGAAGATTCGCCAATTTTGCCACATGTCTCACCTGATCTTTAGTTAGTTTCATTATCTTGACAAATAAACTCCTTTTTATTATACTTAATCTTGCTGGTTAACCGTAAGGTTTATTCGGCTAAATCATAAGCCGACGGCCAGCATTTAATTCTTCCACAATCTAGTTTTTGAGTTTAACACACCGAATCGCTTTTTTCTCCAAGCTGGAATTACGCTATAAAAGTGCTTCTTACCTGTTCCTACTTGTCTTACTATAACTTTTATTCTCCTGTTGGCAATTACACCTTCAAATGCCCAAAATTTATACCTTTTTTCTTTCACCTTATATGTATCCTGTTCCTGAGGAATGGGCATTAATTCTAAAAGTTTTACTGCCCTTGGGAGAAGTTCTATATTTTTTGCTATTCTCTTAATATCCCTTTTACTTCGGGGACCCTTGTAGAATAAATGCTGCAGCCCTTTGGCATTAAAAAATATTTTCTCATCTGGAAAAGCAGGGCATTTAACAATTTTGTTCGCTTTAAAGAATTCTTTTGCTTTAACTTTTAACTGTTCAGACTTAGTTAGCTTTGCCACATGTTTCACCTGATCCTTAGTTAATTTCATTGTTTGATTATACGTCTATATGTGTACAAGTTAAAGAGGTTTTCATCATCTGCTATAATTACTTTATATGAAAATAAAAATCTTTGTTACTGGTGGCACATTTGATAAAGAATACAATGATTTAGATGGACAACTCTTCTTTAAAGATACCCACTTACGTGAAATACTCGAACTAGGCCGTTCACGTATTGATGTTGATATTGACACTTTGATGATGATTGACAGCCTAGACATGACAGAAGAAGATAGAGAAAAAATTGCTCAAAATTGCCTTAAAGCAAACGAAGATAACATTGTCATTACTCACGGTACTGATACGATGGTAAAAACCGCCCAAGTGCTCGCTAAGAAAATAAAAAATAAGACTATCGTCCTTACTGGTGCAATGGTTCCTTATGTATTTCGAAGTTCTGATGGATTATTTAATTTGGGAGCCGCTCTGGCTTTTGCCCAGATTCTTCCTGCTGGTGTCTACATTGCCATGAATGGAAAATACTTTAATTGGGATAATGCTAGAAAGAATAAAGAGATAGGCGAATTTGAGAAAATACAATAACTATACTTTTCCTTCCATTTCAAGAAGGGCTTTAACGCGGGCTTCAATGGGAGGATGGGTATTGAAGAGTCCGGCCAGCCACTGTTTGGCATCCTTACCTTTTAAGGGATTAACAATATATAAATGAGCAGTTCCTCTGTTGGCAACTTCCAATGCTTCCCTATCTCCTGAAATCTTTTGCAGCGCTGATGCTAATCCTTGAGGATAACGGGTTAAAAGTACTCCTGATGCATCTGCCAAAAATTCCCTTCTTCTGGAAACTGCCAGCTGGATTAAGGTTGCCACAATTGGAGCCAATATGGCGGCAATTATGGCAAGAATCATAAATAACTGATTTCCTTTACTATCTCTATCTCTTCCTCCATACCACATACTCCTCATAAAAAAGTCTGAAAGAAGGGCAATTGTTCCCACCAGAACTGACACCATAGCCATCACCAAAGTATCCCTGTTGCCAACATGAGAAAGCTCGTGCGCCGTAACTCCCTCCAGCTCCTGTTTATTTAATTTCTCCAGAATCCCTTTTGTAAAAGCAATGGCAGCATGTTTTGGGTCCCTTCCTGTAGCAAATGCATTGGTAGCAGTATCATCAATAATATAAATTTTGGGGGTAGGCAAACCTGCAGCAATACAAAGATTTTCTACTATTCTATAGATTTCCGGGTTATCTTCTTTTTTAATAGGCTTTGCACCCGAAACTCCCAGAACAATCTTATCCGACCAAAAATAGGAAACAAAATTCATCACGCCGGCCATAATCAAAGCAAATCCCACCATCCCTAATCCGCCTACCTCCCCATACCCAAATCCCCTGGCAAATATGTAAACAACCACCATAGTAAAAAGGCTAAAGAGAAACATGATTACCCATGTTTTAAAGATATTTCCTGATACATGATCCCAAGCTGTATTAACTGTTGCCATACGTGCTAATTTTAGCACAAAGGAGATTAAAATTTAACTTCTACTTCTTTTTTCTCTTCATCGCTGGCTTTGAAGAAATCTTCTTTTTTGAAACCAAATATTGAACCTATCCATGCGGAAGGAACCTGCTCCAAAGAATTGTTTAAATCCAAAACATTGGTGTTATAAAACTGTCTGGAGGCAGCCACTTTTGTTTCTGTATCAGAAAGTTCCTCTTGTAATTGTTTAAAATTTTCAGAAGCTTTAAGATCTGGATAAGCCTCAGCCACAGCAAAAAGGGATTTTAAAGCTCCTGTTAACATATTATCCGCCTTTGCCGCCTCATGAGGATTCTTTGCATCCATCAAGGCTGTCCTTGCTTTTGTAACTTCTGTTAAAACACCTTTTTCATGCTTGACATAACCTTTAACAGCCTCCATCAAATTGGGAATTAAAGAGGACCTTCTTTTTAGCTGCACATCAATTTGTGACCAAGCTTCACGGACACGGTTTCTCAGGGTAACTAAACTATTATATGTGATAAATAACCAAAAAAGTAAAACTACAACAATACCGATTACAATATACATTTCCATTATGTCTGTATGTTAAACCATTTGGCAAAATCTGTCCAGTCCCAAGTATTTACAATATCTTTAGCCTCAGCCCAGCCGCGCCTGGCAACCGAAACTCCAAACCTCATGTTATTCATTTGAGAAACTTCATGAGCATCCGTATTAATAATAAATTTCACCCCATATTTTTTGGCCTCTCTAACAAGGTCATCTCTTAGATCCAACCTGTTTGGGTACGCATTAATTTCCAGAAGTTTTTCATTTTTTGCAGCCAATTTAAAAATCTGTTCCCAATCTGCATCAGAGGAATCCCGTTCATTTAACAGCCTGTTTGTGGGATGGGAAATTATGTCTACATGACGATTATTCAAAGCAGACACTAATCTTTTTGTAATCTCATCTTTTGAACCCCTGTGGCCGGAATGAATTCCGGCTATTACATAATCCAGGGTTTCTAAAGCTTCATCAGGCACGCTCAAACTGCCGTTTCCTAAAATATCTATTTCGAGTCCATTAAGTACTCGAATACTTTTTGTGTTCGATTTTATCGATTGGATAAATTCTGTCCTCTTTCCTATTGAGGCTAAAACTTTCTCTTTGCTAAGATTGAAGCTAGGTGAATGATCAGAAATTCCTACATATTCATATCCCAGATTTTGTGCTGTTTTAATTATTTCCTCAATTGAATCAACCCCTGGAGCATGAGATGGTTTTTCTATAGGAAAATTAGAATGTAGGTGCAAATCCCCTTTTATATCTTCTAATTTCACTAAATCTGGCAAATTATTCTTGAGTGCAGCCTCAATCTCCCCTGTATCTTCCCTGATTTCCGGCGGCGGAACATCCATTCCCAGTAGTTTATAAAATTCTTCCTCTGTTTCTGTTTTTACTGTTTCAGATAAAGATAATCCTTTTTGCAAAGCTAAAGTTCTTAAATGAATATTATGGCTCTTAGAGCCTGTAAAATGCTGTAGAAGGGCTCCGTATGAATCAGGACTGCCCACAAGCAGATCAACCTGAATGCCACTTTGCAGGATAACTGTAGCTTTGTTCTCCCCTTGATCTAAAATTCTGACAACTCCGGGCATTTTTATAAAGTGATCAATAACTTTCTTATGCTCTTTTGAACTAACAGAAAAGTCTAAATCCCCAATAGTTGCTACCATTCTTCTCAAGGATCCTAAAGAATGAGCCTCTGTGACAGCTTTTGAAGCTTTTAAATAATTTAATATTTTCTCAGCCTGGGCAAAAGCATAAGGCAGAAGCATTCTGTTACCTCTTTGAGATAATTCATGCAAGCCGGACATTATGTTTTGTGCAAGTTTTGAAGAAAAACCTTTTTCAATGAGTTCTCCACTTTTTAGCTTCTTTTTTAAATCGTCCAGATCTTTCACCCCTAATCCGGCAATTTTTTCAGCGGTTTTTGGCCCAACCCCGGGAATATCCAAAAGATCAAACACCACCTCATCAATCCCCTTTTGTACATCCTCAAAATGTTTAACATTCCCCTTTTTGAACAGTTCATCCAAATATCCTCTGATGGCAGGACCCAACCCCCCGACTGTATTTAAGTTTCCCTCTTGCCAAAGATCCTGGATTTCTGATGTGGAATGTTCCACACTATCCGCAGCATTTTCATAAGCGCGAATTTGAAAAATATTGCCGATTTTTTTGATAGTGTATGCTGCAGCTACATTACGGAGTATTTTTGCCAAGCGTTGATTAGAAATCTCCACAATGTTAATATATCACAGTCTGATCTTTTGGGCTCGAAGTGTAACGGTCTGCACGACTCCTTGTCAAGGAGTAGGCAGCGGGTTCAACTCCCGTCGAGCCCGCAGATATCTTATAGTTTGACAAAATAACTTTATCGTAGATGGACTTGGGTATTTTATTCAACTATTGGTATTAAACTCTGAAAGAGGTGTTCAAGATTTGAAGCCTATGCAGAAAATATTTGCATTATTAGGACACTTGTGGTAGCATACTAATTGTGGAATGAAAGGATTTTTATCCTTCACGACCCTAACGCTCATAAAGCCAAAGGGTGAGGCATTCCACTTTTTAATACTTATCTTTAATCCTTCTGTCCATGACTGAATAAAAAATCTTATTTCCTAACCGATCCTCTATTAAAATTACTTTGATTTTTCTATTTTCTTTCTTATCATTGTAAGATACTTTTATAATCGCCTCTAAAGCATAAAATTTACGTTTTCGTTCCTCAGTTATATTTTGAATTGTAGTTGATGTTTCAATAATTTCTTTAGCATAAGGCAATAGTTTATATCTTCTGTATGCATCTTGATGAGTTCTTTTTCTCCTTACTTTATCTGAACCAGACAAATGAGCCCAACCCTTCAAAGACACTCTAACTTCACTTTTTAGCGCTGGAGAATAAGTCTTTTCCTTTCTCCATCTTTGATAAAATTCCCATGCTTCCTTTCTAACTTTTTTTAAACTAGGCATATTTTTAGACTATACCATAATCAGGATTTATACTAAGCTGTTGCAAAGTTTTAGTGCGACAGCGCGAGCTTTGCTCATACTGGTGTATTAAACTTTTATACAGGTGTTCAAAATTTTTACCCTCAAGCCCGCATTTGCCCTCTTGACAATTAAGTCAAATTAGAATAAAAAGTTAAGGTAGTTTCTGCCCCTTTATCCTGCCCCTAATAAATGGCCAAAAAAATATCAACAGAACAAAACAGCAATTATCTGGGCAAAATAGAAAACGAAATTCAGTCCAACCAATCTAAACTTAGCATGGTTTTGGGAGCTCTTATCATTCTTGTTGTAGGAATTCTGGTTTTTAACTACTTCAATAGAAGCAAATCCGATCTTGGTCCTGCACAAACTACAACAACAGAACAACAGGATGTCACTCCCGCCAATTTGCCCGGAAAGTACATAGTTAAAGAGGATGACACATTATTCATAATTGCCCAAAAATATTACAACGACGGATACAAATATACGGAAATTGCCAAGGCAAATAATTTGGATAATCCTGATCTGGTTGAGAAAGGTCAGATTATAGAAATTCCGAAATTGGAAAGTGCTACGGAAATGACGCTCCCGGTACAACCTGAACCGCTGACAGTTGTTGATGATTTAGCTGCAGATACCCAATGGGGACCCAAAATTACCAGCACAACATACACAGTGGTTGAAGGAGATTGGCTTTCTAAAATAGCCGGCCGCTCTTATGGAGATATTATGGAATATGACAAAATTGCCAAAGCCAATAATATTCAAAACTCCGATTTGATCGAACCAGGCATGGTCCTGACAATCCCCCGTTAATTTTTAAGAGAAAGATGATAAAATTCAATCAAGATGAAAGCTTGGTTTAAAAATCACCGGATTTATCTTCTAATCCTGGTTTCCCTTGTTTTTATAACATATGCAAATTCCCTGACTAATGCCTTTGTTTCGGATGATATTGCAGAAATTGCCCAAAAGAGTGAGATTACCAACTTCTCCAGAATATTACAATTCCCAACCGGCCCAATCAGGCATATTATTTATTTTACTGCAGTGCACATTGGGGGATTTAACCCATGGCCTTTTAGGCTGACTAATTTTGTATTTCACCTTTTTTCCGCCTGCCTCATATATCTAATACTTTTAAGATTCTACAAATCAAAAAAAGTTGCCATTTTTGCCTCAGCCCTTTTTGCAGTCCACCCGGCAATTTCTGAGGCAGTGTTTTGGATTTCCGGCGGGATGTATGCCCAATATACTTTTTTATTTTTGTTATCTTTTTATTTTTACATTCTCTCTGTCAAAAATAAATTATTCTATCTTCTATCTTCTATCTTCTATCTTCTATCTTTAATGTCACACCCTATCATGCCTGTATCTTTGTTTATAATTTATCCTTTATATGATTTTTGTTTTCAAGACAATTTTAAGAAAAAATGGATCAGGATGATTCCGTTTTTAATCTTGAGCTTAGTATATGCATTTATAAGTATAGGCGCGCTGCCTGCGAGAGAAACTACTCTTCAAACAGTTCATTATCAGGAAAAAGGAGTTGATAATATATTTGTACTTATTCCTGTTGCTATCTCATCTTACGCAGAACTGTTATTTTTCCCTAAAACCTTAACTTTATATCACTCTGAGCTGGCATTTGACACCATATCTTTTATTATAAGGACTTTATTTACCCTGCTATTTTTTATAAGTATCTTTCTGGCTTTTTTTAAAAAACAAAAATCCATTTTCTTCTGGCTGTTTTTTTCTTTCATTGCCCTCTCACCTACCCTGACGCCTTTCAGGTTAAACTGGATAGTTGCGGAAAGATATCTCTACTTACCCGGCGTGGGCATTTTTACTCTAATTGGCTTAGGTTTAGAAAGGCTAATTTTACTTAAGAAAAAATACAGCACTGCTATCATTGCTGCATTTGTAATTATCATACTCTTGTTATCTTTAAGAACTTTTTTAAGAGGCATTGACTGGAAGAGCGAAGATAACCTTTGGATAGCAACAGGCAAAACTTCCCCTTCTTCCCCTAATACACATAATAACCTGGGTGATGTATATGGAAGGCAAGGTAATAAACAAAGGGCGCTGCAAGAATTCCAAACAGCCATACAACTTAAGCCTAACTACGCTGACGCTTATCATAACCTGGCAAATACTTATAGGGAATTAGGCCAGCTTGATAAAGCTTTGGAAAATTATCAACAGGCAGCTTCCTTAAATCCCAATCTTTGGCAATCATATCAAAATATAGCTGCGCTATATTTTCAAGATAAACAGTATGAGAAAACCTTAGAATTTATTCAGAAAGCCATTTCTATAAACCCCGGGAATTTAAATTTGGTAAACAATTTAGGAGTAGTTTATCTGACAATGGGAGAAAAAAATAAGGCAAAACAAGTATTTAACCAAGTTTTAACTGCTGACCCACAAAACCAATTTGCCAAACAAGGGCTGATTGAAGCTAGTAAGTGAGCCGAAGGTGAGATTTGAACTCACGACCCATGCTTTACGAAAGCATTGCTCTACCACTGAGCTACTTCGGCGCTTGAGCGGTGGAGGGGACTCGAACCCCCGACCTTCTCCTTGGGAAGGAGACATTCTACCACTGAACTACCACCGCAAGCCCCCATATTCTATCAAATTTTTAGTATACTAAGAGAAATGGCTTATAGATACCGATCAAGAAGATCTACCAGAAGACTGGCTCGCAAAAGTAGAAGAAATTTTATTATTACTTTACTCATAATAGGAATCTTAATTTATGCCACAATACAATGGATCCTTCCTTCCTTTATCAACGGCATTGGTTTTATAAGTGACATCATTAAACCGTCAAAAAAGATTATCACACAAAATGATACATCTTTGGCTCCGCCTGTTTTAAATATTCCTTATGAAGCAACCAATACCGCCCAAATTAATATTGGAGGTTTTGCAACCCCTAATTCTAAAGTTAAACTTTATTTAGATGATGAAGCTAAATATGCAGCTGAGGTATCATCAGACGGCAGTTTCATTATAGAAAATGTATCCTTACTACTTGGAACCAACAATATTTATGGTAAAACTACTGATGAAAAGGAGAAAGAAAGCTTACCATCGAAAATAATTAGAGTGCTTTATGATAATGAAAAACCTCCTTTAGCTATTAACGAGCCGGAAGATGGCAAAAAAGTGCAGGGAGAAAGGAAACTTAGGATTTCCGGAAAAACAGAACCCGATGCCCGGGTATTTATTAATAATAGTCAAGCAATTATCGATAAAGATGGTAATTTTTCAGTTGAACAGCTATTAAATGACGGTGATAATAATTTCAATATCAGAACAGAAGATTTAGCAGGCAACAGCAGTGAGGTAGTTAGATCTGTCTCTTTTACTCCTTAGCTTACCCAGAAACCGTTAAGAAAAAGTATGGCATAAATTGGCAGTAACATTAAAGATAAAAGCTGGTAAAAAATTAAGGCATATTGATTTTTATAAAAGCTAAGCACTATAAAAATTGGGAAAATAGTCAGCAAATATCTGGGCATAGGAGCAAGAGTTGGGGAAAACAAAGGCAACAAAAAGGAAACTACGCTAAATATTGTATAATCCAAGCTTAATCGTTTTGAAACTAACCAAATCATAATCAGCCCGAAGAGTGTAAAGAAAAGCTCCAGCCTAAAGTTATTTAGAAAAAAACCGGGTATAATCAGTTGCTTTAAGCTATGTATAATTGCAGACCCCGGGAAAACCAAACCGCTTTGCCAAAAATTTGATTCAGCTGAAATAAAATAAAAAGGATCGCCAGTCTGGTTATAAAGATAAAGAGTATAAAAAATAAAACCCACCGGGGCAAATAGAACAAACCAATTTCTACGGTTGATACCTTTTGTAAAATAAACATGTGCGAAGAGTCCCAAAACAACTGCCAGACCAACTAATCTGGTACCGGATGCCAAAGCTGCAGCAATAGTTGCTAATAGAATTTTTTCTCTTCTTAGGAAAAGAAAAGTAGCAACTGTTAAAAGAAAGAATAACCCTTCTGTATAAACAGTTAAAAAATGAAACGACATCGGGAAAAAAAGCAGGGCCAATACGCCTTTGAGTGCATATTGCCTGCCAAACTCCATTTCTATCAAACGATATAGCAGGTTAACACCCAGAAAGGTTGAAACAACACTGATAAGAATGCCTGCAGTTAATAAACTTCCGGTCAGTTTACTTACCAGATTAATCAGCAGGGGATATAGGGGAAAAAATACATGTTGATAGCTCTTATCATATCCGTCAGCAATACCCAGATAATGACCTCCATCCCAATTGGCAAAACTTCTGATAAAATCGCCTGAAAATAAACCTGAATGAGGCAATGATGAGAAACCAAAGTAAAATATAGTTAGCAAGCTAGCCGCCCATATACAAAATATTATGCTAACATTAGGATATAATTTCATCATTATGCAGCTTCCGGGCTTGATAATAACATTGGCAATAGTGGCAGGTCAATTAATCAAGATTCCTTTGGGAGAAGGCAGAGGAGCAACTGTAATTGATGCTGCTGTTATCGCATTATGCCTGTTTGGACTTTTCCAGATCAAGCTTCACTTAACTTCCCCACCTATCTTTATAAAACAAGGGTTACTTTTTAGCCTCATCGCCTTATTATCTCTTATTTTTACACCGCTTCATCTGACAACTAATCAATACCTATCCAGTTTTTTTTATACACTCAGGTTCTCATCCTATATCCTCCTTGGCTGGTTACTGCTTTCAAATGCTTTTCCATTCTTAAAGCAAAATATTAATCAAATATTAATCTTTTCAGGTCTGGCTCTTGCGGTTTTAGGATTATTGCAATTTATATTCCTACCTGATTTGCGTTTTTTATCCGTCTTTGGATGGGATCCTCATTACTACAGAAGCGCATCAACATTTTTAGACCCTAATTTTTTGGGCGCCTACCTGGTATTAACTTTGCTTTTGATCTTTAGAAACCTGCATTCTTTTAAAAACTTTAAAGGATTTTTTTTACCTCTGATAGTTTATCTGGCTTTGATGACTACCTTTTCAAGATCCAGTTACGGCATGTTTCTGATCGGTTTTTTAACTTTGTCATTTTTTAAAAAATCAACAAAATTGACATTTTTAACAATAATATTTTTTCTTGCTCTTTTGCTTTCATTCCAAATATATATTCGGGCTGTTAACCAAATAACCCCCCTTGACAGAAGCCAAACAGCAAGTTTCAGATTTTCAACCTGGCAACAGGGCTTTGAAATTTTTTTGAAAAATCCAGTTATAGGAGTTGGTTTCAATGCTTACAGTTTTGCTCTAAAAGAATACATCATAGCCGATGAGCAATTTTTAAAAGGGCATGGCTCAACAACCAACGATTCCAGCATGCTGCATATTGCAGCTACTACAGGTATTTTGGGGTTTGGTGCCTATCTTTTATTTTTAGTAAGTCTTTGCAGGGCGGCCTGGATAAAAAATCCTTTCTTTGTGGCAGGAATTTTTGGCCTGTTGGGACATTCAATTTTTGTCAACAGTTTGTTTTACCCTCCTATTTTGATTTGGATCATTCTTACCGCCTCAAATTTATACGATGAAAAATCTGTTAACTAATTCAAAATATCACTTGATAAACAAGTTTGAAAGTTCAGCTTTCAAACAAAGTTTTCAAGCTTCGCTTATAATAATGCTTTTTATTTTACTGTTTTGTATCCTTCTTCTTTTTGGAAGACTGTCTGTAACAGGCAGCGCCATAGGAGGTGACGGCGTTTATTATTATGCTGCTTTGCGATCAATTGCCATAGATCACAACTTGGATTTTAAAAACGAATATGAGTATTTCCATGAGTCAACCTCGGATTTTACCAAAAACCGTAAAATTCCCGTAATACCTGAGGAAAATTCCATCACTCAAAAATTGCCCGGTAAATACCCAATTGGCAGTGCAATTTTTTTACTGCCTTCTTTTCTCATAACTCATTTCGCGGTTATACTTTTGGGGGAACTGGGATTTGGCATACCCTCTGACGGATACAATATAATATATCAGGGCTCAGCAGCCCTAAGCAGCCTAATTTATGCTTTTTTGGGCTTGCTATTAATATATGCTCTTGGCAAGAAAATGTTCGAGCCCAAGATAGCTTTTTTGGGAACGCTTTGTATCTGGCTTTCCACTCCCTTAATTTATTATATGACAATGGAACCCCTTAACTCACAGTCTTTATCTTTTTTTTGCGTTAGTTTATTTATTTATCTTTGGTTTATAACCCGAAAAAATCGCAATTTTTACAAGTGGGTTATCTTGGGGCTTGTGGGAGGATTTATGAGTATCATCAGATATCAGGATTCATTATTTCTCTTAATACCGATCATCGATGCTCTACTCAGCAAAAAATTATTTATGATCTTTACCTTGCTATTATCTGCAACAGTGGGGGCAACTTCTCAACTTTGGGCAAATAACTATCTTTTCGGCTCCCCTTTTATCACAGGTTACACCGGTATTGGCTTTCCATACTTAGCTTCTCCTAAAATCTTTTATAGCTTATTCTCCCTTGAGAGAGGGCTTTTGGTCTGGTCCCCTATTTTAAGCTTTGCGCTTTTAGGGCTATATTTGTTTATAAAAAGGTTCAAGTTTTTAGGTAGGTTATTGCTATTTGCCTTTTTAATCCAGCTTTACATAGTCAGCAGTTGGGCGGATCCGTCTCAGGGTGATTCGTTTGGCAACAGGATACTGATAAATTCAAATTTAATTTTTGCCCTGGGTTTAATGCAGTTTCTAAAAAATTTTTCACCCTACCAAAAATTAATTTTAACAATATTTTCCGGGCTGATTTTATTAAATGGTGTTCTTGCCGGTTTATTTGTATTAAGAATTATCGGCCAACCTTATTAACTCTATTCCACAGCTCAAAAGGATTGTGAAATACTACTTCCTAGCCAAGCACAAATAAGCTGTGGTAGCCTCCCCACCTTCAGCTGGAATAAACATCATCTCTGAAGCCACAAGCTTAATAAAGAATTCCATAGACTCTTTTTTAAAAGCACACTTGGTGATTTCTCTATCAGAAAAATCGCGGGTTAAGTACTCCCATGCTTGATGAGTAAATCTCCAGTAGTCTTTGTAATCTGGTAAGCCATGGAAAACCCACCAAAAAGGAGAGGTAAGAAAAATCCACCCTCCTTTTTTTAAAACACGTCTCATTTCAGCTACTGCTTTGTCAGGATGAGGCGTATGCTCTAATACCTCGGTACAAATTATAGTATCAACTGACTCATTTGGAAATCGACTTAAATCCTCTAAATCAGCTATTATGTCCGGATCACCATAGGAGGTATTATTTAAGGTCTTATAATCCCCCAAGGTCCTGATCCAATCACGCTTCATTAGTCCTGCTCCAACATCCCATATTACTCCGGTTATTTTATCCTGATGGCTTTTTAACCAATCCTCAGCCTGCTTCCTGTGATAATCTTCTCCGGTTTTGAAAAACTTTGAGCGTATATTGTATGCAGCTCTTCCCAAGAAACTTAGAGGCCTAATCTTCTTTTCCCTAAAATTTGAAATTAAGTATTCATCTAAAACATTTTTACTTTTTTGAATTTCAAATCTTTTCTTGAGTAACAGTGGCAGGTGCCATAAAATCCATACTTCAGCCTTTATTGCTTGTAAGGCAAAACCTTGAGAGAATAAATACTTGATGGTATTGAGATGAACAAGAAGTATCCGTAACCAATTAAAATTCTTTTTTAGTAAAGTTTCAGGAAAATCTTTTATGATATTCATTGTCATATTTCTAAACTGCAAGTACTCAATAAAGGGTTTAATTTTTTGGGCAGTTGCTTTATGAATATGATAAATTTTAGCTTTGGACTCATACCAACCTCTAAAACCTTGAAATTGTGCTCTCAAACATAAATCCACATCCTCAAAATAGGCAAAATAATCCTCATCAAAAAAGCCCACCTTATTAAACACCTCCCTTTTAAAAAGTCCTCCTCCGCCTGTGACTAAAAACACAAAACCCGATTTATTAAATTTCTCACCATCTTTCTCTCCCAATCCAATATTACTGGCATGCCCCACTACGTCAATCCAATCACCAGCAGAATCAATCATATCTCTTTGATAAAAATTTAACATCTTAGCTGCTACAAAACCTACTTCCTTATGTTTATGAGCAGCTTGTACCAAATATTGAAGACAATTTTTATCCACTTCTGTATCATTATTAATTAGAACAATATATTTACCCAATGACTTTTTAATTCCCTCATTAACAGCTTTAGCAAAACCATAATTTTTTTCCAATTTAATAATACGGACGCCGGGAAAATATCTTGTGGTGTATTCTACCGATCCATCTTGTGATCCATTATCCACCAGAATTATTTCAAAATTTTTCAGAGTCTGTTTGCGTAGAGATAACAGACAGATCCTTAATAAGTGTTTTCCATTCCAGTTAGGAATAATGACTGAAGCTTCCGTTTTCATTTTTGCAAATCTCATCTTATAGCAATAAATTTGGCCCTAATATACAATAAAAAGATTGAGAAACCAACTATATCAGAGATAAGGGTAGCCCAAGCCGAACCTACAAAACTGTATTTAGGAATCAGATATAAATTTAATAATATATTAAGTATCAGATTAAAAAAGCCCATTAAAAGAAGCGGTCGTAAGAATCTTTCATGAGAAAACAGTAACATGCCTTGGATAGAAATCATAAACATAAAGGGTATGGTTAGTGATAGTATTTGTAATACCTTTATAGCTTGTAAATACTGGGGTAAAAATCTCAGAATAATAAAAGGTACTAGTAACCAATAAGCTGCAGCTATTGGTAAGGCAATTAAAAATAATAAGTAGATAGATTTTTTATAAAGTTTATAGATTTTTTCCGGACTTTGCGTAACAAGTTTTATTGAGATGGGGAAGAAGGCAGCAGCTAAAGATGAAGGGACAAAAACGACTGCTTCCAAGAATCTATATGCTACCCCATAAATACCTGCATCAAAATTGCCACGAAGATATGTCAAAAGGATTATATCTATCCTAAAATAAAGAAGCCCTAGTATTCCCAATAAACCATAAGGGAGTGATCCTAATATAGCCTGTTTTATGGTGGAAGTTGTTATTTTAGCCAGAATCCTTACTTTTTGAACTCTCAAAAAAAAAGTTAATGCGATAAGGTAAACTAACTGCCCTAAAATTAAAGCGACTACCGTCCCCACCACACCAAAACCAGTACTCACTAACGAGACTCCAAATATTGTTGTGGCAAGACTTAAAATTAAAAGAGCTACGGATGAATATTGCAATTTTTGCAAAGCAACAAAGATTGCATCCAATGTTTGGGAAATTGCCTGAGGAAGTACTGCCAATACTGCCAAAAGCGTCAAAGATACCCTTAACTTATCGGGGTCTAGAAGATATAATCCTACTGCAAAAAGAGAAAATATCACAGATCCTAAAGTAAGTCTCAGTAAACTGATATTGCAAAGAAGCTCAGGGATTTTTTTGTGATCGCGCGCTATTTCTCTTATCAGAAACCTGTTAAAACCGAAGTCGGCAACTGAAGAAACCAAAGAAAAATAAGCCAAAGCAGAAGAAAAAAGTCCAAAATCAGAAACTCCCAAATTCCTGGCTAAAAATATAGTGTAGAAAAGACCAATTACCCTACCTAAAGCTTGAGCCAAAAATAGCCAGGATGTTTGTTTGAGAATTTGTCTCATTTGTTTAATTGTAGCAGATGTGGGCTTATTTGGGTTAAAAATTTAGCTTAGTGATAAACCTTAATGAGTTGTGTCTCTTGGAGGAAATGGGCCTCTTTCATAACTTTCTCTTTCTCTGATTCTTCCATCTACTCCATGTATATATACTGCTGTCCCTTGACTTCTGGCAATAGATTTAGCTCGTTCTATAGCTTCTTGTTGTGTTCCAAACATCTCAATAGGTCTTTCTGCCCCACCTCGTATTATCCGCCATGAATCTTCTTTGTAAACGACATGATGGTCCCGTTTTCCCTTCTCTACAGCCTCTTTATATGCTCTTACTTGAGGATCATTTTGATTTGTTCTATAAAATATTTTTTTCATACGTTTATACTGTTTGTTTAATTATATCATCTTCTGTCATTTGCAAACCGCTCAAATATTCGATTAATTTTTGCTTGTTGTCGAGTCTTAAATTTGCGAATTTGAGTTCCTGTGAAGTTGTATAGAAGCTTTCCACAATATTTATTTTCACTTGGGGATAATTTAGGACAATCCATAGCAGTGTTTTCCTTGAACTGGAATGTGTTCTGTAGAAATGATTATCACTAAATTTCCTATCCCTTCTTAAGAACGCAATGAAAGCTCTTTTCAAATTATCTGGTATTACTGCGTAAATTATCGGCTTTTTATTTTCTTTAATAATTTTTTTAAGTTTTCTCTCAGCTCTTTTTATCGAAGATAAAGTACCATCAAAAATTATACTCTCTCTATTCGCTAGTTGGGTAGCTAAAAACTCACTTTTTCCAGAAGCCGATCCACCGCAGACTAAAATTACCTCTTTATAGGAAGTACTTTCAACTGCCTTTTCGAATTCTTGATCAGCCATCTTTGCAGATTCAGCATGAAATTTCTCTGCTTGGCTAGGAGTGTAGCCTTTTAATTCCTTTTTTATCTCATCTGCAGAAATTATAATAGCCATTCTTCTTTAAGAAATATACCATAGATGAATTTAAAGTGTAGTTATTGGCCTTGATTGCAGAATCCAGATTTTCCCATTTTCTAATTAAATTGAATTTAAACTAGTTATAGACATAATTAGCTCTATGGAAAGAGACCGACCTTTAATAAAGGTACATTTTTACTTTGGGTACCATGGATCAGAAGATGTAGTTCATATCCCAGAAATTAAACGAGAAGCAGAGGAGTTTTTTTGTGAAGATCCCCAGGTATCAAATATATTCTTTCAAGAGGCTGCAGAGTTTGGTGAGCATGAAGTAAAAGGAATAAGGACATTAATCTCAAGAGGATATTCGCACGTTGATGCTTTACTACAAACTCGTTACCCCTACTCAACAATAGGCAGACCACTATATCCAAGCGAATTAAGGAAATTAAGAACTCAGATGAATAATCCAGACAGTGAATATTATTACTGGATGATGGAATTATCAATGCTTGATGATTTAGCACAGGTGAGAAAGTTTGAATATGATGCTGAATCCTATCCAAAAAATCTTTTAGCATCGCAAGAACGACAACATCAAGCTTACATTGATGCATATAAGGCAGCATTTCAAGCTGCTAGGACAGGTGATTTAAGAGGAATAATACACCATGGTAGATCAGCCGTAGCTGGTGACGCAAATTATTTAAGGGGTAGGAATATGAGTGTAGCAAAGCAGTTAGAAGAGAGGGTTTTAAAAGAACATAAGAAACGAAGAGAGACTAGAATGTTCATAAGTTTTGGTGAAGTACATGATTTATTACCCGAAGTTCTTAGACAAAGACTGAGTAGACACAGATATTTAGCAATGCCAGAAATTATAGGGTCCTATGATTTAGGTCAACAATTGAAACGACCCAATGACCTACTAGTCCAGAGGAAAGAACTAGATCCAAACTATACTCCAAATGATGAAGACGTTATGAGGGGAATATTAGGTGGCATTGTTGACGGAGAATTGGATACTAAAGGAATATCAACAGCAACATCTATACCTAGACTAAATAGAATTATTGGAAATATAACGCTGGATGAAATAGAAAAATTTATAACTTCTCTTCCGTCCAAAGAAGTAAAAGATGCCGTTAATGAACTAGTGTTAGCTAGTTTATAAAGATTAGTAGAATGATGAGATCCCCCACCTTTCGGTTGGAACACGATCGCCACCTTCTGTGGACACTGTAGGGATTGGACCTACGGCCTCCTCGATGTGAACGAGGCGCTCTACCACTGAGCTAAGTGTCCATTTTTATATCACCTTCAAATATTATCTTTTCAATAATTTTCTTACTTTTTAATTTTTTTAGTCTGTATTCAATCCTTCTGGCTTTTTCAATTGAATCATATTGTTTACTAAAAACTATTTTAAATGGTCTTGTTAATTTCGTGTAACTCGATTTTCCAGAATTGTGCTCAAAAAGCCTCCTATCTAGATCAATTGTGGATCCAATATAATATCTGCTATTAATGAGTGATTGCAGAATATATACAATTCCCATACTAGATAAATCTTTTTGAACCAACGACCTGTCCGATGTACATCGGACCGCGCTACCGCTGCGCCACGAGTCCGACAGTCCCTATTCTAGCATCCCACCCCTTGCACGACAACTTCATCCTTTGAGATAATCAAAGCTAAAGATAAATTTATGGATAATTTGGATTATTACTCTACAGCTCCCCACAAAAGCTTTTTTGAAAATTTACGTTCACATATTATTGATTTTATTCAAACTCTGGTAGTTTTCGGGGCCATATTTGCTCTCATCTATCTATTCATTGCCCAATTTCACAAAGTCTCGGGAAATTCTATGGTGCCTATCCTTCATAACGGAGATTATCTTATTACAGAAAAAATAACATACAGGCTTGGGAACCCTAAAAAGGGAGATATTATTGTTTTAAAAAACCCCAGAGATGAATCTCAGGATTTTATCAAAAGAATTATGGCTGTCCCGGGAGACACCATCAAAATTGAAAATGATTTGGTTTTTGTAAATGGGCAGTTGATAAGTGAATCTTATTTACCATCAGGTACAATCACCCGCCCGGGCAACTTTCTTGCAGATGGGGCGCAAATTAAAGCAGGTTCGAATCAATACTTTGTTTTTGGGGATAATAGAAATCATTCATCTGATTCCAGAGAATGGGGAGCTGTGACTAGGGAGGAAATTGTGGGCAGAGCTTTTTTCCGCTACTGGCCCCCAAAGGATCTTGGCTTGCTTACTGACAAATAATTTATGCCCCCTTCAAGTTAAAATACCCCACAACCGCCTGCCTTATATCTTCCAAAAGAGGGCTGGTTTTAGAAGGATCTCCATCAATTGATAATTCCAGTTTTGCCCTCTTACCTGTCTGGGAACATTTAACAAGAGTTTTTTCCGCTCTTTGAGATAAAACATCACTTAAATCTTTTTGAATTTGGTCAAGTTCCTTAGACATAATATGCATTGATTCGGTAACCGCACTTTTTTTGGGCCCAATGCCGGTATTTGCTCTAAAACGCCTGACCAACTCCTCTGTACCTCTGACTGATAAATTTCTTTTAAGCACTTCTTTATATACGGTAATTATTAAGTGAGGATCTTCCAATGCTGACAGCGCTCTGGCATGACCTTCGGTTGTTGCTGTAGACATTAAGGCATCTTTTAGAGCATCC
>Ga0082335_1004097_pt1 | contig 22628 bp, 19 predicted proteins | sample Subgrocontami58m_FD_72375 | JGI IMG/M metagenome (GOLD analysis project Ga0082335, IMG submission 72375) | Subsurface groundwater microbial communities from S. Glens Falls, New York, USA - GMW37 contaminated, 5.8 m (SPADES assembly) (version 2) ...
CCGTGACGCAGCAGCGTTAAAGCATACTTGCGATGGTAACCCGTTAGCTCTACGAACTCGTCCAGCAGATGGCTCTTCTCCTTGCGTCCTGCTGCCCAATACCGGCCCCGCATCGCCTCCGTCAGCTCAAGCTTGCTCTCTCGTTTCACACCCATCTGGTCTCCTCACAAAAGTAAGATTAATTATGAGGCAACGACCTACCCCCGGGTAAGATTAATTATGAGGCAATGCGCAGGCATGGCTTTGGAAGACAAGGGGTGTTATCATGACTTTGGGCCATGCGCTACGCCATTTTGTCGGACATCCACAGCAACCTGGTTGCCTTACGTGCTGTCCTACAGCACATGGAGAGTGCCGGACCCATCGACGAAGTGTGGTGCCTTGGTGATACGGTGGGCTACGGGCCGGCGCCCAACGAGTGCACGGACCTCATGCGCAGCTATGAGCACGTCGGCATAGCCGGGAATCATGATTGGGCGGCCACCGGCAGACTGGACACCTCCGAATTCAACCCGGATGCTTCGGATGCCGCTCTGTGGACCAGCCGGGTCCTTTCTGATGAAAACCGGTCCTACCTGGAGACTCTGCCCCTGACCACGGTCAGGGGACACTTCACAATGGCCCACGGGAGCCCTCGCAATCCAATCTGGGAATACCTGCTATCGGAGAGGGTGGCTGCGGCCTCATTCGAGCATTTCGAGACTACCTTTTGCCTCGTAGGACATAGCCATATCCCACTCCTGTTCCACGAGGACGTTCAGGGGAATATAAGCTTTCAGCGTCTTCCCCTCGACCAGGCTTTTCGTCCCGGCAGAGGCCGGTGGATACTGAATCCGGGCAGTGTAGGACAGCCCCGGGATGGCGACCCGCGTGCGAGTTACGTTATGTACGATGCCAGCTCCGGCGAGTTCCACCAGTACCGGGTCTCATACGACATAGAGGCCACACAGGCCGAGATGCTCAGGCTACGGCTTCCCCAATCTCTGTCCGAGCGCCTCAGCCACGGCTGGTAGAAGCGTCCGCTTATTCGGGACGGGCGGACCAGAACAGTCGTTCCCACCGCCGGCGCCGGGCCGGCCCACCATCAACGTGCGCCCACGCATTACCGACCGGGAGCCGTGACGCGCCCGGATGGCGTCAAGGCAGCGGTCCAGCCTGAGGCCCGACTCGTCTTGTCCCAGCAGAGAAGGCTGGAAGGCCAGCGGTCCCAGCCCGCTTACCCCCACTCCCACCAGCCTCACCCTCTTGCCGCAGATAGAATGATCAAGGAGACGCAAAGCCTCTGCGAAGAGAATGTCATCACTATCAGCCGGGGTCGCGAGGGTCGCACTTCGGGTAATGGTCTCGAAGTCGGCGAACCGCACCTGGAGGTGGACCGTACGGGCTGCCCGGCCCCTATCCCTGAGCCTGGCGCCCACCCGCTCCACCAGGCATCCGACCACCGCCCGCAGGAAAGCATAATCGAGCGTATCAGTTCCGAAGGTGATAGAGCGGCTGATTGATTTGGCCTCCCCAAACTGCTCTACCGGACTATCGTCGATACCCCGGGCCATGCGAAGCAGATGAGAGGCCAGTGAGCCGAACCGGCTGCGCAGTACCGAGACCGGCGTTGCAGCCAGGTCCGCAACGCGGATTATCCCCAAGTCCTGAAGCCCTCTGGCCGTGGCCGGACCTACCCCAGGTAGAGCCCGCACTGGCAGCGGTGCCAGGAAGGAGGCTTCGTTGCCAGCCGGAACATCGACCAGTCCATTGGGTTTCTTGAAATCAGAGGCGATCTTAGCTACCAGCTTGTTGGTGGCGATGCCCACCGAGGCGGTGATTTCCAGCTCGGCATGGATACGGTCTTTGAGATCCCGAGCCAGCTTTAGAACTGGACCATGCAGGGCCTCGCACCCGGTCAGGTCCAGGTAAGCTTCGTCCAGGCTCCGGGGCTCGACCAGTGGAGTCAGATCCCGAAACATCTCCATCAACCGTCTCGAATACGTCCGATAGGCGGAGAAGTCGCCGGGCAGGAAGACAGCCTGGGGGCATAGCCGGTAGGCCACGGACAGCGGCATGGCTGAGTGGAGCCCGTAGCGCCGGGCCTCATAGGATGCAGCCGACACGACACCTCGCTGGCCTGGCAGGCCGCCCACTACCACCGGCCGACCGCGCAGCTCAGGCTTGCGGGCCTGCTCCACGGAGGCGAAGAAGGCATCCATATCTACATGCAATATCCGTCGCCCCATGGTGCGATTCTAGGCGCACAGACGTGCTAATGTCAAGAGGGATTTTCAATTGCCTCGGGTAGCAGCAGCGAGGTTGGGAGAATGCCATGAGGTACGATCAGGCACCATCAGGCTACGTCATGCACTAGCCGGGCAGTTCCGTTTGCTTCGTCCCACTCGTTATGCTAAAATCGCACCACTGTACAGGTGTGCTTGAACTTCCTGCTCATAGAGCGACCATTGACGGTCAACCTATGACAAGCGTCTGGCAAAAAGGGGGTTAGGAGATCGGATGGCCCACATGGGCCGACCTGTTCAATCGGGTGATAGATGTTTTCCGAATACTCCTGCCCTACTATCCAGCATAGTAGGAAATGCTGCAGTTAACAGAAATCGACAACCCATAGCTCGTCTTCGGACAAATGTTTCCGTTCCCGGGTGCATGACCGATGCGAACCACCACCGCAACCTGTTCGGCAGTAGACTAAGGAGTCCGTGATAGCCGTTGAGTTGAGGCGCGGACCTGGTCCAGGCGTTGCTGGCGTCCTGGCGGTCGGTGCCGTAGTCTCCCTGGGCCTGGCCTTGATCGTGCATCTTCTCCTGCCGGATGTTGCCTGGGTAAACGAGCCAGTCCATTCAGCCGTAGAGGCCTTTGGGGCCTTCTCCGCGTTGGTCCTGGCCGCGCTCATCCTGATAATGCCCCGGCAACAAAACCGCGTGAATGGGCGGGCCATCTGGATAGCCTCCGGGCTGACCGGTATGGGCATCCTGGATGGCTTTCACTCCGCCATGGACCTGGGAGCGGCTTTTGTGTGGCTGCACAGTATCGCTACGTTGGTTGGGGGAATTCTATTTGCGGGGGTCTGGCTTTCCGCCTGTGGGTACAGCCCGCGCTCCTACAAAACGCTGCCGTCCCTGGTAGCGGCCCTCACCTGCGTCATTGCGACGCTCTCTATCATCTACTCGTGGGCCCTGCCGGCGATGATGGTCCGAAATTACTTCAGTGCAACTGCTATCGCCATCAATGGCGCCGGGGGTCTTCTATTCCTCGTAGCCGCCGGCGGACTACTGGCGAGCCGTCGCAAGGTCGCGAACTCGGATCCCGTGCTTTTTGCCACTCTCTGCCTGCTGTTCGGTGTCGCAGGGTTGACGTTCCCTCTCTCACAGCCATGGGAGCCCGATTGGTGGTTCTGGCACTTCCTCCGGCTGGCCGCCTTCGGCATCGCCCTTTGGTACGTCTTTATACTCTACCGGAGGACCGTGCAGGAGCTTAGAGTAAGCGAAGCTCAGCGCGGGCAGGCCCAAGAGGCACTGAGACGCGAGCGTGACTTCACCTCCGCGGTGCTTACCTCGGTAGGAAGTCTGGTGGTAGTCCTCGACCGCGAGGGGCGGTTCGTCCGCTTTAACCATGCCTGCGAGCAACTAACTGGCTACTCATTTGATGAGGTCAATGGCCGGCCGATATGGGACCTGGTGATTACGACAGAAGAGCTGGGGCCAGTGAAAGCCATATTTCAGGAGCTAACGGCTGGCCTATTCCCCAGTCAATATGAGAACTACTGGATAACGAAGGACGGCAAGCTCAGATTAATTGCCTGGTCCAATACCGCCCTTGTGGACAGCAGCGGCTCTGTTGAGTACGTAATAGCCACGGGTATCGAGATTACCGAGCGCAGGCGGGCCGAGGAAGAGCTGCAGAGATCACACGACGAGTTGGAGGTGCGAGTTGCCGAGCGCACTGCCGGACTTGCGGACCGAACCCGGCTCGCGGCCCTGGGTGCGGATGTCGGCGTCGCTCTCACTCGAGGCGAATCACTTCGAGAAGCACTCCAGCAATGCGCTGAGGCGATGGTCCATAATCTCGATGCCGCCTTCGCCCGTATCTGGACGCTTGCCGAAGACGGGAGCACACTTGAACTGCAGGCCAGTGCGGGCCTGTACACGCATACGGGCGGTCCGCACGGCCGCGTGGCTATAGGCCAGACCATGATCGGGCGCATCGCTCAGGAACGCCAGCCGCAGCTCATCAACGTGGCTACCAAGCCCTCCGCCTTTTCAGACCCGGAATGGGCCAGGCGGGAGGGCATTGTTGCCTTTGCCGGCTACCCTTTGACCATTGAGGATCGGGTCGTGGGCGTATTGGGCATGTTCGCCCGCCGTTCACTCACGGATTCCACCGTCAAGGCACTGGCCTCCGTGGCCGATGAGATCAGCCTGGGTGTAGAGCGCAAACGGGCCGAGAAGCAGTTACAGGAGAGCAGAGAGCGGTTCCGCAATCTGATAGAGACCACCAGTGACTGGATCTGGGAGATTGACGAGAACGGCGTCTACACGTATGCAAGCCCCAAGGTGCGGGACTTGCTTGGCTATGAGCCCGAGGAGGTACTGGGCAAGACACCTTTTGATCTCATGTCACCGGACGAGGCCCAGCGTGTTGCCGGCATCTTTGGCCCCAACGCCTCCCGTCGAGAGCCGTTCGGGCCGCTCGAGAACACTAACCTGCACAGTGATGGACATCCGGTTGTTCTTGAGACCAGTGGAGTGCCGCTCTTCGACGCGGAAGGAGAGTTTCGCGGCTACCATGGGATAGACCGTGACATTACCGCCCGCAAGCGCCTGGAGAAGTTCCGGGAGGGATATGTCTATACTGTTTCCCACGATCTGCGAAATCCTCTCGGGGCCATTCAGGGGCTGGCCCAGTTCCTGGCTCGAAAGCTGGAAAAAGATGGCTCGAAGGCTAACGAGCTTCAAAGCGTACAGGGAATCATCACAAGTGCCGAGCGGATGAATGCAATAATCCAGGACCTTCTGGATTCAGCCCGGCTGGAGAGCGGACAGGTAGAGCTGAAGAAGGAGCCGGTCGAAATCGAATCCTTCGTGTCTGACCTGCTAAAGCGAACAGCGGTACTGGCAGACCGGCAAGTGAGAGTAAGCGTCCCGGCCGGCCAGCCGGTGGTCTCTGCTGATCCCAACCGGCTGGAGCGTATCCTGGCGAATCTGCTCACAAATGCTGCCAAGTACTCCCCATCAGGCACCGAGATGGTGCTCGGAGTAGACAAGCTGGATGGAGAAGTAAGGATATCAGTGTCTGACCAGGGGATCGGGATAGCAGCGGAGGACCTTCCTCACATCTTTGACCGCTTTTACCGTGCGAGCAGCACCGGGAAGACGGATGGCCTGGGTCTTGGGCTAGACATCGCCAGGGGGCTGGTAGCGGCCCACGGAGGGCGCATCTGGGTCGAGAGCGAGACAGGTAAAGGCAGCACCTTCTACTTTACACTGCCCCTGGCATAGTAGCGAGAGTGGCTAATCGAGATTCGAGTCCGATTTCCGAGCCTTGACCATCTCCGCGAAAGGCTCAACTCTCGGGCGTAGCTCCTCCACCCCACGGAAGCGTCCGTCGTAGATATCGCCCTCCAGAACGACAAAGGGAATGTTCAGTTCTTTCTGGACCATGTCCTTGACCATGTATGAATCGGCCGCTACGGGCCTGCAGGAATAGTGGACCATCCAGAAGACACCATCCAGATTATAGCGGCGGCAAGCCTCAGCGACTAGCCGGCCCTTTACAGGAGGGCTGCTGAAGACGCTGGACTGGGTGAGGACGGCTGCCAGCCTTTCGTTTGGGTCGTCAATGCCGGAGATATCCGGCGCCAGCCGGCCGTCCGGCTGGTACAGCTCGACCTCCTCTAGAGGCACGGCAATGCCCATCTCCTCGAGCATGCAGACTATGCCCGGGTCGACATAGGACTGAACGTAGCCGTGCAGCACCCTGGGCGCCCCTTTGGGGACTACGCCGATTCCTTTTTCCACCCTGGCCTCTACCTCCGCCAGTAGAATGTTTATTGCTTCTATGGCGGCTCGGGCGCCACGCAGGCTCAAGGCGTGTCCGCTGAGCCCTCTGATGTAGTGAAGGAGCACGCCGCCTATTGGAGGCGGATCAACGTTAAGGGCCATCTCCACAATACGGCGCTTGGGACGTGAGTATTCCCTGGCCAGCGCCCGAGCCTGGCCCAGCATCTCTTCAGTTATCCGGATGCCGGCGGCCTCTCCCACCCGCTCTATCGTCTGCCTGATGTTCTCGGCCAGAAAACGGATGTGGCGATCCACCTTTCCGGGCTCTTCCCAGTCCTGGTCCTGGGCCCGCAAGAGATGGTGTACCGGTACGCCGAATGTTTCTCCCAGGAGGCTGTCAGCCTTGGGGGTCTCGTCGCAAATCAGGCCGGGCGCCACCTGAAGCCGTGCCTTGGGGACGAGGCGTAGAGCGGCCAGTCCCGAACGCACCTGGATCAGGCTGCAGTGGGATGCCCCCGGCTCTAGGTAAAGCGCCTCGCCAGCCTTGATGATGGGCTCCAGTTTATCGAAGATGGTGCCTACGGTCATTACGAAAAGGATATCCGGGAAGGCAACCCCCAGCTTGGGAACATTGAGCATGGCGGCTGTCAGAAAGTCCGCGCAGGCGGATGGGGGTGAGGAGTAGATCCACGCGCCTTCGTCATCTCTAGCCAGGACCAGGTCGATCATCTCGCGGAGGTACACCCCCAGGATCTTCCTGGCTCCTATCAGCTCCGTATCAAAGAACCTGGTGATGCGTGCTTCGCCCCGCTTCACGTCCTCAGCGGTCAGACCCAGAATGTCGAAGGCCTTCTCGACCCGAGGCAGCTCTGCCTCAATCTCCTGGGGCTCGTAGCCACACAGCTCCATCAACCTAGTCGTCATGGCCAGCACCTCCGCTCAGGGTCTCCAGGAAGGCTTCGATACGGGTCTTAATAGGTCCCCTGTCCAGGGCATCATAGTCCGAACGAAGCTTGAGGACGGGTATCCCCGCCTGTTCCATCTTGCGGGCAAAGGCAAAGCCTTCCACGTTATAGGTTTCGCAGAAGAGCAGCTCGTACCAGATGATTCCTGCTACGTTGAACTGCCTGCTCAGGTTGAGTATGAAGTCGTATCGCTTGCCTGCGGATCCCAGCATAAAAGCGCCCGGCAGCCTCTCGACCAGGTACTTGCGGGCCAGGTCTTCCAGCGGGGAGCCATTCTTCTGGACCTCGCCCCAATAGTACCGCATACCTTCACAGAACTCCTCCGCCACCACCTGGGCGCCCAATTCTTGAGCAATCTCCAGGACCTTGTAGTCGCCGTGGGCCAGGTTAGGTCCCGTCAAGAGAAGGCGAGGTCCATCCCGCGCCTCCTCGTGGGAGGCATCCGGGGTCAATTCTTCAGCTAGAGAGTGGAGGATCTCTACCATGAAGAGCGGGTCGGCGTAAAACGAGGCATGGTTCAGCTTTGCGAAGTCCAGTCCACTGATAGGCGCAGGAGAAAGCTGCCTCAGGAGGCTTACTCTGCGAAGCAGACCACGCAGGGTATTGTATAGTCCTATGCTCGCTTCTAGCCTCCGGTCGGATATGGCCTGACCCGTGAGCCCTTCCAGCTTTTCTTTTAGCGCCAACAGCCTGGAAAGGTAGTAGTCGAGGGAGTGCTGGCTGTCATACTCCAGCGGGACGCCAAGGCGGAACACCTGATCGCCGGAGTGGTATTGCCAGAGGTCGGCTGCCCGCCGGAGATGCTGGCAGGTTACCGGAGCCACCACAAGGTCCGGCAGGGAATAATACGGTGATTCTCCCTGCAGCTTCTCCCCGACCAGGGCCCTGGAGAAAGGACAGATGAACCGGGTTGTGACGGAAAGGGCTAAGGCCACGGCCCTGGGATCACCGCCATGACAGAGGCAGATAGGAACTGCCCCTGATGCGTAGATCAACTCTTCAGGGACATAATCGCCGGGGAAGTAGCAGACCACCTTGCCGCCCTTCTCTTTGAACCGCTCAAGCTCTCGGAGCCGGTTCGAGAGGTGGCTCTGGAGTCTATCAAGTGATTGCATGCTGGTCCTCCCTAACAGGTTCTTGTTCAGACCCACACTGGGAGCTAGTGCTGCATGACGGGCATCCTACCTTGGGCAGCCGCTATTACGGCTAGAGCAGATCTGCTCTTTCTACTCCCGGCTATCTCGGACGCCACTGCCAGACCGCAAACCCTACTGCCGCTGTGAATGCAAGCGTCCAGAGGAGGAACGTCACGGCCGCCCAGATGTTGCCCACGCCGACGAAGCCACCCAGGATACAGAACGTAAGCAATATGAAGGCTAACATCCCAAACATGATATAAGCGTCCCGGGCGCCCCTGGTATCGCTAGGAGCCATCACTGTTACCTCACTTCTTCTGAACGGCCTTTCGGCACTATGATTAATGGCATCTCGTCTTCGTTCAGGACGCAAGTCCAGACTCGTTACCAGACTCATGCCTTGATCTAAGTATATCGCAAAGACATTAATGTTCCATAGCTGGGCTGACATTAGTTTACGACTTCGGGCGCATCATCTCGAGATTCTTGGTCTCCTCGTCCGTGTATCCAAGTGTCTTCCAATCCAGTACCCCGTCGGGCCTGTGACAGTCACCACACGAGAGAGCGCCCTGTTTCCTGACAGAGTGGCTGATCTCCAGCAGAGCATCATTGGGAAGCCAGCGGGGTTCGACGTTCTTCCCTGCGATAACGTCCTGGTAGCTGGCAGTGTTCCAGCCTGCCATGTCCATGAACGAGACGAATTTGTCCATCAAGTAATACTTGAACATCCAGTCGTACAGCATCTTCATCATTGGCTTCTCCGCCTCTTTTTGAGCCGCCAGAGAGGAATCCCCGGTCGAGTAATAGGTGGGGAAGTTGTACGGCACATACATCCCCCCGAACGGGCCGATATTGCCGAGGTCGATGTGCTGCTTGCCGTTGAAGATCTTCATTGGATAGATCTTTGAGGGTCTCCCGCTTTGCGCTATCGGGCGCATGACCTCCTCGTACCAGGAGGCGTAGTCAAAGCTCTCGAACTCAGGCCATACGTTATCCGGCTGATAGAACCTGTACAGGCCCTTTCCGTTGGGATTGTCGCCAATCGGGTTACCGAGGAAAGTGGAGTCACCGTTCCACCACGCATAGGCAATGCCTTCGCCCGGCGCTGTCTCTTTGCTTATGTCGTTATAGATGTAAATCCCCGCCTGCTCCTCATAGACAGGGTCAGAGAAATCTCTCCTGGTCACATTATCAGGATGCAATGAAGGAATATGGCAGGTCTGGCAGGCGACCTTTTCAATGTGGCTATTGAGGTTGTCCGACGTGCCCTGGCCGGAGGCGTGGGGCCTATCGGTGTGGCACTTTTCACAGGCCACCTCAACCGTTGGAAGATCGTTGGTCATCATCGTCGTTGTGTGTGTGCCCTTGGCGATGTAATGCCCCTCGGTGGTGTGACAATCGATGCAGCTCACACCCGCCGCCGCATGGACATCCCAGGACGGAGAGAACGGCGTCCCGCGCTTGGAGCCAGGATGCTGGATCCTTGGACGCCCGTCCCCCAGATTCTGAATGCTCTGCATGAACGAGGGATCAGCCTCGTCTATGTAGAGGTCGCCTCCGAAGTTATGCTGGTGACAACGCAGGCAGTCCTGCGACGTCGGCCTGGTGACTGACATAGCAGCCTGTAGAGAGCGGTCCTGGTCCCACCTCTTATTGCCATTGGCATCAACAACGACCTGGACCTTGTTCATATCATAGGCCGCCGAGTGGCAGATGAGGCAATCTATCGAATCCTTCTCGTCTTGCGTGGGCCGGTACATCGGCATTAGCTCCCCCAATGGGACCTGGTACTGCCCGCCGATGTGACATTGCCCGCACCCCTCCGATAGAACGGCGCCGTTATTCGAATCGATAAGTTCGGCCCATGCGGTGAAGGCAAAGGAGCCTGGCTTGGGGCAGGGACGGTCCACCTTGCCCATGGGGAAATCGTCAGCGAGTTCTCCGTTGAAGCCGTAGACGTTGGTGTGCTCCGTCGTGAAGAACTGGAAGTGGGCGGAGGTCAGCAGGTTGTCCATCAGGTTGACGCTCTTGCTGTTACCTGTTACTGCGTCTGTGACCTGGATCTCCTCGTGGCACTGAAGACAGGTCTTGGGACCCTCGTAGGACACAATCCCTGCTTGCTGAAATATCTCAATGTGATTAAGGTCAGGCTGCCCGGCAGACTGGCTTTTCAGCTCTGTCGAGATCGCTGCGAGCTGCTCCGGCGAGACCCTCTGGACCGCAAACTCGATCTTCCCGGGACGGCTACCGGCCGGCATCATCATGTTGATCACATTGGGCATGAATGAATAGGCCGAAAGAGAAAATAGAGGCAGGAATACGAATATAGCGAGCGTCGCTTTCAGTCGCCTGTCCATTGTTGTAACCTCCTCACGAGCAGTTGGGTCCAACCGGGCTCATACCATACCAGGGTATGGTTTTATACCTTTATCATATGGCCCTCTTTAGGCGTAATCCATAGTCCATTAGCTCTATTTTGGGCCTATATTGAGTCCAAGGTGGAACCCTCAGAACCCATGCAGACGAGCATGTAGATTCCACCTTAGATTAAGTTTAGGCTGCGCATGAAGCTTTCAATGACAGATCGTAGCCCCCTCCGGTGATGTACCGGACCACCAACCGGGAGATAGCCTGTCTTTAGGAGTAGCGTATTGATAAACACTGGGGGAAGAAGTAGAGTAACTAATAGAGCTGCTATTATTCACTGAGCGATTTCAAGTGCAAAGGAGCATAAGATGGACGGAAGACGTTCGGCAAGGCTAGTCTTGAGATTGGCCGTTGGTTTCCTCTTGTTCGTAACGGTTCTGGCCATCTCCGGTTGCGTTTTCAGCCCTCAAACAGCCAGGCGGGCGGCCTCAGGCATACCGGTGCAGCGGGTGGAGGTCATTGCGAAGCAATGGGAGTTTGTGCCCAATGAGATTCACGTCAAGGCGAATTCACCGGTAGAGCTAGTTGTGACCAGCGTTGATGTGGACCATGGAATCGAGTTCACGGACCTGGACGTTCCCCTCGAGCGAGTGCCTGCCGGACGTACTGTCACGGTGAGATTCATTCCCGACAAGCCCGGCATCTACAATTTCAAGTGCGCCGTCCTGTGCGGTCTTGGGCACGACCAGATGGTGGGCGTCCTGATTGTTGAGTAGCGTGACTCCAGGCGCCTGGGCGCGGGCACAAGTAACGAATATCCAGGCGTCGCCCAGCTAGAGGATAAGAGCCAACCTGCTCATTGGTTTAACAGCAGGGGCGTGAGCGTGCTGCCATCGCGAAAAGCTTTCGCTGGGACAATCCTAGCTGTCTGAAGGCAGTGGAGTCATACGAATACGGTCCTCTTCCACGACTGAAAAATGTCCGGCCCATCCCCCGTGCTCGCCCAACGCGGCGAGAGCCTTACGTGTGACATGACCAGGGGACCTCGGCTGAATGCGAAATAGGATCACACCGCATGACGCTGGAATGCCATGACGGAAGGCCAGTTCTCCAAAGTCTTTGTCGAAGGTCACGAGCACACGATCTTCGGCCACGGCCCTGGCGAGCACCTCACTATCATTGCTGCCTGGATCGTCCGTCCGCACCCATGCCACATCATATCCTAGTTCGCGTAGAGCACCAACCGTTTCCGCCGGGAAGTTCTCATTGGCCAGCAGCTTCAGCTTTTCACTCATGCTTTCAGGGGATAAACTTTCTCGGCATGCAGAACGGCGCTAGCATAACTCAGGCAAGCATGGATATCATCACTGGTAATTCCGGGGTAATTGTTCAGCACTTCCTGCTCCGACCAACCCTGGGCGAGAAGCTCGATAATGAACTCGACGGCCAATCGGGTACCTTTGATGACCGGCTTACCCACAAGCACATTCGGGTCTATTGCGATACGTTCCTGCCAGTTCACTGCCCTGCTCCTTTCCGGCGCGAGAAGCCAAGACGACCTCCAGCGGTTGTAAAGAACATCTTAGTACATTCTTGAGCAAAGCACAGCCAACGTCAAGCGGGGAGACTGGGAGCGGTCCGACCGAAAGGGCCACCTACCCTGCTCCCAGACCCATCTACGGCCGCATTAGCAGGCCCGCCGCGTGGGCGATCTGGAGAAAAGACTCCAGGCGGAGTACTCTGCTTTTCTTTGACCAACTCTTGTAAAGGGCACCCTTAGTAGGGTACGGACCGAAACTACCGGAAGCTGTGAGTTTTCTAAAGAACTCCCACCAATCCTGAGCGCGCTGGAAGCTCGGGCTGTTTGGGAGCTTGTCGGGCGCTATTGAGAAGTTGAGCTTAGCAGAGCCAACGACCAGTACCTGATTGGCATGGATGCCGAATTGTGTGCCAATTTGGGTCCTGAGGCCGATGTAAGCATCGGTAGGAAGTAGTTCGCGCTGAGTACCAGCCTCCGGTCTTCAGTGGAGCCGCCCTCAGATCGTTATCCCTTCGCCGCGGCCTTCTGCGCCAGGAGAGCAGCGCCGAGGGCGCCGATGGCCTGAGGGTCTATGGAGGGAGAGACAAGCTCGATGCCCAGGCGGTCTTTGACCCGCCGGACCAGTCCGGCGTTCTTGGCAACGCCTCCGGAGAAGAGCACCGGCTCCTCGAGTCCCAGCCGGTGCACCAGGGTCACGAGACGCCGTACGACCGCCTCGTGTATGCCAGCCAGTATGTCCCGCACCAGCTTGCGCTCGGCGATAAGGGAAACGACCTCCGATTTGGCGAAGACGCTGCACTGAGCGCTGATACTCACCGGGTCGGTAGCCTCCAGCGAGAGAGGACCCATCTCCTCCAGGCCAACCTCCAGGATGCGGGCGATATCCTCCAGGAATCGCCCGGTTCCCGAGGCGCACTTGTCGTTCATGACGAAGTCGCTGACCAGGCCGCGGCCATCAGTACGCAGGACCTTGCAGTCCTGTCCTCCCATATCGATGATCGTGCGGACTGTGGGATACACCCAGGCGGCCCCGGCGCTCTGGCAGGCGATCTCCGTTGCCGACTCCTGGGCGAAGGGAATGCGAGCCTTACCGTAACCGGTGCCGACCACGCAGCGTACATCCTCCGCCTTTAGCCCGGCCTGGGACAGGGCGGCGTCGAAGACCTTCTGGGCGGTCTCGGCGAAATTGACCGAGCGGGGTACAATCTGCAACCCCACAACGCTCCCGTCATTCATGAGCACTACTTTGCCCGTCCTGGAGCCGATGTCACATCCTGCTACTATCACCTTGACGCCTCCACCATGGCGAAGAACTCGTCCAGTTTCGCCCTCATCTGGGCACTGGAGACGACGCGCGGGTCCATGATATCACCATCCAGAACGAAGAACGGGATGCCCAATTGCGCGGAAATCTCCTCCTTGAGGAGGCGAATGGTGCCGCAGTATTGGCTGCAGCTCCAGTGGGCCAGCACGATGGCTACATCAGCCTTGTAATCCCTGCATAGCTTTGCCTGGCGCTCCGCGAAGTGGGAGTATTCGTTCGGAGAGTAGGTCTGCCGAATGAAAGCCCACTTCAGAGGCTTCTTTACCAGGTAATTTATGGGGTCCGCGGGGTCCAGCACAATATCATCTGAAGCGTAGCCGAAGGAGTCCTGGACGATGACCGCCCCGTGCTCTTTCTCCATCCAGTCAGCTATCTTGAGGTCGAACATGGGTAGGACGTAAAGCCAGGCGACCCGGTGCCTTTCGTTTGGGATGTAGCCTTCGCCCTTGTCCACCTTCTCCTTTAGCTCTTCATAGCGGGCCTGGTAGTACCTCAGCCCTTCCTCCTGGCCACAGCAGGTCAGCAGTATCGAGAAGTCCTTGATCGACTGACGGCCCCCCGTGGGCGCCGGCACGGCCTTCCGCAGCTCGCTAATCTTATCCCAGTAGTCGTAGGTCGCCTTGGAGATCTTCAGGACCTCGCGAAGGCGGGACTGGTCCAGCGTCCGGCCCGTCTGCTCCTCCAGGAAATGGATGAGACTCTTGATGTCCTCCCTGGCGTACAGAACAGCAGCCTCGTTGTCAATGAACGGACTGTCCAGGGTGTACAGCGGCACTTCGTAAATATCGGCCAGGACCTCGTACAGCTTGAGTGTCTGGTCGCAGCTGGTCGAGGTGCTGACGATGAAACTGGGCCGGGGCATCTGGCGGGTCGTGGCCTGGCCGACCGCGATACGGTGAGGCGAGCAGACCTCGTTACCCAGCCCGTACCCCTCACCCGGGTCGAGAAGCTGTTCTATCCGGTCCTGCGAGCTCTGCCCAATGAATGTGGCGTGGTTTTCCGGGCAAAGGTTAGGGATATCCATGGCGTGGAAGAGCTCCTGGGGAACGAAGAAGCCATTCATGACCACTGGCTGCCCCTCCAGGTTGGCCTGATGGACTCGTTTGTAGGCGCCCTGCAAGGCCTCCCAGAAGGCAATCTCGCTCAAGGGCACGTCTTTGCTCTTCAACCCCAGGATGGTCTTTTCCATCTTGCCGATCATGGACTCCAGGGGTTGTACGCCCTCGAGCTCTCTAGTTGTAGCCATGCTTCACCTCCTTAGGGTAGACCCGCCTTCTATGCACCCCAGATGCGCTCGAAGAAGGCCTCAACGCGCGTGCGCATCTGTCCAACTGCGCCGATGTTGTACTCCCGGCTCAACTGGAGCAGCGGGACATCCATCTTGCGCAGGAAGTTTCGGACGATGGTGTAGTCCTCTCCGTAGAGGTTACAGAACTTGATGACCTCCATGACCACCGCGTCCGCCTGGTGGCTCACTATGAGCTCGCGCAGGTGGCGGAGCCGGTTGCGCGCCGGGCGCATGCGCGGACATTCCGGACGGGTCAGATAGCGTTTGGCCAGGGACAGCAACGGGTCGCCATCCGTTTCAGCCAGGTTCCAGAAGTACTTGGTCCCCGTACAGAGATCGTCGGCTACCACCAGGCCGCCCATATCCTCTATCATCTGGACATAGGCCGGGTCATCCAACTCGCTCCCCACCAGCAAGAGACGCACCTTCTCGTCAGTCGGGATACCGGGCCGGGCCTCCACCTCTGCGACAAACTTTTCGAGCATCTTGTTGTACACTTCCCTGGGCAGCGTAGTAGCTGCTAGAACAACCTCCAGGAATTCTGCTCCGGTGATGGGTGGCTCTTCCAGCTTGCGCAGCTCATTCAAACGTCCGAGGAGCGTGCGGGTCTTGTTATAGACGCGGATGGCATCCTGCAGGGCTTCGGCAGTAATTGTAACCCCGAAGGCAGCCTCGAGCGATTCTTTGAACTGCCGTACCTCATGATGGAAGTAGACTAGCGATGCGTCAGAGATGGCATGAGGCAGCGGAATAATGTACGTGTATGGAGTCTTCTGAGAAGGGCCCCAGACGTCGTAGAGACGGCGCACGTGGTCACAACTGTTAAGTGTTACGAACCCGTCCAGGTAGCTGTAGGCGCCTTTGAACCCTTCCTCCAGGCAAGAGCGCACCAGGGAGCACATGTTGGTATAAAGGTAGGCATCGGCGGTGGTCGTCTCGCCGCTGCCTCCCATCAGGCGGACCGGGTACATTCCGGCGGCGTAGGCTATCTCCTCCGGAAAATAGGAGCACAGCCAGCCGATAACCTTCTGGCCCGGCTGCCGGTATTTCAGCACCGTCTCGTGGCGGTTGGCGAGGGCCTGCTTAAAGGGGGTCAACGTCCCATCTCCTGGCGCTCCTTCTATCAGACAATCTGGACCGGCGTTGGGCGGCCTTGCGGGCGAAAAGCGACGCTCCGATGGCACCGAGGAGCTGCGGGTCAACCTTAATGGAGGTCAGCGTGACCCCCAGGCGCTCCTCGATTCCCTTGACGACTCCGGCATTCTTTGAGACTCCGCCGGAAATAACCACCCTCTCCTGAACGCCGACCCTCTTCACCAAAGAGGCCAGACGGGTGGCGATCGCCTGGTTAATGCCGCTGGCGATATCCTCTACAGGCACGCCATCGGCCAGCAGATTAGTCACCTCCGTCTCGGCAAAGACACTGCAGTAACTGGATAGCTTGACGCCGTTCCGGGCACTGAGAGAGAGCGGTCCCAGATCGCCGATGCTGACGCCCAGTCCCCGGGCCGTCTCTTCCAGAAACCGGCCAGTGCCGGCGGCGCACTTGTCGTTCATGACGAATTCTAAGACACCGCCGTTCTCGTCGATGCGAATGACCTTGCAGTCCTGGCCTCCGATATCGATGATGGTCCGAATCTCCGGGTCAGCCCAGAAGGCTCCGAGACCGTGACAGGATATCTCAGTCACATTACGCTGGGCAAAGGGGATATTGAGGCGTCCGTAGCCGGTGCCGACCACCAGGTCGATATCTTCCTGTCTCAGGCCGGAATCCCGCAACGCCGCTTCGAATGCGTCAACAGCGGTCTGCTCGCAGAGGGGACGTGTCGGTACAATGGCGGAGGCCACCAGGCGGTCCTGGTCCATGAGCACTACCTTGCCGGTAGTAGATCCTACATCACACCCAGCGACGATCATACGCCTATCCCCCGCTCGTTACCGGGCTGAGCCCGATCTGCCGGGCCAGCTCCCGGACAGACAGAAATGCGGGTGACGTATCGGACAGCTTCAACAGCGGGATACCATTCGTATCGCTGGCGGAAAGCTCGTCGTCGGCTGGCACGCACCCCCACAGCTCCATGCCCATCTGTAGCGCCTGGGCCGCCATCCCGGCCGTCTCAGGCCTGATCCTGTTTATCACCACTCCCAGATGGGCCCCTCTCGCAAGGAGACCACCGGAAGCGACGTCCCAGATGAGCCTCGCCGTGTGCAATCCCCTCCGGGATGTATCTGACACGATGACCAGGTTATCCACTTTGCTGAGCACGCGGCGGCTGACCTGCTCCGGTCCCGCCTCTCCGTCGACAATGGTCAAGTCATACTGTTTCGATAGCGTGTCAATTCCGTACTTCAACAGGTCGTTGATGCCGCAGTAGCACCCCGGTCCCTCACCCCTCCCCATTACCAGGAGGTCAAACCCCGGTCCAGGTTGCAGTGCCTCGGAGACCACTTCCAGGATAGGCAGGTCCATGACCTCTTTCCGGCGCTTTGGCTCCTTGATTATCCTCTCCCGGACATCCCCCACCGTCTTTGCCACCTCTACCCCTAAGGCATACGGGAGGCCCATAGAGGAATCGGCGTCGATTACCAGGACGCGGCGTGATGGGTCCTGGATAGCCTCCTTGAGCAAGAGAGCGGCCAGGGCCGTCTTGCCCGATCCTCCCTTGCCGGCCAGAGAAACGATCATCTCGATTTGACCATGCTCAGGAAGTCATTCAGCTTCCCCCTAACGGTCTCGTGGGAGGTTACCCGGGGATCGAAACAGTCCAGATCGAACACCATCATGGGGATACCCAGCTCTTCCTGGACCCGGTCCTTGATCAGCTTGATAACCGCCCAGCCATGCTTGCAGGCCATATGGCCGGAGAAGACTGCTGCATCGCAGTTGTAGTCCCTGCAAACATCCATGACCGCTTCGGCGTAATACGCCAGCGGTCCACGAGACTCCCGGGCCATCGGCATGTTGGCCAGTTTCTCCGCCAGGCCCCGGTAGAGCTTCTTCGGTGTTGACAGGTCTTCTACGGGGGTATTGATGTAGTGAGCGAGCATGTCCATAACTACGACGGCCTTGTGCTCCTTCTCCAGCCAGTCGAAGAGGCCCGGATAGTGCATCACTGCCACATAGACCCATGCCAGCCTCAGCTTCTCGTCGGGGACCTGTGCCTCGCCCCGAGCCACCCTGGCAAGGGCATACTCGTACTGCGCCCTGCAATAGTCCACCAGCTCGGGCGTGCCGGCCATTGCCAGGAAGGACCCGGCGTTATGACCCAGCAATGCGCCCGGCAGCGGGCTGGGCTTGAGCTTGCGCAGCTCATTGATCTTGAGATAGTACTCATGGGCCTGGTTGGAGTACTTGACCGCCTCACGCAGCCGGTCGAAGTCCATCTTTCGCCCGGTCGTCTCCTCCAGGAAGGCCACCAGGCGCTCCATCTCCTCGCCCAGATACTCGAAGGTGGCCTCGTCCTGCCAGTAGGGCGTGTCGACGCAGAAATAGGGCACCCCCATATACTCGGCTACGTTGGTATAGCTGGAGATGCCGGAGTCGCAGGGCTGGGAGGCGTGTACTATTACGTCCGGGCGGATAATATCTCCGGTAACGGCAGCGCCGATCATGCCCTTGTTGGCAGCGCAGATGTGGTCGGGGACAAAACGCTCTGAGATGTCCAGGTACTCCATAATGCCCTTGGGCATGCCTGACAGGATGCCGAAGGTCGCCTCCATTGGAACGGGTATCAGGTCCATGGCCCAGAAGATCTCCGGCACGAAGCAGAAGCTTACCCAGGCGATACCTTTTCCGTTCTCACGGGCGTTAAGTAGCTGTTTCCAGTACTTGGCCCTGGCATCAAAGATCCAGGCCTGGTCCGGGCGCTTGGCAGCGGTGTGCTGAGCAACGCCATCGAAAATGCTGGACAGTTCCTCAACCAGGTCTCTCTTGACTCTCATGCTTTTTCCTCCAGCCCCTTGATGTAGGGACGCAAACGAGTTTATCCTGCCTTTCCTCAGAGCAGGCTTAGGAAATCGCTGATTCTAGACCTCACGGTCTGCGGAGATGCTATGCGGGGGTCGAAGCAGTCAACATCGAAGACCAGCATCGGTATTCCCATCTCTTCCCTGACCCGGTCCTTGATCAGCTTGGCGATGGCCCAGCCGTGCTTGCAGCCCATATGTCCAGAGAAAATGGCAGCGTCACACCTGTAATCGCGACAGGTGTCAATGACCGCCTGGGTATGGTATTCCATAGGCCCGCGGGACTCCCTGATCATGGGCATGTTGGCCAGCTTATTCGCCAGGCCCCGGTAGACCTTCTTCGGTGATGACATATCCTCGATGGGGGTGTTGACATATTGGCCTATCATGTCCATAACTACCACGGCCCCGTATTCCCGTTCGAGCCATTCGAAAAGATTGGGGTCATGCATGACTGGCACGTAGACCCAGGCCAGCCTCAGCTTCTCTTCGGGAACCTGCCCTTCTCCCCTGGCGGCCCGGGAGGCTCCTATCTCGTACTGTGCCCTGGTGTATTCCACCAGGTCGGGGGTGCCGGCCAGGGCCATAAACGACCCGGCATTGTGGCCGAGCAGGACACCTGGGGAGGGACAGGGCTTGAGCTTGCGCAGCTCGTTGATCTTGAGATAGTATTCATGGGCCTGATTGGAGTACTTGATCGCTTCCTGTAACCGGCCGAAGTCCATCTTGCGCCCGGTGTGCTCCTCCAGAAAGGCTACCAGGTTCTCGATCTCCACTGTCAGGTATTCGAAGGTAGCCTCATCGTTCCAGTAGGGCGTATCTATGCAATAGTTGGGCACACCAAGGTACTCGGCAAGGTTGCTGAAGCTGGTCAGACCGGAGTCGCAGGGCTTGGAAGCGTGGACAATCACGTCTGGACGGGCCATATCTCCAGCCAGGGCCGCGCCGATCATACTCCGATTGGCCGAGCAGACGTGATCGGAGACGAACCGGTCGGCAATGTCGAGGTATTCTCCAATGCCCTTAGACAGACCGGTGAGAATGCCGAAGGTAGCTTCCATGGGCCAGGGCACTATGTCCATCGCCCAGAATATCTCCGGTATTGAGCAGAAGCTTACCCAGGCTATGCTTTTCCCCTGCTCACGCGCCGTCAGCAGGCGCTTCCAGTATTCGGCCCTGCCCTCGTAGAGCCAGGCCTGATCAGGACGCTTGCTGGCCGTCCGCGCAGCTACGCCGGAAAAAGTACCGGACAACTCCTCGGCCAGGTTGCGCCGGGAACTCATGCCCCGCGCCCGATGTTTTCCAGGAATGCCTCTGCCCTGAGGCGGAGCCCTCCAGCACCGGTCAGCCAGTATTCCCGCTCCAGGGATAGCATCGGGATACCCCATTCCTGGGTTACCTGGCTCAGTTTCAGGCCCTCTCCCGCCCAGAGATCGCAGTAGCGCATCTTCTGGTAGATTATCCCATCCACCCGGTATTCCCTGGCCATCTCTTTGACGAAAGCCATCCTCTTGGGCAGCTCGTCAGACATGCGGGCACAGGCCGGGCGACTAAGGTAAGCGGATGCCAGGCTGGTAAGAGGGTCGGCTCCATCGGCCTCAACCGGCTCCCAAAAATACCGGGACCCGAAGCAAAGGGCATCGGCAACTACCAGTCCCCCGGCATCCTCCAGTAGCCTGGTGAAGTCGACGTTGTCGTACATGCTCCCGATTATCATCAGCCGGGCCCGATAGCCGGATAACGGCGCCGCCCCTTCCGTCTCGTCGAGGAGGGTTGACAGGAGGGCATTATACTCCTCCTTGGGCATGGCCGTGGCTGCCATAAGCACCTGCTGTACCTGGGTGCCACTGAGTGGCGGATTATCCGCCTTGCGCAGCTCATAGAGCCGTCGTAGGAGCCTCCGGGTCTCGTTCTGCACCCGGATGGCCTCCCGCAGCTTCCCATCTTCAACAGGCGCCTGGAGCCACTCCTCCAGGCCGGACTTGAACTGTTCCAGCTCCCTGCGGTACCACACGATAGCCTCCGGGCTGTTCTTGTGCGGGACACTCAGGAAGTGCATGTGCCTGGCCGGGGTCTTCTCCTTCAGGATGTCATAGAGACGACGGATATGGTCGCAGCTATTCATCGAGACCAATCCGTCCATGAAGTCGAACCGCCCTCGCATGGCGTACTCCAGGCAGGAGCGGGCGAAGGTACAGTTATACGAGGACATAATGGAGTTAGCCAGCGGGGTTTGGGTACAGCCCTCCGGCCTCACTCGGAACGGCAGGGCCCCGGCGGCAGCGATAAGCTCCTCCGGGATGTAGGCGCAAAAGTAGCCTACAACCTTCTTGCCTCCACCCTTCCATTCCTCCACTGCCCGGCCCGGCAGGCTGCTTCCCAATTCGGCTAGCTTTTCTAAGGCTTTCACGGTGCACCTTTCGGACGGGTATCCGTCAGAGTTTTGGGCAAGGACGGCGCACGTTTCGGCTAGGGCTGAATAGAGCGCCAGCCTTAGCCGAAACGTGCAGTTAGCCTATATGATGAGAACCCGACACAGCCCTTTGGGATGGCCGTGATCAAGGCCAGCAGCCTAGACTGCTGCAGCTTCTTTGGTCATCATGGCCATGTTCTTCAATGAGAGCGCCCTGGGCGGGCAGTCGGCCACGCAGAGGCGGCAGCCCTCGCAGATACTCTCGTCTACCACCGCCAGTCCATCCGGCACCTTGATGGCATCAAACGCGCACACCTCTTCACAGAGCTGGCAGCCGTTGCACAGGGACTCGTCTACCTCAGCGACGATCTTGCCTTTGGTCGCCGGGTAAAGGGCTACCATCTCGTCGAAAGTGAGGACCTTCTGGACCATGGCGCCACGCATCGATTCGATGTTGGCGAAGCCCTTGCGGTCCATGTAGTCGTTCAGACCCTTCACCATGTCTGCGATAACCTTGAAACCCTTGAGCATGAAGACGCTCTGGGCCTGGGTCGAGCGGGCCCCGTAGAGTATGAACTCTGCCACGTCCTTCCAGTCCTGCACTCCGCCATGAGCGGAGAAGTGAACGTCCCGGGCCATCTTCGACACGGTCAGTAGCGCCTTACAAGTAACGTACTTGTAGAGCCGCGATCCGCTGATAAAGACTGCGCCGGGGACCTTGGGCTCCAGGGACTCCAGATCTATCCCGGGTGAGGCGAGGAACACGCCGCCGAGGGTGATCCAATCCATCCCCGCTTCCCGGGCCGCTCGGGCCAGGTAGGAGAAGGGCATAATCTTGACGCCCACGGGGATACTGACCGCCTGCTTGACCGCAGTGCAGATCTCCCGCACTACCTGCTCGTCCTGGGTCATGGTGTATTTATGGGGCTTGAAGTAGGGGGCGGGGCAGGCCAGCAGTATCTCTACAGCCTTGGCTCCGGCCTCCTCCATCAGCTTAGCGCCCTTGGCATGGCCCTCGACCGAAACAGCGGCCACGCTGGCGATAAGCGTTGTCTTGAACTTGCTCTGGTGCTTGACCAACCACTCAGCCCACAGCTCCAGGGACATAGTCGAGAGCGACTCGGCCCCCATCAGTCCGTCCTCGCAGGAGTCGAACTTGGCCCGGGTGCTGGGGAACCGGTGCTCGGCGTAAGGCTTCACCACCTTGACGTAATCGTCGTTGATCAGCGAGGTCTTGAGTATCACTGCGCCCGGCCCGAATTCGTCTGCCCTGGCGACAGCGCCCTCGGTCTCTGTAGCGTACCCCGAAGAAACGATAATAGGGTTGGCCAGCTCCAGAGACCCTAGCCTAGTTCTCAAATCCGCCATTCTAATCTTCCTCCATCTAGCTGCCGCCCGTGAGTTGGGCGTGTGATTCCATCAGGTAACTACCGGCCCTTGACCTTCTTATCCCGCTCTAGCTTGCCGTAGGGCATTGACGGCTGGAAGCGAACGTTGTGAGGGATTGGATAACGCTGCCCGCCGAGCGTGCCGTGACGCACCTGGATACCGTCTATGAGATCGTCCAGCTTGCTCGCCGGCAGGGTGAAGATGATCTCATCGTCCTGGTCCATCGCCACCACGCGGT
>Ga0082335_1004098_pt1 | contig 22624 bp, 20 predicted proteins | sample Subgrocontami58m_FD_72375 | JGI IMG/M metagenome (GOLD analysis project Ga0082335, IMG submission 72375) | Subsurface groundwater microbial communities from S. Glens Falls, New York, USA - GMW37 contaminated, 5.8 m (SPADES assembly) (version 2) ...
ATCGCCGCAGCAGCGCCTTCGCGGGTTTTTTGTGGGTGACCAAATTGCAAGAAACCGCAAGTCGACCTGCCGAAAACTTGCAAATTTGATTGCTTGTTTTGACGTAATCCATGAATCCGCTCAACGACTTAGGAATTCTTCACGGACGACGAAGTATGTCGGCAAGCTGGATGAAGTAGGCCCATATGACCGAATGTTTTATGTCTATCATACTGGCGAAGCAAAAACGGATGACGAGCGCGTGACGGTCATTAATGCTGAAGAACTTGCCGCGTTGGTGGTAGATGCGGGGTTAGTAGACTGGCTAGTCAACAAGGTCTCCTAGAGCGCGAGATTTAGCTGCCGACCTACACGTCCAACAATTCCTCCTTCGCAAACTCCGCCTTCTCCTGAATAAACGCGAAGCGGGATTCGGCCTTGGCCCCCATCAGGCGCTCGACGCAATCCGCGGTGCCTTCCCGGTCTTCGGCCAGCAGCACCACGCGCAGCAGGGTGCGCTTCTTGCGGTCCATGGTGGTTTCCTTGAGCTGTGCCGCCATCATCTCGCCCAGGCCCTTGAAGCGGCCGACCTCCACCTTGGCATTGGCGTTGAATTCCTTTTTCAGCAACTCGGCCTTGTGGGCGTCGTTGCGCGCATACACCGTCTTGGCGCCGTGGGTGAGGCGGTAGAGCGGCGGCACCGCGAGATAGAGGCGCCCGCTGTCGATCAGTTTCGGCATCTCGCGGTAGAAGAAGGTAATGAGCAGGGAGGCGATGTGCGCGCCGTCCACGTCGGCGTCGGTCATCACGATCACCTTGCCGTAACGCAAATCCTCGTCGCGGTAATGCACGCCGGTGCCGCAGCCGAGCGCCTGCACCAGATCGGCGAGCTGCTGGTTCTGCGCCAGCTTGTCCTTGCCGGCGGAGGCGACGTTGAGGATTTTTCCGCGCAGCGGCATCACGGCTTGCGTCGAACGGTCGCGCGCCTGCTTGGCCGAGCCGCCGGCGCTGTCGCCCTCGACGATGAAAATCTCCGAGCCCTCGGCGGCGGTGTTGGTGCAGTCGGCGAGCTTGCCGGGCAGCCGCAGCTTACGCACGGCGGTCTTGCGCGAAATCTCCTTTTCCTGGCGGCGGCGGATGCGCTCCTCGGCGCGCTCGACGACGAAATCGAGCAGCCGGCTGGCCTGGGTTGGATTGCCCGCGAGCCAATGGTCGAACGGATCACGGATGCCTTGCTCGACCAGCCGCGTCGCTTCCGCGGTGGCAAGCCGGTCCTTGGTCTGACCCTGGAATTCCGGCTCGCGGATGAAGACCGAGAGCATGGCGGCGGCGCCCGCCATCACGTCATCGCTGGTGACGGAGGCCGCGCGCTTGCCCTGGCCAATGCGCTCGGCATGATCCTTTAGGCCCTTGGTGAGCGCGCTCTTGAGGCCCGATTCATGCGTGCCGCCGTCACCGGTGGGGATGGTGTTACAATAGGAGGAGACGAAACCGTCGGCGTCCGCAGTCCAGGCTACCGCGCATTCGACCGTGCCGTGGGCGCCAGTCTTGCCCGACTTGGCAATGAAGATGTCGGGATGCACCAGCGTGTCGTTGTGGATGGCGGCGCCGAGAAAATCCTTCAGCCCGCCGGGGAAATGGAACGTCTCCTGCTCCGGCACGTCGTCGACGCCGCGCAACAGTTCCTTGGCGCAGGTCCAGCGGATCTCGACGCCGCCGAACAGATAAGCCTTGGAGCGCGCCATCTTGAAGATGCGCTGCGGCTTGAACGCCACCTTGGCGCCGAAGATTTGCGGGTCGGGGCGAAAGCGTATCTTGGTGCCGCGCCGGTTCGGCGCCTTGCCGGCCTCGATAAGTTTGCTCTTCGGCTGGCCGCGCTCAAACACCATGCGGTAGAGCTTTTGCGAGCGCGCAACCTCGACCTCCATGCGCTCGGACAGCGCATTGGCGACGGAGACGCCAACGCCGTGCAGCCCGCCCGAGGTTTCGTACACCTCGGAATCGAATTTGCCGCCGGCATGCAGCGTGCACATGATGACTTCGAGCGCGGATTTTTTCGGGAATTTCGGGTGCGGGTCCACGGGAATACCGCGGCCGTTGTCGGTGACGGTGACGAAACCGTCCGCTTCCATCTCCACGCTGATGAAAGTGGCGTGGCCGGCCAGCGCCTCGTCCATGGCATTGTCGATCACCTCGGCGAAGAGGTGGTGCAGGGCCTTCTCGTCGGTGCCGCCGATATACATGCCGGGGCGGCGGCGCACCGGCTCCAAGCCTTCCAGCACCTCGATATGGCGCGCGGTGTAGCCGGACTCGGCGCTGGCCGGTTTGCCTGACTTGGCCGAAGCGGCGCGTCCGGCGCTCCGGCGCGGGGCGGGCTCTGGCGTGTCGAACAGGTCGCGGGTTTTCGGCTTGCTCTTGGTTGCTTTGGCCATGTTTTTTGATCGGTTTGGTGATCGGGAAAGACGAATCACTGCACCCAACTATGCCACGATAGGGACCGTCGCGTGACCGCTGTCCCGCAATGCAACGGGTGGTTTGCGACCGTTCGCGACGTCATCGGCATGCGGGCAAGGCTTGTCAACATGCAACCAATTTGACCCTTCGGCAGTTACCCCTTATCCGCGGCGTGCTCCGCGAATTTTGTCTATGGCGATGATCGAAGGAGATGCTTGTGGAGTTCATCAGGGCTGTCAGGGAGCGCCACTTTCCCCTGGTCATCAGCGATCCTCAACCGGTCGCGAAGGTCGAGACGATCTGGCGGACGTCAGCTCAGGCCGCCACCATCGGCATCTTCCTGATCCTGTTGATTGCGGCGATCGAATATGGGCGGCCGATCCTGTTGCCGACGATGGCGGCTTTCGTGCTCGGGATGATGCTGGGCCCGTTGTCAAACAGCGCCACCAAGCATGGAATTCCTCCCATCGCATCCGCGATCGTTTTGTGGCTGCTGGTGGTAACGGTCTTCTACGGCATCATCATTCTGCTGTCGGCGCCGCTCGTGGACTGGGTCGGGAAAGCGCCGGAGATTGGACAAAACATCAAAGACAAGTTGCATGTTCTTGATCGCCCGCTCTCGGCTTTGCAGGATCTCCGCAACGCACTGTTTTCCAACGCGGGCGACAAGGGAGTCACATTCGATCTCGTCGCCATGATACAGCCGGCGATGACAATCGTGACGCCGGCAATCGGGCAACTCTTCATTTTTTTTGGGACGTTGTTTTTCTTTCTGCTCGGACGTACCCGGCTTCGTCACGTTCTTGTCGCGTTTTTCGACGAACACGATGCGAGGTTGCGGATGTTGCGCATCCTCAATGACATCGAAAACAATCTTACCAGCTATTTGAGCGTCGTCGCCATCATCAATTTCATTGTCGGGATTTCCGCCGGCGTGATTGCGTTCGCTGTCGGCTTGCCCAATCCGGTGGCCTGGGCGGTCCTCGCCTTCATTCTCAATTTCATTCCCTATCTCGGCGCCATTATCATGGAGGTGGTGCTGCTGGCGGTCGGGCTTGTCACTTTCCCCGATCTCGGTCACGCCATAATTGCGCCGCTGCTGTATTTGGCATTCACGACGCTTGAGGGCCATTTCATCACGCCGAGCATCATGGGAAAGCGGCTGCTGCTGAATCCATTGACCGTCTTTTTGGCCTTGATCTTCTGGACTTGGATTTGGGGCCCCGTCGGCGCCTTTTTGGCGGTCCCGATCGTGATCGTCGCGCTGGTGGCCATCAACCACCTGTTTCCGCGAGAAGAGGTGGTATTGCCCGGCTAGAGAATTGCGCAGGCGCGCGGCGCGCGCCCTGGCGCCCCACGCCCGTCCGGGCTACACAGGGGCGGCATTACCGAGACAGCATATGACTTTTACCAATTTTGCGCAGGACGTCATCAATTTCGTTCGCGAGCATCAGGTGTGGGGGCCGCCGATCGTATTCGCGCTCGCATTCGGCGAGTCGCTGGCCTTCATCTCTTTGCTGTTGCCGGCCTGGGCGGCGCTGGTCGGCATCGGCGCCTTGATCGGCAATAGCGGCATCAGCTTATGGCCGATCTTGGTAGCCGCGGCGGTCGGAGCCGCGCTGGGCGATTGGCTGTCCTACTGGATCGGGCAGAAGGTCGGCCCCGCGGTCGCGCATGTCTGGCCGCTCTCGCGCCATCCCGATCTCATACCGCGCGGCGAGCTGTTTGTGAAAAAGTGGGGCATCGCCGCCATCTTCATCGGCCGTTTCTTCGGCCCGTTGCGCGCCTCGGTGCCGCTTGTGGCCGGTGTTTTCCACATGCCGTATTGGCGTTTCCAGTTCGCGAATTTCACCTCCGCATTTGTCTGGGCGGCGACGCTGTTGCTGATCGGCGATGTCGGCTCGAAAATCTTGAAGCTGTTATGGAACTGAATCCGGGGGCTGTTTGGGAACAGATCTCGGCGGGCAAGATTTGAGAAGGCCGCCCGAGGGCGGCCTTCTTTTTTGATGAAGCGCTTGAGCGCGCGTTAGCGGCTGTTCTTCTTCAGCCACTCCTGCATCAAGGCAATCTCGCTGTCCTGCGCCTTGACGATGTCTTCGGCAAGCTTCCTCACCCCCGGGTCCTTACCGAAGGCGAGCACCGTCTTGGCCATGTCGATCGCGCCCTGATGGTGCGGGATCATGCCCTTGACGAAGTCCACATCGGAATTGCCGGTGAAGGTGATGTCCATGCCTTCATGCATCTTTTGGTTGATGCTCTGGAAGGCAAGGCTGGACGGACCGGTATCGCCTTTCGGCTTCCCATACCCGCCGGACATGCCGCCGTGCATGTTGCCCATGCCCTGGCCCATGCCGGGTCCCATGCCTTGTGCATGCATGGAACCATGCATCATGCCGTGACCGCCTTGCGCCTGGGCATGCATCTGCATGTTGTCGCCGCTATTTGGCGTGCCCATGCTGGCGAATGCCGCGACGGAGGCGATTGCGAGTCCGCCGGCGGCCAACAAAATGACTTTCTTCATGTCTGTCTCCAAGTGTTTCGGTTGCGGCGCGCGCTGTCGAAGCGTCACGCCGTTCACGTGTTCAGTGAACGATCAGGCTTGGAGACGGGGAGGCGGGACGGAAGGATCAAGCTCCGCGGGCACGATCGCGTGCGCGACGGCAGGACGTAGCTGCTGCAGCAGAGAAGCGATGTTGACGGGGGCGCCGACGAGGATGGGCGCTACCGCGACGAAACAGCTGCTCGCGTAACAAATAGAAGCCGCGGTGGAATAGTGGTGGCCATGCTTGGCCGCCTGCATCCCGTGGTGGGCAGTATGCTGAATCTGATGAGAGGCATGTTGAACGTGCTGGGTGGTGTGATGGGCGGCCGGCTGATGCTGCGCCTGCGGCGCCTTTTGCTGGGCAAAGGCCATCACCGGGCCGTGCGCCAAGCTCATGAAGCCGAACAGCACGGCAATAACGATCCGAAAGCTTGGGCCAAAGGCCCTGAACGGCCGCATGGATTCTATCTAGGCGTTGCAGGCCGCCGCTGCCAATTAACTTTTGGCAATCCGCGGGTAATCTTGACCACCTGCCGGCGGAGGCGTATGAGCGCGCGCATGACGACGCTCGCCCATAAGGTATTTTGCCGCCGCCGCGCCCGCTCGACTCCGGCGCGCGATCGCGTGTGATCGTCATCGTGCCGCCGGACGAGGCTCCGCGGTGTTCTTTCCCCATCTTCCGCGGTCCCCGAATCCGGTACGCTAGCTACGTCGCTGTCCGCGGCCATGCTGCGGATTGACGAGGTAATGGGTCAAGGAAGTTGGAGGCTGGGTCATGCCCAAGAAAGCGGTCGTCGGCGTTCTCGGCGCCTCAGGTTATACCGGCTCGGAGCTGGTGCGATTGCTGTTGCGCCATCCGCGGGTAGATATTGCGCTGCTGACCGCCGAACGCCGCGCCGGGCTGGAAATGCGCGACGTGTTTCCCCAGTTCTCGCCCTATGCATTGCCCAAGCTTGTCGCGGTCGATGGCATCGATTGGGCGGCGGCGGGGCTTGATCTGGCTTTCTGCGCGCTGCCGCATGGCACGACACAAACCGTCGTCAAGAAGCTGCTGGCCGCGGCTCCGAATACGAAGGTCGTCGATCTCTCGGCCGATTTCCGGCTGGCCGAGCCGAAAGCTTACGCGCGCTGGTATGGACAGGCGCATCAGGCGCCGGAGCTGCAAGGCGAAGCGGTCTACGGCTTGAGCGAACATTACCGGCGCGACATAAAGAAAGCGCGGCTTGTCGCCAATCCGGGCTGCTACACGACGGCGGCCGAGCTTCCGCTCCTTCCACTGTTGAAGGCCAAGGCGATCGAGACAGACGAGATCGTCATCGACGCCAAGTCCGGCATGACCGGGGCAGGCAGGGCGGCGAAGGAGAGCATGTTGTTCTCCGAGGTATCGGAAGGATTCCACGCCTATGGCGTCGGCAATCACCGCCACATGGCGGAGCTCGATCAGGAATTTTCCAAGGCCGCGGGCCGCGAGGTGACTGTTACCTTCACGCCGCATCTCGTGCCGATGAACCGCGGCATCCTTGCTACCATCTATGTGCGCGGGCGGCGCGGCCGCACCGCGCCGGATTTGCACGGCATCCTGGCCAATGCCTATGACAAGGAGCCGTTCGTCCATGTGCTGCCCTTCGGCGAAACGCCGCAGACGCGGCATGTGCGCGGCTCCAACATGACCTTCATTGGCGTCGCGGCGGACCGCATTGGCGGGCGCGCCATCGTCGTCTGCGCGCTCGACAATCTGGTGAAGGGGGCGTCGGGCCAGGCGGTGCAGAACATGAACCTGATGCTGGGCTTCCCGGAGACGCTGGGACTGGAGCAGGTGGCGCTGTTTCCGTAGCTATTGTACCAAAATCTTCGACAGAAAGGCTTGCGCTCGCTCGCTGCGCGGCTTTCCGAAGAAGTCCGCCGTTGGCGCGTCCTCGATGATCTCACCCCGGTCCATAAAGACAACGCGGCGCGCGACTTGCCGGGCGAAGCCCATCTCGTGGGTGACCACCATCATGGTCATGCCATCATCCTTCGCCAGCGCCACCATGACGTCCAGCACCTCTTTGATCATCTCCGGATCAAGGGCAGAGGTCGGCTCGTCGAACAGCATGGCGATCGGGTCCATGGCCAGCGCCCGAGCGATGGCAACGCGCTGCTGCTGACCACCCGACAGCTCGCCGGGATATTTGTGAGAATGCGCCGTCAGTCCCACGCGCTCCAGGAGTTGCGCGCCCTTGGCCGTGCTCTCCTCCTTGCTGCGGCCGATAACCTTCTGCTGAGCCAAGGTGAGGTTCCGCATCACCGTCAGATGCGGAAATAGCTCGAAATGCTGAAACACCATGCCGATGCGTGCCCTCAGCTTGGGCAGGCGGGTATGCGGGTCACCGACGGATATACCCTCAACCGTGATTTTCCCCTGCTCGAAGGACTCCAGCCCGTTGACGCATTTAATGAGCGTCGACTTGCCTGATCCGGATGGACCGCAGACGACAACCACCTCGCCCTTTGCGACGCTGGTCGAGCAGTTGTTCAGAACCTGGACCGAGCCGTACCATTTGCTGACGTTGCTAATTTCAATCATTGCTAAGCCCATCAGCGAATAATGGCGATCCGGCGCTGCAGCATGCGCACGCCGTAGGAAGCGACCAGAGAGATCACAAAGTAAACGACCGCTGCGAACAGATACATCTCGACAAGCCGGCCGTCGCGCTGCGCAATCTTCGAGGCCGCCCCGAGAAAATCAGTGACCGAGATCACGTATACGAGCGACGTGTCCTGGAAGAGGATGATGGTCTGCGTCAACAGCACCGGCACCATGTTACGGAACGCTTGCGGCAGCACGATGTAGGACATCGTGGTTAAATACGGCATCCCAAGCGCCTGGGCCGCTTCGACCTGACCGCGCGGGATCGACTGAATGCCGGCACGCATGATCTCGGCGAAAAATGCCGCTTCGAACAACGTAAAGGTCACAAGTGAGGACATGAATGCCCCCACGCGGATCGGGCTGGACGCGCCGGTGATCCACTGCCCGATATAAGGCACGAGAAAATAGAACCAGAAAATCATCAGCACCAGCGGCACGGACCGCATCAAATTCACATAGCCGGCCGCGAACAGCGAGAGCGGGACGATGCTCGAGAGCCGCATGAGCGCGAGCAAGGTGCCGACGACGATGCCGATCGCCGTCGCCATTGCGGTCAAGGTCAGCGTGAAGGTCATGCCGTCGAGGAACAAATACGGAAGCGAACGCGCGATGACGTCGAAGTCGAAGTTGCTAAACATGGCGCAACCTCCATCTCACCCGCCGGGTCGGCTGCGCGCCAAGATAGCCGGGAACGGCAACGCCGCGCTCAACCTGCCGCATCGCGGCGGTTATGATGATATTGATGACAATGTAGATGATCGTCGCCACCGTGAAGGCCTCGAATACCTGGAACGAGAATTCCTGCATGGCGCGCGCCCGCGCGGTTAGCTCCAGCAAGCCGATGGTCAACGCAACGGAACTATTCTTGATGATGTTGAGAAATTCCGACGTCAGCGGCGGCAGAATGATGCGGTAAGCCATAGGCAGGAGAACGTAGCGGTAGGTCTGAGGAAGCGTCAGCCCGAGCGCGAGACCGGCGTAACGCTGGCCGCGCGACAAGCTCGTAATGCCGGCGCGGACTTGCTCCGCCACGCGCGCTGATGTGTAGAAGCCTAGCGCGACGACGGCCGTGTAGAAGGAGGCATTAGGAAGCTGCTTGAGCCAGATGCCGACCGCTTGGGGCACTACTTCCGGCAGCACGAAGTACCAGAGAAACATCTGCACCAGCAGCGGAATATTCCGGAACAGCTCGATGTAGACATTTGCCAGCCGGGTCAGCCAAGGAAAGGGCATGGTTCGCATCACGCCGACAAGGGACCCGACTATCAGCGCGATGATCCAGGCGGAGAAGGCAGTGGCGAGCGTCCAACCGGTGCCGAGCAGCAGCGTCTGGAAATAAGTGTGCGCACCGTCCGGCGAAACCTGCCAGAAAATGCTCCAGTTCCAGTTATAATTCACCGCAGTTCCCCGCTGCGTGCCTGGAAGTCAATCGGTTTTCGACGGTCACGCCGCCACCTTTTGGGGTGGCGGCGCAAGCAAGCTGGTGTCGCAGGCGATTATTTGTAGACTGCCGGGTCGCCGCTGTCAGTCGGATTAGCGACGACTTTCTTGAAGGGGGCGCTCATCGGCAGATTCAGGTTCACGCCCTTTGGCGGAATGGGCTTCATGAACCACTTGTCATAGATGCCGTTGATCTCGCCGCTTTTATAAATGCGGGTCATTTCCGCGCCGACCACCTTCTTGAACGCCGGGTCCTCGCGCCTGAGCATGATGCCGTAGGGCTCTACCGAGAGCGCGTCGGCGGAAATGACATAATCCGCCGGCGATTTGGAGGTGGCGACGAAGCTGTAGAGGAGAATGTCATCCATCACGAAGGCCGCCGCGCGATCCGTCTCGACCATGAGGAAAGCTTCGGCATGATCCTTGGCCGGCAGGATATTGATGCCGAGATTCTTCTGCGCGCCGATTTCGGTGATCTGCTTGATATTGGTGGTGCCGGAGGTGGAGGTGATGGTCTTGCCTTTTAGGTCGTCCACCGTCTTGAGGTTGGCCGACTTCTTCGACACGAAGCGGTTGGCCGTAACGAAGTGAGTGATGGTGAAGGCGACCTGATTTTGACGTTCCAGGTTGTTGGTGGTCGATCCGCATTCGAGATCGACGGTTCCGTTCGCGATCAGGGGGATGCGTGTCGCGGAGGTGACGGGATTCAGCTTCACCTCTAGCTTGGCGAGCTTCAACTCCTTCTTCACTGCGTCGGCGATCTTGTAACAGAGGTCCATCGCATAGCCGATCACCTGCTGTTTGTCGTCATAGTAAGAAAACGGCACGGATGACTCGCGGTGACCGATCGTGATCGAGCCGGAGTCTTTGATTTTCTTCAACGTTCCCGTCAGTTCCTGCGCGACGCTCGGTTGGGCAATCAGGCCAACCACCGCGATCGCGGGCACAATAATTCTGCTGTACATCGTGTCCTCCTGCGTTGTTGTGGACGCGCCTTATCTTTCCGGCCTTATTCTAGGGGGCCGGGTGAATATCCGATGTCCGACTTTAGCATAGTTCCCGATGCGGGGTGGGTGAGTTTATCTTGCCGGCAGGCGACAAAGCGCCTCCTTAGGCAGCAAGAGGCCCGTCTCAATCCCGCACTTTGACGTAGGAACCCGGGGCGTCCTCGATGGGTTTGAGTTTTCCGCCGCCGGGCTTGCGCGCCTTCACCTGCGCCGCGTCGCGGTCCTTGATCCATTTCAGCCAATCCGGCCACCAGGAGCCGGGATGCTCCTTGGCCTTGGCGATCCATTTGTCGAGATCGGCGCCTGCGGGTTTTGTGCCGGTCCAATATTGATATTTCTTCTGCCCCGGCGGGTTGACCACGCCGGCGATGTGGCCCGAGCCGGACAGGACGAATTTCACCGGACCGCCGAAAAATGTGCTGCCGAGGAAGACGGATTTGGCCGGCGCGATATGATCGTCGCGTGCGGCGAGATTGTAGACCGGGACCTTGATCTTGCTGAGATCGAGTTTCTTGCCCGCGATCACCATCTTGCCGCGGGCGAGGTTGTTTTCGAGGTAACAGTTACGCAGATAGAAGGAATGGTTCGCCGCCGGCATCCTGGTCGCGTCGGAATTCCAGTAGAGCAGGTCGAAAGGCGACGGCCGCTCGCCCTTCAGATAGTATTTCACGACATAGGGCCAGAGCAGATCGTTGGAGCGCAAGAGATTGAAGATCGCGGCCATCTTGCCGCCTTCCAGATAGCCGCGCTCGGCCATGCGCCGCTCCAGCGCCGCAAGCTGTTCCTTGTCGACGAAGACTTTCAGATCCCCCGCATACGTGAAATCGACCTGAGCGGCAAAAAAAGTGGCCGAGAGCACGCGGGCATCGCGCTTTGCCGCCAGATGGGCGAGCGTGGCGGCCAGCAGCGTGCCGCCGACGCAATAGCCGACGGCATGAACCTTGTTCTCCCCGGTCGCCTGCTTGATGGCGTCGAGCGCGGCCAGCGGCCCCTCGCGCATGTAGTCCTCGAAGTTTTTCGCCGCCAGCCGCGCATCGGGATTGACCCAGGAGACTACGAAGACGGTGAGCCCCTGATCCACGCACCATTTGATGAAAGATTTTTCCGGCGTGAGATCGAGAACGTAGAACTTGTTGATCCACGGCGGGATGATTACCACCGGCACCTTCAGCACGCTCTTCGTTGACGGCGCATATTGGATGAGCTGCATCAGATCGTTCTGGAACACGACCTTGCCCGGTGTCGTTGCAAGATTACGCCCCAGCGCGAAGACGGATTGGTCGGATTGCCGGATGCGCAGCTCCCCGCCGCCCGACTGAATGTCCTCCGCCAGCATATGCATGCCGCGCACGAGGTTCTCCGCATTAGACGCAAAAGTCTCGCGCAGCAATTCCGGATTGGTCAGCACGAAATTCGACGGCGAGATCGCGTTGGCGATCTGCCGCACATAAAATTCCGCCTTCTGCCTGGTGTGCGGGTCGAGGTTGTCCGCGTCATTGACCAGTTGCTCCGCCCAGGTGGTAGTGAGCAGATAGGTCTGCTTGAGGAAATCGAAAAACTGGTTTGACGACCACTCCGGATCGTTAAATCTCTTGTCCTTGGGATTGGGCTTGGCAATCGGCGGCGCAGGCTCGCCCGCGAGCCGCTTGACCGCGTTGCTCCACAATTCGAGATAGGCATGGCCAAGCTTTGATTGCAGCTCGATGGCGCGCTGCGGATCGGACAGCCAATAATCCGCGACATGGCCCAGAGTGCCGACGATTTCGTTTAATTCCTGCGCGAGGTCGCCGTTGACCCGTCCTTCCTCGCGCGGCTTGAGATAGGCGGCCAGCGCCTTGCCGCCTTGCTCGATCACACGGGCAAGATTGCGCGAGAAAAGCTCGACGTCGAAGCTCGCGCCCTGCGCCGTCTTTTTCCGGGAAACGCTGTCATCCATGGGTTATTCGGCCGTCATCGCGCGGCAGCAGCAATGGCCCGCCGTCGCCCAGCATGCAAGCACATGCCCGATATATAGGTCCTTCCGGGGCCGGTGTCGGGCATGCCGGCTGCGGCCAATGCCCGGCCGCAGTGAAAGATATATAACACATTGATTTCATTCGTGTTATTATGGCAATGGGCTGTCCCCTCCGGGTGGCGGGGTGCCGCCGTTAACTACTGCCGCGCCGCTTGTGGCATGTGTTTGTGGCGCGGGCGCGAAGCCGTGATAAAAAAGCTGCATCGAGCGGGCGGCGGCCCAAGAATCGGCTTCAAGAATCGGCTTGTTGAACCGGCTTGGTTCGGCTGTACCGGCGAGCGGCTTGCGCCGTGCCGAGGAGCATGAAGCTTATGGAAGAATTTCACCGCGTCCGCCGTCTGCCGCCCTATGTGTTCGAGGTCGTCAACCGCGCCAAGGCGGCGGCCCGCAACGCCGGCGCCGACATTGTCGATCTCGGCATGGGCAATCCGGACCTGCCGGCACCCGCGCATGTCATCGAAAAATTAAAAGAGACCATCGGCAAGCCGCGCACCGACCGCTACTCCGCCTCCAAGGGCATTGCCGGTCTGCGCCGTGCGCAGGCGGCCTATTACGCGCGGCGCTTCGGCGTGAAGCTTAATCCCGACACGCAGGTGGTCAGCACGCTCGGCTCCAAGGAAGGCTTTGCCAACGTGGCGCAGGCCATCACCGCGCCGGGCGATGTCGTGCTGGTGCCCAATCCGAGCTACCCGATCCATGCTTTCGGCTTCCTGATGGCGGGCGGCGTGATCCGCTCGGTGCCCTCGGAGCCCACGCCGGATTTTTTCCGCGCCATGGAACGCGCCATCGACCACTCCACCCCGAAGCCAATCGCGGCGGTGATCTGCTACCCGGCCAACCCGACGGCCTATGTGGCGGAGCTGGATTTCTACAAGGACCTCGTGCCGTTTGCAAAAAAGCACGGGATTATGCTGCTGTCCGACCTGGCCTATGCGGAAGTCTATTTCGACAACAATCCGCCGCCTTCGCTGCTGCAAGTGCCGGGGGCGATGGACATTGCGGTGGAGTTCACTTCGATGTCGAAGACCTATTCCATGCCCGGCTGGCGCATCGGCTTCGCGGTTGGCAATGAGCGCATCATCGCGGCGCTAGCGCGGGTGAAATCCTATCTCGACTACGGCGCGTTCACGCCGATCCAGGTGGCGGCGACGGCCGCGCTCAATGGGCCGGACGACTGCATTCGCGAAATGCGTGAAACCTACAAACGCCGGCGCGACGTTTTGGTGGATTCCTTCGGCCGCGCTGGGTGGGACATTCCGCCGCCGAAGGCGTCCATGTTCGCCTGGGCGCCGATCCCGGAGCCGCTCCAGCCGCTCGGCAGCATCGAATTCTCCAAGCTGCTGGTGGAGAAAGCGGAGGTTGCCGTGTCGCCGGGCATCGGCTTTGGCGAATATGGCGAAGGTTTTGTCCGCATCGCGCTCGTCGAAAACGAGCAGCGCATCCGCCAGGGCGCCCGCAACATCCGGCGTTTCCTTGAATCCGGCGTGGAAAAGTTGCACAACGTCGTCCCTCTCGCCACGCGGCGCTGACGCCGCCCGTAAACAGGGTCGGCAAAAATGGTCGCGCCTCTGAAAGTAGGTCTCGCGGGTTTGGGCACGGTCGGATCGGCCGTGGCGGCGATGCTTGCGCGCTCGCGCGATGAGCTGACGGAACGCGCCGGCCGCCCGATCGATCTGGTGGCTTATGCCAGTAAGGACCCGCCCAAGAACAAATCGCTCGATCTGTCGAAGGTGCGCAAGCTGCCCGATCCGGTGGCGCTGGCGCGCGATCCTGGCATCGATGTCTTTGTCGAATTGATGGGCGGGGAGGGCGACCCCGCCAAGAGCGCGGTTGAGGCCGCGCTCGGCATGGGCCGGCCGGTGGTCACCGCCAACAAGGCGCTGCTCGCGCGGCACGGCGTGGCGCTTGCCAAGCTGGCGGAGAAGCATGGCGCCGCGCTTTCCTTTGAGGCGGCGGTGGCCGGCGGCATCCCCATCGTGAAGACCCTGCGCGAGGGGCTTGGCGGCAGCCGCATCGACCGCATCTATGGCATCCTCAACGGCACCTGCAATTACATCCTCACGCGCATGCATCAGGAGCGCCTGTCCTTTGCCGATTGCTTGAAGGAGGCGCAGCGGCTCGGTTACGCGGAGGCCAACCCGACCTTCGACATCGGCGGCTTCGACACCGCACATAAGCTCGCCATCCTCACCAGCCTGGCCTTCGGCACCGAAGTCGACGCCGAGGCCGTGCATGTGGAAGGCATCGAATCCATTTCACTGGCCGATCTCGACGCCGCGCATGAGCTCGGCTACCGCGTCAAGCTGCTCGGCGTGGCGCAGCGCACGCAAGCGGGCATCGAGCAGCGCGTGCATCCCACCATGGTGCGGCAGGGCAGCGTCATCGCGGAAGTCAACGGCGTCACCAACGCGGTGGCCATCGATTCCGACATGATGGAACTGACGCTGATCGGCCCCGGCGCCGGCGGCGACGCTACCTCCGCGTCGGTGGTGGCCGATCTCGTCGACCTTGCGGCGGGCCGCCGCATGCCGGCTTTCGGGCGGCCGGCGGCGGACCTGGACAAGCCGCGGAGCGCGCCCATGCAGCGCCACGAGGGCGGCTATTACATCCGCCTCGCCGCCGTGGACCGGCCCGGCACTGTGGCGGCCATCGCCACCCGCCTGGCGGACGAGAATATCTCGCTGGAGTCTATCGTGCAGCGCCACCGCGGCGTGCATGGCGGCGAGGACCCAAGCAAGTCGGCGGGGCCGGTGCCGGTGATCCTGATCACCTATGCGACCACTGAATCCGCGGTGCGCAAGGCGCTGGCCGCGGTGGAGGCGGCGGGGGCGATTGCCGAGCCCCCCCAATTGATCCGCATCGAAAAAAACCGTTGAGTAGGCCGCCAATGGGACAAAAATTCGGGGGAGCCGGGCAAATGCCATCCATCACCGTCCAGTCGAGCCTTGTGCTGGAGCGCATTCTTTCGCTCGAGATCGTGCGCGTGACCGAGCGCGCCGCGGTTTCGGCTGCGCGGTTGCGTGGGCGCGGCAACGAAAAGGCCGCCGACCAGGCTGCGGTGGATGCCATGCGGCGCGAACTCAATAAGCTGCCGATCGACGGTACGGTAGTGATCGGGGAGGGCGAGCTCGACGAGGCGCCGATGCTGTTCATTGGCGAAAAAGTCGGCAACAAGAGCGGCCTGAAGGTCGATATCGCCGTTGATCCGCTCGAAGGCACCACACTCTGCGCCAAGAACATGCCTGGCGCCATCGCAACTTTGGCGATGGCCGAAGAGGGCACGCTGCTGCATGCGCCCGACGTCTACATGGAAAAAATCGCCATCGGCCCGGGCTATCCGAAGGGCGTGATCGATCTCGATGCGCCCGCGGGCGAGAACATTTTGCGGCTGGCGAAGGCAAAGGGCGTCAAGCCTGAGGCGATTACCGCGCTCCTGCTGGACCGGCCGCGCCACGCCGACATCATTGCCGCAGTGCGCAAGACCGGTGCGGCGGTCAGTCTTATCACCGACGGTGACGTTGCCGGCGTCATTCACACCGCTGAGCCGAAAACCGGCATTGACATCTATCTCGGCATCGGCGGCGCGCCTGAGGGCGTGCTGGCGGCCGCGGCATTGCGCTGCATCGGCGGCCAGATGCAATGCCGGCTCGTTCTCGACACCGAGGAACGGCGCGAGCGATCATTGAAGATGGGCATCAAGGACCCGAAGAAGAAATACGAGATCGAGGACATGGTGCGGGGCGACTGCCTGTTCGCCGCCACCGGCGTGACTGACGGCGCCATGCTGCGCGGGGTCAAGTTCGGTAAGGACGTGATCGAAACCGAAACCGTGGTGATGCGCTCCGTTACTGGCACCGTGCGCCGGATCATGGCCGAGCACCGGCAGTTCGAGAAGTTCCATTTGGATTAAGCGCGCGACCGGCGCGCTCCACGCTGAGGCGAGCCGCGCCGTGCAGACAATTCCGTTTGAAGCGATGTTGGCGTTCCAGCGGGAGGAAGCCGCCGCAATTCTCGTCGAGGCGTTGTCGCTCGTTCCGTCGGCTTGGCGTGACATGCCGTCGGCGCGCGCGGAGGTTGCTAAATTTGTCGATAATCCGGATCGGCTGGCGATCGCGGGTGTCGAGGGCGAACGATTGCTCGGCTGGATTGGTGGCATTCGCCATTCCCGTCATGCCTGGGAATTACATCCGCTCGTCGTTGATCCGGCGCACCAGCGCATGGGCTACGGAAGGCTGTTGGTGAGGGAATTGGAGGACAAAGCGCGCGCTGAAAAGGTCTGCACCATCTGGCTCGGCGTTGACGACGATTTCGGCGGCACCAATCTGTTCGGAGCCGATCTCTATCCGGATGTGCTGGAGCGATTGTTGCGACTGGCGCCCACGGGAAAGCACCCCTACACCTTCTATCGCCGACTTGGCTACGCCGTTGTAGGCGTGCTCCCGGATGTCGACGGTCTCGGCAAACATGACATCCTGATGGCGAAGCGACTCTAACCGACAGGCCGCCGAAGGCATGACGATAATGGCTCTGCCCACCGCGAATTCAACCGGCCGCCGCCTCTTTCTCGGCGTCGAACGCTCCGTCTGCGGCCGCGCCTGGCGCGACCGCCTGGACGAGCGCGGTACCGCGCGCGCGCTGGCCATCGCCCAGCGCCACGGCGTTCCCGAATTGCTCGCGCGCATCCTTGCCGGGCGGAATGTCGAGGCGGAGGATGTGGAGGCTTTTCTCGATCCGGCGGTCAAGCGGCTGATGCCGGACCCGCATGTGCTCACCGCCATGCAGGCCGCGGCCGAGCGTATTGCCGACGCCGTTCAGGCGGGCGAAAGCGTGGCCATCTTTGGCGATTATGACGTGGACGGAGCGACTTCCTCGGCGCTGCTCGCCTGTTTTTTGCGCGCCGGCGGGCTGGCGCCCATGATCCATATCCCCGACCGTATCTTTGAAGGCTATGGCCCGAATATCGAGGCCATCCGCTCGCTGGCCGAGCGCGGGGCCAAACTTCTGGTCACGGTCGATTGCGGAACCACCAGCCTGGAACCGCTGGCGGAAGCAGGCCGGCTCGGCCTCGATGTGATCGTCATCGACCACCACCAGGCCGATGAGGAACTGCCGCCTGCCGTCGCGGTGGTCAATCCCAACCGGCGCGACGATCTCTCCGGCCTCGGTCATCTCGCCGCGGTGGGCCTGACCTTCCTCACGGCGGTTGCCGCCAACCGCGAGCTGCGCAACCGCGGCTTCTGGTCGAAGGCGCGGCCTGAGCCCGACCTTCTCGATCATCTGCATTTCGTCGCGCTGGGAACGGTGGCGGACGTGGTCCCGCTCAAGGGCCTTAATCGCGCCTTTGTCGCCAAGGGGCTGATCGCGCTGCGCCGCCGCGAGCACGTAGGCTTCACCGCGTTGATGGATGTGGCGCGGTTTGCCGGTCCGCCGGAGCCGTTCCATCTCGGCTTTCTGCTCGGCCCGCGCATCAATGCCGGCGGCCGCATCGGCCGCGCCGATCTTGGCGTGCGGCTGCTGATGGAGGAGGACCCGGTGGAGGCCGCGCGGATTGCCGCCGAACTCGACCGGCTCAACCGCGAGCGTCAGGCGATCGAGCAGCACACCCTGGCGGAGGCAGAAGCGGAGGCCATGGCCGCGCTCGGCATCGAGGAGAAGGGCGCGGTAGTCGTCACCGCCGCCGAAGGGTGGCACCCCGGCGTGGTCGGGCTGGTTGCCGCGCGGCTGAAGGAGCGCTACGGCCGGCCGGCTTTCGCGATTGCAATTGATCCCGGTGGTGTCGGCACCGGCTCCGGGCGGTCCATCACGGGCGTTGATCTCGGCCAGGCGGTGCGCCGCGCGGTGGCTGAGGGCTTGCTGATGAAGGGCGGCGGCCATGCCATGGCCGCGGGTGTGACGCTGCAGAAAGGCGCGCTCGCCGCCTTCCGCGCCTATCTCGAAGAAACGCTGGGTGCGGCGGTTGCGGCCGCCCGGCGCGAGAATGCGCTGCTGGTGGATGCGGCTCTCAGCGCATCGGCTGCCACTATGGAAACCGCGGCGACCATCGCGCGGGCCGGCCCCTTTGGTGCGGGCAATCCGGAACCCATCGTCGCCCTGCCAAGCCATACGGTCGTCTATGCCGACGAAGTGGGCCAAAGCCATGTGCGCGTCCGGCTGAAGGGGCGCGACAGCGGCTTGGTCAATGCCATCGCCTTTCGCGCCGTGGGCCAGAATCTCGGTGTTGGCTTGATGCAGAATAGAGGCCGCGCGGTTCATGCGGCCGGGTGCCTCACCATTGACCGCTGGCAGGGCGGGGAGCGCGTACAGCTACGGATTCTGGATATTGCTTTAGCGGACGGTTTTCCGCCTTAATAGGATGCGACCAAACGTAGTTGGGGACGCAGTGTTGAGATGTTGGAATCTTAAATGACCACGCGCCGCGCGTTGCTTTCGGCCGGCGTTGCGGCAGCGGCGATCGTTGCGGCGGCGAAGCTCGGCGGCTTTAGCCGGGCGCTGGCGCAGCAAAAGCTGACCGAGGCCGAGCTGTTGCAATTTTCCCGGCTGGGCAATGTCACCCTGCTGCATATGTCCGATCTGCACGCGCAATTGCTGCCGGTCCATCTGCGCGAGCCCTCGGTCAATACCGGATTCGCCGAGGCGCACGGCCTTCCGCCGCACATCACCGGCCAGGAATTTTTGCGCCACTATCGCATCGCGCCGAAATCACCCGCCGCCCATGCGCTGACCGCGGAAGACTATGTCGCGCTGGCGCAAGGCTACGGCCGCATGGGCGGCCTGGACCGGCTGGCGACCGCGGTCAAGTCGGTGCGCGCGGAGCGCGGAACGGACCGGGTGCTGCTGCTTGACGGCGGCGACACCTTCCAGGGCTCGCTCACGAGCTACCGAACCCAAGGGCAGGACGTCGCCGATTGCATCAAGCTGCTGAAGCCGGACGCTGCGACCGGCCATTGGGAATTCACCTATGGCGAAGCGCGGTTCAACGAGTTGACCGCGAGCCTTGCCTACCCGTTCCTGGCTTTCAACGTGCACGATGCCGAGCGGGGGCGGCCCCTATTGCCGTCCTACAAGGTGTTTGAGAAAGGCGGAGTGAGGATCGCCGTGCTCGGCCACGCCTATCCGCACACGGCGGCCGTGCATCCGCCTTCCGTCCTGCCGGCCTGGACTTTCGGTCTGCGCGAAGACGAAATCCGCGCGACCATAGAAAAGGCGCGCCGGGAGGGCACCTCGCTGGTCGTCCTGCTGTCGCACAACGGATTCGATGCCGACCGTCATCTCGCTTCCCGCGTCGAGGGCATCGACATCATCCTGACCGCGCATGATCACGATGCGCTGCCCGAGCCCGTGCAGGTGGGCCGCACGCTGCTCATCGCGTCAGGCAGTTGCGGCAAATTCCTCTCCCGCCTCGATCTCGACGTGCGCGCCGAGGGCCTGCGGCGTTTCCGCTACAAATTGATCCCGCTGTTCGCCGATGCAATCACGCCCGATGCCGAAATGGCGGAGACGGTCGCCCGCGTTCGCGTGCCTTTCGCCGCCGAGCTGTCGCGGGTCGTGGGGCGGACGGAGGCGCTGCTCTATCGGCGCGGCACCTGGCAAGCGAGCTTCGACGATCTGATCTGCGCGGCCGTGCGCGCGGAGCGCGACGCCGAGATCGCATTTTCACCGGGCTACCATTGGGGCACGACCGTGCTGCCCGGCTCCGATATCACCGTTGAGGACATCCACAACTGCACCGCGATCTCCTACCCGGAAGTCTATCGCGCCACGCTCTCCGGCGGGCGGATCAAGCAGATTTTGGAGGAGGCGGCCGAGGGGTTGTGCAACCCCGATCCCTATCAGCGGCTCGATCGTAACATGCTCCGCTGCGGCGGGCTGGGCTATACGCTCGATGCGCGCAAGCCGCCCGGCGGCCGCATTTCGGCGCTGCGGCAGCTGACGAAGGGCAAGCCGATCGAGGCGGCGAAGAATTATGTGGTCGCCGGATGGGGAAATGTCTCGGAGCGCGTCGCAGGCCCGCCCGTCTGGGAGGTGGTGGAAAAGCACATCGCGCGCGTCAAAACTTTCCGGACCAGGCCGCAGAGCAACGTCAAGCTCGTGAGCGCTTAGCGCTCGGTAGCGGCTGGCGCCGTCGCGGCGTTTCGCCTATGACACCGGCATGGCCAAGCTCACGCTTTCGCTCGCGGTCGGCCCCTATGACCGCACCCGCGCGCTGATCGACGGCACCGTCCAGATCGACGGCGTCGAGCCCATTTGCATGATGCTGCCGCCGGAGGAGATTTTCTTCCGCGCCTTCCGCCATGCCGAGTTCGACATCTGCGAGCTGTCGCTGTCGAGCTTCACGCTGAAGACCGCGCAGGGCAATTGCCCCTATGTGGGCGTGCCCGCCTTCGTCTCCCGCACCTTCCGCCACACGTCGATCTATGTGCGCAGAGACCGCATCAAGAAGCCCGCCGACCTGAAGGGAAAGAAGGTGGGCCTGCCGGAATATCAGCTGACGGCTTGCGTCTGGGCGCGCGCGATTTTGGAAGATGATTTTGGCGTCAAGCCGTCGGACGTGACCTGGGTGCGCGGGCCGATCGCGGATGCCTCGCGGCCGGAAAAGATTTCCATCAAACTGCCGAAGGACGTGCACCTGGAAGACGCGCCAGCGGGCATCACGATCTCGCAACTGCTGGCGGAAGGAAAGATCGACGGCTTCATCGCGCCGCGCGCGCCAGCGCTCGATCTGCGCCAGCATCCCAATGTCGGCTGGCTGTTTCCCGATCCAACTGCCGCCGCCAAGGATTACTACAAGCGCAGCGGCATCTTTCCCATCATGCACCTCGTCGGCGTGCGCCGGGAACTGGTGGAGCGGCATCCCTGGCTTGCGGCGTCGGTGCTGAAGGCTTTTGAGCAGGCCAAGTCAGCCGCGCTCGCGCTTATCAACGACACCTCGGCGACCAAGGTGACGCTGCCCTTTGTCGAGGAAAACTTGAAAGCCGCGCGCGCGCTGATGGGCGACGACTTCTGGCCCTACGGCGTGACGCCCAACCGCAAGACGCTGGAGACTTTCCTGCGCCGGCATCACGGCGAAGGCTTATCGTCGCGGTTGGTGAAGGTCGATGAGATGTTTCATCCTTCGACGTATGAGAGTTTCAAGATTTAGGAAACCGCTCCCACTTCGTCATGCCCGCGCTTGTCGCGGGCATCTCGCTTAGGAAGGCAGTGCGTCCCTGATCGGGATGGCCGGGACAAGCCCGGCCATGAAGAAGAAATCGGATTTACATTTCAAACAGCCACTTCTGAGCCGTCATCCTGAGGTGCCCGTGCGAAGCACGGGCCTCGAAGGATGCGGCCGCGTCATGCTTCGAGGCTCGCTGCGCTCGCACCTCAGCATGACGCATAGCTCCGCCGGCCCTGTCGTTGCGGCGTGGGCCACGCCGTTGTTCCCCGCCTCCGCGGGGACAGGCCCTTTTTCCTTTCCCCCCAAAGGGGGTGGAGCGCCGGGAGGCGCCAGGGGGTTTGCGAGACCCCCTTGGCGGGCCTTGCGATCGGCCCGCCGGAACGCTTGCGAGGCGTTCCGCCCCGGTTGAAGTCGGGGCGGCGCCTCCCGGCGCTCCATCTGCGACACCGATCCCGTGCCGCCGGACGCGATCAACATAAATGCGATTTTTCGAGCGGGGATAAGTTTATTTTTGGCAGACAGTTTCTCTGTCATGCCCGGCCTTGTGCCGGGCATCTCGCTCAGGAAGGCAAAGCGTTCCTTATCGGGATGGCCGGGACAAGCCCGGCCATGACGAGACGAAAATACAGACGACTAGCCTCATTGCTGCGTCATAATACGAACGGGATCCATCGCTTCACCCGCGCCAGATACGCGGAATATTCCACGCCGAATATCTTTTCGAGCCGCGTCTCGTCCTGCAGAACCCGCCGCTGAAACCAGATTGCGCGGGCAACGAGCAGAATGAGCGCGAACCACGACCAGAACGTAAGGACGAGGCCCACCATGAAGATGAGGTGGCCGAGATACATCGGATTACGCGTGTAGCGATATGGGCCCGCCGCGATGATCCGCTCCGGCATCGCATCCATGCCGGGAGTCCCGCCTGCACGTGGCAACCGGTAATTCCCCACGAGAAGATATTGCAAATATCCCCACGCCAGCAGGGGAGCGCCCCACGGCGTCACCGTCAGCCTGCCGCGATTAAGCGCGAGCTCAAATGCAATGACGAGCAGGGGGCACATGAAGAAGGTATGCACGGGCGTCCGTTGAAACCACCTAAGAATACGGCGGCTTAGTGGCTTGCGCGTATCCTGCATGCGGCTGCCCTCGCAGATTGCTTGATTGCGCAGGATAGCCCGAGTTGGTCTAGACGCTCAACCCTTCGCTGTCGGCCGCAGCTTCACGTGGATGTTTTTCTCCTGCGTGAAGCTGAGCATTTCCTCAAAGCATTCCTCCCGGCCGATGCCGGATTGCTTGGTGCCGCCAAAGGGCGCGCCGAGGAAATGCCGGCCGATCTCGTTGATCCAGACATAGCCGGCCTGCACCTCCATGGCGGTGCGGTGCGCGGTGGAGAGAT
>Ga0082335_1004100_pt1 | contig 22610 bp, 26 predicted proteins | sample Subgrocontami58m_FD_72375 | JGI IMG/M metagenome (GOLD analysis project Ga0082335, IMG submission 72375) | Subsurface groundwater microbial communities from S. Glens Falls, New York, USA - GMW37 contaminated, 5.8 m (SPADES assembly) (version 2) ...
ACTGTCTCTCACACAAGTAGTGGTAGAATATTTGTCCTTGATGCTATGCTTGGGCGTATCTCTATCTTTGATTCAGCAGGGAACTTTCTTTCAAAGTTTGGACAGAAAGGCAGCGGAGTAGGCAAGATGAGCCAGCCATCAGGGATTGTTGTGGACAAGGACGGGAATATATTTATAACAGATAGTTTCAGGCACAATGTCCTGGCATTCTCAGGCAAGGATTATAATTTGTGGTTTGAATTTGGGGGACTCGGAACAGGAACTGGCTGGTTCATAAACCCTTCTGATATTGCCATTGACGATATGGGTCGCCTCTATGTCGTTGACTGGGGCAATGGCCGTATACAGGTATTTGAAATTGAGAAACCAAAATAAATCCAATAAAGGTTTTGAGGTGGAATTTTCTTGCTTTTATAGGGGATTTCTGGTAAGATATAAGTAATGAAAAAACTTCCTGAGTTCCTAAAAAAATATTTTTGGGATGTAGAATTTAAAAAAATAGACCTGGAGAAAAGTAAGATATACGTTCTGAGGCGAATTCTTGATTATGGAGATGAGAAAGCAGTCACCTGGATGTATAAAAATTTTAAAAAATCAGAAATGAAAAATACCTTATCTAATTTTCGTGGCTATTCTCAAAAAAGCGCTAATTATTGGGCTCTTATATTAGATATACCAAAGGAAGAGGTGTTATGTTTGAAGAAACGCTCATTAAGGGAGCCAAGGACATTCTGGCCCTATTAGGTCGTTCAAATATCTTAAAAGATGCATATTTAGCAGGTGGTACAACAGCAGCACTCCAATTGGGACACCGTATTTCTATAGATTTTGACTTTTTTACGTCTAAGGAATTTGTGCCCAGAGTTTTTTCTACTGAACTATCAAAATTGGGTTCCTTTGATGAAGAACAGGCAGACAAAGGAACCGTTTTAGGGGAATTTAAAGGGATAAAATTCAGCCTTTTTATTTATAAATACCCCTTGATTTTCCCTCCTAAAAAATATTTGTCATTGAATATAGCCGATATTAGAGACATTGCCGCAATGAAAATAGACGCTATAGCAAGTCGTGGGGCAAAGAGAGATTTTATTGATTTGTATTTTATATGTAAAGATGGTTATGGATTAGATGAAATATTGGGTTTTTACAATAAAAAATATGGGAAATTGGTTTCTAATCTTATTCATCTTCAGAAAAGTTTAGTATATTTTAATGATGCTGAGCCCGAGAAAATGCCAAAGATGTTGAAAAAAGTGAAGTGGGAAGAGGTGAAAAAATATTTTGAGAACGAAGTAAAGAAATAAGAGAATGAGAAGAATTTTCTCTACGAGACAAACTTACGCCCCATTCTGCTGACTTCTACTTTAAAGAATTTTTTTTAATCTCAGGCAAGAGTATATCCACCTCAAATTCTTCCGTAGTAAAAAAATCCAGGTCCACCACCTTGCATCATCTTCTTAGTTAACTTACATACATCAGATACTCTATCCGCATCTTCAAATTATATTATACCATAACACTGTTAACCAATCAACATGATTTTGCTTGACATCTAAAACGTATTCTTCTATTATATTTTATGGTAGTGCTTAAAATAAGAAATAGAATTATGCTTAGGGCAGGTTGAGTAATTATGCAGAACGAAAAGATCCTTATAGTGGAAGACGATAAGAACATTTCCAAGTTAGTCAAGTATAATTTAGAAAAGGCGGGATTTGAATGCACTGTTACCATTACAGGCGAAGAGGCGTTGGGAGTCTTGGATAAACAGTCTGTTGACCTAATCATATTAGATATAATGCTACCTGAAATGGATGGGTTTGAATTCTGCAAGAGAATAAAGCAGGATAAGAAACTTTCCTGCATCCCTGTCATTATGCTTACTGCCAGAGGTGAAGAGGTGGACAGGATTGTTGGTTTTGAGTTAGGCGCAGACGACTACATAGTGAAGCCATTCAGCCCAAGAGAACTGGTTCTTCGGGCAAAGGCTATTTTGAAACGTGGCAGACCCGAAGAAGTTACCAAGGATATATTAAGCATAGATAAATTAAAAGTAGATATCTCCAGACATAAGGTGACAGTTGGTGATAAAGAGATGGAATTAACCCTGATGGAATTTAATCTTTTGGTCACCCTTATGCAAAGGAAAGGCAGGGTTCAGTCAAGAGAAACATTATTAAATAATGTATGGGGTATAGACAGCGAAGTTACAACCCGCACCATAGATACCCATATCAAATGCCTGCGCCAGAAATTAGGAAAGATGGGGTATTTGATTGAGACTGTAACAGGTATAGGGTATAGATTCAGGGAAGAGAATTGAGTATGGAATTTGTCTTTACCTTTTTAATGGGATTTATCATAGGCGGGTATATAGTATATCAGAAGTGTAAAAGAATGGCCAGTAATTTACAGGATGAAGTAAACAAACTTCTTCCCAAAGTGGATGAATTGGCAGAGGTTGGAATATCCGGGATAAAGAGACTTGAGGCTATTTTATCAAGCATGGTTGAGGGCGTAATGGTAACTAATGAAAAAGGTGAAATTACCCTTATGAACCCGGCGATAAGAAAACTATTCTTTGTAGATTCAGACCCTGAAGGTAAGAAAGTCCTTGAGGTAATACGAAATACAGCAGTGCAGAATATGGTCAGTATATTACTTAAAGGCGAACAGAGATTGCTCACTGAGGAGATTCTTATTTATCAGCCAGAAGAGATGATATTCAAAGTAAACGGTGTCCCTTTCATAAAGGATGGAAAGATTGAAGGCGCTGTTTTGGTATTTCATGATATTACTGAATTGAGGCGACTTGAAAAAGTCCGCCAGGATTTTGTTGCAAATGTCTCTCATGAACTGCGTACACCCATATCAAGTATAAAAGGTTATGCAGAGACACTTCTGGAAGGTGCAATTGAAGACAAGGACAATGCGAAAGACTTCATAAATATTATTTATCAGGACAGTAACCGCCTTGCAAAATTGATTGATGATCTCCTTGATTTGTCCAGGATAGAATCCGATAAGATGAAGATGGCATTTCTGCCGGTTGATATTCTTAATGTAATAAAACGCACAGTGTCAATAATTGAGAATCAGGCAAAGTCAATATTAATAAACTTGGACGTACCTGAAAATCTACCCAAGGTTTCGGCTGATGAGACAAGGCTTACCCAGGTTATTCTTAATCTTCTGGATAATGCTATTAAATATACACCAGAGAAAGGTAAGGTTACCATTACCGCAGGTTTGAAGAATGACAAATTTATCCAGGTAGATGTCTCTGATACTGGTGTCGGCATCCCTGAAAAAGACCTGCCGAGAATATTTGAACGGTTTTACCGGGTTGATAAGGCACGCTCAAGAGAACTTGGCGGGACGGGACTTGGACTCTCTATCGTCAAGCATATCATTCAATCTCATAGTGGTGAAGTCTGGGCTAAGTCAGACCCAGGCAAAGGTTCTACCTTCAGTTTTACCATTCCAAAGGCTTAATCCCCTCAAAATCACATCTTTAATATTTCACAAGAAATTCACAATATCTTAATAATTTCATCACATGGATAGTATATAATTGCAACTGTAAGATGAAAGAACAGCAGAAAGGAGGTGTATGAGTCAATGAATGGTTTAATTTATAGAAACAAGAAGAGGAGAAACTTAATTAAGTAAGCATAAGAATTTTATAATCAGGGGAAGTCAATATAAATGGAGGAAGAAAAGATGAAGAAAATTATTTTGGTGATAGGGTTGATATACTTACTGTTTGGTTCTGTAAGTTTTGCCGCTACTACTCAGGTAGATGCCCTTATTGGAAAACTGGTAGAAAAAGGCATACTTTCCCGGCAAGAGTCTATTCAACTTAAGAGCGAAATAGTAGAGGATGAAAAATTGAAGGCAGAAGAAAATTTACCACCTTGGGTCAAAGACACTAACATTTCTTATAAGTTTGGAAAAGGAGTTACTATAGGGACATCTGACAAAGAGACGTTCAAGTCAACTATAGGTAGCCGCTTTCAGTTCCGCTTTACAGGAGAAGATAAAGAGACAGGGACAGATACGAGTTCATTCCGCATAAGGAGAGCCAAGATTTATGCATCAGGTTTTGCATTTAAGCCAGATTTAGAATATAAGATTCAAGCAAACTTTGACAGTGGTGAAGATGGTGAGTTTGAACTTGAAGATTACCACTTTGGCTGGACAAAGTCTAAAAGTGCATCTGTGCAGATTGGCCAGTATAAGGTCCCTTTTAACAGACAAGAACTTACCTCATCTGGTAAACAACAATTTGTTGACAGGGCTATTACTAATGATGAATTTAATCTCAGTCGTGACCTCGGAATTATGTCCCATGGGAAGATGCCTATATTTGAAGATAGACTTTACTATAATTTAGGCATATTCAATGGTGAAGGACCGAACAAGAGTGGTAACGATACCTCTGGGATGCTGTATGTTACACGGCTCAACTGGGATATACTTGGCAAGTATGACTACTCAGAATCAGACATAAAGAATTCACAAGAACCCCAGTTAGTAGCAGGTGTTGCTTATGCCTTTGAGGATAGGGAGGTTTCAGGAACTACTATCCGGGATGTTGATAATATAACCTTAGATGGAGGATTAAAATGGCACGGGCTTTCACTTCAGTCAGAGTATTTCTATCGTGAAAGAGATGTTGTAGGTGGTGCCACGACAATTTCAGATGGCGTTGTAGGACAGGTTGGTTATTTTCTAATTCCTGAACACCTGGAACTGGCAGGACGGTATGCACAGGTAGACCCCAGCCGTAGTGTAACAAGTGACCAGAAGGAAGAATGGACAATAGGTTTAGGCTACTTTTTTAAGGGGCATGACTTGAAATTGCAGACAGACTATTCGCGCCTTAAGACTGAGAGCACATCAGGGGATATAGACGATGACCGTATAAGGATGCAGATTCAGATCGTATTTTAGAGTATAGTTCAAAAAGAAAAAGGAGGGGATGCAAGATGAAGAAGTTCATGGGATTGATGGTAGTATGTAGTTTGGTGTTAGGATTTCTTACGCAACAGGCTTATGCAACGTCAAAATTGATTAAGATTGATGGCTCAAGCACAGTTTTTCCTATAACTGAAGCAGTAGCAGAGGAGTTTCAGAAGCAACATAGTGGTATTAAGGTGATGGTGGGAATTTCAGGAACAGGAGGGGGCTTCAAAAGATTTGGCAGAGGAGAAACAGATATAAGTGATGCCTCAAGGCCAATCAAACCAAAAGAAGTGGATTTAGCCAGAGAGAATGGTATTAACTACGTTGAATTACCGGTTGCCTACGATGGTTTGGCAGTTATGGTTAATCCTCAAAATACCTGGGTAAATTATCTTACAGTTAAAGAACTAGAAAAGATATGGGAACCAGAGGCACAAGGCGTAATTACAAAATGGAGTCAAGTACGTGCAGGTTTTCCAGATAAAGAAATTCGCCTCTATGGAGCGGGAACAGATTCTGGAACCTTTGATTACTTTACAGAAGCAATTTGTGGTAAATCCGCGGCAAGCAGAGGTGATTATACTGCCAGTGAAGATGACAATGTGCTGGTAGAGGGAATTGCTTCAGATACTTATGCCTTGGGCTATTTTGGTTTAGGTTATTATGAGCAGAATAAAGATAAATTAAAGATTGTTCCCATTGATGATGAAAATGACGCCAACGGAAAAGGCCCTATTGCTCCGTCATCTAAGTCAGTAATAGATGGAACTTATCAGCCTTTAGCCAGACCCATATTTATCTATGTCTCAACCAAAGCAGCAGAAAAGGATGAGGTAAAAAAGTTTGTAGAATTTTATCTTAAGAATGCCTCAAAATTAGTAGCAGAAGTGGGTTATATTCCGCTACCCGATGAGGCTTATCAGGCAGCCTTAGAGCGTTTTCAAAAACGTATCACTGGCTCTGTCTTTGGTGGCAAGGGTGCTACAGTTGGTGTCAAAATAGAAGACCTATTACGGATGGAGAAGTAAGTGCTAAAAAAGAAAGGGGTTTCTCTAAAGATAAAAGAGACATTGATTGAGAAACTCCTTTTCTTTTGTAGTCTTTTATCAGTATTTACCACATTTGGGATTATCTTTGTTTTGTCATCTGAGACTTTGAGCTTTTTCAAGGAGGTTTCTCTTCTTAAATTTTTGACAGATACCCAGTGGACCCCGCTTTTTGTCAATAAACATTTTGGAATACTGCCTTTGTTGTGCGGAACATTTTTGACCACCTTGATTGCTATTGGCGTGGCTATTCCTATTGGCCTGGTGAGTGCGGTTTATTTAAGCGAATACGCTTCTCTAAAAACAAGGAATCTAATTAAGCCTTTAATGGAGATATTAGCAGGTGTGCCTACGGTGGTGTATGGATATTTTGCCCTTTTGTTTGTAACTCCGCTTTTAAAGAAAATTATCCCTGATTTAAGCGGATTCAATTCTTTATCCGCTGGAATGATGATGGGGATTATGATTATTCCTCTTGTATCTTCCTTAAGCGAAGATGCTATGCGAGCTGTGCCTATGGGGTTAAGAGAAGGGGCATATGCTCTTGGCTCATATAGATGGCAGGTGGCCCTAATAATAGTATTACCTGCAGCATTATCTGGAATTACTGCGGCATTTATCTTGGGTATATCACGGGCTATTGGCGAGACAATGATAGTAGCTATTGCCGCAGGCCAACAGCCGAGATTGACTTTAAATCCATTGGTGCCTATACAAACCATTACTGCCTATATTGTCCAGATAAGCTTAGGTGATACGCCTCACGGAACATTAGAATATCGCACTATCTTTGCCTGTGGGATGAGCCTTTTTATCCTGACGTTTATTTTAAATATTTTTAGCTTTAAACTAAAGAAGCGCTTTCAGGAGGTCTATGAATAAGAAACTTCTTAACAAAAGATTGGATAAGGGTTTTAAAATCTTAGGTGTTGCCTCAACATCCTTTGGTTTGGTTGTGCTTTTAGTTTTGATTATTGATATTTTGTTAGATGGAGCAGCCAGGCTTAATTGGGATTTCTTCGTTAACTTTCCCTCACGTAAACCTGAATTAGCCGGAATTCTATCAGCCTGGGCAGGGACGGTCTGGCTTATGGTTTTAACTGCGCTTATTGCTTTACCTTTAGGCATAGGCGCAGGCATTTATCTGGAAGAGTATGCTCGAAAGAATTTCTTAACTAATTTTATTGAAATAAACATCGCCAATCTGGCAGGGGTTCCTTCTGTAATATACGGCCTTTTAGGGTTAGGTCTATTTGTGCGCTATTTTAATTTGGATAGAAGCGTTCTGGCTGGCGGGCTTACTTTAGCGCTTTTAATCTTACCTGTGATTATACTTTCAACACGCGAGGCCCTAAGGGCAATCCCTTCTTCTATCCGTGAAGCATCTTATGCCTTAGGAGCAACCAAATGGCAAACAGTGCGGCATCAACTTTTTCCTGCGGCTTTAGGCAATATTATGACCGGGGTGATTCTGGCTATGTCTCGGGCAGCAGGAGAGACAGCGCCTTTAATTACAATCGGCGCTCTTACCTACATTGCTTTTTTACCGCAAAGCCCTGTTGCATTTTCAGGTGGCTTTCCTTTTATACATTTTAGCCTGCAAGGGTTATTTGACCCATTTACAGTCTTACCAATTCAGATATTTAACTGGGTATCGCGTCCACAAAAAGGTTTTTTTAATAATGCTGCAGCGGGAATTATCGTTTTATTGTGTCTGACGCTGATTATGAATGCCATTGCTATTTTATTAAGGCATCATTATCAAAAGAAAATCAAGTGGTAAAATAAATGAATCCTACATTTAAAATAGATGGATTAAGAGCCTTTTTTGGTGATAAAGAGGTATTAAAAGGGGTAAACTTGGATATATTACCAAATGCTGTTACTGCAATTATCGGACCGTCAGGGTGTGGCAAGAGTACCTTTATTCGTTCCTTAAATAGGATTAATGATTTGATATTAAGTTTCCATACTGCAGGCAAGGTCTTTTACCATAACCAGGATATCTATGATAAAGATGTGGATGTGGTAGAATTAAGAAGGATTATCGGGATGGTCTTTCAAAAACCCAATCCTTTTCCCAAGTCAATTTATGAGAATATTGCTTATGGAGTAAGACTACATAGATTTAACCATAAACACAAAATTGATGAAATTGTAGAGGCTATTTTGAGAAAAGCTGCGCTTTGGAATGAGGTCAAAGATAATCTAAAACAGAACGCACTTACCCTATCCGGGGGTCAGCAGCAACGGCTTTGTATTGCACGAACCTTAGCCATTGAACCAGAAGTGATTTTGTTTGACGAGCCTTGTTCTGCGTTAGACCCAATTTCTACTGCGAAGATTGAGGAATTGATTCATCAACTAAAGCAAAATTATACTATAATAATAGTTACTCACAATATGCAACAGGCAGCCAGGGTCTCGGATTATACGGGATTTTTTCTTTTGGGGGAATTAATTGAGTTTGGAAAGACTGAAGATATCTTTACCAATCCTAAAGATAAAAAGACTGAAGATTACATCACCGGAAGATTCGGTTAATAAATATGGAAAAGATTCTACAGGAGAAAAAGGCCTATGCAAATACACTTTGATGACGAACTTAAAGAGATATATCAAGAGATACTAAAAATGGCGAGCCTTGTCCAGGAGGCAATCCATAAATCCATTGAATCCTTAAAAGAACGCTCTAAAACTAAAGCCCAGAATATAATTGATGGAGACGACAAAATTGATGAATTAGAACTTGTAATAGATGAAAAATGTATCGACCTTATTGCTCGGTACCAACCAAAGGCATCTGATTTACGATTCCTTACTATGACCTTTAAGATCAATGCAGAATTAGAAAGGATTGCCGATTTAGCGGTAGACATTGCCCAGAGGGTCCAGGAATTAGTGGATAGTCCCCTCCTTAAACCTTTAATTGACATTCCAAAACTATCTACGGTTGCTCAGAATATGGTAAGAGATGCCATTGATGCTTTTGTCAAAAGAGATGCTGAATTGGCTAAAAAAGTAGTTCTCTCTGACAGCGAGGCGGATAAATTAAGAAACCTTGTTCAGCAGGAACTCATCTATGACTATATGGTAAAAGACGGTTCGACCGCTCCGAGAGCAGTTCCTCTCCTTCTTATTGCCCGGTACTTAGAGAGAATCTGTGACCATGCTACCAATATTGCCGAAGATGTTATATATATGGTCCAGGCAAAGGTTGTAAAACACCATCCTGAAAAGATATGAACAAAACTTCACAAAAAGAATGGTTTTTGGATTCGGTGGACCCGTCGGATGTTGTCGTGGTCGTCCTCGGTGGTGGTAGAGGAACAAGACTATACCCCCTTACGAGAGATAGGGCCAAACCCGCGGTAAGTTTCGGAGGTAAATACCGGCTTATTGACGTCACGCTGACAAATTGCCTTCGTTCAGGATTTGAAAAGATATTTATTCTTACCCAATTCAACTCTTTTTCCCTGAATAGGCATATCTGGCAGACATACTCACGGGAGGTTCAACGAAACGGATTTATAGATGTCATAGCCGCCGAACAGACAAATGAGAAACGTGATTGGTTTCAAGGTACTGCGGATGCAGTAAGACAATCATTGAGATATATTCTCTTTCATAGTCCCCGTTACGTTTTGATTCTCTCTGCTGACCAAATCTATTGTATGGACTACAGGCAACTGTTGCTGTGGCACCAGACGAATCAAACGGATATTACAATCGCCGCACACTACACCCTCCCTGAAGACATACATTCATTTGGTGTTGTCCAGATTGACAGGGATATGCGCGTCCGGAACTTTTACGAAAAACCACGGGATTCTAAAGAGGTTGCTAACTTTTCGCTCGCCAGCATGGCAGATGTCAGATACCCTTCAGGGAAACCATACCTGTGTTCTATGGGAATTTATCTATTTGACACGAAGATTCTAATAGATACCCTCCATGATAACGAAGAGGATTTTGGAAAGGCTATAATACCCAAATCAGCCAGGCAATACCGCATGATATGTTTTCCGTTTGAAGGGTACTGGGAAGATGTCGGGACAATAGAGGCATTTTACAGGGCAAACATGGAATGGCGTAAAGGGGAGGGGATTGCTAATATGTTTGAACAGGGCGGTTCTATAATTACACATTCCCGCATGCTCCCTCCTTCACGGATTGATAACTGCACGATACAAGACTCCATTATTGCTGACGGTTGCCATATTAAAGGGACGATTATCAAGTCTTCTATCATAGGTGTAAGGTCAAGAATTGATACTGGCACAGTGATTGAGGATTCAATTATTATGGGTAACGATGTCCTTTCGTCCACAGAATATTTTGAAATCGGAGCCAATTGCCATATCCGAAAGGCAATCATTGACAAAAATGTGGTCGTTGGAGAAGGCTCAAAAATTCTCAATGAAAGAGGTATAAAGGAAACAGAAAATAAACTCTATACAATCCGCTCGGGTATTGTCGTTATCCCGAGAGGCACTGTCATTCCCCCCAAAACTACAATCTGACGAACATTACCACAACCGGAAAATAAATAAACTTGACAAACGTATGAGAATATATTAAAATACAATTGAATACAAAAGAATAAGGAGGTGTTTACTAAATGTCTAAAGTTATAACATTACGTTTATCAGAGGAGGAATACAGGCGAATATCAACTGTAGCTGATATTGAACATCGCCCTATTTCAAATCTTATCACAACTATGGTTTTGAAAGAGATAGAAGAATCTTACTACGTAGACCCCATTGAGATGGCCCAGATTAAGTCAGACGAAAGGTTGTTAGATAAACTTAAGGTAGGCCATATTGATGCAAAAAAGAAAAGGGGTAAGTTCGTTGATTAACTTTAGAGTCTTTGAAACAAACCAGTTTTTGAAAGACATTGAACAGGACTTCAGCGGACAACAGGAACGAATAAAGAGAAAACTTGATACCTACGTCTATCCACAATTAAGGCAGAACCCTTACTTTGGAAAAAACATAAAAAAACTCAAAGGTTACGACCATGAGACATGGCGGTACAGAATAGGCAACTACAGGTTTTTCTATGAGATTGATGATTCCCAAAAGATTATTTACATGATAGCCGCTGACAATCGCAAAGGTGCCTATTAAACAAAAGATATATATCCATTTAAATCTATGAAAAATTACGCAAAAGTGCGTGAAATTTCGCAAGTTATATCTTTAATGATTATAATACATTACACTATTTTCCATGAATTTTTGAATTAAATTGTGAATAATCCCGCAACCCGCATGATTTAGAATCCTCCTTAAAGTTACGTCTCCCAAAAATATTTTTATATCTAACCATATGAAATACAATAAGTTATAAAAAATATATCCTCTAAATTTTTCCTTTGGCATGGAAATTGCTATATAATAGGTATGGTTAGAAAATATAGAATACTAATAGTTGATGATGATAAGTTAGTCAGGTGGTCGCTGATAGAGGTTCTGAATCAAAACGGTTATGAGGCTATATCAACTGAGACAGGAGAAGAGGCTATCAATAGAATTGAAGATACAACGTTTGATTTGGTTATCACAGATTTGAAATTGCCAGGGATAGGGGGATTTGATGTCCTGAACAGGGCAAAGGAAGTCAATTCATCTACAAAGGTGATAGTCATTACTGGCTATGGCAGTGAGAATGTAGCAAATGAGGCAAGGGCAAAAGGGGCTGAACTATTTGTCACCAAGCCTTTTGAAATAAACAGGATTAGAGAAGATGTAAGAGAAATATTAAGGGGGTAGGTAAAATGTGGAATGATAAAGGAAATAGAATTAAAAAAACAGAGAAGGGGGGGATAGATATGAAGGGGATGGTAAAGTATAGTTTCATAGTTTTAGGTGTAATAGCATTGGCAATAGTTCTACCAATGGATAGTGTCTATGCAGTTCATAAAGCGGCAGGTGGATTGGACTGTTCAGGCTGCCATACTATGCATAATAGCCAGCAGAATGCGTCAATGGGAGGTAGCCCAACAGCAAGACTTTTAAAGGCAACTACTACAGAAGGACTCTGTCTATCATGCCATGACACTGCAGGTTCCCAATATACGACTTATTCTGCAACAGTGCCTGCCGTAAAAGGGACTCCAGCTGGAACGCCTGCAGCAGGTAATTTCACAGATTTAGATGGAGTAAATGATGCTGCTGCTACGGCAAATAGTGGTAAAGGGCATAACTTAGGTGCAGGTGCGTTAGCGTCAATAACTCCGGCTGGTGGTGTAGCGATAACTACAGGTTTCACCTGTAACAATTGCCATGACCCGCATGGTGTATCTACTGACAGCGCTACAGTCTCTGCATTCAGGAACCTGAAGTTTACCCCAACAGGTTCAGGTGGCGGTGGTCCAGCAGTAATAAATGCAGGTCCTGCTGAAGGGACATTGGCAAGTGCAGTATATCCTGAGACCAGTTACTATTATGGCAAGGTAACTGGCGGAGCAGCAATAAGTAATTTATCACAATGGTGTGGGACATGCCATGATGCATTCTATGGCGATGCCAATACTAATGTAGCCTCACCTTATGTCCGCCATTCAACCTCAAACCCAACTACATATCATAGGCTTTCATCTGTTGACAGTGCAAATTACTTGGCTGTGGCTGAAGCGAGCAGGTTTCCTGCTGAAGATACCTCTACAAGCCTGAGTGCAAATAGTGGTAATGTCACAAACAAAGCTGCAGGAAATGAGGCGCCTGATGGTGTATTCTGTTTATCATGCCACAAGGCGCATGCTACGGCTAACGCAGATGGCGTAAGGTGGGCATATAATGCAGCCAGTCAGACTTCACCAGGTAGTGGTTGCCAGCAGTGTCATAACAAGTAAGTGAGACGTAGGAAGGTAGTGGATTACCTTCTGAAAGTAATAAAATGGTGTCAGGGGGTTTTCTTACCTTGACACCATTTTTCTTTCCTTGACTTTGGGGATAATATATGCTAATTTAGTTAATGAAAAAATGAATCGGCTACTACAGAATATCCTATTAGTCATATCTATTATCCTTACAAGGCAATTAGTTGCAGATGATGCGCCTGAGTTAAAATATCTATATTCTATTAAAGAGTTGACTAAAAGTGAAGGCATCTCTGACCCACAGTCTATATTTATTGATAGGCTGCATGATGAGATATACATAAGTGACACAGGGAACAGCCGCATTCTGGTCTTTAATAAGGATGGTTTGCTTATCCATAAGATTGATGGAGCCAAAAATATAAAATCACCATTAGGCATAGCTGTTGATGTCCAAAAAAACACCGTTTATGTCAGCGAAAGGGAAAGTGGAAGATTAAAGGTTCTGAATCTCAGGGGGGAAGGAGTCCATGAGATAGACCTTTCCAAATTAGGCAGGAGTAAAATATCAATCGGCAGGATTACACTTGATAAGTCATGGAATTTATACGCTATTGATATCTTGAATCAGGAGATTATGGCGTTTGATACATCAGGGAAATTCAAGTTTAGATTTGGTGGCTTGGGGACTAAAGAGGGCCAGTTTGAGATGTTACAGGACTTAGGAGTAGATGAAGAGGGTAGGATTTATGCAGTAAGTTCTTTAGGGACTGCTGTTCAGGTATTTGATAGGGACGGCAGGTATCTATTCGGGTTTGGCAGACACGGCTCAGACAAGGCAAACTTATCCTTTCCTATAGGTATTGGCATAGACAGCAAGAAGAATCTCTGGGTGGCTGATAGTTTTCAACATTCCTTGAAGGTATTTGACTATGATGGAAAGTTTCTCTTTAAATTAGGGAGTATGGGAAGTGGGAATGGTGAGTTCTTATTTCCTGTAGATATTGATTTTGATAGTAAGGGGAATGTCTATGTCCTGGAGAAGGGGAATAGCCGTATTCAGGTATTTGAAGTGCAATGAGGTTTTGGGGGTAGTGGTTATTGTATGGTCTTTTTCTATCCCTGTTATGGCAGGGGACTACCATACAGTAGGCACAACAAGTCTTATATGCTCTGACTGCCATACTGTCCACTATACCCAGTTAGGGACAAGATATGAGGCAGGAGGTCCATGGCCGAGGCTGTTATTATATTCTGCCATCAATGTCTTATGCCTGTCATGCCATGATGGGCAGACATCAGTCCCTGATGTCCTGCAGACAGCAGGTGCAGGTCAGCCAACTTACCGCGCCGCTGGTGCATTCCAAGCATTATCAGGTAGTTCTACTCCTAATGGCCATAATTTAGGTGTAGCAGGAATACCTCCAGGAGGGGCAGGCTCAATGACTCTTACATGCACCACATGCCATGACCCGCATGGTAACACAAATTACAGGAACCTGAAGACGAGCGTTGGCACAGGCGGCGCAGCGATTACATATTCTGCCGGGGGCGTTAACGACCTTGCGAAATGGGTATGGGAGGTTGCAACGACACCTATGTCAACCCATTACGATGTGAGCAATATAAGGTATAACGAACCTGTTGCGACTGACTCGGCATTCAGCGGCTGGTGCGGAGGCTGCCACGGTAATTTTCATGGCCTTGTAAATACAGGCGACCCTGAACCATGGACCAGGCATCCTACGGCAAAGGCAAATATCTCTGCAACAACAAAAACCGATTATACTAATTGGAGCGGGATTACAGGCTCACGTGTGCCTGTGATGAGTGCAAGCGGGGTTGTCCCTGCAATTGATAATACACCTTCGTGTCCGTCATGTCACAAGGCACATGGTTCACCTAATAAATACGGGCTTATATTTGATAATCCGGCAACTGCTGCATTAGAGGACGGGACGAGCATATTGCAAACATGCCAGCAGTGCCATAATCAGTGAGCAAGTCGGAATCATGTCATGCCCGTGAAGCTTGTCCCCGCATGTCTTAAGCGGGGAGCGGGCATCTCGACGAGAAGATTTTTAGATTCCCACTTGCGTGGGAATGACAAAAGTGGCGAGAATGACATAATGCTAATTGGGACAGCAATGAGGATTTATATGAAAAAGATACTAATAGGTGTTTCAATATTAATACTCATAACGGTCCTTGCGTTCAAACTTGTGAACGTCCTTGGAAGCGGCGGCTCATTCACCAAGACTGAGCATGGCGGGACTGACGTAAATAGCAATTCAATCACAGGGGTTTATCGTTCCTCAGTAGATAAGACTGCTACCGGACATCCTGCGGCATCTGGTGAATGTGTCCATTGTCATGAAGAGCATGCAAGTATTGAAGGGTCAGAGCCGGCACCTACTGGTGGACCTGATGATTATCTATTGTTCAGGGCTAATGATAATAACCTATGTTATGAATGCCATACCGGCAGCCTTAACAGAATATGGCCAGGTTCAGGTGCGTTGAATTATGATGGGTCAGGACATGGCAGCACAACCGCATTGTATAACAGCAGGGATGTCAAGTTGTGCGTCCAGTGCCATAATCCGCATGGGGCGATTGACACAGACTATAGCGCCACAAATCCATGTCCCAGGATGACTAAATACATTGAAGAGAAGACATGTCTGTCTAATGGGGGTTCAGCAGGTGCAGGGTGCCATGGGAGTTCAGGTAATCCTACAGGTTCAAAGAATATATATTCATTATTTTACAGCAAGACCTACAGGCACCCGCTTTCTATAGCCTTAGGTGGAACTACAGTGCCAGGAACGCATAGTTCAACGGAAGCTCAGACACAGGGATGGAATCCTTCAACTAATCGGCACGTGGAATGTGTTGACTGCCATAATCCTCACATGGCGAGAAATTATGGGACTGCTGGTAATAGCACCCATACTGCCACAGGTGCTACATATCCTGCGCCTACTAATATAGCATCAAGGGCACTCTTAGGCGCATGGGGGGTTGAGCCAACCTATACAGGAATAGTATGGCCTAATCCACCTACGATCTGGACTATGCGAAACTTTACAACCGTAGACGATACAGCCAACAAAGAATATCAACTTTGTTTTAAATGTCATTCATATTTTGCATACGGAAACACTCCGCCTTCAGGGTATACTGACCAGTCTATTGAGTTTAACCCGAATAATAAGTCCTTTCACCCGGTCTACCAGGCATATAATGTCGCCCCTCTGCATACCAATTCCTATACTACGCCTTCTGCTAATAATGGGAACATACAAACGATGGCAGCCCCGTTTAATACTACCAGTCCGAAGACGATGTATTGCAGTGACTGCCACGGGAGCGAGACAGATACAGACCCCGAGGGTCCGCATGGTTCAACTAACCAGTATATCATAGTCCGTTCCACATCTGCTACAAATAATACCCTCTGTTTGAAGTGTCATCTAAATACTGTTTATGCCCCGGCGAGTAACCCTGGGTCGGGAACTGAGACAGGGAGTAGATTTGACAACCAGACATCAGGTAATAATAGTGCCAATCATTATAATCATGTTACATCACGTGGGAAATTTTGCAGGGACTGCCATGCAGGTGCACAGACTCTTTCTACTGGAAACTCTCCTGTCGCGCTTGCACCCGGCAGTGCGCATGGCACAAACACGGTCACAGGTTTTCTAAACGGTGTTAATATTAATACTTATACCCCTGGCAACTGTGACCCTGCATGCCATGGCAACCAGAATTATACAGCAGGCGTAGAGTAATGCTTCGGAAGACAGCCCTGTATGCAATAATTTTATTTTCAGGGGTTTGTCTGTTAGGATATTTTTGGAAAGAGATATTTTCATCCTGGTTATTTTATCTTATCGTAATAGCGTTCTTTCTCATTATGTTGATTGCCGTTGTCGTTATGACTAAATCTGGTGGGCAGGCTCGTCCATCCAAAAGGCTTATTATAGTATATTTACACCTGTGCCTGGCATTAGGAATAATGCTTATATTTATTAGCCGTATGGTCAGGTTGGAAGGTGAAATCGTGCTGACAGAAGGACAGGAACTCTCAGAAGAACATTCAAACTACACACGGATTTCTGAAGGTCCTCTATTCAGGGAAAGGCATAACGGGTTTAAATTAAGGCTAAATAAAGTTGAAGTAAGGAGAACTAAAAAGGGAGATGTCCCGGATTATGTCAGCCTGATTACTATTTATCCTCTCAGAAAAAGCCCTGTGCCTATCAATGCAGAGGTGAGAGTGAATCACCCTTTCAAATTCAAAGGGTTTGTTATCCATCAGAGCAGGACAGGATTTTCGCCTTTGTTAATTACAAAAGATAAGATAGGCGAATCTTTGATTAACTCGCATATAAATTTGAGCACAGTAAAAGAGGATGGTTCTGAAAGATACGAAGATGAGATATTGATTCCCGGTGACAGGGAAAGGCTGGCTATACGGTTCCTCCCTGTCCAAGGCGGTTTTTTTTCCGCTGAAGGTAGTCTTTATGTGACATTAAAGGACGGCATCAGGACACTGGGCACTGTAAGGCTGGAAAGGAATGGGTCAAAAGAGATAGTAGGATATACGATTTCATTCATAGACTTAAGGAGATGGAGCGGACTCCAATTAGTCTATGACCCTTTTGTTCCGTATATATATGCAGTATTTGGAATTGGGATTATCTTATTGTTCAGTTTTGTCATTGTGAGTGCTAACGAAGCAATCTCAAAAAGGGATGTCTAAGCATTATGAATATAGAATTATCTCTATTCTGGGTGAGCGTTACTCTCTATGCCATTGCCTCAATTCAATTCATCAGAGCTTTGGTATTCAGGCTTGAAAACCCGATGAGGGCGGGCAGACACATAGCCCTGATAGGTCTGGTAGTTCATTCACTATTTATAGCAGTAAGATGGCTTAGAATAGGCCATTTCCCGTTTATTTCATTATTTGAATTGGTATCCTTAGGTTCGTGGTTTTGCATGGCCATGTTTTTGATTATAGCAAAGAGGTGGAAAGGATATAGCCTGCTCGGAGCCGTGGTGGTGCCTTTCTCTTTTCTTATGATGGGGTTTGCATCTCAAACGTATCTTGGCACTGTGCCTATTTCACCGGCACTAAAAAGTTACTGGCTCTATATCCACATTTTCTTTGCATTGCTTTCATACGGATGTTACGTAACTGCGGCTGGCTGCGGCATATTATTCCTTCTAAAAGAAGGACACCCGAATGTACCGGATGCCAATCTATTAGACATACGCGGCTACAGGTTTATCTTGTTCGGATTTACAAACCATGCAATAATGGTGGCAAGCGGCGCAATATGGGCAAACCAGGCATGGGGTAGATACTGGGGATGGGACCCCATAGAAACATGGTCACTAATTACATGGTTTGTTTATGCATTTTATCTGCATGCCAGATTAGTCAGGGGGTGGAAAGGCAAGGGATGCGCATGGCTGTCAATTATTTCTGTTTTGCTCTTGCTTTTATGTTTCTGGGGTATTCCGCTTTTTTCAAAGACGATTCATTCGTTTGGAGAGATATTCTGAAATATGGGTTTATTTATATTATTCAATAACTTTCTTCATGATTTTGCGTCTGCTTTATGGCTCTGTTCCGTAGGTATTGTATATTTCTTAGAAAAAGAGGTTACAAAAGATGGCAGCAAAACGGCACATGAGATACTAAGTAAGGTCTATCTGAAATGGAGATGGCTCTTCTGGCTCAGCCTGGTAGTGGTATTTATATGCGGGACTATAAGGGCAATTTCGTATCGTAGATTTGAGTGGATAGAGAGTGCCGGGAATTTACAGGTTGGCATTCTAATATTTAAACATATATTACTTACGCTCATAGTAATAACGGGGATTGTATATTGGATACGGTTAGGCAAGAGGGTAGAATAATAATATTATTGCTTGCCATGGTTTTATTACCGGGCTGTTCTCCTAAGGAATCCATTATAAGACCGGGCAGAGAGGTGTTATTTCATGAGTTACCGCTTGGTTCTTTTTTTGACGGAAATACAGGAAAAAATTTAGAGGAAAGCGGCGGTTACGTAAGAGGGCAAGGGAGATTTGGCTGGAACGTTCCATGCACGACGTGCCTCTTTGATGGTAAAAAAGGGAGTATAGAAGATTGGCAGGTTGGAAATTATATACTATGTAAATTTACCGGGAGCGAGGTTACTATTAAAGTCGGCATGGCATTTTATGGTGACCAGCTCAAGGTTACCATTGACCCTGGGACTAAGAATGAAGTAGATGGAGGATGGCTCAATACCTGCGCAAATACAGATTTCAAGGAAGCATATCCTGACGGGCGGGCGCCTCGTAATAAGATTAAACCCAAATGGAAAGAAGGAGAACGTTTCAATCCGGAAGGGCAGTATCTTCAGGAATTCAAGGTTGCCCAGAATCTTAAGAAGGGGTTACACGTTCTTAAGATTGAACATATATGGTCAAAGGATATTGATTCAGGGGGGGATGACTTCAATCATCTATATTCAATATGGGTAAGATAATTTCACAAGTTAGACAAATATACCTACTTTTCTTCATCAGTATATTTCTCTCTTTTGCGTTTGCCCCTTTAGTATATGCAGCAGAGAAATATGATGGCATGGTCCATGTGCCGGCAGGTAAATTTATCATGGGTGCGAACGATGGTGAAGATGATGAGAAGCCGAAGGGTGAGGTTTTTGTAAAGGGATTTTATATAGATAAGTATGAGGTTACAAATGCCCAGTATAAGAGGTTCAAACCTGACCATGCCTTTCCTGAAGGAAAAGAAGACTATCCTGTAGTAAACGTGACCTGGTTTGAGTCTAATGAATATGCAAAATGGGCAGGTAAGAGACTACCTGCACAAGAAGAATGGGAAAAGGCGGCTCGTGGAACAGATGGTAGGAAGTGGCCCTGGGGTAATGTCTGGGACAAGAATAAATGCAATACCAGCGACAGCGAAATATGGGATTCTGTAAAGATTGGGAGTTATCCTCAAGGAGTATCACCTTATGCCTGTTATGACATGGCAGGCAATGTCTGGGAATGGACATACGGCACATATGATGCATATCCAGGTAATACGATAGTGAATTCAAACTACGGAAAAGGGTATAAGGTGATGAAAGGCGGCTCATGGTTTGGATATGGTGACCATGGGGCACGGTGCAGTGACAGATACATCAGCCTGCCTGATGTTAAGGATGCGATGATAGGGTTCAGGTGCGCAAAGGACGAATAAAAGTTTTGACAATTAGTATTACTTATGGTATGATATTTGATAAAGGAGGGTATGATTAAATGGGAAATGCTGTAAGGGTAGGTATTACAATGCCAAGGAAGGTGTTTGAACAGGTAAATAAACTAGCCAATAAAAGACATGAAAGCCGCAGCCGAATTATTAGTTATGCCTTGATGAGATTGCTTGAAGAACAACAAAAAGAAAGGATGCTTCATGAAGCACAAGAGGTCTATAGGGAAATTGAGAAGGAGGAAAAAGAGACCGCTGAGAGGTACCTGTCTATTTATCAAAGAAGTTACCGTCGTGAGAAGGATAAAGGAGCCGGATAAATGAAAAATGAGATTTTACGTGGTGAAATATATCTTATTAATTTCAATCCCGCTATCGGACATGAAGTAAGAGATATCCACCCTGCGTTAGTGATACAGAATGATATCGGAAACAAATACAGTGCAGTGACAATTGTAGCCGCTATTACAAGTAATTTAAAAGTGGCTCGGCTCCCAGTAGGTATTTTGATAGATGGAAAAGAAAGTGGTTTGAAATCCAGGTCAGTAGTGAATCTCGGACAGATTCATACTGTGGACAAAGAGCGTTTGGGAAAATGTATAGGGAGTATTCCTGCTGAGAAAATGAAACGGGTTGATAGAGCAATTGAAGTATCATTGGGATTGCGTAAGTTCTGGGAACCTATACCCATGTCAGATATAAAGGATTAAAATTAAGTGGCGAATAAAAAGGTTCTTCTTATTACACCGCCATATCACTGCGGGGTTGTAGAATCTGCTGGCAGGTGGCCCAACTTAGCATTCATATATATTGCAGGAGAATTGCGCAAGGCAGGGTTTGATGTGGCTATATACGATGCCATGTCAAAGTTTACAGGATATGATGAGATTGAGTCTGAAATAGATGAGTTCCAGCCGGATTTTGTAGGGTCAACTGCGATTACTGCTACTCTCTATGCTGCGGTAGAGGTACTGAAAAGGGCAAAGAGAATTAACAATAAAATTATTACCCTTTTAGGAGGGGTCCACCCAACATTCATGTGGGAAGAAGTTCTTAGGGATTATCATGAGGATGTGGATTTCTGCATATTAGGTGAAGGCGAGAGGACTGTCCCTGAGTTGCTTAACGTTATTCTAAAAGAGGGAGACGTATCAAAGGTCCAAGGGATAGCCTACATGGAAAAAGGAAGGGCAGTCAATACCCAGCCGAGGGAATTTATTCAGGACCTTGACTCTATAGATGGGGCATGGGACATCGTAGATTGGAATGATTATCCCTTATATTTCATTGATAATTCTCATGTGGCAATAGTAAGTTCCTCAAGAGGGTGTATACACGAGTGCGCCTTCTGTTCCCAGCATAAATTCTGGCAGGGTAGTTACAGGGAAAGAGACCCTGTAAAATTTACCAATGAGATAGAATATATTCATAGAAGATTCGGTATCAATGTATTTTTTATCGCGGATGAATATCCAACCAGGAACAGGGAACGCTGGGATAAAATACTTGATGGACTGATTAAAAAAAATCTGGGCATACACATACTATTGGAGACATGTGTTGAAGACATAATACGTGACAGTGATATTTTAAGCAAATACAGGAAAGCAGGGGTTCTCTTCATATACGTGGGTGTAGAGGCTACAAGTCAGAAGAGGCTTGATTTGTTCAAAAAAGATATAAAGTTTGAACAGTCTAAAGAGGCGATAAGGTTAATCAAAGAGGCCGGCATGATATGTGAGAGTTCGCTCATACTCGGCATGCCTGATGAGACTAAGGAGACTATTGCTGAGACATTACAACTTGCCAAACTATATGATTCTGACTATATGCACTTTTTAATGATAGCCCCATGGCCCTATGCAAATATATATAAAGACCTTGAGCCATTTATTGAGATAAAGGATTATTCCAAGTATAACTTAGTATATCCTATAGTAAAGCCAAAGGGAATGAGCCGGGATGATGTCCTGAAAGAGGTCTTAAATTGTTATAGGAGTTATTATATGGATAAGTTGCCATCCTGGTATTGGATGACCGGGAATGACTTAAAGCGTGACTGCCTGCTCAAGGGCATGAAGGCGATTATAGAGAACTCCTTTCTGAAAGACCACATGAAAGGATTAGGCAATATGCCTGAGGAATTAAAGAGGTATATTGCAACCACAAATGCACAAGAATTTGCAGAGGAAAGAATATAAAGGTGCGGGAATTTATAATATTATTCCTGATTATTACTATATTATTATGGGCATATTATGTATCAGGGGCGGATTTCAGCGGTTACACAAGTGTTACTTACGAAAATCTGGACCAGGACGACCAGTCTTATTATCGGTGGCAGGAGAGCCTGCACCTTAGTTTAAAGGACCAGTTCATGGGTAAAAGCATATTGGGTATAGATACAGACACAATATGGGACCAGAGAAGTGACAGGTCTTACAGTGATTTTTTTCCATCAGGCTATCTTACTTTGCAAGGG
>Ga0082335_1004101_pt1 | contig 22601 bp, 23 predicted proteins | sample Subgrocontami58m_FD_72375 | JGI IMG/M metagenome (GOLD analysis project Ga0082335, IMG submission 72375) | Subsurface groundwater microbial communities from S. Glens Falls, New York, USA - GMW37 contaminated, 5.8 m (SPADES assembly) (version 2) ...
ATCATGGTCGACGACGACGGCGCCGTCTGCATCCCGCAAAAGCTGATCCCGGTCGTCGTGGCCGAGGCCGCCGAACAGGAGCGGATGGAGGAATGGATCATGAGCGAGGTGAACGGCGGCGCCTCCCTGCCTGGCCTCTACCCGCCCAACGCCGAAAACAAGGCGCGCTATGAGGCCTGGGCGAAGAACCGGTAGGTCCCGCCTGTCCGCTCCACCCGGCCGAGGCCTGGCCAAGGGTGGTGGTAGCCGATCACCGACAACCGATCGTCCACCAACCGGTCCAGCACGCTACGGCGGGTTTCGACACCCAGGTCCGGATCGGTGTCATAGGCGCTGAGCGACTCCGGAAACAGGTAGGACAAGGGATCGTGGAACGCCACGTCCCCGGTCAGACACCAGCCGCCGTCGATCAGAAAGGCCAGATGGCCGGGCGTGTGGCCGGGGGTCAGCCAGGCCTCGACGCCGGGGAGGAAGGACTGCCCGTCTTGCACTGTCAGGATGCGATCGCGCAGTGGCAGCAAGTGTTTGCGCACGCCGGCCAGCGAGATGTCATCCTGCGCGGTGATACGGTCATCGGTCCAGAAGGCCAATTCCTGTTCCGCCAGGTAGATCGTCGCATTCGGAAAATTGGGTTTTCCGTCGTCGCCCATGGTGCCCCAGCAATGGTCGCTATGGGCGTGCGTCAGGACCAGCGCATCCACCGACCTCGGATCGATGCCGGCCTCTCGCATGCTGTCCAGCAGCCGCCCGCTATCGGGTCCGAACATCGGATCGCTGCCCATGCCGTTGTCGAACAGCACGCGCTTGCCGCCTGTATCCAGCAGCAGGCAGTTTTGTTCGACGAAGATGCGGTCGGGCACCTGACCCGCACGGGCCAGAGAATCGGCCAGGACCGGCTGGTCCACGCCTTTGAAGATGCGATGCGGCCGCCCCAGCCGTAGTGGCCCGTCGGACAGGATGGTGGCCGAAAGGGTGCCAATCTGAAACGTGTGGAACATCAGGGGATTGCCTGACAGGCATTGGCCAGCCAGGCCTTGTCCGCGCTACCGAGGAAAGGACCGACCTCAGCCAGGACCCGGGCATGATACGCGTTCAACCAAGCCAGCTCCCAGGGATCCAGCAGCGCAGGCTCAATCAGATGGCGGTCGAACGGTGCCAGGGTGATGGTCTCGAACCGCAGGAAGGGTTTCCTGGCATCGGGCAGCTCCGCCGGCTGCACAAGCAGCAGATTCTCCAGCCTGATCCCGAAATGGTCTGGCAGATAATAGCCTGGTTCATTGGAAAGGATCATACCAATCCCGATCGGCACCGGTTTCGCGAGCCGGGAAATGCTGACCGGCCCCTCATGCACCGAAAGATAGCTGCCGACGCCATGCCCGGTGCCGTGGTCATAGTCCAACCCAACCCGCCACAGCGCGGTCCGGGCGAGTGCGTCGATATGGGCGCCGGACGTGCCTTGCGGGAAAACCGCGGTGGCGATGGCGATATGGCCCTTCAGAACCCGGGTCACCCGATCCCGGACCCCGTCCGGCGCCGGCCCCGGGCCGGTCCAGACCGTGCGTGTGATATCGGTCGTCCCATCCCGATACTGCGCGCCCGAGTCGATCAAATAGACCTCATTCTGGCGGATCGGGCGGTCGCTCTCCTCGGTCACGCGATAATGGATGATCGCGCCATGTTCGCCGGCGCCCGAGATCGCGGGGAAGCTTTCGCCCCGGAATCCGTCCCCCTGCCGGCGGAAGGCCAACAACTGCTCCGCGGCCGAGGCTTCGGTCTGCCCGCCTCCGGGCCCGACCTGGGACACCCAATGCAGGAAGCGGCACATCGCAACCGCATCCCTGGCATGAGCATTGCGTGTGCCCTGCTGCTCCACGGCATTTTTCTGGGCCTTGGGCAGCAGGCAGGGATCCGGGCCGGCAACGACAATGGCGCCAGTGTCCCGCAAGGTCTGCGCGAACCAGACGGGCGAGCCTGACGGGTCCATCCGGACCCGCTTGCCGGCCAGGCGCGCCAGGGCCGGCGCCAACGCGTCTCGCCCCGCGACCGAGACCGTGTTGCCCAGCCACGCTCGCGTCTCGGCCGGCAGCTTGGCCGGATCCATGAACAATTCGGTGCCGCCATCGGCATGCACCAGCGCGAAGCCTAGGGCAAAGGGGGTGAACGGGACATCGCCGCCCCGGATGTTCAGCAGCCAGGCGATCGAGGCCGGATCGGTCAGCACCGCGGCGTCCTGTTTGGCTTCCTTCAGCAGGGCGGCGATATCGGCGCGCTTGTCATCCGCGCTCCGGCCGGCAACGTCCAAGAGGTGCGGTTCGGCCGGAACCAGAGGTGGCGGCGGGCGATCGGCCCAGACAGCGTCGATCGGATTGCCAGTGACTGGCTGCATCGTCAGGCCTGCATCGGTGTAGCGCGCGAGCGCTTCCTCGCTGATCAGCAGGGGATCGTAGCCGATCTTGGCGCCAGGCGGGGCATTGGCGATGAGCCAGCCTGGCGGCGGTTCGTCGGTGATATGCCGGCGTTCCCACAAGGTTTCATCCGTCTGTGCCGAAAGTTGCAGCACATAGCGCCCATCGGTGAAAACCGCGGCCCGATCCGCCAACACCGCGGCCATGCCGGCGCTGCCGGTAAAGCCGGTCAGCCAGGCGAGGCGTTCGGCGGCGGCCGGAACGTACTCACCCAAATGCTCATCCGCGCGTGGAACGATAAAGCCATTCAGGCCCTGGCGGAGGAGTTCGGCGCGGAGGGCCGACAGTTTGGAGGCGGACATGACGGTTTCCTTTTTCTCAACCGACGCATGAGAATTCATAACTCATTAACTGTCCATGCATTCCATGCATGGCTGCGACAGGGATTCGTCGCTTATCCACAGGTCTTTCTTTGCTTATGTTGCACTGCACAAACCCGGGGCGCCCCGCCACCCGACGTCGCGTTGGATCCGGGTTTGATGATTGGATTGAGACCTATGAGTGCCCCTATCGCCAAGAGCCAAATGACCTTCGTCACCCCGAACCTGAGCTATATCGACGCCAGTGCGGAAGAGCCAAACCTGCGCGCCCTGCCCGCCACCGAGCCGAAGCGCGGTGTGTTCGCATGGATCGCCGATCGGTATGCCGCTTTCGTCGCATGGAACCGGACGCAAGAGCAGGCAGCCGAACTGGCCAATATGTCGGAGCGCGATCTGGCGGATATCGGGCTGAACCGCGGTGATCTCCGCCGTGTTTTCAGCCCAGAGTTCAACCGGGACCTGATCCTCGCGCGCGGCTGCGACGTCTGATCCGGGATGATTGAATGAGAGGGGCGGGCTCGGGCCCGCCCCTCCACGTCCCGGCTATTTCCGAACGACAATCGTCGTCCAAGGCCCCTGCGGCAACATCCGCTCCAGCCGCAACCCTTGCCGCCGATGCGCCGCCAGTACCCACCGGGCCTGATTGGCCAGCAAACCAGCCAGAATGGCGGTGCCCCCTGGCGCCAGATGCGTCGCCAGATCCTTCGCCATGCTGCAGAGCGGTCGCGCGAGGATATTGGCAAAGACCAGATCGTAAGGACCGCCGGCGCGGACCGCCGGATGCAGCCAGCCATCCGCCAATCGCGCCCGAATCAGATGCGACAAGCCGTTCATCGCCGCATTGTCCCGCGCCACGCGCACCGACCACGCCTCAATGTCGGTCGCCAGAACCTTGCGATGCAGCAGACCGGCCGCGGCCATCGCCAGGATGCCGGACCCGGTGCCCATATCAAGAATGCGCCGCGGCCGCCGCCGAACCACCTGTTCCAGGGCCACAAGGCAGCCGCGGGTCGAACCATGCTCGCCTGAACCGAATGCCAGGCCGGCATCCAAGGTCAGGGTTAGCCGCCCGGGCTTATGCGGTCCGGTCAGATGCGTGCCGCGAACGGCGATGCGCCGGCCGATCAACTGCTCCGGAAATGAGGCGTAGGTGCGAGCGAGCCAGCCATCCGCCGCGGTCGCCGTCCGTTGCAGCGGAACCGCAACGCCGCTGAGCATGGCCGCCAGCGCCAGTGCGCCGGTCAGTTCCGGGTCCTGGGCACCGACTTGCTTGACCCCTTCCACCCGCCAGTCGCCAGTCACGTTGTCGCGAAAGAACCCGACCGTGTCGCAGGCGCTGGACAACGCGGCCTCATAAGGCTCCAGCGCGCCCTCCGGCACGGTGACGAAGACGGTTTCCAGATTGGCCGCGCGCCGGACGGTCATCCCGCCTTCTCCACAAACCGATCCAGCACACGTTTGTCACCCGCCTTGTCGAACGCGATATCCAGCTTGTCGTCATCGACCCCAGTGACCGTGCCGAGGCCGAATTTCTGGTGGAAAACCCGCGTCCCAACCGGAAGCGCGTCCGGGCGCGCGGGACGTGCCGGCTGCTCCCACGCCTCGATCACCCGCGTCCGCCGAGCGACCAGCGGGAACTGGCCGGAAAACGATGTGGCAGACGCGATCCTGGCGTCGCGGGCGAGGCTCGATGACCCCGTCACTTCCACCTCTTCCTCCGGCAACTCCTCCAGAAACCGGCTGGGTATGCTTCGCTGCCAATTGCCATAGATACGGCGATTGTCGGCGTGGCTTACGATCGCGCGTTGGCGGGCGCGGGTCAGGCCGACATAGGCGAGCCGGCGTTCTTCCTCCAACCCCTTGGCGCCGCCTTCGTCCATTGAGCGCTGGTTGGGAAATACACCCTCCTCCCAGCCAGGCAGGAAGACAGTGTCGAACTCCAGGCCCTTGGCGCCATGCAGGGTCATCAGGCTGACTCGGGCGCCTTGCGCGTTTTCCTCGTTTTCCATCACCAGGGACACGTGATCGAGGAAGCCTTCCAGGGTCTCGAAATCCGCCAAGGCGCGGACCAGTTCTTTCAGGTTTTCCAACCGACCGGGGGCTTCGACCGATTTGTCCTGCTTCCACATCTCGGTGTAGCCGCTTTCGTCCAGAATCGTGCCGGCTACCACAACATGGCCTTCGCTTGGCAGGGCCTGCCGCCAGCGCATCAGGCCTTGCAGCAATTCGCCGATCCCCTCGCGCACCCTGCCTTTCAGGGCACCGCGCTGATGCAGCAGAGCGGCGGCGGCAGCCAGGGGAATCCCCTCCGTCCGAGCCGTGTCGTGCATCGCCCGCATCGCCACATCGCCGATCCCCCGGCGCGGCACGTTCACGATCCGCTCGAACGCCAGGTCGTCGGCCGGCTGCACGGTCGCGCGCAGATAGGCGATGGCATCGCGGATTTCCTGGCGTTCGTAAAAGCGCAGGCCGCCGACCACGCGATAGGGCACGCCCAGCACGATCAGCCGTTCCTCGAACGCGCGGGTCTGGAAGCCGGCGCGCACCAGGATCGCCATCTCGTCCAGCGACTCACCGGAACGGCGCAGCGACTCGATCTTGTCGCCCACCATCTTGGCTTCCTCGTCCGAGTCCCACACACCGACGACGCTGACCTTCTCGCCTTGCTGTGCATCCGCCCGACCCGGGCGCAGCGTCTTGCCGAGACGGCCTTCGTTATGGGCGATCAGGCCGGATGCGGCGGCGAGGATATTGGCGGTGGAGCGATAGTTCGCCTCCAACCGGACGATACGCGCGCCCTCAAAATCCTTCTCGAAGCGCAGGATGTTTTCCACTTCCGCGCCACGCCAGGAATAGATCGATTGGTCGTCGTCGCCCACGCAGCAGATGTTCTTGTGACCCTGCGCGAGCAGGCGCAGCCAGTAGTATTGGACCAAGTTGGTGTCCTGGTATTCGTCCACCAGGATATACCGAAACGCACGATGGTACTGGGCCAGGATGTCGGGATGGGCGAGAAGGATCTCGGTCATGTGCAGCATCAGGTCGCCGAAATCGGCCGCGTTCAGCGCCCGCAGGCGGGCCTGATAGGCATCATACAGCGCCGTCGCGCGTCCGTTGGCGAAGTCGGATTCGTCCGCCGTCCCGATGCGAGCCGGGGTCAACCCCCGATCCTTCCAGCGCTGGATGGTCGCCATCAGCGATGCTGGCGTCCAACGCTTCAGATCAATCCTTTCGGCCTCCATCACCTGCTTCAGGACCCGCAACTGGTCATCCGTATCCAGGATGGAGAAATTCGACGACAGCCCGACATGTTCGGCGTGTCGGCGCAGCATCCGCGCGCACAGGGCATGGAACGTGCCCAGCCACAGCCCCTCGGCCGGTTCGCCCAGGATGGCGGCGACCCGTTCGCGCATTTCCCGCGCGGCCTTGTTGGTGAAGGTGACGGCCAGGATCTGGTTGGGAAACGCCCGCCGCGACAACAGTATATGAGCGAAACGTGTGGTCAGCACCCGGGTCTTTCCGGTGCCCGCGCCCGCCAGCACCAGCAGCGGGCCATCGATCGTCTCTACCGCCTCCCGCTGTTCCGGGTTCAGGCGCGCCAGATAGTCGCTCATGGATTCCCGGTCATGTGTTCAGGGCCATGGGTTCAGGATCATGGGTTCAGGGTGCCAAGCATGGGCGCAGGATAGAACATTGCACGAACCATGACCAGGATTCGCTCACGTTGCGGCGCTGGCCTGCGTGTTTGCCGGCACGGGGCGCACGCCCAGCAGATGCGCGATCGCATAGGTCAGGTCCGGGCGGTTGAGCGTGTAGAAATGGAACTCGTCCACGCCATTGGCCTGCAATAGCCGCACCTGTTCGGCGGCGACGACCATACCAATCATACGCCTTGTCTCGGGATCTTCCTCCGTCGCCTCAAACATCCGGCCCAACCACTCCGGCACGCTGGCACCGCACATCGCGGAGAACCTGGCCGCCTGCGCATAATTGGAGACCGGCATGATGCCCGGCACGATCGGCGCCGTGATACCCGCCGCGTGGCACCGATCGAGGAACCGCAGATAGGTCTCGGTATCGAAGAAATACTGCGTGATCGCGCGGGTCGCCCCGGCATCGAGCTTGCGCTTCAGATTGTCCAGGTCCGCCTCTGGGCTGAGCGCGCCGGGATGAGTTTCCGGATAGGCGGCCACCGAAATCTCAAACGCACCGACCTTGCGCAAGCCGGCCACCAGATCGGCGGCATAGGCATAGCCGCCAGGATGCGGCTCATACTGCGTGCCAGGTGGCGGATCGCCCCGCAACGCCACGATATGACGGACGCCGGCCTCCCAATACTGCGCCGCGACGGCATCGACGTCGGCCTGTGTGGCGCCGACGCAGGTCAGATGGGCGGCGGGGATCAGGTCCGTCTCGCGCACGATCCGCGATAGGGTGGCATGTGTGCGCGCCTGCGTGGAGCCCCCCGCCCCATAGGTAACCGAGACGAAGCGAGGATGCAGGGGGGCCAGCCGCTCGATGCAGTGCCAGAGTTGTTGTTCCAGCACCTCGGTCCGCGGTGGAAAGAACTCAAACGACAGCAGCGGCGGCGGATGGTCCGCGGCACGCACGGGAAGGGCTGAAAAGCGCGGGCCGGTCAGCCAGCGCTGCAGGGTGGGCGAGGGATCGCTCCGCGAGGCTTCGTTCATGCGCCTCCATTCCCTGGAAATGACGTTCGGCGCAAGTCCGGCCTATCAAAACAACCGCACATAGCAACCACGCGCGAACGCGGCCGCGGCCAACCCCGTTGTCGATTTCATTGCATCCAACCGGCCCTGTGCTGCATAACCGGCCCACTGCTCGAACAAGACCCGCCTCGCTCGGGTGTACGGGCCGTTTTGCCTGTCCCTTCCGGACGCGACCGTTTGGCGGTCGCCTCTGGTCCCTGGCGCCGAGGAACCCGATGCCTGCCACGATTCGTTCCCGCCTGTTCTTGCTCCGGGCTGTCTGCCGATGGGGATTCGTCTCTTGTCTGGCGCTGAGTCTGGCCATCGGTTTGGCCGCGTGTGCGGTGGAGCCGCCCGCCGATGATCCGGAAGCGGTGGCCGAGTTCAAGGAACTCGATGACCCGCTGGAGCCGACAAACCGCGTCTTCTATGTCGTGTATGACCGCTTCGACACCTATGTGCTGGAGCCGCTCGCCCGGACCTATCGCAAGGTGGTGCCCGATCCGGTGCGCACCGGGCTCACCAATACGCTCTCCAACCTCAACACGCCGGTCAGACTGGGCAACGACATCCTGGAAGGCAAACCCCGTCGAGCGGGGGATACGACGATGCGGTTCCTGATCAATTCAACGGTCGGGGTGCTCGGCGTATTCGATGTCGCGACGGGGTTGGGCTATCCCAAGCATGACAACAGTTTCGGCCTGACTTTAGCCAATTGGGGGGTGCCGGACGGGCCCTATCTGTTCCTGCCGATCGTCGGTCCGTCCAGCCCGCGCGATCTCACCGGCTTCGCGGTCGATACGGTGGGCGACCCGTTCTATTGGATCGGCCAGGGCGCCGTGGTCAAGGCGCTGGACTGGACGAGGTTCTATGTGGAATCGGTCAACTCTCGGGAAAAAGCCCTGGATCCCATCCAGTCCATCAAGAGGACCGCGCTCGATCCCTATGCCACATTCCGCAGCCTGTACCGCCAATACCGCGCGAGCCAACTGACCAAGCTGCGCGAGGATAATCGTGCTACGGTGCCGGTCTGGTTCCCGCAAATCGCGGGCCAGGAAATCAATCCGGCACCCCGATGACGGAGGTCACGCCCCGCATGTTTCACCGACGCGCTTTCCTGCTCCTGACCTCGACATTCTCCCTGTCAGGCCTGCTGACCGGCCGCATGGCGGCCTTCGCGCAGGGCACCGAACGCGCCACCGCGTTCGTGAAGACCACCGGTGACAAGCTGGTTGCCGTACTGAACGGCTCGGGCTCCACGGAGGCGAAGCGGCGCGAGCTGACGATCATTATCGATGCCGCGGTCGACGTCGACGGCGTCGGCCGCTTCTGCCTGGGGCGGTTCTGGCGCCAGGCATCGGCCGACCAACAGAAGCGCTATCTCGAACTGTTCCATCAGGTCCTGGTGACCAGCGTCACCGCCAAACTCGGCGAATACCAAGGCATCAAAGTGACCGTTGGCCGCGCTCGCCAGCAGGAGGAGGAGCAGATCGTCTCCACCATCGTCGAGCGGCCGAACAATCCACCCGCGGCGATGGATTGGGTGATCACCCAGCCGACCACCGCCCCCAAGATCATCGATCTGATTGCCGAGGGTACATCGCTCCGCATCACCCAGCGTAGCGACTACGCGTCCTACCTGCAGCGCAACAACAACAGCATCGATGCGCTGATCGGTGCCATGCGGCAGCAGGTCGCCGAAAACAGCTGAGGCTATCCGCACATAAGTTGCGTCAATCGGCGCGAGGGGTGACCTGGAGGGCGGAGAGTTTCACGATGATGCCTGCCGTCCTCGTGCCGCCGTATGTCGTGGCCAAATGCCTGCGTGAACAATGACCTGGATGGATTGGCGCGTCCGATCAATCGACACCGTCACATCTGGGCATCACCCGCACCCGGTGGGCTTATGTTACAGGGGCCGCCGCGCGTTGGCATCCGGATGGACGGCACGCACACTTTCAAACAGCACCATCACATGGTCGTCCTGGATGAAGGTCTCGCGCTCGGTCATGCCGATGCCGCCCAGCACCATCCGAGATGCGAAATTCTCTTCCCGCGCCACGGCGATGATGCGTGTAAGCCCTGCCCGTTCATGGCCAAACCGCAGCGCCGCGCTCGCGGCCTCCCGCGCCAGACCGCGGCCCTGAGCCTCCGGCCATAGCGCGAAACGCAACGCCACGCCGCGGCCATCCGGTCGGTCCTGCAAGCCGGTAAGGCCGAGGAAGGCGCGGGTCACGTTGTCACGGATCGTCCAGACGCCATACCCGTTTGCCCCCCAGGCAACCATGTCGGCACTGAGTTCCTCCGCCGCGCGCGCCGCGCCGCGCACGCCGCCCAGCATGATCGCGAACACACGCGGGTCGGCCTTGATTGCCTGAAGATCAGGCAGGTCGGCCCCGGTGACCGGGGTCAGCACCAAACGCGCTGTTCGCAAAATCCAGGTGGCGTTCATGGCCAGCCCCGCGTCCGTGGGACCTCGGGCACTGTCCTGGTGTTCCGACCCCAACGGGTGTCAACGCCGCGACGGAACACTGGCTCTCTGATCTTGTGTTCGGAGTCACGCGACGGGTGGGCACCGTCTGTCGCAATCGGAACGCGAGCCGCATCGACGAAGACAGACGGGCCGATCAGATCGGGCCCGCCTCCTGTCACGGGGTCGCAGCGGCGCGGTGTTCAATTTGGGTCTCCTTGGGGTCGGTCAGCGAGGGTCCGTTTGACAGGATTCGTTTGGAAGGATCGGTTGTTTGGCAGGGTCTGTTTGGCAGGGTCCGTTTGGCCGATTCGCCAGCTACCAGCAGAACCGCGGCAGGGTTGCGACCGGCGCCACACCCGCCTCCCGCGCGGCGGCTTCTGTCCTGGCCGGATCGAAGCCGCCCGCTCCATCCGACAGGCTGGCCCCGTGGATCCCGTCCAGGACCCAACAGACCGCCAGCCCGACACCCGTGGCTCCCGCGATGTCTGTATGCAGCGAGTCTCCGACTGCCAGGATGCGATCGGAGGGGAGGTTCAACTGCTCCAGCACCGGGCGATAGATGGCGGGGTCGGGCTTGCCCACGGACCGTACGTCGCCGCCAAGTTCCCGATAACGGACTGCCAGCGATCCGGCACATAGAACACGAATGCCGCCGCGGATCACCACCAGATCCGGATTGCCGCAGATCATTTTGAGCCGGGCCTTCGCGCAGTCCTGCAGGATCTCCTCGAATTCACTCATATCGCTGGGATTGCGGTGGTCGTCGGGGCCGGTATTCAATACGAAATCGGCGTCCTCCGGCCGGTCCGTCACGGTCAACGGCAGACCTTCCAGAACCGGTTTGTCCCGCTCCGGTCCCAGATGGAACACGCGCTGGCCGAGGCCGGCCCACCAGTCATCGGGCGGCGACCGCAAGGCCCGCCGCACGGCTTCCCCGCTGGTCAGGATGTCGGTGTAGAGCGCGTCCTCGATCCCCATGCGCCGCATCATCGTCTGCACGGCGTCGTTCGGCCGCGGCACGTTGGACAGCAGCAGAGTGCGCTTGCCGGCATCGCGCAGGTGACGCAGGCAATCCACAGCGTGCGGAAAGGCGTTGACCCCATCATGGATCACGCCCCACAGATCGAGCACGAAGCCGTCGTAACGATCCGCCAACGGGGCAAAGCCGGAGAGATGTTGCATCTACGCTGATCCTGACAGTTGTTGGGTGCCGGTGCCGATCGCGTCCTCGATACGGGCAAACCCGGAGGCTTGCATTTCGGCCAGCAATTCCCGCTTCAGGCGCGGGATCATCGCCGGTCCCTGGTAGGCGAACCCTGTGTAAAGTTGCACCAGCGAGGCACCCGCCCGGATTTTCGTGAATGCGTCCTTGCCATTGAACACGCCTCCGGCGCCGATCAACACCAGGCGCCCGCGCGCCAACAGGAAGGCCCGCGCCAGCATGCGGGTCGAGAGTGCGAACAGCGGCACGCCGGACAGGCCTCCGGCTTCCCGTCCGTGGGGAGAGCGCAGGCCAGGTGGGCGGCCGATGGTCGTGTTGCCCACCGTCAGCCCTGTCACACCGGCGGCGACGCAGGTTTCCACCACCGCTACCAGGCCGTCATCGGACAGGTCCGGGGCGACTTTTACCAGCAATGGCGGCTTGGCCGGGATCGCGGCGATCGCGTCCAGGATTTCCCGCAACCGCTCCTCCGATTGCAGATCGCGCAAGCCCGGCGTGTTGGGAGAGGAGACGTTGACGACGACGTAATCGGCATGCGGCCCGACCGCCTCGATCAGCATCGGATAGTCGCGTACCGGATCGGCACCGTCCTTGTTGATGCCGACATTGGCGCCGAGGGGCACGACGCGGTCGTCCAGGTCGGCGAGATTGCGGCGATAGGAGTCCAGACCGCCGTTGTTGAAGCCCATGCGATTGATGACGGCCTGGTCGGGCTCCAACCGGAACAGCCTGGGGCGCGGGTTGCCCGCCTGCGGGCGGGGCGTGACGGTGCCGGTCTCGACGAAGCCGAAACCCAGGCGCATCAGGCCGCGGACGGCGATGGCATTCTTGTCGAAGCCGGCGGCGAGGCCGATCGGGTTAGTGAAACGGCGGCCCAGGACGGTGATGGACAGGGCGGGGTCGTCCGGCAGGTCGGCGCGTCCGGCCAGCCCCAGGCGCAAGGCCTTGAGGGCCAGGTCGTGGGCGGTTTCCGGGTCCAGCAGGCGGAGCAGGGGCAACAGGGCGGAGGCGATCGCGGGCGTCATGCGGGGGCGGTTATGCCTGGATGGGAGTGGTGGGGGAAGGGCGGGGCTTCCGCCCCGGACCCCGACCAGGGGCTTTGCCCCTGGACACCCCACCAAAGGCGCGGCTTTTGGAATGCGGTCCTGCCGTCTAACCACCAATGATCCGGTTCCAAGGGCCGTCGCCCTTGGTGGGGTGTCCAGAGCGGCAAAGCCCCTTTGGTCCGGGCCCGAGGCAGACGGACGTCTGTTGCCAGTCGGACGCCACGCGCATCGGGACGACCAGGGTGGTGCGTTGCACGGATGCGAAGTCGCCCCGATGATGATCATGGCCGGCGATCTGCCCGGTCATCACCACAGCAGTTCGGCCGATCGGGGCGCGACGGCGGTTCCGGGCATGACCGGATCGCCGTCGCCGGGTCATCCGGTTCGGTCGGGCTGTGCTTACTCGATCGGTATGAAGATCGAATGACGCATCTTGCCACCGATCGACTGCGAAAGATGACCTTTGCCGCGGACATCTTCCACCAGGACCACCTCTCCGGCACCGATCTCCCGCGCTTCGCCGTCGCTGGCGGTAATCTTCACACCGGCGTCGAGGTTGATGATGTATTGCCGCCGTGGGGCCGGATGCCAGTCGAGGTCATAGCTACCGGCCGTCTCGCGGAAGATGATGCCGTTCGCTGGCAGGCGGGCGGACAGCTTGGAGCCGTTGCGTTCCTCAACCCATTTGACCTCGATATCGCGCCAATGGGTCTCGCCGGCGTCGTCGACATAGATGTTATGAATGCGCATGGTGGTTCCTTCCTTGTTTGATTGGGTCTTGTTTGATCGGGCCTTTTTCGATGCAGCCTACTCGATCGGCACGAAGATGGAGTGCCGCATCTGGTTGTTGACGGATTTTGACAGGTGGCCCTTGCCGGTGATGTCCTCGACCAGGATGATCTCCCCGGCACCGATCACGCGGGATTCCCCATCGCTGGCGGTCAACTCGACGCCGGCATCGAGGTTGATGATGTATTGCCGCCTTGGCGCCGGGTGCCACGGCCGGTCGTGTTCAGCCTGGGTCTGGCGGAAGATGATGCCGGTGGCCGGCATGCGGGCGGAGGTTTTGCCCTCCGGCCCTTCCTGCGCCCAATCGACCTGGATGTCGCGCCAATGGGACTCGCCCTGGGCGTCGCAGTAGAGGTTGTGGATGTGGATGGTCATGGTTTCTCCCTCCTGGCCAGTCTATCGCACTGAGGGGCGGACGCCAGAGGCCGGTCATAGGCGAAGTTCCCGCCAATGGGACTGCTCGCGCAGCGTGCCTGTGTCGTACGATCAGACAGGATGCTTGACCAGCGCGAAGGCCTGATCATATCATATGTCATATGAGGGTGGTGCTCGATACCAACGTCCTGGTCGCCGGTCTGCGCAGTTCGGTTGGGGCATCCCGGATGGTATTGGTAGCGGTCGGTGAGCGGGCCATAGTGCCGCTCTGCAACGTGGCGATGATGCTGGAATATGAGGAGGTCTTGAAGCGCCCCGACAATCTGATGGCCACGGGACTGACCGACGCGGTGGTCGATGTGTTTCTGGATCGGTTCTGCCGGTTTGTCGAGCCAGTCCAGATCGGCTTCGTCCATCGACCGATCCTGCCTGACGCGGATGATGAGGCATTCCTTGAGGCCGCGATCAACGGACAGGCGGATGCGCTGGTCACTCACAATGCCAAGGACTTTGGGGCGACGGATATCGGGTCCATGCCGCATGGGGTGATCGTCCAAACCCCTGGTGATTTCCTGAGGAGACTGACATGGCGACCGTCAGCAATTACGCGCTCCGGCTTCCCGTCTCGCTGATGGCCGACGTGAAGGACCTGGCCGAGACCGATGCGGTCTCGGTCAACCAGTTCATTGTGATCGCGGTCGCCGAGAAGGTTCGCGCACTGCGGGAGCGGCGATATTTCGAACAGCGGGCGGCGCGGGACGAGGGGCCGGATTATCAGACCGTAATCGCGAGTGCTGGTGCTCCGATTGCCATTGAAGGCGACGCATTGCCGGCGGACTGGTTGGCGGAGCGGTGACCGGCGGCGGGTGTGACCAGCCGTCCATGACAACCTACATTGCCGACGGCGTCTGACCGCATCGTCTCGCGTGTCTTCTGCTGTTATCTGTCAAAGCGCTTCCGGTATTTCAAGGTTGAGAGACTCGCGGCAAAAAAACCTCAAAAGATCGTAGCGGTCGCTCGAAATGTTGAGTCTATTGAGTGCGTTGTTTTCTTGCGTTATTGTATATTCAGAATTGTTGACGAATGCGCAAATTTCTTTTCCAGCGTCTATCCATTTCGCCTTCAGAAGGCCGGGGTCTCGATCAGGCGGCAAATTTCTGACCGATGGAATTTTGAAAAGCGGTTGACTCTCGGGCGTCAGTAGTCTGTGAAGATGGAGCATAGTGAGCGCGTTACGCCTATCAGCGGATTGAATTAGTTCTCGGCTCGTCCCTCCTACTGGGTACCATAGTGTGACGAACATGCCATGTTGAACAAGGCCATCGATCAGGGGTTTGAAATCATTATCGCCAGACAGTAGTGTGGCCCTGTGCATATTTCGGTGAAATGCGTGCGTCAGCATGTCCACAGTCAACATTACATCGACTTTCTTTTGAACAAGTCGCCCGCGTCCCCGTCCCTGGCGGCGAGCATCCCCCTCATATACATGAAGCCCGTCGACGGCCGACGCTGCGTCTAGTACCTCACGGTTGGGCTTGATACGTTCGATGTATGCGTCTTCGGCTTCTCGTTCCTCCCGGACAGGCACAGCATCATAGTAGAAGGTTTTGGTGAATCCTTGTGCTATCGCTCGAAAATTGATTCTGAGATCCGCGTGTCCAAACCATTTTTCCGAAATATTCTTCAGGTGCCCCCGGAGGGCACCACCGTCTATAAACAGGTAGTGCACCTCCGGAGGGCCCTGATATCCAGGACCACTTATTGGCATCGTGGCCCGTAGCCAATCTTCGCCGCAGGTCTCTGCATACCCTACTTATTCTTCCAGTCCGGCTTCCGCTTCTCGGCGAACGCCTTCGGTCCCTCGATATAGTCCTGGCTTTCGATGTTCTCCTGCTGCGCCGGATAGACCGTGCGCATCGCCGTTTCCAGCTTCAACTCATCCAGCCCCATATACGACGCCTGCTTCGACGCGCGCACGGCCTTGGGCGAGCATTCCAGGATCATCCCGGCCCAACGCTTCGCTGCTTCCAACGCCTGGCCTTCCGGCACGACCTCGGTCACGAAGCCAAGCTCAAACCCTTCCCGGGCTGGCACGCGCCGCCCGGTCAGGATCATGCCCATTGCTTGCTTCATCGGGATGGAGCGCGGCAGGCGGTGCACGCCGCCGCCGCCCGCGATCAGCCCGACCCGCGGTTCCGGCAGCGCGAACACCGCGTTTTCCGCCGCGATGATGACGTCGCAGGCGAGCGCGGTTTCGAACCCGCCCCCCATCGCGACCCCGTTCACCGCCGCGATCATCGGCTTGAACAGGTCGAACCGATGCGCAATGCCGGCAAACCCGTTCGGCCCGTTCGGCCGGCGTTTGCCCGCCGCCTGGACCTTCAGGTCGTTGCCGGCGGAAAACGCGCGTCCGCCGGCCCCGGTGATGATCCCCACCCACAGATCGTCGCGGGCGGCGAACTCATCCCACACCAACGCGAGTTCGTCGTTCGCGTCGGCATGCAGCGCGTTCAGCACCTCCGGCCGGTTCAAGGTAACGATGCGGACCCGACCGTCGTCTTCGACAGTGCAAAACTGTGTCTTCATCCCGCGATCACCTTGTCGTTCGCGAGCGCTCCGATCGCGTCCTTGTCCATCTTCAACCAGTCAGAGAGGACGTTGGCGCTGTGCTGACCGAGCAGCGGCGCCGGGCCGACGGCCGGGGGTTCGCCCCCGAAACGGACGGGCCAGCCGCTCATGACGTAATCGCCGACGACTGGATGTTTCATGGTCTGGCGGATCTTCCGATCCTGGAAGGTCTTGTCGTCGGCCAGTTCACGCGTATCCAGCACCGCCCCGGACGGGATCGTGGCGCCGCTGACCATCTGCATCGCCGTGTGCTTGTCGTGCTTCAAGGTCCATTCGGTGACGATGGCGTCGACTTCCTCACGCCGGTCGGTGCGTCCGGCCGGGGTGTCGTAGCGCTTGTCACCGATCAGGTCCTCACGGCCCATGACCTTAAGCAGGCGCGTCCAATGCTCCGGGTTCGCGGCACTGGTGTAGATGTAGACATAGTCGTTCGGCCCACCGCCCTTGCACGGATAGACGCCGATCGGCGGATTACCGCCGCCCACGGTCTTCGAGCCAGCGCGCGGGGCGGGCTTGCCGTCGGTGCGCTCCATGAAGGTGAAGGCGTTGCGGATGTAGTGCAGGATGGAGTCCTGCATGGCCAATTGCAGATGCTCACCCTGGCCGGTGCGCATGCGCCGGACATAGGCCCCCAGGATGGAGATCGCCATCAGCATGCCGGTGCCGGTATCGCCGATGGTGGCGCCCGGCTTGCAGGGCGGGCCATCTTCCTCGCCGGTGATTGACATCAGTCCACCGCAGGCCTGCGCGATCATGTCGAAGGCGAGGCCCTTTTCGAACGGGCTGCCGGTGCCGAAGCCTTTGACCTGGCAGAAGATGATCGCGGGGTTGATCGCCTTGACGACATCATACCCCAGACCGAGACGTTCGATCGCGCCGGGGGCGAAATTCTCGATCATCACATCGGCGTTCTTGGCCAGATCCTTGACGATCTGCAAACCGCGCGGGTCTTTCAGATTGACCGCGATAGAGCGCTTGTTGGAGTTGTATTGGAGAAAATAGAAGGCATCGGCGCTGTTGCCGGGCATGCGGCCAGAGGAGCGGCCGGGGTCACCGACACCGGGATTTTCAACTTTCACGACGTCGGCGCCGAGCCACGCGAGGGCTTCGGTGCAGGATGGGCCGGCCTCGAACTGGGTCAGGTCCAGGATTTTCAGGCCGGCAAGACAGTTCTCTCCGCTCATGGCTTGGTCTCTCCCTAGATAGGTTAGGAGGGAGCTTACGCCTTGTTTGGTTTATCCGTCGAGGTCGGCAACGCGGACAGCGCGCGGAGCACGGCATCGGGCTCGCGGGCGATGACGTGGAGGCGAACGCGGGCGGGTCCGGGTGGGGCGGCGATGGCCCTGTTCGTATTTCCGAATGGTCTCGACCGAGAAGCCGAAGCGATGCGCGAAGGCTGCCTGCATGAGACCGAGCGCAAGGCGGGTGGTGGTGCACCAGCAGTTCTCACTATGGGCCGGAACCGTGACCCAGGTCCATCCAACGCCGACATGTCCGACCCACCTCTCAGGCAGCCATCTGCCCAATCCGCGCGCAATGGTTAACAACAGGATTAACCGCATGGGTCCGGAACAATACCCCCCGAGTCCCGCATTGCTCCGTAACGAAACGCCCCCTTATCCGCGCCTGACCGGAACGGATTACTGGAAATTCATACTTAAAGTAGAATCTTAGGAAGATCAATAAATTACGATATATCAGAGGCTAACAACCCAATCTGAAACTCGGATGTGAGCTTTGGTGAAAATCACCAACAGCCCGTTTCGCGGTCGATTAACCATTCTGGGTTTTTGTTAACTATCGCCCAAAATCCAGGCAAAATGCCACAAACTCGAAGGTTTTGACCCCGAAAACCCGCCTCTTACCGCTGAAATCCACTTTTAACTTGCCATCGATACCGCGCCCGGCTTAGAACAAAAAGTAAACAACTAACCGCTTCCCTTACCCCAGGATCCCTGCTTCATCCCAATGACGTCCCGCTTCGATCATCAAAACCGCACACTCACAGTCGAAAACGGCGCCACGGACCCCGGGCCGAGGCCGCGTCTGACGAGGAGAATGCCTCGCTCGGCCATAATCAGAACTGCTGGTGGTGCACCCTTCCGATGGACGGCCGCCGCGCTGGGCGGTATCGTCGGCCCAACTGACTGGAGGGACCTTTCCCATGCTGACCGTCGAACCCACCGGCGCGATCCTCGGCGCAACCATCCGCGGCATCGACCTCTCACAACCCATCCCCGCTCCCGAATTCGCCCGAATCCTCCACGCGCTCGGCCATCACGGCGTGTTGCGGTTTCCGGACCAGCAACTTGATATCGGCGACGTGAAGCGCTTTTCCGAGCTGTTTGGGGAAATCCAGGGCAACCCGATCCGGGCCATGGACGTCAACCGGCCGTATCCGGAAGTCGGAATCCTGTCGAATATCAAGGAAAACGGCGAGTATATCGGCAGTCCCGATGCCGGGCAGGACTGGCACACCGACATGTCCTATCGGGACGTGATGGGTTTCGTGAACGTGCTGTATGGCATCCGCATCCCGCGCCGGAACGGCGTGCCCCTGGGCGGCACCGAATTCTCCAACATGCATGCCGCCTACGATGCCCTGCCGCAGGCGATCAAGACTCGGCTGGACGGCATGACCGCCACGCATAATTTCGAAAAATTCTGGGAACACATGCGCCAGCACAAGGCCAGCGGCCGTCCGGCAATGACCGACGAGCAGCGCAAGCGTCGCCCGCCGGTCGTGCATCCGCTGTTCCTGACGCATCCGATCACCGGCAGGAAGGTGCTGTATTGCAACGAAGGCTATGCGATGCGCATCAACGAGTTGTCCGAGCAGGAAAGCGAGGAGATGCTGAACTTCCTGTTCAAGCATCAGCTCGAAATGCGGTTCCGCTACACACATGACTGGAACGAGAACGACCTGCTGATCTGGGATCACCTGGGCACCATCCACCGTGCCATCGCTGATTACGGCCCGGACGAAATTCGCCTGATGCGGCGTTGCCAGGTCATGGCGACCAAAGTGTTCGATCCCGAATTCCTGCGCCCCGTGCGCGAACTGGTCGCGGCATAAACAAGGAAAAAACCATGCGCTGGGTGCGATTCTCCAAGGACGGCAAGACATCCTATGGCTCGGTGACCGGGGACGCGGTGAATGAGATCGACGGCGAGCCCTGGGGCGCGGCCAAACCCACCGGTCGGACCCTGAAACTGTCCGATGTGAAGATCGAAGTTCCGGTCATCCCGAAGACCTTTTATTGCGCCGGCATCAATTATGCCACGCATATCCGGGAGATGGCGGAAAAGCGTGGTGTCAAGCCGGTCTACCCGGAAAAGGCCGATATCGGCTACCGTGCCAACAACGCCCTGATCGCGCATGGGGAAAACGTCGTGATCCCCGCCCACGCGCCGCCAAAGATGAACTACGAAGGCGAGCTCGTCGTGGTGATCGGCAAGCAGGCCAAGCACCTGACCGAGGAAAACGCGCTCTCCTGCGTGTTCGGCTACACGATCGGGAACGATGTCAGCGAGCGCACCTGGCAACGCGGCGACCGGACATTCTGGCGCGGCAAGAACACGGATACGTTCAAGCCGATGGGTCCGTTCATCGAGACCGAGGTCGACCTGGATGCGATGGAAACCGTCATCCGTGTCAACGGCAAGGAGGACCTTCGCTTCAAGACCAATGACATGATCTTTGGCATCGCGCACTACATCGCGGCGATCACCAAATACATCACGCTCTATCCGGGCGACGTGATCTGGATGGGAACCGATGGAACCTCCCCCGATCTGGTGCATGGGGACGTGGTGGAGGTCGAGTTGACCGGTCTCGGCGTGCTGCGCAATCCGTTCGTGAAGGCGGCTGCCTGATCCTGCCTGGAGCATGATCGGGCTGGGCAGAACCGTACCAGACCGTGAATGATGCCCAGAAACCAAGAGTCAGAGCGCGTTCTCCGTTCACAGTCAGAGTGAACCCGCTCTAGATGATCCGCCGCAGGATGGAGACGGCGCTGTCCACGGTCAGCGTGCGTCTCTCCCGGAACCGCTCGAACGCGGCGTTTGCGGCGGGATCGGGGGAGGCCTGATACCACCGCGATCCTTCCCAGGCGGCAAGGTCGCGATACCAGGCCATCAGCCAGACCCGCACCATCCCCGGCGCGGGTGGCGTGACCGCGCGCCAGAAGCCCACGACCCTGGTGTCGTGCACGTCCTCGAAATTGTCCCAGGCGGTGACGGATAGTTCCTGGAACCTCTGCCAGTCCTCCGTGCGGCAGTCGAAACGGCGGTGGGAGTAGTAGCCGCCGACGTCCGTCAGGGATTCGCCGGCGGCAGGGCGCGGCGCTGGGTCCCAAAGCTCCCGCTGCTCGATCGTGACGGTCAGACCGTTCAACAGAGGCGGCGGTCCAGCCGGGCTGGAGGCCGCGTCCGGCCATTCCATCAGGATGATTAGCCGGTTCACGCTCAGACCGATCTGTGGAGAGAACACCCCGAACAGGCGGCCCGGTCCCGGGGAGGCGTCACCACGTCGCAGGATTTCCGCCCCGATCTCCGCTGACTCGAAGGGCGGACAATCCACAATCATGTGCTCGAACACGGCCATCTGAAACTCCCCCGTCAGGTCGTCTGTCGGTCCCGCTTGCGCCTTGTTCCGCCGGAACGGACAATGCGCGCCCGACAATAGAAGGACGCGCATCATGGGCAAGCTCACCGGCAGGGTCGCCATCGTGACCGGAGCCAGCCGCGGCATCGGCCAGCAGATCAGCGAATTATTTGCCGCGGAAGGTGCCAAGGTCGTCTGTGCCGCGCGCACCATGAACGAAGGCGATCACCGGATGCTGGAGGGCTCGCTCGCCCGCACGGTCGAGGCGATCCGCGCTGCCGGCGGCGAGGCGACCGCTGTCACCGCCGACGTGTCCTCGGAAGCCGACTGCATCGCCCTGGTCGAGGCCGCGCGCCGGGCCTACGGCACCATCGATATCCTGGTTAATAACGCCGCGCTGAACTACTACATTCCGACCGAGAGCTACCCGACCAGCCGCTGGGTTCGTTGCTTTGCGGTCAACGTGCATGCGCCGTTCATCCTGTCGAAGGAAGTGCTGAAGGACATGATCCCGAGAGGCTCGGGAGCAATCGTGAACATCAGCTCCGGCTCCGCCATTGGCCCTGGCCGTGGCCCGTATGACGATCAGACCGTCCAGGGCGGCGTGATGTACGGCGCGACCAAGGCCGCTCTGGAGCGCTTCACCCAGGGGCTGGCGCAGGAGGTCGCGCATTACGGCGGAATCAGTGTGACCGCGGTGTCGCCATCCCAAGTCGTGCCGACCCCGGGTACCATCCATTTCAAGCTGGTGACTGGTGTCGACGACCCCAAGGGCGAGCATCCGAGCCTGATGGCGAAAGCGGCCCTGCTGCTCGCCAGCACGCCGGCCGAGAAGATCAACGGTCGCGTGACCTACAGCCAGCAGATCCTGAAAGAGTTCGGCTGGATCGAGAACGCGCAGGGTCGTGGCGTCACACGGCGCGGCTCCGGCTATTCCGAGGTCTGACGGGCCGCCGATTGCGGCGCCGCTTCGGTGGCACCGCCTTCGCCGTTATCGGGACGCAGTGCGCCTACCATCAGGGGCGCGCGTCAGTATGCCGGTGAACGTCATCTTCCGACGCGGGTGGCGGCACAAGCCCAGCCGTGACCGATGGGGAGAAACGACGCTCGACACCAGGAGCGGCGCGGCTTGCTACGTCGCGGTCAGCGTCGGCAGCCGGTAGCGGTCCGCCGGATCGTTCCAGCCCTTGAAGACCGGCGCCCGTTTGTCGGCGAAGGCCGCGCGGGATTCCATCAGGTCGCTCTTAGCGCCATGCTCGTGCAGCGCAGCGGCCAGACGGGCATGGTCCGGCCCGACGGTCGGCCGCATCTGGCGCATCATATGTACGGTGTTGACGCGGGAGGCCGGCGGCAGGGTCAGCAGGTGTTGCGCCATCTCCAGCGCGGTCGGCATCAGCGCGTCCGGCTCCACCAGCCGGTTGAGGAACCCGACCTCATAGAAGCGCTGCGCAGTGAACCGGTAGCCCAGCGCCATTTCCATCGCCACCGGATAGGGCAGGTTGGCGATATGGCCGTGGTTGTAGCCGCCGAGAAGCCAGCGCTTGGCTTCGGAGACCTCGAAGATAGCACCGTGAACGCCGACGCGCAGGTCGGTGCGCTCCACCAGCATGAAGCCGCCGCCCATGGCGAATCCATTGACCGCGGCAATGACCGGCTTCTCCAGGGCGCCGGACATGAACGGGTCCTCGGTCGCCGGGCGCCGTCCACCGGGGGCGCCGTCCTTCAGGGATTCCTTCATGTCCTCCCCGGCACAGAATGCCCGCCCGCTGCCGGTGAAGATTGCCACTTCCAGGCCTTCGTCGCGGCGGAACGACGCCCAGGTCTCGGCAAGCTCGGTGCGGAGTTCATGGTTCAGGGCATTGAGCCGCTCCGGGCGGTTCATCCGCACCACGAGTATCTGTCCGTGGCGTTCGGTTTCCACGACGGCCATATGTGCTGCCTCCTGCAGGGCGTGGGCGGTATTGGTGCGCC
>Ga0082335_1004103_pt1 | contig 22595 bp, 23 predicted proteins | sample Subgrocontami58m_FD_72375 | JGI IMG/M metagenome (GOLD analysis project Ga0082335, IMG submission 72375) | Subsurface groundwater microbial communities from S. Glens Falls, New York, USA - GMW37 contaminated, 5.8 m (SPADES assembly) (version 2) ...
CGCGCAAGAAGCGTTTTTCCGGAACCCGGAACGCCGATTAACAATACGCCCTTTGGGATTTTTGCGCCGATATCAAGGAATTTTTTCGGGTTTTTAAGAAAGTCAACGATTTCCTTTAGTTCTTCTTTTGCTTCTTTCACTCCGGCGATGTCCTGAAACGTCACCCGTTCTTTCACGTTGTCGGGTGAAATAAGCCGTGCGCGCGATTGTCCGAAGGTGAATGCCTGCATTGATCCGCGCTGGACTTGGCGCGCCGTAAACCAGATGAAAAATCCTATCAGGAGAACCGGTCCCATAATGGGAAGCAAAAATCCGAGGACAAAATTCATCACTCCCCTGTTTTCAACCCCTATTCTGATTTCCTTGAGTTTTTCCGGATCGACGTTGTAGTTCTTGAGTGTTTCCGAAAGGCCCGCCTCGGCTTCTTTCTCCGCCTTCATCTCTTCGCCGTTTTTCAGTTTGATTTCAAGGGTCGAGTCGACAATCGAAATTTCGGCGACCTCACCCGCATTGATTTTTGCGACAAGATCCGAAATGGGTATCTCCTTTGTCTCCTGGAATTGTCCGGCGACGAGCGAGTAGAACACCATAAGCGAAAAAATGATGACAACCGCCCAAATCGCGTTTTTTGAAAACTTTTTCATATGAGTTGAAAAATCTTTTTAAGTATACAGGGAATCGCCTTTTATTTCAAGTATTGTGGTATGAAAATGATCATTTGTATAGTGTGGATAAAAAAATTCCCTAGGTATGCCACTTTTGTTATTATGATGGTAGCAAATCGAATCAAAGGTTTTTTAATGGATTGACTTTTTGTAATTTTATTGCTTTATATATCGTATGAACAAAGCAGGAATTGTTGATGCGGTGCACGCCAAAATAAGCGGGACGAAAAAGACCGCCGAGGACGCGGTGGATGCGGTTTTTGATACAATTACAGATGCGCTTGCAAAAGGCGAGGAAGTTGCGATCTCCGGCTTTGGGAATTTTCTTGTAAAGCGGCGAACAGCCCGCGCAGGGGTAAATCCAAGGACCGGCCAAAAGATCCAAATTAGCGAAACAAAGACCCCGAAATTCAGAGCAGGCAAAGGCCTCAAAGCCGCGGTGAAATAATTAATTGCTTTCAGCCCGCCGCTAGGCGGTTTTTTGTTACGATAAAAAACCGCGTTGGCAAGCAAAGCGGCATTAAGTTATTTTTGGTGCCAAGTTTTGTATAAAAAACACCGCTGACGGAGCCAGCGGATAGTTACTTCATTTCTTCATGCGAAGTCGTTTTCTTGCAGTTGAAACACCAAAGATGCTTTATGTGTCCTATCTTTTTTTGATGTCCAATTTTTCTTTGAATCTCTTGAACAGTTTCGCATTCTCTACATCTCAATCGAGTTGCTACAGTTGGTTGTTTATAATTCATAACAACCTCCCAATGTGCTGAAAATAAAGTAACACTTTCCTGCTATCATGTCAATAAAAGCGGGTATGGGGAATCGATTTTGTCTTCCGACAGGCAAAATCAAAAATCCTCCGCAAGGAGGACTTTTGATTTCTCAGAAGCGAGTCAGTACACGACCTGCCTGCGCAGGCAGGTGTTAGAACCTATTTCTCTACTAATTCCAAAATTTCTTTTATTGTTTTTGCGGGGTCGTTATGAGTGTTATCTATTTTGTACTCATTTGGTAGCGTCGGCCTAGACTTTAATGATTTATTCCACTCAATAGCCGCCTCGACATTTTTGAATCCACTATCACGTTCGCCCAAAATTCGTTTTTTCAACTCTTTATCATCAACGATAATCAAAGAAACTATAATATAGTTTTTTTCCTTAAATGTTTCTGCAAGAGTTGTAACTTTATCGTCTCGAAGATCAGTAACAATGATGTTTTTATACCTATGGTGCATGTAGTTTTTAATAACAAAGACGAGATTTTCAAAAGCCATCTGCTCTTCTTCTGGAGTCGCATTAGACCATTTGTCGTCTAGATGTCCTTGCCGTAGCCAGCCGAAATCAATAAGAGGAAATCCCTGTTTTTCTCGCAGTAGTTCTCCAATGGTTGATTTTCCACTCCCAGGTGCTCCTGAAAGTATAATTAAATCTTTCATACTAAAGTATACAAGTTTTAACCCAAGAATCCCCGTACTTTGAGGACTTTTCAAAATAAGTTTTTACGGAAGCGGGTAGGGGGAATCGCCTACAAGTAAATTTCCTGACGGAAATTTCTCGCAGGCCGCCCCTCGTGGCGCTCGCCTTTCGCCTTCGGCGAAAACTCGCGCATCACTGCGGTCTTCGATTCCCCACGCGAGCAAAGCAGTTTGCTCGCTTACCCAATAAACCTAAAAATGCCCACAGGGGACGCTTTTAAGTTTATTGAGCGGGTAGGGGGAATCGAACCCCCGGCTCGACCTTGGAAGGGTCGCGTATTACCACTATACAACACCCGCAATTATTCTTATCTTTCGGGGCGCCGATCCGTCAGCCCTTCGGTCTGAGGCATCAGGGTCGAAGATCGATAGAGAACTTGGTCTATTCTCCACTTTTCCTTCGGGCCGCTGGGAATCGATCCGCCAGCTGGCGGACTAAGCGCTCCTTCACCCCGTTAGAAATTTATATGTCGGAGAGCCGGGAATCGAACCCGGTCTACCTGCTCCCAAAGCAGGCGTACTACCGGTATACTACTCTCCGGTATATTTCTAACGGGGCAAGAAGCACACGTACTACCGGTATATCCCGACGCAAGGTCGGGACTCCGACTTCCCTATCAATTATTAAAATGTACGTCGGAGCTACACCCCGATGTTTCATGTTTTACACTTCACGGCGTTTCACTCAACCCCGTAACACAACTTTGACTGCTGTTTTCGTTTCAATCCGACGGGAAAGGGACTTACAATATATACATTAAAGCCGAGTTCCGCCAGCTAACTCGTGGCAGCAAAGAAACGGTCAAAGTTGATATACGGGGCTAATAATACCTCTCCCAAAGGATATTTTCCATATGCTCAATTAAGTGATTATTGTTTACGAAATCAAATTTTACAAAAATAGCGTCAACTTGCCACTCTTTGTTAAGTGGTAATCTCTTATCAATCAGATACAGCTGACAGATCCTCTTTAAGTTACGCCGTTTTTTATTATCTATACTGAACCCAATCGGGAAGTTTAACTCATGCTTAAGGTCTCTTGTTTTTACTTCAAAGAAGAATAACTTTCTCCTTCTCTCCCCAACCAAATCAATTTCTCCAAGGTTCTTTATCCGATAGTTCCGATCAACTATCCGATATCCTTTACTGACAAGGAAGTTTTCAGCTTCTCGCTCTCCTAGGTCGCCAAATTTACGTTTTTGTGATGGCATTGCTTCCTATTTTACTTTTCAAAAAGTGTTGCCATTGTAACACAGCATAGTTTCACATTTTACACCTAAAGGACATTATCCACAAAAGGACATATTTATACACAGGATTGTACACATTTGTCCTATATCTGAAAATGTCCGATAGCGTCTCCTTTTTGCACCGTAAATTTTGTATCAAATCTTTTTTTGGAGCTTTTTAACATTTCCGATGGATCTACTGAGTTTGTCAAACGTGGAACACTTGTCTTTTCTCACACCGGGATCTTTGCAATGCTTGCCCCGTTGCAATTTAGATCTATGGACACTGCTGGGATCGAACCAGCGGCCTTCGCAATGTGAATGCGACGTTCTGCCACTGAACTAAGTGTCCTTAAAATTGCAACGGGGTGAAAATGCGGTATTTTAATCAGCTGATCTATACGCTCTAGTAACTAATGTTATTCATTGTAACTTTTGACCGTGCAAAGCGCAAACAAAAATATCCTCCGACGGTACCGTCGGAGGATATTTTTGTTTCATTCAGGCGTTCGTTAAATATTCACTTTGTTTATCAGCTTTTCGTGCGGGAATTCGAGGATATCGCGCAAGAATCGATCGTACATATCCAGCCGGTATTTGAATTCGCTTGTGTCCATAAGCGTGTAGTGGATTGACTTTCCGATGTCTGATTCGATTTTTGACAAAAGCGAATTTATCTTTCCCGGTTTTATCTTATCTCCGACAATCAAGAGGTCTGTGCGCGCATTTTCGTTATTTGTGAATACGCCGGATACAAGAGCGAGTTTTACGTTTCCGAGAGTCCTGATTTTGTTCGTAATTTCTTTTTTTGATGTAATCGATGATTTTGTGATGAGATTCTGAAGTTCGGTAAAAAGCGCGAATTGCTTGTTTGCAAAATACACCTTTACTCTTTTTGATTTGATAGTGATTTTTATTTTCGCCTTTCTGCCCTTCCCTATTTTTCTTTTTATCTCCTTTGATATCCGTGTTGTGCCGGCTTCAATAACATGAATCCGGATAAGTTTTGCCAATTCCCGCTTTATCACGCCTTGTTTCAACTGGCTTCGATTCGCCAGATCCTCAAGTGTGAACAAGGTGTCAGGATTTCGCATACATACGCGTAAAATCCGCACTTTTGGCCCTGATTCAAATAATTTTTCCAATAAATCAGTCATATGGGTTTTCGTGAAAAAAATAACTCTCATTATGTGAGAGTCACTTTTGCTCCTGCTTCTTCGAGTTTTTTCTTCATTGTTGCGGCTTCTTCTTTTGACACGCCCTCTTTCACAACTTTCGGGGCGCCGTCAACGAGATCTTTCGCTTCTTTCAATCCAAGCGACGTGATTTCACGAAGCGCTTTGATGACGTTTATTTTTTGCGCGCCGCCGTCCGTAAGCTCAACCGTAAAGCTTGTCTTTTCCTCTGCGGGAGCCGCTTCACTGCCGCCGGCAGAAGGAGCCCCTGCAATCATCATGGGCATTGATGCTGATACGCCGAACTTTTCCTCAAGGGCCTTCACAAGCTCCGAGAGCTCGAGAACGGACATTTTTTCGACCGTCTCGATAAACTTTTCCTTATCCATATTAACATGATGCAAATCTACAAATGATATGCGAATCTACAAATAACGAATAATTCTATTCGTAGATTAGCATTTCATTCGCATTATTGGCATCTTACTTATTGTTTTTAATCTTACTAAGTACTACGACCAGATTTCTCATATTTCCGCCGAGAACCGTTGCAAGGCCGCGGATAGGGGACAAAAGAACCCACACCAGCTGTCCGAGGAGAACGTCCTTTGACGGAAGTTTTGAAAAGGCGATTATGTCTTCTTTGGTAAGAATTTTCCCTTCAAGAATACCGCCCAGAATCTTGAATGTTTCGTTTTCTTTTGAAAATTTCGCAAGAAGCTTTGCGGGCGCGGCTTGGTCGCCGTAGCCGAACGCAACACCAATCTCTCCCTCAAGCTTCTTCGTTGAAAAGTCAAAACCGGCCATGCCGAGCGCCTTATCAAAGAGGGTTTTTTTCGTCACTTTGAATTCGGCATCCTCTTTTTTGAGGCCCTTGCGAAGCGTTTGGGATTTTGCCACTGATACGCCTCGAAAGTCGCTGAAAATCGCGATTTTTTGTTTTTTAAAGCGTTCAGCAAGCTCTTCTACTACTTTTAATTTTTGGGTTTTGGTCAGCATAAAAAAGAAAAATCGCTTACATAAGCGACCAAAGAAGCGCCCTTGCGGGCTATTCTTCCTCGGCCGGACTTATTGTTAGCCGGTCCCGACGCTTTAAAGGTCGGGATCCCGATTTTACGTCGGGACTGTCTTTGGAAAGTAAAGGAAGTATAGCTGAACCACGATAGAAGTCAAGTCCTTGGTTCCTCTGAATTTGTTAAAAATATACACGCTTCCTCAATTATGAGGAGTACCAAATGCATTTAAATTTGTACTCTCGATTTATCGCAAATATTTCCGTTTTGCTGCGTTGTGCTCGTCTAGGGTGCGGGAGAAAATGGTTTTTCCCTCCGGGGTTGAAAGATAGAAAAGGTATTGAGTTTTTTTTGGGTAAATTGCTGCGCGGATTGCCGAAAGTCCTGGGTTTGAGATGGGACCTAACGGAAGTCCCGGGTAAAGATAGGTGTTGTATGGTGAATTTATTTTTGTTTCTTCCCGCGTTACACTCGGATTTTTTCCGCCGGTGATATAGTTTACTGTTGCGTCAATCTGGAGGGGTATTCCCCGGTCGAGCCGTTTCCATAATATGTCGGATACAATCGCACGGTCTTCGTCGGTGCGGACTTCTTTTTCAATAAGAGAAGCGATTGTTACGATTGAAAAAATGCTTTTTTTCTGCCGCGCGATCTCTTCCCGAAGATCCGACGTGAGTTTTTTGTCCGTGTTTTCGAGCATTTTCTCAATTATTTCCCGCGGCTCCGAGTCCCTGAAAATGCGATAGGTATCGGGAAAAAGATACCCTTCGAATCCAATGTACCATGGTTTATCCGCCAAGAATGAGAATGTGTCGGCAAGATTCTCGGGCTGGGGGAGTTTTTGGTCAATGCGATAGTCGGTATTCGGGTATCCCGCGGCGTTTAAAAATTCCTGCCGAGTTACGACTTTTTCGCTTTCGAGTTTTTTCGCTATATCGGCGGCGGCCCATCCCTCCGGCACGGTAAGGAGAATTTCCGTCGCGCCCCCGCGGATTAAATCATTTGTTATTTCAGGAATATCCATATCGGAGAAAAACGTATACTCACCCGGTTTGAGATCAGACGCTTTGTTTCGCAAAAAAACGTATGTGACGAACGCCCATTTCGATCTGACGATTCCTTCCGTTTTCAAATGTTCGCCGATTGCCCGCGATCCGGCTCCTTGGGGGATGGTGATTCGCTTTCGCCCCTCGAATGAGGGATGGGGGTAATAGATTTCATTGAGCATGCCGAGGATTCCGATTCCCGCTAAAACCACGAAAGTTCCAATGATTCTCTTTCTAGATTTCGTTTTCAGAAACGGCGTTTTTTCCGGAATATTTTTTTCGTTGTTTTGTTCGCCTGAAACGAGCGGGACAAACGCAAATCCCGGGAATTTTTTTTCCTCCCATTCAACTCCATTCTTTTTTGTGAGAAGCACGATTGCGCCGTCTACCGGCGCAACGATTTTCCCTCCGGTTTTCAGCTCTTTTTTCCATTCTTCGGGAATGGCGCCGTGGGCTTCGGCGCTTGCGAGAATCTTGTCAAACGGGCCTTCATCTTTTACTGTTTTTGTTCCGTCGCCGCACATTATTTTTGCGCGTCCCGCGGCCGCGGATTTTTCGAGATTTTTTCTGCCGAATTCGCATAGAGAGGGGATTCGTTCGATCCCAAAAACTTTTCCGGAGTCGCCCGCGATATGCGCGAGAAGCGCGGTCGTCCATCCTGAGCCGGATCCCACATCAAGGATTTTTTCGCCTGCCGTAGGGTCGAGCTTTTCAAGCATGAATGCGACTGTTTCGGGCTGGGAAATTGTCTGGCCCTCACCGATCGGCAGGGGATGGTTTTCATAGGTCTCGCCTCGATATTCGGGCAAAACGAATGCGGTGCGGTCAACCGCGCGAAACGCCTCGATAATCCTCGGTGTTTTGAGGACTTTTTTCTCTACGAGATAATCAACAAGTTCTTTGTTTGATTTCATTGTATTGAGATGGTTACAAAATTCCCTATCGGTGTATTGTAGATGATTTTTCTCGTTTTACATAGAGAAAAACGCCGTCCTGTTCTTTTTCTGGAGTCCAGCCCGGAATGGGAAAGGTGTTTGATACGACGCGGCAGCCGGGCTTCAATTCTTTTTCCAGTTTTTCTTTTAATTTTTCAATGGTTTGTGGAAAAAGATAAAGAAACAGTACATCTGCCGAGTGAAACGGATGGGAAAAGAGATTTCCCCGGATTACGGTGACGCTGTGGCGTTCGGCGCTCCAGGACGCACGAATCCGGGAGTAGAGTACGAGCAAGGGATTTGATTCAATGCCTATTGCACGGGCGCCGCGCCTTGCGGAGGTGATAAGGAGCGAACCGTCTCCTGACCCCGCGTCAATGACCGTCTCGCCCGCCCGAACATCCGCAAGATCAAGCATGGCGCGCCGTTTCCGGCGGCTTGACGGCACAAATGGAGCATCTGCGAGAAATCCGTGAACAATAAAAAATCCTCCGACAATGCAAAAAAAGCTCGCAATGAGGACGATTGCGGCAAGAAACAGGGTCGGCAAAAGCGTTTCCATAGTGATCACTCTTTTTTCTTATCGAGCCGTTCTATGCCGATCACTTTTATGCCAAAGTATACGACAAGCGCTATCACAAGAAAATCAACCAAAACGCTCACAAAATCTCCCCAGAGGATTTTTGATTGTCCAATCTCTACTGCCGCATTTTTTAGGCCCCCGGTTGTTCCAGATATTGCGCCTATAAGCGGATTAATGATATCGGTGATGAGCGCGGTAACGACTTTTGATACTGCGCCGCCGAGCATAAAGCCGACGGCGAGCCCCACAATCCCCTGTTCGCGGATGAAATTAAAGAATCCTTTGAATTGATTTTGCATAATTGGTACGGGGGATGAGGGAATCGAACCCCCGACAAGGGATTTGGAGGCCCTTGTGATACCACTTCACCAATCCCCCTAAAACATTTTGTAGAACAAAATGTTCGGGCGATTAATCCCGCCCGAGGCGGGATTAATTTAGCACTCTATTTCTTCGTTTCTTTGTGTGGTGTATGTTTTCGGCACCACTTGCAATATTTCTTCAATTCGATTTTCCGCTCAACCTTCTTTTTATTCTTGCTGGTCCAGTAATTTAGGCGTTTGCATTTTGTGCACTGGAGTTTGATTAGATTTGGTTGGGGCATATTCCTTCGCCTTGCTCAGTCAAATGCAAAATTCAAAATGAAAAATGCAAAATGATTATACAAGACATTTTTTATTCTATTCGACCGTATGTCGAAAGCCAACGGTGGGAATTCTCCTCATCCGCGCTCCGCACGATTCACGATACTCATCGGCTCCGCACTCCTTCGGAGCCCGGGTTTTTAAAACGTGAAGACATTCACGTTTTAAAATACCCTTCAATTCCTTTTATTTATCGGACCGAGCCAACGGTGGGAATTGAACCCACGACCTACTCCTTACCATGGAGTTGCTCTACCGCTGAGCTACGTTGGCGAGATGAAAGTTTTTCTGCCTCCGGCAGGAGTTGAACCTGCAAGGGTTTCCCCACATGGTCCTAGGCCATGCGCGTCTGCCAGTTTCGCCACGGAGGCGTCACAGGCCAAATTTTAGCGAAAATCCGGTAAAAATGCAAATAAAAAACCTCGCGCTTCGCGGGGGTATTACTCATTGAACTAATATCCGAGGCGTAACCCGCCGAACGGTATAAGGAAGTATTCCGTAAGTAGACCTGCGATTCCCCAGGCGGATGCCATGACCGCAAGGCCGACAATACTCCACATAATGAAGCGTTTGGCATCGGTCTTTGCTTTTTCGTCGCCCGCAGATGCAAGATAGCGTATTACCCCCCAGAAAAAAGCGATTGTTGCAACGATAAAAAGGATGCCGATAATCTCGTTGAATGTATCGGTGATATTCGTCAGAATATCGTTTAATTTCGATGCGGCGAGCGCGCGAATCGGGACGACAGCTAAAAATGAGAGAGTGACGATAAGCCGTGTTCGCACTCTTTCGTTTGATGTGAGTTTCATATCTCTTAATAGGGAAAATTGGGATCTCCCGGTCCGGGGAATGACGACGGTTCGGGGTTTCGCTCGCCGCTTCGGTATTCTTCGTATGCGCTTCTATCTGATCCCCCAAAAGAAGACGAAGAACATGTATCAAGAAAGTCGCAGAGAATTGTTACGATTCCCCAGGCGGAGGCCATAATCGTAAGGCCAATGATGCCCCAAAACATCATTTTTTTCCCTGCGGCGATTTTTGTTTCATTCCCCTGGCTTCCGATAACGTATTGGATAACGCCCCAGAGAAAAAAAATCGTCGCGAGCACGAAAAGAATCATAATCACGGGATCAAGGACTTCGACCTTGATTTTCGTGAGAATGCAGTCGATTGTTGTACAGCTCATAGGCGGTTTTTTGCAGGACACCCCTACGAGAATATCGTAGGGGTGTCGCGAGTCGAATCTTTACCCCGTTACTTGAATGTCCTGCGATCTTGCAGCAAGGTTGCTGTGGTAGTTAGTTGTATTTACTGCAGGGTTTAATGCCTTGTGGTCAAGTAACGGGGTTTACACGCGGCTAGAGGCGTGGGGTCGGATATCGTCGAAAGAAGGGACCTTCTGCCGGAACCAGGAAGTAGTCCACCAAGACCTGCGTAATACCCCAGGCCGCGGCCATGACTGCAAGTCCGAGAATACCCCACGTCATAAGGCCTTTTGATGTTTTTCGTTTTGCTTCGTCTCCCGCGCTTGCGATGAATTGTACAATCCCCCAGAGAAACACCAATGTCGCGACAATGAAAAGGAGGCCGATGATAAATGTTGCGGTTGTTCGGACACGCGTGAGCAGGGAATCGACTGTTGATTGCGCGAGCGCGACAAAGGGAAGGACACTCGCAACTCCCGCGAGAAACGCCGGATAGATAAGTGTTCGTAGTTTCATAAAAATAGAATGTTAACTATAAGGTTTGCCATTTCACTATTGTTTTCGTTTCGACCTTTTAAAGCCCTTTTGCAAAGTTAACGATTGACGTTGCGATTACACTCGCTCCGACAATGATCGCGGTGCCGATCAAAGTCCACATGAATAGCTTCTTTGCCATCGTAAGGCCTGCTTGGTTTCCGGTTGAAGCCGCGATAAGGAATCGGAAGCCGGAGATGATGATGAAAACAGGAGCGAGTATGAAAACGAGCTTCAAAAGACCTTCCGAGATTTTGACAATGAGGTCTCCGAGGGTTGGTGACGTAATCGGGTTAATGAACTCGATTGCCTGTGTGCCGGCCGATAGCGCAATCATAGCGAAAAAAATCCCTAAAAACAAGGCGATTTTCCACACCCTTGCCTTTCCTACTTTTGTTTGAGTTCTGGCGATATTTTCCTCTTTTATCATAGAATAGGCCATTTCCGTGCTCACTCTGGAAGAACTAAAAGTACGGAGGGCTAGAGGTTTTCGAACTCATCCGTGATAAGATAGTAGTTGATTAAATATATGATGAATACGGAAGGTATGAATTCCATAGTTGTATTCTATTCGTTTCTTGGGTGGAAGGAAAGCCGGGGAATCCACATCCCCATTAATTCAAAAATTGATGTGGATGTGGGAGATTGTTTCTGACGCGGGGAATGAGTTTGTGCAATTTTGGTACGTTTTCCCGGATTTTGCTTCGCAAAGAGCGCTTCCCCCGGCACTCTGAAATTTCTGTCGAAGACCCTCATATCCGTCGGTTGTTCTTTGTGGCGGGATTACGTCAACCGCGTTTCCTGTATAGTGATTCGACAATGGCAAGTGCGCCCCTGTTGTAATGCTCGTAACTTTGAATGAAGTTGTTTGCCCGACTGAGTCAATTGCGCCAAGCATTCTTGGATTTACCGTAATGCTCGGTTCCCTTTGGCAGACCGCTTTATCTTTACACCCAGCTTGGCAGACAATGGGGGACTGTGAGGATGCACAGTCGTCGATGGTCCTTTTGGCTCCGACTTTTTCTCCACTCAAATATTCTTTGCAGTCCCCGGGTTCCGAAAGATCTATGCGCGAATTCGAGCGAATTGCCCTGCAGATGGCAGCACTTCCAGTTGTTGTTATGACCTCTGGTGGTATTGGAGGCGGCAGAGGTGGCGGAAGCGTTGTACTTACTACAGGCGCGACGCATGTTATTTTATTCCATGGACCAAAGCCGTCGCGTACGCCATCGACGCTTACCGCCATTTTGCCTCCGAGTATTTTTATTATTGTATCAACGATGAGCCAGGCGCCGAATACCAAGACAAATCCGATGAGCGTATTAAAAATTATTTTTTTCCCGCGCTGGGCCTGGGTGACATTGCCCTGCGTTGACGAAATGAACATGAGAGCGCCTCCCCAAATAAGCGCAATCACAATGACAATAGGCGTTATAAGCCACCAGATATAATTTAGTATATTTTGAATGAGTTCAAGAAAATTGCAAAACGTGCAGATTGTGCCGAGCCCGGTGATTTGATCGCCGGATCGCAGGGTGAGGTTGCATTTTGGAACGATTTGCTCGGGAAGCGGGTTAAAAGGTCCGAATGCGGCGAGGGCTGGATGGGGCGCGAGAAAAAGCATAAAAACCGCAATGAGCGTGATTGCGAAAATCGGGAGCGTAACATAGAGTCCACGTTTCATATCGTTATCGTACCATAATAATCTGAAGTTTTTGCCGGAAATTAGAGAATGCTTTTGACGCGGTGGCGGATTTTAGAATAACCGTTTCCACCATGTCGCGAATAAGGACTTCGATTGTTTTTTCATCCGGAATACGCCAGCTTTTCGCAATAAGCGCCTGCGAGTAGAATATTTCAAGCTCCGGAGAGAGTGTTCCTTTCTGGATAAGGTCTCGGCGCGCAGGCGCGCGCGAGCTTGCACCGATGTACGATTGCGCGGGTCCTTGGGAAGAGGCATACAAAAGAAACCTCCATGCCTCTTCCGGCGTTTTTGACGACTTTGAGACCGTCGGAAAATAGTACGTTCCGTAGACAACGGGGGTATCCGCATTTTTCTGCTGGGGAAATGCGGATACTCCGAGATTTAAATGCGGATTTTTCGCTTTGATGCGGTCGATGTCACGGGCAAGGCCGATTGCCATCGCGGCAGTGCCGTCGGCGAGCGCGTCGTGGGAATTTTTCATGCGGATGTTCCATGAATAATGGGATTTTGTCGGATCGGCAAACGATGTATAGAACGAAAGTGCCTGCTCCGCCGGGGAGCCGAGGTCTATCTCGGATCCGTCGGTGATCTTATCGCCGGATTGGAAAATAAGGGATGATAGTATTTCCACGAGGTGCTCTATATTTACCGCGGAGCCGAACGCAAATCCGCCGCGGATGATGTCTCCCACGGGCGTGAGCTCGGTGAGCGTTTTCGATGTCTCTACGGCGTCGTCCCATGTTTTTGGCGGGACCGCGATGCCGTGTGAATTGAAAATGTCCTTGTTGTAAAAAAGCGCGGGCGTGTCAACGGTGAGGGGCAAGCCGAGTATGTCGCTTTTGGAAGTGACGAGGTCGTCGGTAGTGACGTCAACAAAAATCCTGCGGAAATCCTTCGGGAAAAAGTTAAGCGGGGTTTGCGGAAGGGGATATATTTTGTCCTTATGTTTCTCGATCCATGAATTTTTCAGCATGAAAATGTCGGGTCCCTGACCTTCCGCAAGACGGTTTACGAGGTATTCTTCATATGTCTCTTGGTCGATTTCCCGATAATTTATCGCAACGTGGGAGTTTGCCTCTTTATACGAACTTATGATGTCGGACCAGAGGTTTTGCGCGTCTCCTGCGCCCCAGAATTCGATGGTGACTGCGGGTGGAGGGGACTCGCGTCTCCCGGGAAGTATTCCGAAAAATATGAGAAAGAATATAACGATGAGCGCCGCGAATACGGCAAATGCGATTTTAAGGCCTGTGGTCATAGGTATTGCTATTTTCCAAATATAAGGCCGTAGTGGTCTCGACCCGCGTCAAACTGTTCCTCAAAGTGGAATCCCGTGAGCTGCGCAATTTCCGTAATTTTCCGTTTCGGAATTCGTATTTCCCGCGGCGGACCCATTCGTGAATTTTCGTTCCATTCGATCACCGCGATTCTCCCGCCGGGCCGGAGGATTCGATGCGCTTCTTTGAAAATAGCGTCTTTTGTTTCGGCTTGAAAGGCGATCGACGAGATAATGACAAAGTCAATGTAGCTCTCTTTGAGTTTTGACCCGCCCGGATGCTCGAGGTCCGCCCATATGCATTCGATGTTTAACAAGTGAAGGAGTTTTGCACGTGAGCGAATGACGTCAAGAGTTGATTTTTGGATATCGAGGGCGTACACCTTTCCTTCGTTGCCGACTATCTTGGCAACCGGGATGGTAAAGTATCCGTGCCCCGCCCCAAAATCAGCGACGTGGTCGCCTTTTTTAAGACCCCAGTGGGTGATTGCGTTTTCCGGACTGATGAAATTTTCCATTCCGCCGGATCTAGTGTCCTCCATTGATTAAAATTTATTGTCACCTCGCGCCAAGAGCGCGAGGTATCTTATTCTATATCACCCCATCCTCAATTTTGCGAAATACTCGATGAGCGAAGCGCTTCGCCCAAACGTGGGATGCGCTATTCGGAGACGGGAGCTCCCGCTCTACGGGAAGCTCTCGCGTCTTGACGCACGCGCTTCGCACCACTGAACCGATTTTATTCTTTTTTCAAAACCAATCAAGCAAACCTTGGCAAAATTGAGGAGGGGTTAATTTCGTGCTCCGCAATTCATCTGCGCGGCGAGACCGCGCGGAATTCTTGCGGACGAAATTAAAGAGTTGTTATCGAGGCAATCGCGTCTTTTTGATCCATGCGCATGATGCGGACTCCTTGAGTTCGGCGCCCGAGCGTCGGAACTGAGGAAATCTGTGTGCGGATGACTTGACCCTTTCGGGAGATTGCAATGAGCTCCGATTGCTCTTGGTTTATGATGCGCGCATTTACCACGCGGCCGGTTTTTTGCGTTACCTTTGCGGTTTTTATGCCTGATCCGCCGCGGCGCTGGCGTTTGTATTGCTTTACGGGCGTCTGTTTTCCAAGACCCATTTCCATAATCACCAGGAGATTAGCGGTCTCGCCTTCTTTTCCGCGAATAATGTCCATGCCAACGACTTCGTCGCTTTTCTTGAGACGTATTCCGGTAACGCCGGCGGCCTGTCTTCCCATTGCGCGTACATCGCGCTCGGAAAATCGTATGGATTGGCCGTTTTTCGTGGCAAGGATAATGTCGTCGGTACCCGCGGTGTGGCGCGCCCATCCGAGGGTATCTGATTGTTTCAGCGTCACGGCGATGAGCCCTGAGCGCCTGACATTTTCAAACGCGTTTGCCTCTACTTTTTTGATTATACCATTTCGCGTGAGCATGACGATATACCCATTTGATTTTTCTCCCTTCGGGATCGCGAGAACCGACGTAATCCGCTCCTGCTGGCTTATGGAAAGAAAATTAAATACCGGTCTTCCTTTTGAGGTCCGCGTGCCCTCGGGTATTTCATACGCTTTTACCTGATAGACCTTTCCGGAATCCGAGAAGAATAGGACATCCGCATGCGTATTGGACATCAAGAGATGTTCCACAACGTCTTCTTCCTTTGTTTCGATTCCGATAAGACCCTTGCCGCCGCGCTTTTGCATGCGGTATTGGTCGGGTTTTATCCGTTTTACATAGCCGCCGCGCGTGACAACAACCGCGACCTCTTCCTCGGGCACGAGGTCTTCTTCCGAAAATTCTTTCGGCGACGTTTTTGCAACTTTTGTTTTGCGCAGATCGCCGTATTTTTGTTTTATATCAAGGAGTTCGGACTTGACGAGCGCGAGAATTTTCTTCGGATCTTTTAAGAGCGCTTCAAGCGTTTTCGCGAAAGCGGTCTTGTCTTTAAGTTCATCATCGATTTTCTGGCGTTCAAGACCGGCGAGGGTTTGGAGTCGCATTTCAAGGATCGCGGTTGCCTGCGTGTCCGAAAGCGTGAATTTTTTAATTAAATTCGCATGCGCCGCGTCTTTGTCTTCGGATTTCTTTATTGTTTGGATGACGGCGTCGATATGGTCGAGGGCAATTTTCAACCCTTCGAGGATGTGGATGCGCTCGCGAGTCCGGAGAAGGTCAAACGCTGTTCTCCGGCGCACAACCACGTCGCGGTGCTTCACGAACTCCTCAAGGACGTTTTTGATTGATAAAATCTGTGGTTGAATGCCGTCGACAAGTGCGAGCATATTCAAATTGAAATTTCGCTCAAGTTCCGTATGCCTATAGAGATTATTCAGGATTTTTTGGGGTTGGGCATCGGTCTTCAGGTCAATCGCGATTCGAAGCCCGTCTTTGTCCGATTCGTCGCGGATGTCCCTGATGCCTTCGATCCGTTTTTCCTGGACAAGGTTTGCCATGGTTATAATAAGCTCCGATTTATTCACCTGGTAGGGGATTTCCGTGATGATGATTTGGTACGTCCCTTTTTTGCCTTCCTCGATTTCCGCTTTGCCGCGGCATAAAATCGCTCCCTTGCCGGTCGCGTAGGTCTGCCGGATGTCGCTTGCATTGAAAATAATTCCGCCAGTCGGAAAGTCCGGACCCTTGATGAATTCCATCAGATCGTCCGACGTTGCCTTTGGATTTTCTATGATATGAACGAGTCCATCGATGAGCTCGGTGAGGTTGTGGGGAGGAATGTTTGTTGCCATGCCGACCGCGATTCCCAAGGTTCCGTTTGCGAGAAGATTTGGAAACGCCGCGGGAAGGACTTGGGGCTCTTTTCGCGTGCTGTCGTAGTTGTCGCGAAAATTCACCGTGTCCTTTTCGATGTCTTTGAGAAGTTCCTCGGCAAGACGCGTCATCCGCGCTTCGGTATACCTCATAGCAGCCGCATTATCGCCGTCGATATTCCCGAAGTTTCCTTGGCCGTCGACTAAGGGATAGCGCATGGCAAAATCCTGCGCCATGCGAACCATGGAGTCATACACCGCAACGTCGCCGTGAGGGTGGTATTTTGCAAGCGTATCTCCGACAACAGCCGCGGATTTCCGGGATTTTGCGGAGTGTCCGAGCCCGAGCTCGTGCATGGCATACAAAATCCGGCGATGCACCGGCTTTAGTCCGTCCCGGACATCAGGGAGGGCGCGCGCGACAATAACAGACATTGCGTAATCCAAATAGGATTCACGCATTTCATCTACGATTTCTCGATTTTGAATTTTTCCTATGTCCATAATTATGAAATCCGAAATTCGAATATCGAAATCCGAAACATTACTGGGCGGCTAACGGGAATCGAACCCGTGATAAGAGCTCCACAAGCTCCTGTGTTACCTCTACACCATAGCCGCCGCGTATTTATTAATTATAGCAAAAATTGAACTGTTTTGCAACCGTGATTTTTCATCTTTTTCTTCGGAAATCTTGAGATAATCGCAGTTTTGTGGTATTGTTTCCATTATGGCGCAGATAAAAGGGAAAAAACAAAAGCGCGTAAAGCCGGAACTCCCGGGCGGGTTTCGGGATTACGGGCCTGCGGATGCGATCCAGCGCTCCAAAATGATTCAGACGATTCGAAAGACGTTTGAAGATTTTGGGTTTGACCCCATAGAAACTTCCGCGGTTGAGCGGACAGAGGTTTTGACTGGAGGAGAGAAGGAGTCAGGAAAGATTATATTCAATGTAAAAGGATCACAAGAAAAAAAGGGGGATTCTTCGCTTCGATTTGATCTTACGGTGCCGCTTGCGCGGTTTATTTCTGCAAATCCGGAGATCCCGAAACCATTCAAGCGCTATCAGATCGGATCTGTATGGCGCGGAGAATCGCCGCAAGCCGGCAGGTATCGCGAATTTATGCAGGCAGACGTTGATATTGTCGGTGCCACGAGCGTCGAAGCGGATGCGGAAATTATCGCGGTGTTTTACAATGTGCTGAAAAATCTCGGCGTCTCTGATTTTCGGATTAAGATGAATTCACGAAAAATCCTCAATGGCATCCCGGCATATGCAAAATTGAAAAACGAAAAGCTTTTCGACGCGCTCCGTATTATTGATAAAAAGGATAAAATCGGAAGCGACGCGGTTCAAAAAGAGCTTGAAAAAGAATTTGGAAAAAAGGTTTCAGAAAAAATTATCGAGTTTATAAAAAACCCTCAAGCCGCGCGCAATACCGGGATTGTAAACGAAGGCCTTTCTGATCTTGAGGCGATTTTTTCGACTGCGCGTGGTCTCGGAGTTGAAGAATCAAGAATGGAGATCGACTATTCAATCGTTCGCGGACTCGGGTATTATACGGGGTTTGTATTTGAAATTGTGTTTCCGGCAGTTTTGGGAATAGGAAGTATTGTCGCGGGCGGTCGCTATGACAATCTCGTTTTGCAGTTTACCGGGAAAAAGCTTCCCGCAGTTGGCGCATCGTTGGGTGTAGACCGTCTCTACGCCGCACTTGAAAAACTCGGTGTTCTCAAAAAAAAGCGAACGACTGTCCGCGCGCTTCTCATGAACCTTTCTCCGCAATTGAGAGAAAAATATATAGAGCTTCTTCGTGATCTTCGCGCGGCGAAGATTGCCGTCGATCGCGAGGCGGAACGTAAAATAGTCGGATTCTTTGTTCATGCCACCCGCATCAATGGCGAGGGCAGTTTGGGTAATGCGCCCGAGTGACTCAAGGGATTCGATAAAATCAAGCGGGCGGTCTTTTTCGATAAAAAATTTATTGATCCGTCCAATGTCGTCCGCGCGCCTGGAACGGACGGCCTGGAAATCGCGGATCGCGCCGTTCTCGGCTTCAAGCGAGGCGATTCCCTCGCGGGTTGTCTTGATTTCCGCCTTTATCGCCTGCATCTCGCGGTACAAAAACCACGTCCCTGCGATAGACGCAACGATGAGGAGAAACGAGATTGCGATCGCGATGATAGATTTTTGTTTCGGGATGTTTCTCATGCTTTTATTTTTCCTCCATAAGACCCGGCTTCAAATTTCCTTGGATGGAAAAGCTAATGTTCGATTCCCGGATAATGTTTGAAAGAGGAGAGGTGATGTCGGCAAGATACGGGGAATTTCTGAGCGTACTCTCAAACTCAAGGAGGGCTTTGCGCGTGTCAGCTTTTCCGTTTAGCGCTACGCCGCCGGTTTGGGTGACCGTGATTGTCTCAAGGGAAATGCCGGCGTTTCCGTGGTTTGCGAGCGTGTCTAATATTTTTGACGGATAGTGCGGCTGGGAAGCATATACTCTGATTTCTCTGAGCGTCGCCGTGAGCGCCTTTAATTCTTTCGAACGCGCGGAGACCTGAAATTTTTGCTGTGCTTCTTGCCCGGTTGCGAATTCGCGTTTAAGTCCTTCTCGCTCGAACAAGAGGGGGAGGAGCGTCGGGAGGACGAGAACCGCATTCGCGACGAGGAGTCCACAGATAAAAACCGCGGCAATGCGGGAGATTTTCGCCGTCTTTACAAGCTCGATTGTTTTTTTATCTTCGGTGGGGAGGAGGTTTGTGGTAAGCATAGTTATTCAATTTCACGGAGCGACAAACCGATCGTCGTTGCAAATGCCAAAAGTTCCGTTTTTGGTATGGGGGGAAATGACGCGTCAAAACGCTTTTCGATGTTTATAAACGGATTTGCCTGCCGGACGGGAATTTTTAAGGCGCTTGCGACGAACGTATCGATGCCGAAGAGATTTGCGTCGCCTCCGACGAGAAGTATCTCGTCTATCGTCTGGTCAACGCCGTGGAGGTGCTCGACGTGCTCCTGGTAGTAGGCGATGACGCGTTTTAATTCATCGACGAGAACCGAGAGAGCCGGCGTGAGCGCGGTAAAGACGTCTTTACTTGTGCTCCGGTTGAGCCCCATTTTTTCTTTTATCTCTTTTGCTTTCGCCCGGTCGACGGCGAGAGCCCGCATGATGTTTTCTTCGAACGTGTTTCCCCCGAGTTTGATCGTTGATGTGAATATGATTGCGCTTCCCGCGAATGTGATAAAACTCGTGCGCGTTTTCCCGAGGTCAACGATTATTTTCGCGCTTTTCGGCGTTCCGACTCGGACGACAGCGCGTACGATCGCCTGCGATTCAAGTTCCAAGGCGGCGAGCGTAAGTCCAGCGCCCTTCATGGCGTTTGTATAGGATTCGACGATTGATCTCGGGAATGCGGTAATGACGACATCGGTATGCGCGAGTTCGCCCTCAAGGGGTTCCACAACGTCATAATCGTACGAAAGATTATCCGGAGTGAGAGGGATATTCGCTTCGATTTCCCACCGTATCGCATTTGCGACTTCCTCGCTCTTTACTTTGGGGAGCTGAATGAGCCGGAGAAAGCTTTTTTCTTCCGGGAGTGAGGCGACGACGACGCTCGAGCGGAGGATTTTTGCGTTATTTTTTTTCCACTTTTTGAGAATTTCCGTGAGCGCCGATTCGTCTTTTATTTCTCCTTCCTCGATGATGTTCTCCGGAATATCATTTTCGCCGAATGCGTCGACTTCGATCTTTCCGTCATATGTCAGCTTAAGATATTTGAACGTTCTGTCAGAAATGTCGAGGCCGACAACAGGAAGCCGTAAGAGATTCAAAATCTTGTGGGTGATGAATTTCTTCATAGTTTCATTATATACGGTTTTTCCCGCGAAACGAATATCCCTTCGCACGCGACCAATCCACCCGTCCCGTTGCTACGGGTACGGGCGTCATTCGACTTCCCGCCAATACGTGATGTCATAGCCGCCGCTTGGTCCGGAAGAGAATTTTGCATTCGCGAGCCCCTGGGTATACGTGATTACGGCATTGTTATCGAGCCGCAATTTATATGCCGTCACTTCAGTCGCATTGACGCCGTTATGGAGATTCGTCATGCCGTTTGGGGAATAAAATATGACACCCGATGCGTTATTATGGAGATCAATTGCCCCGTCGTGATGTCCGCATCCTATTCCCGGAGAACCGGTGCAGGCGAGAGTGCTTATCATCATAAGAAAACTTCCCGCTGTGCCGGAGCCGGAAAATGTTCCGTTGTTCGCGACGTGAATCCATCCGTCGGCGATTACGAGGCACGAGTTTTCTCCGTATGCGTTCGCACAGCGGATTGTCGATCCGTTCGAAATGTCGATGTTTCCCCGGACATAGACGGTCCCGGTTACGGTGAGAATTTTATTATTGCTTGTGATCACAAGATTGCCGGTTATCTCTTTGGGGCCCAAAGACATATCTGCGCTGACCGTAAGATCACCGGCAATTTGTCCTCCTAGCGTGGCGTCGCTTTTCCACTCGCTGATATTCGCTTGGGAGATCGGCATGTCGGCAAGCGGCTCGTCCGGAGAACCGGGATAAGACGCACCGGGCGTAAGAGGATCTGCGCACGTTGGATTTGAGGGACTCGTGAGGAACGTAAGCGAACTCGCATCTATAGATTGATAATAGGCGTCTCCGCAAATATTGCTCGCCTGGATCGTGTTTGCCCATGCGCCTCCGGTTACGATAACTTCATCCACCATATGAATGCCGGATCCGAAATACGTTTTGAAATCAAGATCGCCCGTTATCGCGGTCCATGCACTACCGCTATCCCAATCCTGCTTGTATTTTCCCACACCGTTTCCGTATCCGTTATTGGAGTCCTTGCACCACACCCAATATTTCGAGTTATTTTGCGAAGCATCGAGAATGATCCAGTAGGTCGCCCCCGAGGTGAGCGTGGGGGGCGACGAAAACACCACGTCGATCCAGCCGTAGCTCGTCGTCACAAGACTCGACGAGAGGGTCCCGTTTGCGAGCGATGTTTGAGACGGCGATCCGGCATTGTCGCTCACGATTCGGACGGTTATGTTTCCCGGATTGCCGGACTTCTTGATGTAGAGGCCTATTTTTGCGAGGGAGGCCGTGGAAGGCGCGGAAAAACTTTGCGCAAAGTCGATTTGGGGATTCGACTGCCCCGCGATCTGATCTTGATTGCACACGGTTGAACGCGCCTGAGTGCTTTCTGCAACGTTTCCCGCCACAACCGCATCTCCGTTTATCTTTGCGCCACTGTCGCCCAGAATATCGCCGTTTGAATACACGTTTCCGATGATCTCCGAATTTTCTTCCATTTGAATCCCGCCGTCACCCGCCTGTACTCCGTAATAAAAATTAATTGCAGTGGTTTTGATTGCGATGGATGTTTCAAGGTTTTGGTAAGAATTTTCCCGTTTTCCGTCAGAGCGGACGGTCCGGTTGTTCCCGGTCGTGGAGACGGTAATTGTCGTCGAGCCGTTTCCGACGGCGAGTGTTTCTGACGCAAGGATCTGTTTTCCGGTTATCACGCGATAGACCCCGTCTTCAATGCCGCTTTCCGCGATCGTGCGCGCTTCGACAGACCTGGTGTAGGCGCGCGTTGCCGCGACCTCCTGGAGCGAGAAAAACGTAAATCCGCCGATGACCGTGAGGGAAACGGAAATTGCGAGCATGAGCATGGTAAGAGCGGCATAGCCGTTCGTGCTGCTGCGCGAACGGAAATTCCAAGCACCAAATATCAAATCCCAAATGTGCTTCAAGGTTTGGTTTAGATATTGTAATTTCGAATTTGTTTGTGATTTGGAATTTAGAATTTGGAATTTCATATTAGTAGTTTCCCCGAAGCGCCGTTGTCGCGGTCAGGGTAATGGTTGAAGAAAATTTTGGTTGAGCGAAATTCACCTGGAGCGTGAGACGCACGGCATCGCGTCTAAGACCCTGGCTCAGACGCTCAAGGCGGAATTTCCCGACGCGGACGGATGCCGCGGAGAGTGCGCTCGGGTTCGCGCCTTCTTTTTTCATCCATAAGCGTCCATTGTCGACCCAAAAGTCAATGTAGGCGGTTTCATGCTCCGGCTTGACGTTCGTTTTCGTTACAAGAGAAATTTGGCCGAGATCTTTGTTGAACGCGCTTGTTGGCGTGTAGATTCCTTCGGCTTCCGAGAGCGATTTTGTGACGGTTTCCAAAAGAAGTCGGCCGTTTGAGAGAACCTCGCGCTCCGCGCGCGAAATGTTATAGGCGTTTACGATCTGGATAAGGAAATTCGATATGATGATTGCGATAATGCCGAAAAGCGCCGT
>Ga0082335_1004105_pt1 | contig 22576 bp, 19 predicted proteins | sample Subgrocontami58m_FD_72375 | JGI IMG/M metagenome (GOLD analysis project Ga0082335, IMG submission 72375) | Subsurface groundwater microbial communities from S. Glens Falls, New York, USA - GMW37 contaminated, 5.8 m (SPADES assembly) (version 2) ...
CTGCGTGTTTACTCGCGTTATGTTTTTTGAGAATGAAGATTGGAGTGTGTGCGTCGTTGAGTGAGTTCGTGTCGGGAAGCGGGGAACGAACATTCACACACACTGCGAGTCAACGCGTTACTTACAGGGGGCAGTACATGCTGGCCACCACGAACGCATAACAATCGTAAGCATCGACGCTCACTCATTTGTAAAAGCTAACGCACAAGCTTGCGCACGCTCGGTTTAGTTGTGTTCGCTCCATGGCGCCACGGCGTGCTTGTTCGAACGTTATTTGAAATTTTGCCCTCTAAACAACATACAGGAGCATTCAATGAAAGCGATATTCGTGCCGTCCATGAAAGAGCTCGCACGGTTCTTCATGCTTTTCCTGGCGCTCACAGTTCCCGCTCTGGTTGCAACACCCGGCTCTGGGAAGTCAGGTAGACTCACCTCTGTTGGAAGGATGCATGATCTTAGGGCTTCACACACCGCCACGCTACTGCCAAATGGCAAAGTACTCATCGTTGGTGGTTTCAAAAAGGTTCGGACGTACGATCAAGTCTATTTCAATAGTGCTGAGCTTTATGACCCTCAAACACAAACATTCGCGGCAACAGGCAATTTGAACGTCGCGCGGTGTGGGCATACAGCAACGCTCCTCCCTGACGGAACAGTCCTGATTGCTGGAGGTGGTAATGACGCACCGCTTGCAAGCGCTGAACTGTATGACCCCCGCACTGGATCATTTACACTCGTTGGCGAAATGGCTGTGCCCAGACAGGGCCATACTGCAACGCTTCTGAAGGACGGCAATGTGTTGATCGTTGGAGGGTCACAGGCTGAGAAGCGAAGCGCGGAAATATTCGATACGAAAACACAACGATTCAAGCTCACAGGTGTATCAGCCATGGACCGTGTCGGGAATACAGCAACGCTGCTTCCCGACGGGAGAGTGCTCATCGCTGGGGGAGCCATAAAAGAGGGACGCCGCTGGAAGGTGCTCTCGAGTGCAGAGTTCTATAACCCGCAGAAAGGGACGTTTGTATCGACAGGAAGTATGACGATGGTACGATACAAACATGGAGCGATTCTCCTTCCCGATAGCACTGTCTTGATCGTGGGCGGGTCCGATGAGCGTGACTGGCAAGGTCAATATAATACTGCCGAGTTCTACGACACAAAGCATGGGACGTTTTCCCGGCTAGAAGATATGAAGGGGAAGCGCTTCAAGCTTCCCAATGGTATATCATTGCTGAATGATGGCACGGCGCTGATCAGTGGGGGGAGCAACCAGGTGGAAGTTTATAATCCAAGGAGGAAAGTCTTTTCTTCCGTCGCGACCTTCAGAGAGCCTCACTTCTTCGCGACCGCTACCCTGCTCACGGATGGAAGCGTACTGATCAGTGGAGGGTACAATACGCAGCCGCAATCAACTGATGAGGCGTGGGTCTACAAGCAGTGAGCTCTAAGGGTGAAAGAAATGCGGGCAAAACTTCAAATAACAAACAACCTTACGGCGCTCGCTTTGTTATAAGTTTTCTCTTGTGCTCGCTCAATGCCGTCCCGCTTGAAGAAAATTGAATCTATTATAGCAAGCGGGACGGCACTGCGTAAGGCTGCACACGTTAGGCGAAATGGTGTCGTGAAAAAAACAAAAATAAATAGGAGATAACTACAATGCAAAAATTCATTCCACTTTTCGGCAGGATACTGCTGTCCACAATCTTTCTGATGTCTGGACTCGGGAAGATAACTGACTTTGCTAACACTCAACAGTTCATGGCAGCCTATGGCATGCCAATGACAGCCTTCTTTATTGTCTGCGCTATCATTTTGGAAGTTGGTGGCGGACTGTCAGTATTGTTGGGATACAAGGCGAGGTGGGGAGCTCTTGCTTTGGTAATATTTTTGATACCTGCTACCCTTATCTTTCATACGAAGTTTTCTGATCAGGTTCAGATGATTATGTTCATGAAAAATATGGCTATCCTGGGAGGACTACTTCTCGTGGCAAGTTTTGGATCGGGACCTGTAAGTGTAGATGCACGCGCCACATTGCCTAACAGCCAAAAGCACGACGCTCACGTCATTTGATAAGGCTCAGTGAAATCCAAGTTAAAGCGAACTAAAAGTAGTTCGCTCAACACAGTTTGCCGCGTGTTGGTTGCTTCGCTCTTCTGAAAACGGCAAACTGTGCTGCGTGCTTTTGGTAAACGTTATGTGCAATTGCCCTTTAGAAAGGAGACAACTATGACATGAAGACATAATTTTTCTACGCAAGCCGCTGCAACCTAATCAACTAATCTATCCATCACAATCTAACAGAAAGGTTTTTTTATGAAAAGACTCTCATTGTACATCGTACTGGTCCTTGTGGGACTGATTTTCTTAGGGGCGACCGATGCTTCCGCTCAAAAGCAGATGAAGAAAGAGGCAGTCCTTTGGGCTGCTGAAGATCTCAAATGGGAACCCCTGGTAGGTGGACCTCCGGGCGTTATGAGCGTAATGCTGTGGGGTGACAACACCAAGGGAGCGTATGGTGGATTCACGAAGTTCCCGGCAGGCTTCAGGGCACCACTCCATTACCACACCTATGAGACGAAGATTGTGGTTATCAAGGGAGCGTACACGTATAAAGGCAAGAAGTATGGTCCTGGTTCTTATCTCTCAATTCCGGGGGGAGACAAGCATGTAAGCGGTGGTGTTGAAGATTCTGAGACCATCTTCCTTATACAACAGCCCGGCAAATTTGACTTGGTGCCTGTCGAGCCGCCGAACGAGAAAAAATAGGACGAAGGAAGATTCAAAGAACTCGTGAGGACGACACTCGCACGGTTCGTACTCTCACTCTTGTGTAGTGAGCGGCTCGTTTTTTTTGAGACGAGATCAACGGGCAACTGCACATAACACGCCGCACCATCGACGTTCGCTCATTTGTAAAAAGCGGAGTCAAAAGTGCTCACTCAACGCCGCCGCCATTTGATAGAGATTAGTCGGCGGCGCTGCGTGGTGCGGCGACACGTTGGGCGCTATTGCCTCAAATACTGTTATATTGTCCAACCATCTAAAAATTACTTACCCAACTAAAAGGAATGCACTTGTGAGCTACGAATGGAAACCAATTCTGCCTTTGTCCGAAGAGGACAAGAAAATCGATCTATCGGAAGTAGATTCCCTTAAAGTGGCTTGGCATGAGGCAAAGCAACGGTTTCAACAATCAAGCGCAAATAACCTTAAGGAGTTTGATGAGAAACTTGCACGCCTCTGGAGTATCGAAACCGGAATCCTTGAGCGCCTTTATGATGTAGATCGAGGTACTGCCCAGATCCTTGTGGAGCGAGGATTCCTTGCCAACTACATAGAGCGTTCCAATGTCATACCTAATCCTGAACAGTTGGTTGAAGTCCTTCGAGATCATCGTGCCGCAGTAGACCTTGTTCACGATTGCATCGCCAACTCACGTCCACTTACAACTGGATTCATCCATGAACTTCATTCTATACTGACCCGCCACCAGCACACTGTTGAGGGCATTGACCAGTTTGGCGACCCGATTTCGTTCCCTTTGAAACGTGGTGGATATAAAGAGTTGCCGAATAATCCAAAGCGACCAGACGGAACCATTCACGAGTACTGCCCGCCTGTTCAGGTGTCTTCCGAAATGGAGAACCTCTTGAACTGGTATCAAGAGTACCAGAACCTTGATCCGGTGTTGGTTGCTGCTTGGTTCCATCATAGGTTCACCCAGATTCATCCTTATCAAGACGGCAACGGGCGGGTCGTTCGGGCATTGGCTAATTTGGTTCTAATAAAGGCTGGTCTTTTCCCGGTTGTCGTAGTCCGGGACCAGCGAGAACAGTATATCGAGTGCTCAGAGCGTGCTGATGCTGGAGACTTAAAGCTGCTTGTTCGCCTCTTTGGCGAAATCCAAAAGAAGACGATTCTCCAAGCCTTGAGCATTACTCCGGATACAAAGCCTGCGGTTCCAATTGTTGAGGACGTGGCCGAGGCAATTGCTTCAAAGCTCAAGAGACGACGTGGGGAGGTTGCCCTGCAGCTTCGACACGTGAATGACGTTGCTGCAATTCTTCAGAAGGCAGTTGAACAACACCTGCGAACACTTGCACAGAACGTGCGATACAAACTCAACTCGACCGGCGATCTGGGGATCGGCGTACAGGTTATGAGCGGCGGTCCCGAGCAGATGTACCAGGGAAAACCAACAGCGCACTGGTACCATTTTCAAGTTGTCACAACCGCGCAACAGACAAGTCAAAGGGTCAACTTTGACGAACACCACTACTTCATCAGGGCTAGACTTTCCGCAGAAGGCGTACCTTGGTTGACTTTCGTCGTATCTTTCCATCACATCGGTCAAGAACTTTCTGGCGTGATGGAAGTGACAGCATTCGCGGAGATATCCTTTCCGAGTTCAGACGAGGAGATCTCAAAGACAAAGCAGATCCAATGCATGGATCGACCCTTCACCATAACGTACAAAGATAATGCAGAGGCTGTGAAGAACAGACTGCTAGACTGGGTGAGCGAGACGTATGTCATCGCAGTGAAGCAGTGGGGAGACATCCTGTAGTTGGGGAGGCAACAGCGCCTAACAGCGGTAACAAAGTCGCTCACGCATCTGGAAAAGGCTCGTCGTAAAGTGGTGTGCGGCGTGTGCATTGTTGCTGCGCACGAATCTCGAACAAGCCTGCCTGCCCTCCTCTACGAGGTCGTAGACCTTCGGTCGAAGACTCTCTATCTACGATACCGTAGGTACGAGACCGTAGGTCGTAGAGCAGGCAGGGAACACTGAATAACTGATGTTACGCAAAATGCAAAAATGTCATTCCAAAACTCTGAAGAACTGTTCACAGGTCGCTCCTACGGAGCTTTCAAGAGATAATAGTTTATTGCGTTCTACAAACAGATCGCCCCTAACGGGGCTAATTCTGAGAAGTCTAACATTTTTTCGAGCACCGTAGGTGCGTCCTATTTGTAATTACACAACTCGAGTAGCAATTCAAGCTCCGTAGGAGCGACCTATTTTTGTCTGTGCGTAACATCAGTGAATAATGAATGTTGAAGCACTTATTTGATTGCCCTTGGGGCAGTCACTCATCTTACATAAAGGTAACCGAATGAACGATCAACAACAGCCCGGCCAACAAATCAATATCGAGCTGGGTGAAAAAGAAGCGGAAGGAATATACTCGAACCTTGCAATCATCACGCACTCTCCTGCGGAGTTTGTTATTGACTTCACGAGAGTGTTGCCCGGTGTTCCCAAGGCAAAAGTTCACGCTCGTCTCATCATGACGGCACAACATGCCAAGCTGCTCATGCACGCGTTGCAGGACAACATCAACAAGTTCGAGAGCAAGTTTGGCGAGATCAAGATTCACGGCGACGCTCCTGGCAGTGGTTTTGGATTTCAACCCCTCGTCAAAGACGAAAAGGTTCACTGAGCAGTAACGTTCATGTGCCTTGCTGCACACGAATAAACACAGACTCAACGCTCGCACGATGACAGTGTACATCTGCGAGCGTTTTTGTTTACTCTCTCCGCATTTGTTGTGTCACCATGAATAGTCCTGCGCATACACATGCACTCGAGAATCATTTTTCCTTTAAGCATTTGGCGATGTTGTCGTATGTAAGCGATTGAAGAATTCGCTTCGTGCAGCGATGACTCTCCGCACCCATCATTTCCCTTCTACGTAATTGATCTGCAAAAAAATCCGATAAACGATTTGCATTACACATCCCTGTGATACACATCTAATGCTCTCCTTGCTGGCACCTGTCTTGCGCTTTTTCATAATGAAGCACGCAACACATTCATCGTTCATCTTCAGGGGGAGTCATGAAATTTTCTTGGAGGCACACCAGCCTTTTGCTTCTTGCAGCGTTATCGCTGAATTGTTTCAAAGAGCCGTTGTCACCCGTCTTGCCGACGTGGGACGCGACGGCAACGTTTCCGCTCGGCAGCAGAACATACACTCTTGCTGACCTTATTGCCAAAGACACAACTCTCCTGAAAATCGGTACAGGCAGTCAGATCACGTTCACAAAATCTGCGCAGGTTGCTCCGACGTATGTGAATGATCTTCTTTCACTCAGTCCAAAGGATACATCGGTGCAATTACAGCTCGGAGCTTTTTCCGTTACATCTCCGGACCAGAGAAAGCCCATCAACATCTCCTGGCTGCCGCAAGGTCAAACAGTTCCCGTTCCCGACACGACGATGAACTTTGCAGACATCCAGGCAAGGATTAATGTATTTGAAAACATAACACTGAAAAGCGGAACGATAAGTTTGACAGTTGAGAACAACCTTCCTGTTGCAATGGAAGTGCAGTCACCGATTCGGCTTCTTGATCCGCAAGGAAACGTTGTCGCTACATTCGTTTTCAACCCGTCAACAATTCCTGCGAGAGGCTCGCGAACAGCGAACGACGATCTTGCAGCGAAGACTGTGGATAGCGATTACCGGATAACGGGATTGCAGTTCCACACGCCTGGAAGCGCAGCACCTGTCGCAATTCCAACCGGTGATTTACTTGTTGTGATACTTTCGACAAGCAATCTGAAGGCAACACAGGCAACGCTTGCAAATATTCCGGCGCAGCGTCTTGCTGATAATGACACTGCAAGACTGCGCTTTGATGATTCAACGTTAGTAAAAGAATTGTATCTCAAGAACGGCAGTCTGAATTTTTCATTCAGAAACAATGTCGCAGTGCCGATGACGTTTAAGTTTCGGTTCAGCGATCTACAACGTCGCAGCGGCTCCTCGTATACTCCGTACGAAGACAGCTTGTATCTTGCACCAAATGGCGCCGGCTCGATGCTCTTGAATCTTGCAGACACAAGAATCAAGTCTTTTGATGGCAGCTTGATTCGTACGCTCGGCGTCTTAGGCACGGTCGTAATTCTCCCAACCTCAGGCCAGCCCGTAACGATTTCTCAAACGGACAAAGTCATTATTTCAGTTACGAAGAATAGCACAATCGTGATTGATTCTGCAGTTGGCGTTGTTCGGCCAACGTGGGTGAATGTTGACACGAAATTGCGTTTGAATCTTGGCAAGGGTGTGCAGAAGTTTTCAGGACAGCTCAATCTTCCTGCGGCGCAATTGGGATTAACCACAACTTCGTCTCTGGGTTTCCCGGCGGATGCGTACGTGAAAATCGGTGCGCGCAAAGTAACGGGCGACTCGGTGTTCCTGCAAATTCCGGTCTCACAGCGAAGGCTTACGCCAGGACAGGATGTAATCCAATTTGACGGTGCCGAAGTTGGTCGCTTCCTCAGTCAGCTTGTAAGCAAATTACCTGATTCACTTCGCATTTACGGAAAGATTCTTGTCAACCCATCTGATGTGTACACTCCGTCACCCGCAGGTGTTGCAAGCGTTGGAAGCAACAGCTCTGTTGCTGGGTCGGCAAACATAAGCATACCGCTTAACTTAGGAATAGTTGGTGGAATCGTGCGCGATACGTTAGTCATCGGCGATACGTTAGCAAATGGAAAGAAGGGATTCACGATCGACAAGACATATATCGACCGCTACAACTTCGGCAAAGTCTATATCGAGCTGGAGAATGGTTTACCGGCTGAGATCGCTTTTAACCTTGCGCTTCTCACCAAGACGTGGACCAACTTGCTGACGGTGCCGCAATCGGGTCAGATGATACATTTGAGCGGTGCCCGGGTTGATGCGAACGGAAATGTCGTTGCGTCAAGCAAGAGCACAGCAGTGATTGAGCTGAACCAACAGGAAGTGTCACAATACAATCCGTCAGAGTTTGTTGCATTCTCCATTGCGCTGAATACTTCTGCCGGAAGTCCGACTGTGCAGTTCAAGACGGATAACCAGGTGAGGATTCGGGTATGGACGCAAGTCTCGGGGAGGATCAAATGAGCACGAGCATGCTTCGATACGCGACAGTTGTACTTGTTATCTGCGGAGTGCAGAACCTGTTCGCCGGAGGCGACAGGGTGAACGTACGAGGAATGGGTATGGCTCGCAGCTACGTTTCATCATCAAAGGGTCTTGATGCGGTGGGCATCAACCCGGCAAACCTTGCAATCAAGGACGATAATTTCACACTGAGTCTCGCTCCGGTTGCGGCTCATGCAGGCAGTGACTTCCTCACGCTTGGTTTGTATAACGACTACTTCACGGGCATTGAGACGAGTGAAGGGAGAGTAGGAAAATATCTCGAGGATGCGGACAAGCAGCGAATTCTCGGCGCGTTCCGCGACGGCGTAGGAGAAGTTTCGGCAGATGTTGCGGTGCGACTTGTCGGCGTCTCATTTCAGATTGAATCCATCGGTGGCTTTGCGCTTACGATAACGGATGAGATTGCAGGCAACGTACGAGTGCCGAATGATTATGTTCGCTTCGCACTCTATGGCAACACGCCCGGTTCGGTGTTTGACTTCAGCCAGACAAGTGGGAAGGCGTCGTGGCTGCGTGAGTATGCGCTCTCATTTGGGGGAAGGATTCCGCAGCCTGCGTTTATGGAATGGCTTTCAATTGGCGCATCGGTGAAATTGGTGCAAGGGTACGGTTATTATGAAGTGCAGCAGTTCAACACTTCGCTTGTTACTTCCGATAATGGAATGTTGACAGGCAAGGTGAGTTATCTTTCACGTCTTGCAGGCGCCGATCCGACAAAGCCGAACAGCGGCTTCACGGTTGCGCCGTTCGGTATGCCTGTGTATGGCAACGGAACCGGATTTGACGTAGGCTTCGCCGGCGGCATCAGTGACTTCATGACTGTCGGCATAAGCATGACGGACATTGGCAAAGTAAATTGGGAAGAGAAAATTGAAGAGACGTATGCAGATACAACACTTGTGATCGACGATCCGCAAGTTGTTGCAAACGGAACCGCAATCGAGAATTCGTTGAAGGGGAAGAAGCGGCAAGGCGCTCCGTTTTCAACTTCACTGCCGACGACCTTGCGTGCCGGCGTTGCGGTGCAAGTTGACAAAGTGATTGGTTGGATGCCGGGTGAAATGCTCCTCGCCGCTGATTACAACAAGGGACTTGCCGATGCGCCGGGTACAACACTCTACGGACGCTTCTCTCTTGGTGTAGAGTGGAAGTTGTTAAAGTTTCTGCCTTTGCGCAGCGGCGTTTCGTTCGGAGGGACAGACCGGATCAACTATGCGCTTGGTTTCGGATTCAATCTTGGCTTCTTTGACCTTGATGTTGCAACGGAAAACATGGAACTGCTCTGGTCAGCGGACGATGTCTCGCACGCTTCAGTTGCGGTAGGTACACGCTTCAGATTTTGATTCTACCCTCCGAAGTAAGGAGAACGATGAAAAGGCGCCTCGGCTGAAAAGCTGGGTGCCTTTTGTGTTTTTATTGCATGAATGTTAAATCAGGAATAGCAGGATGAACTGCGTTGGACGCAAACAACCGCCGGAAGCCTTCTTTGCTTTTTGATTTTGCATTGTGCCTTTGACTGCAGTTGCCCCTTCATCGTAACAGGATGAGTTTTTTTGTTTCGGAAAACTTGTCCGCTTGGAGCCGGTAGAAGTAAACCCCGCTTGGCAATCCTGCCGCATCAAACGGCGTCCCATAACTTCCCGGCTTCAGATTCTCATTCACGAGCGTTTTCACTTCCCTTCCCAAAATGTCATACACCTTCAGCGAAACGTGACTGACTTCTGACGTCTGATATCTGATCTCTGTTGTTGGGTTGAAGGGGTTGGGGTAGTTCTGGCTCAAGGCAAAGTCTTTCGGTACAACATCATTGAGATTTCTAACAGATAGCGGAATCATTTCATAGAGATAAATATTCGCATTGCCACTACCAAGAGATTCACCAGTGCTTTGTCCGGGAAAAATCCTGTTTCCCCTAACTTCAAGCGACGGTCGTAACTCCCCTCCGCCCGGACCCCACACTGTGCTCCTCACCATTTCTTGAAGAACGAAATTGAAATCCTGGTTAAAAGCTTTGATCCAGGCTCTATGCTCTCCTGCTGGTGGTTGACCAACGGATTGTTTATGAGTGATGTAAAAATAGCGGCTATCGGTTTCGAAACCGCAGACGTAATTCTCCACGTCACTGGGTTCAGCCGAAATGGTATAAACATCGTTTTGCGGATCGAAAGTCCAATCCTGGTGCATTCTAACCAAAATAATATCTGACTTCGCACCGTCGTCAGTATTCTCATTTATCCCGACGTCAGAAACAGTCGCTGCAAGAGCTATGTGAATTCTACTGTTCCACAAGAGAAGACCGGTTACACGCCCTCGCCCATTAGCGGCATTCGACAAGTCAAGGTCAAACGAGAATAACTGGGACAAATTACTTTTGCTAAACCCTCTCACTCTGTAAATCGTCTGGCCAGACATTGATAGAGCATATTTGAGACGCGTAATTACAAAAACAGTGTCAGACCCAACCAAAGGTGCAGGATCATCAACCAATTCTCCTCCGTATTGTTGTTCTGACATAGGGCGACCGCTTGTGATGGGAGTTGAGGTATAGGCGACCCGGCTAAAATTGTCATCCAAAGTATATTTTGCTCCCCAGAGATAGGTAGTATGTGAAGTTTGTGAATTGGTTTTATTCGTCTCGTAGAATGCATACAGGTACTGACCGTCAGATGTAATCCTGATGTCGGTGGGTCCTCCATACTCCGTAGTTGTTGAAACCAATACTCGAGAAGCAATCACCGTATCGAGATTGCTGTCGTAGATTTTCAGACTAAATGTTCTGTTGCTTCCCCCCTAAATGTTACCGAGATAAAGAACAAATACCCGGTTTGCAGTCGCAACAACCTCCGGTCGGGCACTGCCGCCTTCGGTTGTGGTGGTAACGGTCACGGTTTTCAGCAAAATCATTTCAGCGTGAACCACTGCCGCTGCGAGGAAGAGAGCCAAGAAGAATATCATTGTTCGCATAGGAGTCTCCTTCTGTTTGACTATCGCATCAATAAGAGTTTCTTCGTCTCGCTGAAGCGCCCGCTCTTGAGTTGATAGAAATAGACGCCACTGGTGAGACCCTTTGCATCTAAGACAACCAAATGTTCGCCAGGGTTTAATTCTTCATCTACCAGCACTGCCGGTTCTCTGCCAAGCACGTTGAAGATTTTCAGCGCTACGCGTTCACATCTGTGAATTGTTGTCGCCGATGCTCAACGGTAATTCCGTACGGAGAAATCGGAAGATCGATCATTAGCGGGTCATCCCTCTTTTCTTCACGTTCATCCTTCCATTTTGTCATCTCATCGGAATTGACTCAACATTGGACCTCGGACCTCGTATATTTGGCCTGCAAATAGCAACATTCATCCACAAACAAAATTGGAGGATTACCGTCATGTTTCAAAGAATGTTTCTTTCCGCTCTCTGGAGTTTCCTGCTTTGCATTACCGCCTTGGGTCAAGAAGCTGTCAAAGATCTCGAGGCGAAACTCCAGCAGAACCCCAACGACGTCGCCACGCTTGTTCTTTTAGGAAAAACATTTCACGACAGAGGGACGGCGGGAGATGAAGATGCTGTGGATAAAGGTTTTCCCTATCTCGATAAAGCGCTTCAGCTCGATCCATCGAATGCCGTTGCCCTTGCATACCGCGGCAGTCTCTGGACGATGCGCGGCCGCGATGCGTGGTGGCCATTTACAAAGATGAATCACGTCGAGAAAGGAATTGATGAGTTGGATAAAGCAGTGGAAATGGCCCCTGATATTGTAGAGGTGAGGATTACCCGAGGGATCAACAGCATGTTTTTGCCATCGATGTTCAAGCGGCATGCAACGGCGATGAAGGACTTCGCGTACCTGCTTAAGCATCCGGGTTTTTCACATTTTCCAGCACCATTGCAATCCACCATTTACTGCTGGAGCGGTATCGCTTTCAAACAGGATAATCAAATAGACAGGGCGAAGGAACTCTTAGGGAAAGCAATGGCTGCTGCTCCGGATTCGGACACTGCCCGAAAAGCAAATGAGGAGCTGAAAACATTAGGAGAAACGAAATGAGATCACTTATCTGCATGCAGAATGTTACCAAAACCTACGTGCTCGGTAAGGTGCAGGTGCCGGCGCTCCGCGATGTTACGATGGAAATAAAGCAGGGCGAGTTCACGACGATTTGTGGACCCTCCGGAAGCGGAAAAACTACGGTGCTGAATCTTCTCGGACTCATCGACACGCCAACAGGCGGAAAGATTTTTCTTGAAGGGTCCGAAATTGGATACAACGGTCTGGCAAAACTTCATCGGGTGCGGTTGGAAAAGTTGGGATTCATTTTTCAAACCTTCAATCTTATCCCTGTTCTTACTGCATACGAAAACATAGAATACCCATTGCTGTTGACAAAGAAAACTGCATTGGAGCGGCGGAAATTGGTTGACCGGGTTTTGCATGATGTGAAACTCTGGGACGTTCGTCAGCACAAACCAAATGAGCTTTCGGGCGGACAGCGCCAGCGGGTGGCAATTGCGCGCGCGTTGGTGAATAATCCCCAGATTGTTTTGGCAGACGAGCCAACAGCAAATATTGATTCGGCAACCGCAGCAGAAATCTTAGACCTGATGCGCACGTTGAACGAAGAAGAAAAAGTCACCTTCCTGTTTTCTACGCACGATCCTCTCGTAATGAAATATGCCAAACGAGTAATTAAGCTTCATGACGGGATGATTGTTGACGGACAGGCATAAACCAGAACCGGAGAAAAAGTTATGTTCAAATTCATCAAACTTGCAATCAAAAATGTTCTTCGCAACCGACGGAGGACGATCATTACCGGACTTGTGCTCGTTTTCGGCGCAACCGCTCTCATCCTTGCCGGTGGATTCATCTCCTTTTCTTTTCAAGGGCTTCGTGAAAGCGCTATTCGGGGTCAACTAGGACACATTCAACTCTATCACAAGGAATTCTTCGATAAGGAAGAAGAAAAGCCCATGGAGTTTGGGATAGAGAACGTTGATGAGATGAAAAAGAAGATTCTCACACAAAGCCACGTTCGATTTACGATGGCGCGCGTGGAGTTTATGGGATTGATTTCGAACGGAGACAAATCTGCGGCGTTCCTTGGCCGAGGGATAGAACCAGAAAAAGAGAAAAAACTCTCTGGATTTGCCTTGACGTCGGAGAAAGGAAAGTTTCTTGGGGAAACCGAGGAGAACGAAAGCGAACACGAAGTGATTTTAGCCAAAGGCTTGGCAAAAACACTCAAAGCCGAGCCGGGTGATTATCTGACGCTGATGGCGACAACATCGAAAGGAGCGCTCAACGCAATAGATGTGAAAGTTGCCGGCACCTACTCCACCGGCATTCCGGAGTATGACGAACGTGCGCTGATGGTGAATCTGCGCACGACCCAGGAACTTCTCAGGACGGATAAAGTTACAAAATTGGTCGTTGTGCTGGATGAAACAGAGAAAACAGAAACCGTTGCATCGGCACTCGAAACGCTGTTTCCAAACGTAACACTTAAACGCTGGATCGAGTTGGCAACATTCTACAAGGCTGTCGTTCGACTCTATAATGCAATCTTTGCCTTTCTTGGCGTCATTATTTTCATCATCGTTGTGTTGAGCAGTTCCAACACGATGATGATGTCAATCTTTGAACGGACGAGAGAAATCGGAACGCAACTCGCAGTTGGAACATCTCGAATCCGGCTGCTCGTGAACTTTCTTTACGAAGGCTTGGTGATTGGAATCTTCGGCGGACTGCTCGGTCTGGTGATCGCATACCTCCTTGCAACATTGGTCAATCACTCCGGAATATCTATGCCGCCGCCACCGGGGTCGACTCAGGGCTATCCGCTGAATGTGAACATCGTTCCTGAGATTTTTGCCGGAGTGTTTGTTCTCATCGCCTTGACAACTGTAATCTCTACAATCGTTCCGGCGCTGAAAGCATCGCGCATGAAAATCGTTGATGCGCTGGGGCACGTGTGATTCGCCGGTGGAGATGGTTTTCCTATCAAATGGCGCGCATTGCACAATGTTATGTGAAATGGCAAGAACCAACAACCATAGAAAGCTGAGATGACAATGGAACGAAGAACATTTGTAAAGTTACTAGGAGCGAGCGGTGTCGTTGTTTTACTGCCTTCTCCGTTTGTCAGTTGCAGTAGTCGAGAACTCGAGGCTCTGCGTCCATGGGACGGTCCCTCGGATCTGCCTGAAAGTGCTGATGTTCGGCTCAAGCTTCTTTCTTACGCAGTGCTTGCGCCAAACGCTCATAACAAGCAACCTTGGGTTGTTGATCTGCGTGGTGAAGGAATAGATTTATATGTGGACCCGTTGCGTTTGCTTCCTCAGACTGACCCACCAGCCCGTCAAATTACAATCAGCCAAGGAACGTTCCTCGAAATCCTTGCTATCGCGGCAACTCATTATGGATTAAAAGCAGATGTTACGCTCTTCCCCAATGGAATTGACGCATTGGAATATATCGGGAAGAGCCCCGTTGCCCACATTTCTTTGACAGAACACAAGGATGTTCGAGAAGATGAACTCTTTGGCTACATCTTGAAACGCCATACAAACCGACGTGTCTATGCGGGACCGCCCCTCACAGATGCGGAACTGGTAACGCTCCGTCAATCATACGCGGACGAAAATTATCCTCTTCATATCTTTACCGACTCGGCGTTGATTTCCCAAATTGCAGGGATGATGACAGAAGCCATGCGTATTGAAACCTATAACCGTTCCATGCACGGTGAAACAGTCGAAATGCTGAGATTCAATGACGACGAGGTCGAACAGCACAGAGACGGTCTCAGTTTTCCAAACCTGGGCATTACCGGAGTGAAATTGTTTTTCGCAAAGCTATTCACCAGCCGCAGTTCTGCGTTTGACGAATCGTTTCTCCAACGGACAGTCGGCTCAATAAGAGAAGGTGCTTTCAGCTCCCAGGCAATTGGACTTATCAGCAGTCGAGGCGCAACAAGAACTGATGAGATCATGGTCGGTCGTCATTTCGCACGTCTATTTCTGACAGTCACTCGGATGGGTTTGTCTTTGCATCCCATGAGCCAGATCATGGAAATCGATTCCGTAAAATCTCAGTTCATGAAGGTCATACACATTCAAGACGAAGAACCACAAATGCTCTTTCGGCTTGGTCGTTCTGCGCCGACACCACACTCTCCTCGTCGAGCACTGAATGATTTTCTGAAATCTTAGCTAGAGTTTTTACCACTTCACATAACAAGCGGAGGAACGATGAACTTGAAATATGAGATTCTGTTATTGATTCTTTCCCTTCCTTACCGGATCTTTGCGCAGCTCACAGCACAAGAAATTTTGCTGCGCTCCGACCAAAGCCGGAACGGTTGGGAGGCGTTCGTAGTGCGAACTCAGATCACAAACTACGAGCAAGGGAAACTGAAAGAAGAGGGAAACTTCGAGGTGTTCATCAAGGGGGAGGATCGAAGTCTGGTGAAATTCTTGAATGCAGATGTGAAGGGACAGTACCTTCTCATGCTCGAGGATGTTATGTGGATCTATCTGCCGAACACGCGCAAGCCGATCCGCATCACGCCGCTGCAGCGCTTGATGGGAGATGCTTCCAACGGCGATGTTGCACGCACACGATACGCGCAAGACTACGCCGCCGCATTGAAGCGGGAAGAAACACTGGATGGCGCAGGGTGTTATGTTCTCGATCTTACCGCGAAGCGTGATGGCGCAACGTATCACAAAATTAACTATTGGGTGACGAAAGAACACTTACAGCCGAAGAAAGCAGAAATTTATTTATCCTCCGGCAAGCATTACAAGACAATTTTCTACGATGCGTATCAGGAAACAAGCGGAAGAGTTCTTCTGAAGCAGATGACACTTATTGACAGACTACGCGAGGGGAGGAAGACCATTATGCGATTGACATCGTACACTCCCCAAGATATTCCTGCAAAATATTTCAACAAAGATTACCTGGAAAAACTAAAATGACTTCAGACTATATTAGGAAGCAGAGTCTCCTATTTCTTGTACGAATACTTATTCTGACTCTGCCAAATACCGTTCTTGCACAGGAGCTCACGTACCGATTTTCTCTTGTGAATGAAGCGACAACGAACAAGCTCAACCTGAGCACGCCGCTCAACTATGAGAATCGTATTCTTCCACAGCCCAAAACGGAGAATCTTGCGGTAGCCAATCTCTTTCTCAACTACGGTGTTGTTTCCGTTTCCTTAAACGGCAGCGCCTCTGCAAACAACATCTCCAAACCAGACTACAGCTCGTCACTTCGCGAGGTGTACGTCGATTATTCGCTTACCGATGAGCTGAACATCTTGGTGGGAAAGAAAATTCTCAAGTGGGGAACGGGTTACGCATTCAATCCCACCGGCGTGGTGGAGCCCCAGCGCAATCCTTCTGACCCTTCGGACCGATTGAATCAATACGAAGGACGGAAGCTTCTTTCGCTCGGTGGTTTCGTCGGAGGAAGTTCTCTTACGCTCGTGTATCTCAATGATGTTTCTCTCCGAGAATCCAAACTGCAAAGCACAGACCACGAGCTTGCCGTTCGTGTGTATAGTCTGGTTGGGGGTGTTGATCTTTCCTTGATTGCGCATTTCAAGCAGCGTCAGAAACCGGAGGCAGGGATGAACGCCGCGTACGTTGTTGGCAGCAATCTTGAGCTACACGCGGAAGTGTTAGCAAAACAAAGTTCCAGGTCGTTGTATCATCGTGTCATCACGTCGGATGATGAACGTCAGTTTTTTTCATCCTATCCGTACGTACCACTCTATGAAAACTCCGGGCGGATTTTCTACAAACTGCTTCTCGGCGGCCAGTACACATTTGAAAGTGGATTGAATATTACGCTCGAATATTTTCACAATGAAGAAGGTCTAAGCGAGAAAGAGTGGAAACAGTGGATGCGTTTTATTAAATTTCACAACGATATCCAGCAAGGGAACATCGTGATTCCTCCGGCTCTTGTTGAACTATCTCGCTACAATTTGCTCTGGTCGCTCCAGACTGTTTCGCCGCGCGGAACAATGCGCGATTACCTTTTTGCTCGGGGATATTACACGCTCGACGCGTGGTCGTTCGAGCTGATGTATTTCACCAACATTGCCGACTTGAGCGCCGTCGTCATACCATCTGTCTCGTCGCGGCTCTCGGAGTACGTCTCCGTGTATTCCCGCTTCACGCTGTTTCTCGGCAAGGATGATTCGGAATATGGAGCATTGTTCAATAGGTATGCAGTGAATCTCGGAATTCGATTTCAATTATGACAAAGAAAAACTTTGGTCGGATTGCCGTCTTCAACCTCATTATTGCGGTTGTCATTGGCTCCGCGTTGTCGTTCGCCTACCCCGGTAGTTGGCAATTCAATTTTCTTACTGCATATATTTTTTCAAACTGCATTGGTTTTTCCATTCATATCCTTGTTCATCTTCTGGGAAGCCGCCTTGAGCGATTCCCCATAACGCTGCGGCGCGCGCTTCTCGTTGTTTTGTTTCTCATCGGCGGTTCAATCGGAACAGAGGTTGGATACTGGATCCATCGTGCTCTTTTCAGTGACATCATTTATTTCACCGGACACCTTTCCCTTCTCTTGTTCAATCTTGTCCTGGCGATCATCTTCGGCAGTGTCGCGGTTCTTTATTTCTCACTGAAGGAGTCGGCGGAAAAAATGGCCATCATGCTGAAGGAAAAGGAACTGCAAGAAGAAAGACTCACACGCAGCAAAGTGAAAGCGGAGCTGGATGCGCTGCAGTCAAAGATCAATCCTCATTTCCTTTTCAATACGTTGAACTCTATCGCTTCGCTCATCTCCGAGAACCCGCGAAAAGCCGAAGCGACGGTTGAGAAACTCTCGGAGCTTTTTCGCTATACGCTGCAAACGTCGCAGAAGGATTCCGTCAAACTTTCGGAAGAGCTGGAAATCGTTCGCTCCTATCTGGAGATCGAGCAGGTGCGGCTGGAAGATCGGCTTCAGTTTAATATTGCGTGCGATTCTTCCTTGGCTGAAGAGCTGCTCCTCCCGGGACTCATCATCCAGCCGCTGGTCGAAAACAGCATCCGTCACGGCATTGCGCCAAAAGTCGAAGGAGGAACAGTTGCCGTTGACGCAAAGCGAGTTGGGAATCGGTGCGTTATTTCGGTATCTGACAACGGCATCGGCTTCCGGAATATGAATGATGGAACCGGCCACGGATTGAACAGCGTTCAGGAGAGACTCAACCTGTTCTATGGCGGCAGAGCGCAGTTTCAGATTCTTCACAACGGCGGCACGCACATTATCATTTCAATTCCTTTATTGCACGGGTGAGAGATGGAGATTCGAGTCATTCTCGTTGACGATGAGGAACTCGCCCGCAGGCGTCTTCGGAAGCTGCTGGGAAAGTATGATGAGGTGAAGATTGTTGATGAGGCGCGCAACGGCGAGGAAGCGATCGAGAAAATCGAGACAATCCGTCCCGACGTGATCTTTCTCGACATCCAGATGCCGGGGCTTGACGGCTTCGATGTCGTCAGACGACTGACGGTCAAACCCTTCATCGTGTTTGCGACAGCATACGACGAATACGCCTTGAAGGCGTTCGAAGAAAATTCGGTTGATTATCTCCTGAAACCCATCGAGCAGAAGCGGCTCGATGCTGCGATGGAAAAACTACGTCGGCTGTTTGACGCCTCGAAGCTGAAATTGAGCGAGAATGTTGAGCGACTTCTTTCGCATCTCTCGTACTCTTCACTCGCACGCTTGCAGGTCAAGGTCGGGGACAAAATCCTCCTCGTTGATATCGATGATGTGGTTTACTTTGAGGCAAAAGAGAAATACACGTTTCTTCACACGATGGACCATGAGCACATCATCGATTTCACGCTTGCAGAATTGGAGGCGAAGTTGGACACGGCAAGTTTCATTCGCATCCACCGTTCCATCATCATCAACGTGAACTACATCCGTGAGCTTGTGAAGTGGTTCGGAGGAAAATATAAGGTAAGGTTGAAAGATAAGAGTGGAACTGAACTTGTTGTGAGCCGCGGGTATGTGGATCAGATCCGGAGCTTGTAGGAATTCCGATATGCACGGTCGTCCGTAGGATCACTTTTCCCGAAGGTCGGCGACTCGTCGAGGATGGATTCCCATGCGGAGACTTATTTTAGTAGAACCATTGCTTTTTCTTGGACAACGCTTCCTGTTTGTAAGCGATAACAGTAAACGCCGCTTGCCAAGCCCTTAGCATTAAAGACAACCGAGTGCTCGCCGGGGTTTAATTTTTCCTCCACCAGCGTTGCAACTTCTCTGCCAAGTACATCAAAGACCTTCAGCGTTGCGTATGTGCGTTGCGGAAGAGAGAAGCGAATCGTCGTTGTTGGATTGAAGGGGTTGGGATAATTCTGTCTTAACTCGAATGAAGATGGGATTTCTGAAGAGACCGGTTCGATTCCGGTGGGCAATGCAGTGCAATCTATTCGGAAAGGTTTCTTGTTATAATTCGTTCGCCAGAGACTTGCCGTGTTCGTAAGCTTACTCCACTCTAATCTTCCTTGCGAAACATACGGAGCAAGCTGAGTCAGCGCATTAGATACGTTATTGATTACAGTACTATTGAGTGTCGCTTGGGCAACGAATATTGAAACAGTATAAAATCCGCTGTCAGGTACTTGATGATTTTGTATTGCATCAAGAATCCTTATCACACCACTTATTCGGATGAGATTGCCGATTTCGTTGTAGCATCCCCCTCCGATATATGCAAGATTTTTTGTTGAGTCGTGAAGATAAAAGTTTGCCGAATCCTGTGGTTTCCACATTCCATAAGAACGGTCATCGGGACCTTGATGCAGGTATGTCCCTGCACCCCAGAGATTGTCTGGTTTCCAGAAATAGGAAGGATAGTTGATGCCATAAGTGCCGTTTTCGTGCTGCATCCATCCTTGCGGATTAACAGGAGGATAATAGAGAAAACCGCCTACATTCTTTGACGGAATTACTGCAACTGCTGTATGAAGGTAAGCAACATCAGCGTAATTATATCTCGATTCATGTGCGTGTGGATCAGCTTCAAAGCCCATATCTTCGACGAGCCAGCGGAGAATATTCTTTCCGTTGGTGCTGTTCAAAACACTGCCCGTGTCATATCTTGCAACGCCTCGAAGGAACGTCCAATCTGATTGTATGTTCCATGTTGCATTGTTGTTTCTTATGACCACAGCAAGTTGGCGAACATATTCCCGGTTTAGATAGTAGAAACCTGGATTGGTAAAATAGACCGAGTCCTCCTCGTTGTGAGAAACGATTGTAACATATACTCTGGGAGTTTGGGAAAAAGATACATTGAAACAAAAAAGAAAAAGCAGCGCTGTAATAAATTTACTTTTCATTTTATTAAGACCATTTTATTAGTTTGAGAAAAACTCCGTCCTGACCCCGAGTATTCGGGGGAAGGATCTCTCGACTGCAGGCGATACAAGTACACTCCGCCCGCCAGGCTGCTTCCATTGAAAACTACCGAATGTTCTCCGGCAGGCAATTCTTCATTCACGACCGTTGCCACTTCCCTCCCCAGAACATCATATACTCTCAGACTCACCAATGACCAATGACTAATGACGAATGACATCTTCGTCGTTGGATTGAACGGGTTCGGATAGTTCTGATAAAGATGAGCCTGCCGCGGAATTAGCTCTTCCTCTCTTTCAATTCCCGCAATGATTGCACTGACGAGTTCGCTGAAGTCGCTCCGGTATCCACGGCGATTCACGGCTTTCACGCCATAGTACCAGGTTACGCCAGATGCGGCGGTAGAATCAACTGCAATGGAGTCCGTCGTAGCTCGGATGAGCCGGAGGCTGTCTCGTTGATTTGCGCGGCTGCGGTACACTTCGTAGAAGATCACGCTGTCCGACGGCGGGTTGTTGCGCCAGCTCAGTCGTATTGATTGCACGGAAACTTGTGCGGCAAGATTGGTTGGCACAAGCGGTGACAGTGCCGGCAGGGCGGCGAGTTCTAACAGGAGATTGATTTCTTCTCCGGGATGGGAGGCCATCGTTCCACTGTAATACGTGGGAGGGGAAAGTGAATCGTAGGTCGCATTGATCGGGTTGCCAATTGTCGTTCCGTTCATGCGCACCCATGGAGCCGATCCTCTCACAGCACCATTCACCATATCGACTGCGTGTTTGTTCTGATACCAGACGGGAGGATAGTAGAAGCCGGGCCATTGGGCATTTGGCGGCTGCACGTGATCATATTCGGCCTGGACGCGCATGTAATAGCATTTGATTGAAGCGATGAATGAAACTGCCTGTCGTCCCGCCCACCACGTCCGGTTCGTGTCCGATGAATCACGCCAGAGACTGTAATGACGAAAGACCTGATATGCCGACCTCCACCGATCGTTTGTCGTGTCGCTGTCCAACGACCATGGTTCCATCGAAACAACAAAATGATCATGCGGTCCCTCGCCGTCCATGAGGAATTTTACTTCGAGGCCGGGATACCGACCGAGGCATCCGGCGCCCATCGTGATGCCGTACGAGCTGGTCGAGACACCGACGTTGTTGTCCACAACGTTCGGAAGAGTATGAACAAATTCAAGCATCGCTTTCAGATCGTCCTGGTGGATGAACCCGTTATAGTTCTCGATGCCATCACTGCGCCAGTTGCCGGGAACATTTGCGCCGCGGCCTTCGGCGTTCCAATTCACCTCTACGAACCCGCGCTGTGCCAGGCTCTTGTTCGCCGGCGCACCTGCACCAAGACCTCCCGGCACGAAGATTACAGCAGGAAACTTCTGACCAGGATAAATATCGGTGCGCGGCTGGATCACTCTTGTGTACAGCCGGCTGCCATTGGGTGCAGCTACCCAATATTCACGCACCTCTGTGACGTATTGCGCGAATGCGATAACCGACGTCAGCGGAACAGCAAGCAGCAACAGTACAGACCGAAACGCCATTCCATCCCTTTCATTTTGTTTCCGTGAACTGATTTGGTAACCCGCATGCATTACAGACAACAGAATGCTTGCGAGGGTTTAATTCGACATCCCCCAAGGAGTTTCTTCTGCGGTTGTGAGCGGTGGTTGTGGTGAATGAACCGCGATAGCTCGTCAATCCCACTCCAATCCCGATCCTATCGTCATCAGTTGACTTACCCGCTGTTTGACGATTTCACTCTTGTTTGCTTTCCGCTGTTTCAATCGTTCCTTCAGCCTCTGAAGATCTCCCTCCATCCGTTTAACCTCGGATTCCTTGATCTTCTCCCGCAAATCGAAATGTTCGCTCACAGCAGACTCGATCTGCCGTTTGAGATTCTGTTTCTCTTTTTCATCCGTTGCGTTTCGGTAGGCGTGCGCGAGCGTAAAGGTTTTTTCATCGAGCGTTTCCTGTTTAATTTCCAAGTCGTACCGCTCAGGGTCCCCCTTTTCAAACCTCTTCAAGAGTTCTGTGCGCCGCCAGATGTCCATGATTGTTCTTACATAGCGTTCAGGCTGGGCTGCCTTTGCACGCTTCAGTTCCTCCAAACGACCGGGGTGATATGTCTCAACGAACTTGAGCGCGGCATGTTCCATTTCGGGTCCAAGCATTTCCGGTCGAGCGCCCGGCTCGTCAGGAAAGGGGGGGCTTCTTTGCTTAGCG
>Ga0082335_1004107_pt1 | contig 22564 bp, 19 predicted proteins | sample Subgrocontami58m_FD_72375 | JGI IMG/M metagenome (GOLD analysis project Ga0082335, IMG submission 72375) | Subsurface groundwater microbial communities from S. Glens Falls, New York, USA - GMW37 contaminated, 5.8 m (SPADES assembly) (version 2) ...
TATTAGAAACACGGCATCTTTGTTTCCTTTTACAAGTGCGCCTTCTTCGAATTGAGCTGTAGCATTCACAACAAACAAAAACAATAAAATGCCGATTAAATAAATTTTCCCTCTAAATTCTTGAACCGTTCTATGCATCAGCAAAAATCCTTATTAATGAATTAGCTTATTAAATATCATTAATTAATCTTTATCTGCCAATCAAAAAATATTTTCATAAAACAAAAAAGGTCGGGCTTAACCCGACCTTTTCTCTTCCTTTACTTTTTTAGTTATTATAAATTAACAACCGTCATTAAATAGAACCACGTTGAATTATCCGTTCCTTTCTTCTCCTTAAAAATATCTCCGGGTATAAACAAAGACGCACCGCCTTCTAATGAAACATTATCGCTGTATTTGTAATTTAAGAGTAGATCGAACTCCGCTCCAAAATTTCTGCTCTTTGAACCGTTCTTCAATTTATAATCAGCATTTGTATTAAAGATATGTGCCATCAATGTTGCTTTAAAATTTTCTAAAGGAACAAATCCAAACTTCCCGATCATGTCTATTAAACCAAGTCCGTAAGTATGAGCTGGCAGATCGGTAAAGTAATCCATGTAGCCGTAAAATTTATGGTTGGTTGCGTAAAGCGTGTTAAAAATTTTATAATTATTGTCTGTTAGATTTTCATCTCCGCTGATAAATTCTATTCCTGCCCCGACCACCGGCTTAACGGGTGAATCAAAAGTATAGCCGGCGTTGAATGCAAACATATATGCCGATACATTCTGTTGACGGTTTGAAGCTGTTATATCACCAAATTGATAAGCAAATTCTGTTTCATGAGTAAATGCGCCTATATCTCCCTTGACATAAATTCCGGAAGTAAACCTGTTCATTAATTTTGATGGAACTGATTTTTGCCAAAAAAGAAATGGTTGAATTTTATAATTCTTTGCAAACAGCAAATCGGTATAAATACCAAAAATATTTTGATCTAAAGTATCGCCGAAATTAAATTTTTCAAATTCCTTCAAATTAAAGATATCTGCTTTGAACTTTTCTCCCTTCACTGTTAATAACACTCCGTCAAAACTTCTTCCGATATTACTCCAGTTAACAGCCCCTATAAATCTTTCGTTTGCATAAGAAATTTCCATTCGTCCAGCTTTTATATCTATCGGCAATTTGAAAAGATTTTCAATCTTAAAATATGCTTGATGAAGATCCACGTTTTTCATATCTGCGGTTGTGTTTGTCTCTCCACCAAAGAATCGTGTGTCCTGTAACTGAACAAACCCTGTTAAATCATTTGTGGGAGAGAAAGATAAACCCAGTCGTGTTCGTAATGCTGTTGAATTGTTAAATGATGTATTAGAATTAAAATCTCTGCCATCTAATTCTAAACGCGGACGAATCTGCGCAGAAAATTTTACAGATTGCTGCGCAATCGAAATTATGCTTATAAACATCATTATAAAAACTATAAATATTTTTTTCATTTTATATTATCTCCTTCTTAATTTATAATATTAATAACCATTTGATTGCTTGTAATTACTCAGAGTAATTATCGCATTAAAAAAGAATTTATTAAGTCACCTTACGCAGAACTGTCATTCTGAATTCTTGAATTAATTATGTTTAATTAATTTTTCCGGATTTATACCGATTCTCTTTTTCCAAAGCTTTATTGAGCTCTTTTATTTCTGCCGTACTTGTTGGATGTCCGATTGCATCTAACTGCTTATGAATTATCAAATACTCTTCTTTAGAAATTTTATTATGCCAATGACCGGTTATCATTCCTAATCCCGTTATTGAAACAAACAAAAGAATAACACCGAATGCAATTATTTTTTTAGAAACTTTTTTCTTACCGAAAATATTTTTCACTTCGAGCGTGTCTGCAACAGGACATTCATCAATACAGTTCAAACAAGAAGTGCATTCATCAGAAAGAACCGTTTTTACTTTATCAACTTTGATGAATGATGGACACGCTTTTGTGCATAATCCGCAATCTATACAGTTTACAGCGTTTCTTTTTATCTTGTTGAGACTTAATAACCCGATTAATCCAAGCAACGCGCCGTAAGGACAGAGATACCTGCACCAGAAATTTCGAATAATGACCGAAAGGAAAAATAGGGCACCAATAACTATTAAACTGAACCGTGAAATTTCTGCAAAAAAATAAAACATCTTAACATCAGCGGCTATATTGTATGCATCGCTTAAGAAAAATGCAAGTGCGGTTTCCGTCATCGAAAAAATTGCAAATGCAAAAAACGCAAGCAGTAAGTATTTCACAGCTCGAAATGGATAATCAATAAACTTTGGCAGTTTAAATCTCCGTTTAAAAAGCTTCTTCCAAATTTTTTCTCCAAAGTCTCCAACCAATTCAGAAACAAATCCTACGGGACACATCCAACTGCAAAAAGCTTTGCCAAAAACCAGCGACATTCCAACAATTGCTACGAAGATAAAAAATCCCGCGGGATGAACATCATGTACTTGCCCTGTTTGTATAAAATACACTACGCTCATCAGCGCGCTGATTGGAAGAAATCCTTCAGCGCCCGGCGGTCTTTGGTGAAATGCTGTTGTACCGTTCGATTCCAGATAGGATATAAACTGATAGAACTCAACTCCAATCCAAATACAAAGAAGAACAAAAGTCACTTGTACTGTAAATCTGAGTTTCTGGATAGGTTTGTCTGTATTTTTAATATACTTAGAGCTCATTTGACATATTTTATATTATAAACACGAAAATTCTTTTTTGAAAAAAAGAAAAAAATCTTTATGTTAATATCAGAAAAATAATTCTGAATAAAAAAATCAAAATAATTTTTTCTCTCTTTCAATAATTAGAAAGAAAACGATATGACTAAGACCGCATTTTTAATTTCATTACATTTTTTCTTAATATTCTTAATAGAGCTATCCGCACAAAATAACGGGGAATTATTTTTTTCTCAAAAATGTATAGCGTGTCATACTGTGGGTAAAGGAAAATTAATAGGTCCTGATTTAGCAAATATTCAGGATAGAAGAACAGAAGAATGGATTATAAAATTCGTTCAATCTTCACAAAGCGTGATTAAGTCTGGCGATTCGGCTGCGATAGCTGTTTTTGATCAATACAACAAAATTGTTATGCCTGATCAGGACTTAAAGATGAATGAAATTAAATCGATTCTAGATTATATCAGAACTAACAGCCCTGACGCTAATAATCCCAATAAAAAAACTCCAACCCAAATTTTCAACGCATCTTCAATTACTGCATCAGATATTGAAAGAGGTAAAAATATTTTTGAAGGGACAGCAAAACTGACAAACAACGGACCACCCTGTATCTCTTGTCATAATATTGACAATCCGACTTTATTCAATGGCGGACTTTTAGCAAAGGATCTTACAACAGTCTTTTCACGTCTGGGAGCAGCCGGCATCGATGGTATAGTCAGAAATTCACCCTTTCCGGCAATGATAAATAGTTTTGGTTCAGCCCCACTAACCGATCAGGAAATAAAGGACTTGTTGGCATTTTTATATTACTCCAATGGTAAAGGAAACTTACAAGCTACTCCATTACAAACACAATTTGGTTTATTGATTGGAATAATTTTAGGATTAAACATAGCACTTGTGGTATTTTTATTTATGTGGCAAAGAGTTAAAAAGTACAGCGTAAATTTTCGCTAATTTTTAAATTAATATAGATGACAATCTTATGAGCTGGATAAAAGATATTATTTCCCCCGATACAAGAAAATGGGAGGAATTTTACCGGAACAGATTTCAACATGATCGAATAGTCCGCAGCACACACGGCGTTAATTGCACCGGCGGCTGTTCGTGGCAAATTCATGTTAAAGAAGGAATTGTTGTTTGGGAAACTCAGCAGTTAGATTATCCTCTATTAGAAGATGGACTGCCTCCTTATGAACCAAGAGGATGCCAAAGAGGAATTTCCTTTTCATGGTATTTATACAGTCCGCTCAGAATTAAATATCCTCTTATCCGCGGCGCTTTGATTGATGCTTACAGGGAAGAAAAACAAAAAACCGGTAATGCACTTTTAGCATGGGAAAATCTTCAGAATGATCCAGAGAAAAGAAAAAAATATCAGCAAGCGCGCGGCAAGGGTGGATTTAGGCGAACAAGCTGGGATGAAGTATTAGAAATTATTGCCGCTGCAAATATTTACACAGCAAAGAAGTATGGTCCCGACCGTGTTATAGGTTTTTCTCCTATTCCAGCAATGTCTATGCTTAGTTATGCGGCGGGCAGCAGATTTCTCCAATTATTTGGCGGAGTTAATCTTAGTTTTTACGATTGGTACTGCGATCTTCCGAATGCTTCGCCTGAAATTTGGGGTGAGCAAACTGATGTTTGTGAGAGTGCCGATTGGTATAATTCGAAAATGATTGCCGTAATGGGCGCCAACTTGAATATGACTCGTACGCCGGATTGCCATTTTTTTGCAGAGTCCCGCCATAATGGAACCAAAGCAATAGTATTCTCCCCGGATTTTAGTCAAGTTGCAAAATATGCCGATCAATGGGTGCCCCTCCATGCCGGAAGTGACGGCGCATTTTGGATGGCTGTAACGCATGTTATTCTGAAAGAATTCCATCACGAAAAGAAGACTCCATATTTTATCAACTATGTTAAAAAATATACCGACTCACCTTATCTTGTTGAACTTGTTAACGAAAACGGCATATACAAACCCGGCAAACTTGTTAGAGCAAATAAAGTATCAGAATACAAAGATATTCCTAACGGCGAATGGAAATTTTTAAACATCAATTCACAATCCGGCAAACTTGTTGTTCCGAAAGGCAGCGTTGGACACAGATGGGATTCAAAACAAGGCGATTGGAATCTCAAGTACGAAAATTCAACAGACAATTCACAATACGATCCACGTTTAAGTTTGGTTGAAACTCATGATGATATCCTGCAAGTAGAATTTGTTGAGTATGGTTTGAACATGAAAAAGCTGCGCGGGGTGCCGGTAAATTTTATTGAGACAATTGATGGAAAGAAAATCCCCGTTACAACTGTTTATGATCTAACTATGGCACAATACGGAGTTGATAGAGGTCTAAGCGGCGATTATCCCAAAGATTATTCCGACAAAGATTCTTCTTACACGCCTGCCTGGCAGGAAATTTTTACGGGAGTAGATTCAAAAACAGTTATTAGCTTTGCACGGGAATGGGCTAATACTGCAATCAACACTGAAGGCAAATGCATGATTATTATAGGCGCCGGAGTGAATCACTGGTTCCATAATAATTTAATGTACCGCGCGGGAATTATGGCTTTGATGCTGTGCGGTTGTGTTGGAAAAAACGGCGGTGGATTAAATCATTACGTCGGTCAGGAAAAATTAGCTCCAACCGATTCATGGGCAACAATAGCATTTGCAAGAGATTGGGGTGATGCAGTGCGTCTGCAGCAAACACCCATCTGGCATTATATAAATACTTGTCAATACAGATATGACGGGCGTACATCAAAATATAACACGGCGCCGGAAAATGAATTAACAAAAAAGCACATGGCAGATTTGATTTTCAAATCTGTACGAATGGGCTGGATGCCCTTCTATCCGCAGTTTAATAAGAACACGCTAGATTTAAGTAAAGAAGCAAAAACAAATGATCCGGAAGAATTAAAAAAAATCATTCTTGAAAAACTCAAAACAAAAGAGATAGAATATGCAATCGGCGATCCGGATTCGGAAATAAATTTTCCACGCGTTTGGTTTATTTGGAGAGGCAATGCAATATCTGGAAGTATGAAGGGGCACGAATACGCTCTTAAACATTACCTCGGAACTCATTCAAACCTAATTGCAAAAGATAATGAAGAAAAAACCGAAGAATTAAAATGGCATGATATAGCTCCGGTTGGTAAAATGGATTTAGTTGTTGACTTAAATTTCAGAATGGATTCATCGGCTCTATATTCAGATATTGTTTTGCCCGCCGCTTCCTGGTATGAAAAGAATGATTTGAATAGTACAGACATGCATTCCTTCATTCATCCTTTATCAGCAGCTATTGCACCGGTGTGGGAATCAAAATCCGACTGGGAAATTTTTAGAAACATCGCCTACGCAACAAGTCAATTAGCTAAAAAGCATTTTAATCATCCTCAAGTTGATGTTGTTACAGTTCCTCTTTCGCACGATTCACCTGATGAAATTACACAGCCCACAATCAAGGATTGGTATTTAGGAGAATGCGAAGCCGTCCCCGGAAAAACGACTCACAAAATTGCGATAGTCGAACGGGATTATACAAAAATTTATGACAAATTTATTTCGCTTGGACCAAATGCAAAAACCAAAGGTATGGGAGCGCACGGCAACCATTATAAGTGTGAAGACTTTTATGATGATATGATAAGGTCTAATCATTTCCCCACTGAAAAAATTGACGGTGAAATATATCCATCTCTTAAAGAAGATGTATCGGCGGCAAATGCTGTTTTATATCTTTCATCTCTTACAAACGGCGAACTGACTCACAGAGCTTACAAATACATGGAATCAAAGACCGGTTTGGCTCTTGCTGATCTTGCCGATGGAAGTAGAGATATTAGAATGACATTGAAGGATTTACAAGCTCAACCGCGGAGATACAATACATCGCCGGTTTGGTCCGGGCTAATGAATAACGGGAGAGCATATTCAGGATTCACATATAATGTTGAAAGATTAGTTCCCTGGAGAACATTAACCGGCAGACAGCATTTTTATTTAGATCATGAAATGTATATAGCTTTCGGTGAGCATTTACCAACTTTCAAACCTTCTCCCAAACCGGAAGCTTACGGTGATCTAAAAGAAACTATGAAAAACGGTGATGCACTTGTTCTTAACTGCTTAACTCCACACGGCAAATGGCACATACATTCGACATATATGGATAACTTGAGAATGTTAACTCTATCTAGAGGATGCGAGCCTTGCTGGTTAAATGAAGAGGATGCAAAGAGTCTCGATATTCAGGATAATGACTGGGTGGAAGTTTATAATGATAACGGTGTGTATTGTACGCGCGCTGTTGTTAGTTCCAGAATTCCAAAAGGAGTCTGCATTGTTTATCACACAGTTGAAAGAACAATTACAATTCCTAAATCGCAAGTCCGCGGCAATAGAAGAGCAGGCGGAAATAACAGCATTACAAGAACACACTTAAAACCAAATTTACTTGCCGGCGGTTACGGACAGTTTACTTATCATTTTAATTATTGGGGTCCTACTGCAGTAAACCGCGACACTCATGTGATTGTTAAGAAAATGACGAAGGTAGTGTTTTAATTTATTATTGATTATTTATTATTGATTATTGAAGAGTTGTAATAATGAATAAAGAAGAACTAAAGAAGAGAACAAAAACCTTTTCTCATAGATGTGTTAAATTAGCTTTGAGTTTACCTAATACTATTCTTGGAAAGCATCTACAAGGGCAGTTAATTAGAGCAGCTACTTCTGTCGCTGCAAATTATCGGGCTGCATGCATTGCTCATTCAAGAGCAAGCTTTACATCTAAACTTAGCGTTGTTATTGAAGAAGCAGATGAATCGTTATTCTGGTTAGAATTTATACTTGAAGAAAATCTGATAAAGAAAGAACGTATTGAAAGCTTAGTACAAGAAGCAGGCGAATTAACAGCAATATTTATTGCTTCAAGAAAAACAATTCAAACAAATAATAAATCATAAATAATAAATAATAAATTATGAACGTACGATCACAAATTGCAATGCTTTTCCATTTAGATAAGTGCATTGGCTGCCATACTTGTTCTATTGCCTGCAAAAACATTTGGACGGACAGAAAAGGCGCTGAGTATATGTGGTGGAATAATGTTGAAACCAAACCGGGAACAGGATATCCATCAAAATGGGAAGATCAAAATATTTATAAAGGCGGATGGAAAAGAAATGAAAATGAAAGCATCTCCTTGAAAGGATCAGGAAAGTACAAAGGTCTGCTTAATATTTTTCACAATCCGTATCTGCCGTTATTAGAAGATTACTATGAACCCTGGACATATAAATATCTTGATCTGATAGAATCTCCTCAAGGGGATGATCAGCCGACAGCGCGCCCGGTCTCATTAGTAACCGGAAAACCAATAGACATAAAAACAGGTCCAAATTGGGATGATGATTTAAGCGGAACGCCCGAATATGCGAGGCGCGATCCGAACTTAAAAAATCTCTCACTGGCAGAAAAAGAAGCGATCTTCCAACTTGAGAAAATGGCGATGTTTTATCTGCCAAGAATTTGTAATCACTGCCTTAACCCGGCGTGTGTTGCATCTTGTCCATCGGGTGCAATTTATAAACGGGGTGAAGACGGTGTTGTGCTAATTAATCAGCAAGTATGCCGCGCCTGGAGAATGTGCGTTACTGCTTGTCCATACAAAAAATCATATTACAATTGGAGCACCGGTAAATCTGAAAAATGTATTTTATGTTATCCCAAGTTAGAAGCGGGACTTGCGCCTGCTTGTATGCATTCTTGTGTTGGAAGAATTCGCTATTTGGGTGTGCTGCTTTATGATGCAGATAGAATTAAAGAAGCGGCTTCGGCGTCTGATGACGAACTGATTGACCGCCAGCTTGATTTGATATTAGACCCCTTTGATGAAGCGGTAATAAAAAAAGCAAAAGAAAACGGAGTTGCGGATTCAACAATTGCAGCGGCACAAACTTCTCCCGTTTATAAATTTGTAAAAGTTTGGGGTTTAGGGCTTCCGTTACATTCTGAGTTTCGCACATTGCCGATGCTGTTTTACGTCCCGCCACTATTACCGGTTATGGCTTCTCTAAGTGATACAGACAACAGCGAACAAGCCGGCAAGCTCGATCCTATTGCAAAGTTCTGGAATAAGAATACTCTTTACGATACTTCAACAGATGCTTTGTGGGGCACAATTGAGCAGGCAAGATTTCCAATCAAATATATGGCTAATATGTTTGGAGTTGGGAATGAAGGAAAAATTAAAAATGTTCTCAGAAAACAATTGGCAGTTCGTATGCACCGAAGAAGTATAACTGTCGGCGATATCAATAAAACATTGGTTGAAGATGCACTTAGTGAAGTTAGTTTGAAACCTGATGATGCCGATGATATTTACTATTTAACCGCCTTGGCAAAGTTTGACGACCGTTTTAACATTCCTCCCGCTCACAGAGAGCAGGCTTTGGAAATGCTTGAAAACTCTGCCGATACAAAAGGTTCAACGGGATTTGGATTTAAAGAAACACCGGCAAGAGGATTATAATTGATTATTTATTATTGATTATTGATTATTTTTTTTTTTGATAGATACGGTTTTTTATATAGACCAAAAAATATTTGTAAATAATAAATCATAGATCGCAAGGATGAAAGAAGCAGAAATTAATTATTGATTATTTGGCGATGATTTTTTTTATCCAAAATCATAAATAAAAAATAATAAATCATAAATAATAAATATGAACCATTACGATATGTTTGCATCACTATTATCTTATCCTGATAAGGGAATACTTGCAAAGGTAGAGTCTGCACAAGAATTTCTAAATAAAAATTATCCGGATGCAGCAGAAATAATGATTGAGTTTACCGGATTTGCAAAGACAATCCTTCTCTGGAAATGGGAAGAAATTTACACCCGTACTTTCGATGTACAAGCTATTACAACTCTTGACGTTGGCTATGTCCTATTCGGTGATGATTATAAAAGAGGTGAGCTATTAGTTAATCTTAGCAAAGAACATACTAAAGCCGGTTACGCTTGCGGAACGGAATTAGCCGATCATCTGCCAAATTTATTGAGGCTTCTTAACAAGGTGAACGATGGCGATTTTAAGGATGATCTTATTTCTTTAATAATCAAACCTGCCCTCAAAAAAATAATTGGTGAATTTAATAGTGGAAATATTGATAAAAAAAATAAGGTTTATGAAAAGCATCACAAGACTCTTATTCAGTTTGAAAATAATTATGGAACTGTGTATCAATTTCTTCTTAAGGCTTTATTAATAGTTTTGAACGAGGATTTTGCAGACGATCAAAAAGCGGCAGTTGATGAAAGCCAACTTACAACCAACTTTGCAAATGAATTGGAAATACCAGATTAGGAGTATGTTATGAATTTATTAAATAATTTTTTCTTTATTGCTTTGCCTTATATAGCCCTGTTTGTTTTTATTATTGGCTCCATTTATAGATATAAGTCAAAAAAATTCACATACTCTTCTTTGTCTTCACAATTTCTTGAGACGAGACAGTTATACTGGGGCTCGCTTCCTTTTCACTGGGGAATAGTATTTCTCTTTTTCGGTCACTTGATAGCTTTTGCATTACCCCAATCACTTCTTCTATGGAACCAACAACCGGTTCGTTTGGCAATACTTGAAATAACAGCTTTTGTCTTTGGTATTATGACATTGTTGGGACTTATCAATTTGTTTTATAGGAGAATAACCAATCCGCGCATTCGCAAGGTTTCTAACTATATGGATATAATTTTTGAAGTATTACTACTTGCGCAAATCTTTTTAGGATTATGGGTTGCTTATGGATTTCGATGGGGCTCTTCGTGGTTCGCTATAGTTTTAACACCTTATTTGTGGTCCATCTTCAATCTTAATCCTCAAGCTGATGCTGTGTTTATGCTTCCGGTTGTTGTTCAACTTCATATTATAGGCGCATTCTTGATTGTTATGATTATACCATTCACCAGATTAGTTCATTTTCTTGTATTTCCATTAAGCTATTTGTGGCGCCCGTATCAAAAAGTAATTTGGAACTGGAACAGAAAGAAGATCAGAAACCCTAAAACAAATTGGACAATTCATAAACCACTTAATAACTAAAGGAAAATTTATATGGGATCATTTTTCCAAAAGATAAAAAAACCTGAGCTGATTGATTTTACACAAGAGCGAATACGCGTTCTGCACTATACTTGGATAGCATTCTTCATAGCTTTTTATGTGTGGTTCAATATGGCTCCTTTGGCAACTACAATGCTAAGGGAAGTGAATTGGCTTAATGCTGAACATCTTAAAATATTAGCAATTTGTAACGTTGCGTTGACAATTCCTGCGCGCATTATTGTTGGTGCATTGATTGATAAATACGGGCCGCGGATAGTGTTTTCCGGTTTATTGATCATAATGTCCATTCCCACTTTCATATTTGCGTTCGGTGATAGTTTCCTTCAATTGTTAGTTGCAAGACTTTTTCTTGGAATGATCGGCGCAAGTTTTGTAGTTGGAATAAGAATGATCTCTCAATGGTTTCCTCCAAAAATGATAGGTCGTGCTGAAGGATTTTATGCAGGCTGGGGAAATTTTGGTTCGGCTTGGGCAGCAATGACTCTTCCGTGGATTGCACTTTCTATAATGGAAAATTGGCTTGGGTTAAAATCAGATGGATGGCGATGGGCTTTATTTATTAATGGCATCGTAGCTTTAATTTATGGAATCGCATATTACTTTTTAGTCAAGGATACTCCGGAAGGTAAAACTTTTGTAGGAACTAAAAAAACCGAACCTATGGAAGTAACATCATACAGTGACTTGATTCAGTATTTGATCTGGTCATTCCCTCTTATGGGTGCTCTCGGATTATTAGCTTGGAGAGTGAGCCGGATGCAAATCACAAACGAACTTGGCGGGACATCGAGTATGATCTCACAAGATGTTCTTTATATGATATATGGTATTTTACTTTTGATTTATATAGTCCATGTTTTAAAAACTCTTCACATTAATCTTCCCCGGTTGAAAAAAGGTTACCCTGAAGAAGAGAAATATCCGTTCAGCAGTGTTGCAGCTCTTAACACAACGTACATCGCAAATTTTGGAGCTGAGCTAGCTGTAGTCTCAATGCTGCCCGCATTTTTTGAAGGCATTTATAGCATAGGTCCTGAATCTGCCGGACTAATTGCATCTTCATTTGCATTCATTAATTTAGTTGCCCGTCCACTTGGTGGATTAATCTCAGACACAATGAAAAACAGAAAACTTGTAATGAGCATCTACATGTTAGGTATTGCTTTAGGTTTTTTAGGGATGGGTTTTATTAATTCAAGCTGGCCTATATGGATCGCAGTAGCAATCACAATTATTTGTTCAATGTTCGTTCAAGGCGCTGAGGGTGCAACATTCGCCATCATCCCATTAATAAAAAGAAAAATGACCGGACAAATCGCGGGTATGGCTGGTGCTTTCGGAAATGTCGGCGCTGTAATTTATTTAGTAATTTATTCCATGGTCGATTCAAGTACATTCTTTTACATCCTCGCAGGAGGAGCTGCATTTAGTTTTCTCTACTGCTTAGTATTTCTTAAAGAACCAAAAGGAGCGTTTGCCGAGGATTACTATGACACTGGAATTCATGTTTCGCCGGCTAAAATCAGCGAAACTTCAGATAAGATCGGTCGACCTGCAATATTACCTCAAACACCTGAATTCGAAGGATAAAAAAAACAATCATGAAGGAAATAAAATGAGCAAATCATCAACTTGGATTGAAAAATGGGAACCGGAAAGTGAATCTTTCTGGAAGGAGAAAGCAAGTAAGATCGCCTGGCGAACTCTGACAATAACCACTATCGCTCTTGTACTTTCCTTTGCCACCTGGTTCATGATGAGCGCAATTGTTGTTCGGCTTCCTCAAATAGGATTTAAATTTGATACTATGCAATTATTTTGGCTCACTGCAATGCCCGGATTGGCGGGAGGTTCTCTCAGAATTGTTCATACATTTTTGATCCCAATTATAGGTACAAGGCACGTTATCACAATTGCCACATTTTTAAAATTGATACCATGCATTGGGATCGGTTTAGCAATTTTGAATCCCGAAACTCCATTCTGGTTATTTTTGATCTTAGCATTTTCAGCCGGATTTGGAGGTGGAGATTTTTCTTCCTTCATGCCAAGCACGAGCGTGTTCTTTCCAAAAAGATTGCAAGGTACTGCGCTTGGAATTCAAGCCGGTATAGGGAATTTTGGAGTCAGTCTGGCTCAGTTCGTCACCCCTTGGATAATCGGGTTTGTTTTGTTCGGATTCATGGGTGGTTCACAGACTTATACACGGGCAGAAGTTGTAAAACCAATCTGGCTGCAGAATGCTGCATTAATTTATATTCCATTTCTTTTAATAATGGGTGTTCTTGCCTGGATTTATTTGCGCAGTGTTCCTATTAAAGCTTCCTTTAAGGAACAACTAGATATTTTTAAGAATAAACACACATGGTTTTGCACTGTTACTTATGTAATGACATTCGGTTCGTTCTCCGGATTTGCAGCTGCATTTCCACTTCTGATAAAAACAATTTACGGTCATTTCCCAAATGCACCCGATCCATTAGCTTATGCTTTTCTCGGTCCGCTGATCGGCTCAATAATAAGAGTAATATCGGGTCCAATCTCGGATAAAATTGGTGGTGCAATAATGACTCATGTTGTAGGAATTGGTTTAATTCTTTGCTCTTTGGTGATGGCTTTTACCGGACTTCTGACTCCAACATCTTTAGATCAATTTCCACTATTTGTTGGATTAATGCTCCTAATTTTTTTCCTTACAGGCGTCGGAAATGCATCTACCTTCAGACAATATCCGATCATCTTTTCGCATTCACCCCGTCAAGGTGCTGGAGTTTTAGGATGGGCGGCTGCAGTGGCTGCGTACGGACCGTTTATCTTTGCAACTTTGATTGGATTGGTAATTACCAACACCGGTTCGGCTATTCCTTTCTTTATAGGAATTGCCGCTTATTACACTATAGCCACAGGAATTAACTGGTGGTATTATACTCGCAAAGGTTGTGAAAAACCTTCATAAAATTTTGGATAAAAAAAATGAACGAACAAACAGATTTTTTAAAAAGAGATGTTGAAAAAGAATCATTGGAAAAACTTTCTCCTATGAAGCCGCCCGATCCATATTCAATTAACAACATCGAACAGATAGAATATGAAAAGTTGCACCCGTTCTTACAAGAATTGGTTGATGAGCATAAAGCATTCACAAAAGTATTGGATGCATTTGAAGAAGCGTTGATAAGCTGGCGCAAGAATGAATGGGTTTTTAACGATTCCATAGATGCAGGATTAAAACAATTCTTTATTTCTTTTGATGAAAAAGTTCCATTGCATAATCAAAAGGAAGAAAAGAAATTGTTTCCGCTTCTGCACAAAAAGCTTATTGAAACCGGTGAACACAATTCAAAAGACCCTTCTTTTACTGCAATAAATTTAATGGAAGATGAGCATATAAAAATTGCACAAGCTGTTGCTTTGGTTTTTAATTTCTTAGGATTGGGTTCACGGTTGTCCGATCAGAAATCAAGAGAGATTACATTCGAGAGCGCATTCAATCAAGGTATTGCAGTAGTAGAAACATTCCGCCTACATATTCACCGGGAAGAGAATGTATTGTTCCCGCAGGCAATGCAATTATTTTCTGATAGTGACTTTATTAAATTATAAATGGGGATGCTGAATCTGCTCAACCAGAATTCCAAACTTCAGTCTGCTGGTTAATTATTTCAGTATAGAGTAAAAGAATATTAGAAAAATTCTGTTTAACAATAGTGTAAAAACATGCTGCGTAAAATCATAAAAATAGATGAAGAAAAATGTGATGGCTGCGGTAACTGCATTCCGGAATGCCACGAAGGCGCATTACAAATTATTGACGGTAAAGCGCGGTTGATAAGCGACCTTTTCTGCGACGGACTTGGCGCATGCCTTGGCAATTGCCCTCCGGGTGCTCTAACAATCGAAGAGCGTGAAGCAGAACCTTATAATGAAAAAAAAGTAATGGATTACATTGTGAAAGGCGGAGAGAATGTAATTAAAGCACATCTTAAACATCTGCGCGATCATGAGGAGTTTGAATATTTACGAGAAGCTCTTGAGTATTTACGTGACAATGGAATTGAAAATCCCCTCTCGCAAAATGACCTTCAAGAAAGAAAATCTCACTGCGGATGTCCCGGTTCACAAGAGATGAGCATTGAAAACATTAGCGAAAATGATGATGAAGGCGGAGTGCGTGCGTCTCACTTGAGACAATGGCCTATTCAACTTCATCTTGTTTCACCTAATGCACCGTATTTTAAAAATTCCGATTTACTCCTCGCTGCAGATTGTTGCGGTTTTGCTTATCCCGATTTTCATAAAGATTTTCTGAAAGGGAAATCACTCGCGATTGCTTGTCCAAAACTTGATACCAACAAAGAAGTTTATCTCGATAAACTTGTTACAATGATCAATGAGACAAATCTAAAATCTATAACGGTTTTGATTATGCAAGTACCTTGTTGCAGTGGTTTGGCTCAACTTGCACAGCAAGCCATTGAAATTTCGGGAAGCGAGATTCCGGTGAATGTAACTGTGATAAGCCACAATGGAGAAATTCTTCAAACTATGCAGATAAATTAAAATATAAATAAGCATTTAACAAAGAGAAGATTAAATGAACCGTACAAGAGGGAAAAAAATAAAAGATTTAGTTATAGAAAATTTCTTCCGCTCGAGTACATTTAAGATTTTGATTGGAAGTGCTGCGGTCTTAGGCGGTGTTGCTGCATATTTCAAGATCAAAGCCGATAGAAAATATGATGATTATCTTCAAACAAAAAATAGTTCTACACTTGATGAAGTAGACCGTCTTGATCTATACAGCGGAAGTGATTTATATAAATAGTGTGTAGACAAATCGTTACTTCCTTACCCAATGTAAAATTTTCATTCAATAGTAACTGTGGTTATTTAGTTATTTTCTTTTATTTTCCGAGTAGTTTTTAGGAAAGAAAGCAAATGATTTTACTATCAATAAAAGAGATCATTTTTATTCTGATAGACCGGACACTAACTGATCAACTAGTTAATTAAAAATAAGAGATAAATGTGAACAGAAATATTTTAAAAATTGTTTTGTTCTCAACTCTTTTTTTTGTTGGATGTCAAAGAGAAAAAGAACGAGAGATTAAAACTATTGATATTAATTTAGCGGAACCTAACTCTGCAGCAAAAACTGTTAATAGCAACCCAGACAGTTCGAAAAAATTGAAAATAGCTATTAGTGCAATGATATCACCCAAGGAAACATTTACTTATTACAAAGATTTAATCAATTACATTTCCGAAAAAATAGGCACACGGATAGAGTTCGCTCAAAGAAAGACATATAACGAAGTAAACTTGTTGTTGGAAAATGGACAGGTTGATTTCGCATTTATTTGTTCAGGCGCTTATGTTGAATCCACTGTAAAAGATAAGGTAGACTTACTGGCTGTGCCGCTAATCAACGGCAAGCCATTTTATCAAGCGTACATATTAACTCATAAAGGAACAGGAATAACAAAAATAGAAGATCTCAGGGGGAAATCATTCGCTTTTACTGATCCTCTCTCTCATACCGGCCATTCATACGTGTTAAAAAGATTGAATGATTTGGGAGAAACAGTAAATAATTTCTTTTCAAAATCAATATTTACATATGGTCATGATAATTCAATTCAACTGGTAGAAAAGGGGACTGTTGAAGGCGCAACTATTGACGGACTTATTTACGAATATCTTTATAAAGTCAATCCGGAAAGGGTTAAGAATATTAGAATAATAGAAAAATCTGAATATTTTGGAATCCCGCCAATAGTTATTCAGAGAAATTGTGATCCTAATTTGAAGGAGAAAATCCGAAAAGTTTTTTTAGATATGCATAACGATCCTATTGGGAAAAAGATATTAAACAAACTATTTATTGAGAAGTACATTCTTGGAGATAAAAAAGATTATTTAACTGTTCGTAAGTATCGAGATTTGATTCAAAAATGAAAAAAAATACACTGCCTCTCTTCTGGAAATTTTCTCTTTCAATAATTGCTATTGTTCTTATTTTTGGTTCAATTAATGTTCTTCTCATCTGGAAAAGTTTTTCCTCTTCTATGGAAGAAGAACTTGGTAAGCGCGAAAAATTTATAGCACAAAGTATAGCTACACAAGCGGTCGATCCGCTGCTTTATGATGATTTGATAGCATTACAAAAGCTTGTTAATGAGACTAATAGTATAGACCTCGCAATCAGTTATATATTTATTTTAGACGGCAAACAAAATGTATTGGCTCACTCCTTCCCTCAAAGTGTTCCTCCTCAATTGATAAAAGCAAATTCGATAGAAAGTAGTGCCGATTTTAGTCTTCGCACAATTGAATTAAAAGATTCTACGAAAGTAATAATTAGAGATATCGCTATACCAATTATGGACAAATCATTGGGAGTTGTGCGTATTGGGATAGAAGAAAGCGAAATCAATGTAGCTATTAATAAAACTATATCTAATTTCATTTTTATGGTGCTTGTTTTTTTGATTGCAGGAATATTTGGAGCTTTTATTTTTTCTTATATAATTACGAACCCGATAAAAATTATTTCGAACACTGCAGATAAAATTGATCTGACCACATTTCAAAGCCACAAGAGATTAAGTGACAATAAGCAGAACATTGGTAACAGAAAAAAAGCATAAGATCGTACACAGATAGCGATACTGCAATGACAAACATCGTATACATTTATTAGTTGAAAAAATAGTTCACTTGCTATCCTAAAACAAAAAGAGGATGGCAATGAAAGAAAATAAGTTTACAAAAGAACAATTACGAATAAAAGCCATTGAACTCCATAGCAACAAATGGAAAGTGACTGAAATCTGTAAGGCTTTAAATTGTTCAAGAAAATGGTTCTATAAATGGCTAAAAAGATATCAGACTTATCTGACGGGTCATAGTAATAATTCACAATGGTATCTTGAGAAATCTCGAGGACCGAAGACACGAGAAAAGAAAATTGATTCACATACAGAACAACTTATAATTGAGACACGTAAACAATTGATGTTATCACCCTTTATGCAATATGGACCACAAGCAATTTATTACACCTTAGAGATGCGCGGGATTGCACCACCGCCGGTTTGGTCTATCGCCAGAATATTGAAACATAGCAAGATTACTCACCGAAAGAAGATAGAGTCATATATACCCAAAGGTAAAAAGTATCCATATGAATATGTTTTAAGTCATCAAATGGATTTTGCTGGACCTCGCTATTTGTACAGTAAAACAAGATTCTATTTTCATAATCTTATTTGTTGTGATACACATTATGCACAAGCCCTTGCTTTTGAGAGTCAAGAATCTGCCAATGTTTGCAATAGTTTAATCCGCTTTTGGAAAACAGCCGGTGTGCCGGATTATTTACAAATGGATAACGATTTAGCATTCTGGGGCAGTTTGAATAAACCCAATGCATTGGGGAAAGTAATCCGCCTTTGTCTTATGAATAAAGTTACGCCGGTATTTATTCCAATACGAGAACCGTGGAGAAATGGAGTCATCGAACACTTCAACAACAAAATGCAGAGTGCTGTTCTAAACTCCGACAAATTTGAAAACATAGAACAAATTCAGAAAGCTGCCGATCATTTTTGCCAAGTTCATAATCAACATCATTATTACAGTAGTCAAGAAGGGATGACTCCAAAACAAAGAAGAATACATCTAAATTATCCACTAGTTACTTTGGACGATGATTATTCTCTTCCAACAGGACGACTTCCTTTGAAAGACGGTCAAATACATGTAATCAGATTTGTTAGAAGTGACCTTAAGTTCAACATATTTGGTTTAACATTTACGCTTCCTCAAGAAGCAATCTATGAATATATTAAAGGTGTTATAATAACCGAGAAACATCTTCTGAGAATTTTCAAAGAACAAAAATTAATAACAGAATTTCGTTTTCGGCTGTATTAAATAAAGTGTGTACGATGTTGTGCACATAATTTTTAACTAAACATCGTCCACATCCCCATGGGGATGTGTGTGTACGATCTCATGCTTCATTAGTAATACTAGAAAGTGTGTACGATGTTGTGCTATTTATGAGTTATTTATTAAAAGATATGGGTAATGATAATTTTACTATTTTAGACTATGGTCCACTTTTTATAGGTGAAAGTTTTTTGGCTGAAGGTATTACAAGAACAAAATCTATTGAAGTTTTACAACCTTTACTTGAACAATCTGAAGTAATAATATTTCTTACTGGATATTTTTCAAAAGATACTCAAGGACTAATTATAATTCCTTTTAATCACGCATTCATATTCGATTTTAAAGAAAATATTTATAAGTCTGGTTTAGAATTGGAATACGATAAATTAAAGAGAAAATTGAATATAAATTATCAGTTAAAATAATGCGGTATAACCAGCGTCTGCGGAACGCTGAAGCTAGAATAAATTTTTGTCATCAAACCACCCAAAAATTTCTTATTTTTGAATTAACAGCGGTAGGAAGTGATATGAAAAAGTTATCGGAAATAAAATCATTGCTCGAATTACACCAGCAAAGAGTCAAAGAAAAATATAATGTTAGGCAATTAGGAATTTTTGGTTCGGTAGCAAGAGGTGAAGCTACTGAGTTTAGCGATGTTGATATTCTTGTTGAACTGGAAAAACCGATAGGGCTAGACTTCGTTCTTCTCGGTGATGAGTTAGAAGATATACTCGGCGTTAAGGTTGATATTGTTACTCCAAATGCACTCAAACCTAAAATGTTTGATTACATTAAACAAGATTTGATCTATGTCTAACAGAGATTGGAAATTTCTATTCGAAGATATTCTGGAAAGTGTAGATTGAAAGCGGAATGTTCTTAGATTTAATGTAGAGCAATAGCTACCTTATGCTGAATATGATTATCGTACCATTTGAATTAGAAACAAGAAATTTATTTTTTTCTATTTGTGTAAATGTGTTTATGGAGTTGCTGTCAAATGTGAGAACGTTGGATTCTTTATATTTTTCATCCAAAGAAATTATTGAGTTCTTATTAGTGAAAAGAATTCTCTTTTTATATTCAAATGGAGTTATGGTGTTGCTTTCAAAAATTTCTTTACGTTTAATTTCTTTCAGTGCTTTCCCTTTCCCGGTAGAAAGGATATAAAATTTATTATCAAATCCCTTAGCAAATAATTTCTTCTTATCGTTTGAAATGCCAACAGTTCCTAAAACTTTACTGCCGGATTTCCATGTTAAATTTCCAAGAAGTAAATCAATTGAGAAAAGAGAGTTATCGTTATCAACAGCATAAACTTTTCGGCCGTCGCTAATTATCTGTGAATTTGAGAAATCGGTTTCTGCTTTTTCTTTCCACCGCCAATTCAATAATCCGTTACGGGCATCAATGCAGTAAAGAAATCCATCCTTGCTTGTAAAGAGTAATTTATTGCCAACGATGATTGGTTGTGTCTTAATAATTCCTTTCGCATCGCTGTTGTGCCAGTATTCTTGCAAAGTCTCAAGATCATAGCACAAAATATTACCGCTATTAGTCCCAAACACTATAGCGGATTTTGATTCAGTAGCTTTCGGTATCATCAATTCTTTTTCGCCGGAGTACAGAAGTAAAGTCAAATCAGTTGTAATACTGTCGTCAATACCAAAGGACTGAATTTGGTTGCCGGTATCTAAACTAAAAGTTATGATTTCATTTTTGCTTGTTGCAGTGCACAACATATTATCTGCAATAACCGGTCGAGAATGCAGTGTGCTTGAAGTGTTACGGCTCCATATTTTCTTGCCTGAATTATCGAAGCATGATATTATTCCGGAAAGTTCTGAAGTAAAAATTTTATTTTCAAAAAATAAAGGTGAAGCACTTAAAGAAACATTCAATTCTAATTTGGTAATAATCTCGGCGGAGATTTCAGAAGTTTTTTTATTCTGAGATAGAACTGCGTTTGAAAATAATAATATAAAAAGTATAACGTATTGTACTTTCATTTTAACCTCAAACAAAAATAATAAAAAGAGAAATTACATTTCGATCTTTTCATTGTATGCCTTAGATAAGTTGAGTTATAGAAACTGAAAATCTACTTACTCCTTCTTTTTTAAAAATCACTATACTTACCATATTTTATTTTGTTTGTTGTGTATTTTGTTCAAGCATCCAGTATCCAGTATCAAGCATCAAGCATCCAAAATCTAGAAACCATCAAATTGTAATACCCCCTCTATTTTCATATATTTTCGCACCAAAATTTAAAAAGTATGATCGACATTCGAAATTTTTGCATAATTGCTCACATAGATCACGGTAAATCTACAATTGCAGACTGTCTGCTTGAGTTCACTCACACTGTTTCTAAGAGAGAAGCAAAAGAACAACTCCTTGATAGCTTAGATCTTGAACGTGAACGCGGAATAACAATTAAATCGCACGCAATACAGATGAAGTATCAAGCCCTTGACGGCAAAAATTATATTCTAAATTTGATTGATACGCCCGGGCACGTTGATTTTTCATACGAGGTCTCACGCTCGCTTGCCGCTTGTGAAGGCGCTATTTTAGTTGTTGATGCTGCACAAGGTGTTGAAGCACAAACCATCAGCAATCTTTATATGGCAATAGATGCCGGACTTGAAATTATTCCTGTCGTTAATAAAATTGATCTGCCAAGCGCAATGGTTGATGTTGTTAAGAAACAGATCATTGATTTAATCGGCTGCAAAGATGAAGATATAATTCCAGTTAGCGCAAAGGAAAGATTAGGTATAGAGGAAATGTTGGAAGCAGTAATCAAAAGAATTTCTCCTCCAAAAGGAGATGAAAATGCCCCGCTTCAAGCGTTGGTATTTGATTCGATCTTTGATTCTTACCGCGGCGCTGTTGCATACGTTCGTCTGTTTAACGGAGTTCTGAAAGAAAAAGATGAGATTAAGTTTTTTGTAAATGATAAAAAATGTCTTGCTGAAGAAGTCGGCACATTACGTCTTGGAAGAATTCGCACCGGGGAATTAGCTGCGGGAAATGTCGGATATCTTATCGCCGGAGTAAAAGATGTACACGATACAAAAGTTGGTGATACAGTAACTCATTTTCGAAACGGAGCGGATTCAGCATTACCCGGCTATAAAGAAATTAAACCGATGGTTTATAGCGGACTTTATCCAACAGATACAGATGCATATGAAAACCTTCGCGAAGCTCTTGAGAAATTCCGTCTTAACGATTCAGCATTAAGCTATACACCAGAAACTTCAACAGCTCTTGGATTTGGTTTCCGCTGCGGTTTTTTAGGTATGCTTCATATGGAAATAGTTCAGGAAAGATTAGAGCGCGAATACGATCAGTCAATTGTTACTACACTTCCAAACGTTGAATATTGGGTCTTCAAAAAGAACGGAGTTAAGGTTGTTGTTGATAATCCATCTGATATGCCGACTGTTGGCGATATTGAGCATGTAGAAGAACCATATGTAAAAGCACAAATTGTAACGCCAAGTGAATACGTCGGGAACTTAATGCAGCTTGCGATTGAAAAAAGGGGTGTATATAAGAACACAACGTATATTGATCCGACTCGTGCAGATATAGAATTTGAATTTCCTCTTGCAGAAATTATTTTTGATTTTTACGATAAACTAAAATCTATATCGCGCGGTTATGCTTCTTT
>Ga0082335_1004110_pt1 | contig 22560 bp, 20 predicted proteins | sample Subgrocontami58m_FD_72375 | JGI IMG/M metagenome (GOLD analysis project Ga0082335, IMG submission 72375) | Subsurface groundwater microbial communities from S. Glens Falls, New York, USA - GMW37 contaminated, 5.8 m (SPADES assembly) (version 2) ...
CGTCGATCGCCGGCGGCGGGCGATGGTCAACGCGGTCGGCCCGCTCTTCAACCTTGCGTTCGCCGGCGTCTGCGGGCTCGTCGCGCTGGCAGGCGCATCCGTGGGCGAGGACGTCGTGCAGCTCGCGATCTGGCTCGGGGTCCTGAATCTCGTGAGCGTGGCCTTCAACCTGTCCCCGCTCCTCGAGTTCGACGGGTACTACGTGCTCTCCGACCTTACGAACGTGAACGCGCTCCGGCGCAAGGCGCTCCGTTTCGTTTTCGGCGAGCTCGTCGCCCACCCGCGCTGGCCCGCCGACCGCGGCGAGGCGGGCTTCCTCGTCTACGTCATCGCGGTCGTCCTCTACATCGCGGCGATGGACGCGCTCACGCTCATCGGCATTCCCCCGCTCGTGAACGGCCTCCTCGCCGAGCGCGTCGGGGCCGAGCCGCGGGCGGCGCTCGCGATCGCCGGCGCACTCGCGGTCTCGTACCTGCTGGTGGCTCCCTTCGCCGACGAGGTCGCCCGGGCGCGCCGGGAACCGCGCGCCTAGCGTCCCTTCTTCAGCTCCGAGGGCGGGCGGAGCCCGGGCGACGACGTCTTCGCCGCGACCGCCGCCGAGAGGTCGGACTTCGAGATCCGCTCCTCGAGTCGCTCGGCCTTCGCACCGCCGGCGCTGAAGCGCGCGCGCTCCTCCGGCGTGAGGTCGAAGCCCGCGAGCGCCGCCGGCGGGTCCTCCGCGAGTCGACGACGAAACGCTGGATCGTCCATCGCGCGCTGCACCACCGCGTTCACCGCGTCAGTGCTCACCACTCTCCTCCAGAGGCACGCTCGCGCACACAGCGTAGCGCGGGCCCCGCCCGGTGAGCACGCTCTCGATCACCGCCAGCTCGCGCACCTCGAAACGGAGGTCCGGCACCCGCGCGCGCTCGATCGCGACGGCGATCGCTCGCGCCACGATCGCCGTCGCGTCGGGTCGCCCGCGCGCGAGCGTGACGTGCGGACGGGCCGCCTTGCGATCGAAGTCGAGCGCGCGCCGCCCGAGTTCGGCGCGGAGCGCGGTCGTGAGCCGCTCGACGGACGCGGACCCGACGCCGAGGCCGAGCCAGATCGTCGACGGCCGCCCGTCGGGCGGGAAGCGCCCGAGCCGGTCGAAGGTCGCCGTGAAGGGCGCCTCGCCGAGCGCCGCCGCGCCCACCGCCGCGCCGACCTCCGAGAGGCGTTCGGCCGGCAGCGCGCCGAGGAACGCGAGCGTCAGGTGCATCCGGTCGGCGCGGACCCGGCGCAGCCCGGGGACGTCCGCCGGCAGGATCTCGGACGCGCGCGCCGCGACGGCGGGCGGCAGCGGGACCGCGACGAAGACCCGCGTGGGTCGCCTAGGCGGGCGTCGGCGCGGGCGCGGGGCCCTTCCCGGGAGCGCGCCGGGGCTCGTCGCCGCCGGCCGGTGCGGCCGGGGGTGTGGCGTCGGGGCCTCCGCTCGCGACGACCGCGGCGCCGCCCTCGCCACCCTCGTCAAAGAGCTTCTCGAACTGCTCGCTGTCGAGTGTCTCCTGCTCCATGAGCTTCGCCACGATGAGGTCCAGCTTGTCGCGGTGCGTCGTGAGCACGTCGAACGCCCGCCGGCGCGCCCGCTCGACGATGTCGTGGACCTCCTGGTCGATGACCTTGGCGATGTCCTCGGAGTAGTTGCGCTCCTCCTGGATCTGGCGGCCGAGGAAGATGAGCTCGTCGGTCTTCCCGTACTGGAGCGGGCCGAGCTTGTCGCTCATGCCGTACTTCGTGACCATGCTGCGCGCCATGTGGGTGGCCTTCTCGATGTCGTTCGAGGCGCCGGTCGTGGCGTCACCGCCCAGGTGGAGCTGCTCGGCCACCCAGCCGCCGAGCGCGGCGGCGATGTCGTCCTCGAACTCCCGCTTGCTGCGGAAGTAGCGGTCCTCCTGCGGGAGCGACCAGGTGACGCCCATCGCCATGCCGCGGGCGACCACCGAGATCTTGTGCACCGGGTTGGTGTTCTTCAGCATCTTGAAGCAGAGCGCGTGGCCCGCCTCGTGGAAGGCGACGATCCACTTCTCCTTTTCGGAGATGACCCTCGAGCGGCGCTCCGGACCGAGGGCGACCTTCTCGAGAGCCTCCTCGAAGTCGATCTGGAGGACCGTCTTGCGGTTCCGTCGCGCCGCCAGGATCGCGGCCTCGTTCACGACGTTCGCGAGGTCGGCGCCGGAGAATCCCGGCGAGATCTGCGCCACCCGCAGGAGGTCCACGTTCTTGTCGATCGGCTTGCCCCGGACGTGCACGTCGAGGATCGCGCGCCGTCCCTTGATGTCCGGCCGGTCGAGCACGACCTGCCGGTCGAAGCGACCGGGGCGGAGGAGCGCCGGGTCGAGGACGTCGGGGCGGTTCGTCGAGGCGAGCACGATGACGTTCGTGCCGGTGTCGAAGCCGTCCATCTCGACGAGGATCTGGTTGAGCGTCTGCTCGCGCTCGTCGTGCGAGCCGCCGAGCCCGGCGCCGCGCTGGCGACCGACCGCGTCGATCTCGTCGATGAACACGATGCACGGGGCGTTGCGCTTGGCCTGGTCGAACAGGTCGCGCACGCGCGACGCGCCCACGCCGACGAACATCTCGACGAACTCGGAGCCCGAGATCGAGAAGAACGGCACGCCGGCCTCGCCGGCGACGGCGCGCGCGAGCATCGTCTTGCCCGTGCCGGGCGGACCCACGAGCAGCACGCCGCGCGGGATGCGCGCGCCGAGCGTCGAGAACTTCTCCGGGTACTTGAGGAACTCCACCACCTCGGCGAGCTCGGTCTTCGCCTCGTCCACGCCCGCGACGTCCTCGAAGGTCGTCGAGGGCTTGTTGCCGACGAACATGCGCGCGCGGCTCTTGCCGAACGACATCGCCTGGTTATTCGTGCCCTGCGCCTGACGCATCATGTAGAAGAAGAAGCCGCCGATGAGGAGCACCGGGAGGAGGCTGATCAGGAGCGAGCCGATCAGCGAGAATGTCGCGCTCGGCTGCTCGTACTTCCAGTCCACGCGCCTCGACGGGTTGGCGGTGTTGTAGTCGGTCACGGCCTTCGCGAAGATCTCGTCGCGGTCCGAGAGCGCGGCCTGCTGCTTCGTCCCGTCGGCGAGCGTGATGCTCGCCTGGCTGCCCAGGATGACGACCGTCTTGATCCGCCCGCTCTGGAGCTCCTCGATGGCCGTCCCCACCGAGATGATCTCGGCCGCGCGGTCCTGCGCCCGGTAGGCGTAGAGGAGCGCGATCCCCATGACCACGAGGAGCAGCGTGAGGATGCCGTTCTTGAAGATGCGGTTATCGAGGTTCGTGGCCGGACTCCTCTCGCGGGCGCGCGGGTCGCGCGCGGCTCCCGTACGACGATGCTAGTCCGTGCAACGCGGGACGACCGGGAATGATGCCCGGGAGGCCAAAGCTCGCCGGCGGACGCGCGAGGAGCCGGCGGTCGCCGGGACCCGGCGCGGCCGCGGCGAACCCCACGACCCAGCGCACCGCGCCGTCGGCGTCGACGACGAGCGGCACCGCGTCGCGGAGGCGCGCCGGGACCTTGGCGTCGGTGAGCACGTCCTGCACCTTCGTACGAACGGTGCCGGCCAGCCGATCTCCCGGGCGGCGCGCGCGCACGACGAGCCCTGGGACGGCGGTCGGGTGAACGCTCGAGACGAGGGGCCACTCGGACGCTTCCCCGCCTCGCGCCGGACCCTCAGCGCGGCCCGCGCGCGGCGCGAGGAGGATCCGCCAGCCCCGCCACTCGACCGGCGCCCCCGCCCCGAGCGCGACGGGCGTTCCGACCGCCCCGGGCTCGCCAGCGTGGCGGTCGATCGGCGGAGCGCCCAAGCGCTCGCGCACCTCGCCGCTGCCGCGGACGACGACGCGCGGGGCGCGGTCGCCGGGCGGCTCCTCGCCGCCGCCAGGGACGACGATGCGGAGCAGGCCGTACTCGCGGACCGCCCGCCCGCCGGGGAGGTCGAGCCGCGCTGTGCCGGCGCGCCGCGCGCTCTCAGCGGCGAGTGCGTCGCGATGCCGCGCCGCGAGCACCCGGCCCGTCGCCGCGCGCCAGGCCTCGGCGAGCGCGCGCTCGGCGAGCGCTCCCCCGCCGAGCACGTCAAGGTCGATCGCGCCCTCCGCACGCGAGGACCGCAGCCGACCCCCGTCACCTCCACCTTCACGTGCGGTTTCAAGGAGCCGCGCCGCGGCGCGCTCGAGCTCGTCCTCGTCCGCCGCCGCCGCGTCCGCGAGGCGCGCGAGCGCTTCGGCGATCCGCGGGTTGATCGCCGCAAGCTCCGGGAGCACCCGCCGGCGCACCCGGTTCCGCGCGAACGCGAGCGAGCGGTTCGTCGGATCCTCGCGCGGCGTGATGCCGGCCGCGGCGCACACCGCCAGGGTGTCCGCGCGGGCAAGCGTGAGGAGCGGCCGCACGATCCCCTCGCGCGACGGCCGCATCGCCGCGAGCCCCGCGAGCCCGCTGCCTCGCGCGAGGTGGAGGAGCACGGTCTCGGCCTGGTCGTCGCGGGTGTGGCCCGTGGCGATCGCCGTCGCGCCGCACGACGCGGCGACGCGGCGAAGGAACGCGTACCGCAGGCGGCGCGCCTGGTCCTCGCTCGCCGGCGCCGCGTCCGCGCGCGCGACCCGGATCGTGGCGCCGCAGCGCGCGGCGAGGTCCGCGACGTACGCCGCGTCCGCCGCGGCGGCGCGCGGACGCGTCCGGTGATCGAAGTGCGCCACCTGGAGCACCAGCCCGAGCTCGTCGCGGAGCGCGGCGAGGAGCAGGAGCAGCGCGCTGGAGTCGGTGCCGCCGGAGACCGCGACCACGAGCGGCCCCGGCACGAGGAGCGCGTGCGTCGTCGCGAGCTCGCGGACCGCCCGCAGCGCGCCCTTCGGGATCACGGTGGCTGGGGCCGGGATTGAACCGGCGACCTAGGGTTTATGAGTCCCTTGCTCTACCGACTGAGCTACCCAGCCGCGAGGGTCAAGTGTACGGGCGACCCCGACCGGAGGTGCCCGCCGTCAGTCGCGATGCTGAAGCGCCAGCCAGGCCCGGAACTCGGCCTCGGTGCGCGTGTGCTTGCGGCGATTGCAGCGGCCGCACGCCGGCAGGATGTTGTCGATGGCGTTCGTACCGCCGCGGGCCAGCGGGACGCGATGATCCATCTCGAGCGGTGCTGCCGAGCCGCAGTACGCGCAGCGCGCCCCATAGCTCCCGACGAGAGCGAGCCACTCCGCGACCGAGAAGGATCCCTCGGCCCGTGCTTCCCGCGCGCGACGTCGCTGCCACATCGCGCGGCGGACGGCGGGACGATGCTCGCTCGCGTCGATCTGCTTCTGCCTTCGCTGCGGGTCCTTGGCGTAGTAGCGCTGCAGCTCGGCGCGATGCTCCTCCGGGTGGCGATGCCGCCAGCGCCGCATCGCCGCGCGTGCCTTCTCAGCGTTGAGGCGCATCCAACCGCGTCCGTAGGCGCGGCGGGCCTCGATGTCACGGTAGGGCAGCGTCGGTCGCCTTCATGACCCGCGTAGTAACCAACGCGGGACGTCGTGGCAAGAGGGTGATCGACGGATCCGCCAACAGGGACCCGAGCCTCTCCGCTCGGGCGTCGGTTGCGGGAGAGGTCTGTTGCGGGAGAGGTCTGTTGCGGGAGAGGTCTGTTGCGGGAGAGGTCTGTTGCGGGAGAAGGATTCGAACCTTCGACCTTCGGGTTATGAGCCCGACGAGCTACCGCTGCTCCATCCCGCGAAGGTCAGTGTACCGCTCATCGCGTTGCAGCGTGTTCGTACGCCGCGAGCCGAGCGGTGGGGAGGGCATGGTCGGCGTGCGCTGCTCTCGACCGACGCGCGCGACCCTCGCCCTCAGCGCGTGCCGAAGAAGAGCGCGATCCACCGCGCGAGGCGCCCGGGCCGCTCGCCCGCCGTCGCCGCCGGCGCGCCGGCGCGCGGCGCGCCCTCGAGCGCGATGAGTCCTTCGCCGGGACGCACGAAGCCGAGCTCGCGCGCCTTGTCGGCGACGTACGCCTCGGTCCCCTTCTCCGCGACCGCCGCCTCCAGCGCGGCGTGACGCAGCTGCTCCCGCACGATCTCGGCGCTGAGCACCGCGACCTCGCGCGAGACCGCGTTGCGCTGCACCGCGATGCCGACGAAGGCGACCGAAAGGAGCAGCCCGGCCACGACGAGCGCGAGCGCGGCGCCCGGCCGCGCGAGCCGCGACCCGATGCCACGGCGTCGCTTCGTCACGCGCCCATCATGCGCCGAAGGCCCAGGGCAGCGCCACCTCGCCGCCGGCGAGGCGCAGCGCGACCACCCCGAGGAGCCCGAGCCAGTCGGCCGCGCGCCCCACCTCGCCGGTCTCGCGGACGAAGCCGACCGCGACGACGGGCCGCTCGCCGAACACGATCCCGGCGTCGTTCCGCGACCGGGCCAGCGTGCCGGTCTTGTGCGCGAGACGCGTGCCGTCCGGCAGGAAGCGGCCGAGGAGCGAGCCATCCTGGCAGCGCTCGAGGAGCGCGAGGACCGCGTCGCTCGCCGCCCGGCCCCCGCACTCCCCCGCGAGCAGGCGACGGAGCAGCGCGGCGGCCTCGCGCGGCGTGACGACGTTCTCGAGCCCGCGGGCGGCGGCGTCCAGGTCGTACATCCGCCGCCGGAGCCGCGTCCGCGGGCAGTCCCAGGCGTCGAGCCAGCCGTTCACGGTGTCCATCCCCAGGCGCTCGATGAGCCGGTTCGTCGCGGTGTTGTCGCTCACCGCGATCGCGAGCGCCGCGAGGTCGCGGAGCGAGAGCGGACCGACGTCCCGGAGGTCGCGGAGCACCCCGGTCCCCTCAGCCGGCGCTCCCGGCCCGACCCGCTCAGCGAGCTCGAGGCGGCCGGCCGCGGCCTCGGCGTGGAGGGCCATGACCAGCGGCAGCTTGATGACCGAGGCGGCCGGGAACGACTCGTCCGGACGGAGTGCGTACAGCAGCTCACCGTCCGGCTGGGTCACGACCGCCCCGGCGGACCCGGGAACCTGTGCCGCGGCAGCGCCGACCCGCGCGAAGTCTTGGGACATGGGACGGAGCCTAGCCGCTGTACCCTGCGCGCAGCGTGATCGAGTTCCGGGATGTCCACAAGCACTTCGGCGCGCTGCACGTCCTGAACGGGATCGACTTCTCCGTTCGGGACGGTGAGGTCGTCGTGATCATCGGCCCGTCCGGCTCAGGCAAGAGCACGCTCATCCGCACGGTGAATCGCCTCGAGCCGATCGAGAGCGGGACGCTGATGGTGGACGGCATGCCCGTGCACGCCCGCGGCGTCGACGTCAACCGCCTGCGCCGTCAGGTGGGCATGGTGTTCCAGTCGTTCAACCTCTTTCCCCACCTCAGCGCGCTCGAGAACGTCATGCTCGCGCCGCTGCGCGTGCGGAGGGTCCCGCCGGCGGAGGCGCGGAAGCGTGGCCTCGAGCTTCTCGACCGGGTCGGCTTGCCGGAGAAGGCGGACCAGTACCCGGCCCGGCTCTCGGGCGGGCAGCAGCAGCGCGTGGCGATCGCCCGCGCGCTCGCCATGGGCCCGAAGATCATGCTCTTCGACGAGCCCACGAGCGCGCTCGACGCGGAGATGATCCGCGAGGTGCTCGACGTCATGCGCGACCTGGCCAACGAGGGGATGACCATGCTCGTGGTCAGCCACGAGATCGGCTTCGCCCGCGAGGCGTCCGATCGGGTGGTCTTCATGGACGGCGGACGCATCATCGAGGACAGCCCCACCGAAGCATTCTTCACGGCACCCCGAGAGGAGCGGGCGCGCCAGTTCCTGAGCAAAGTGATTCGTCACTAGACCAAAGCGAACGCAGCCAACGCGAACGCAGAAGGAGGGACCCATGCGAGGCATCCTGCGCAGCACGGCCATCGGGCTCGCCGCCATGCTCGTCGCGGCAGCCTGCGGCGGCGGAGCCGCCCCCGCGGCCACCGCGGCCGCGAGCGCGGCCCCGGCATCGACCGCCGCGGCCAAGCCCAAGTTCGAGCTCGCGACCTACATGTACGCGCTCCAGACCAAGGGCAAGATCAAGATCGGCACCCGCGAGGACAACGTCCCGTTCGGCCTGAAGAACCCCGCGAGCGGGAAGTACGAGGGCTTCGACATCGACGTCGCCCGCGAGCTCGCGAAGGGCATCTTCGGCAAGACCGAGGACGTCGACAAGTTCATCGAGTGGGTGCCGGTGGTCTCGGCCACCCGCGTCCCGACGCTCGACGAGAACAAGGCCGACTTCGTCATCGCGACCTTCACGATCAACGAGGAGCGGAAGAAGCAGATCGACTTCTCGGACGTCTACTTCTTCACCGGCCAGAAGATCCTCGTGAAGAAGACGAATACGGACATCACCAGCCTCGCGACGCTCGGCGGCAAGACCGTCTGCACCGCCAAGGGATCCACGAGCGAGAAGAACATCGCCGCGGGCAATCCGCAGGCGAAGCTGCTCCTCCTCGACACCTACGCGCCCTGCCTCCTCGCGCTCCAGCAGGGCACGGCCGATGCCGTCTCGACCGACGAGACGATCCTCTTCGGTCTCGTGAAGCAGGATCCCAACACGAAGATCGTCGGCGCGTACTTCTCCGACGAGCCCTACGGCATCGGCGTGAAGAAGAACAAGGCGGACCGTCAGGGTTTCGTCGAGTACCTGAACGTCGAGCTGAAGGCCATGATCGCCGACGGCCGCTGGGCGGCGGCGTACAAGAAGTGGATCAGCCCGGTGTCGAGCGACGAGAAGAAGGCACCGAAGTAGCCGCGGACCTCGCACCGCGCTCTGGCGGGGGCCGGCCACAGGCCGGCCCCCGCCCGTCGTTCGCCGGCCGGGCGGCCTGAGCGATGCCCGGCGGCATCATCTTCGAGTTCCCCGACCAGTACCTCTTCCCGAGCGGCCTCTGGTTGACGGTGCAGCTGTCGGTCGTGAGCCTGCTCGGCAGCCTCGTGGTCGGCACCGTGATCGCGCTCTTCCGAGTGGCGCCCCTCGCGCCGTTCCGCTGGGTCGGGACCGCCTACGTGGAGTTCTTCCGCAACACCCCGCTCCTCGTGCAGCTCTTCTTCCTCTTCTTCGGCGCGCCGCTCATCGGCATCCGCTTCTCGACCGACCCGTTCGAGTTCAACTTCCGGGCGGCGCTCCTCGGGCTCGCGCTCTACCACGCCGCCTACGTCGCGGAGGTCATCCGCGGCGGGCTCCTGGGCGTGGACCATGGGCAGATCGAGGCCGCGCGCTCGCTCGGCCTGAGCTACACGCAGATGCTCCGGTACATCCAGCTCCCGCAGTCATTCCGGTCGGTGATCCCGCCGCTCGGGAACATCTTCACCGCGCTCGTGAAGAACACCTCGCTCGCGACGACGATCGGCGTGGCCGAGCTGCTGAACGCGGGAGAGGTCGTCGAGTCGCGGACCTTCCGGGCGATCGAGGCCTACGGGGCGGTCGCGCTGCTCTACCTCGCGCTCGTGCTGCCGCTCGCCGCCGGAGTGAACTGGCTCGAGCGGAAGCTCCAGGTGGCCCGCTAGATGCGTCCGGACACCTGGCACCTCTTCGTAGACCCGGACATCCTCAAGTTCTTCGCCGGAGGCCTCGGTCAAACGCTCCTCATCTCGGCCGCCGCCATCGTCATCTCGTGCGTGCTCGGCCTCGCGCTCGCGCTCGCCCGGATGTCGCGCGCGGCCCTGCTGCGCTGGCCCGCCACGTTCGTCGTCGAGGTGATCCGCGCGCTGCCGGTGTACCTCCTGATCGTGTACTTCGGCATCAAGGGCTCGAGCCTCGGTCAGCCGTTCTTCGGCCCCGAGTTCGACGTCTCCCGCTTCTGGGGCGGGGTCATCGGCCTGTCCCTCTACACCTCGGCGGTGCTCGCCGAGATCATCCGCGCGGGGATCCTGAGCCTGCCGCGCGGCCAGACCGAGGCCGCCCGCGCGCTGGGGCTCAACTACCCGCGGATGATGCGCTGGATCATCCTGCCGCAGGCGCTCCGCCTCATGGTGCCGGCGATGATGTCCCAGCTCACCACGATCATCAAGGACACCTCGCTCGTCGGGCAGATCGGCGTGTTCGAGCTCTACCGGAGCGCGCGGATCATCTACACGCAGAACTTCAACCCGATCGAGGCGCTGCTCTTCGTCGCGGTGATCTACTTCGTCATCTGCTTCGTGCTCTCGCAGCTGTCCCGCCGGCTCGAGCTCGGCAACCAGACCGCGCGGCGCGTGCGCGAGGCCGTCCTGCGCGACCAGGTCGCGTGAACGAGCCCGTCCGGCCCCGGCTGCGCGCGCTCGCCCGGGCGTGGCCCGACGTCCGCCTCTAGGCCCGGAGCCGCGCCTCCACCGCCGCGCGATCGCCCAGCGCGCTCGTCCCGCGGCCCTGGACGGCGAAGGACGCGACCGCGTTGGCGAACCGCACCGCCTCGACCATGACGCGCCCCTCGGCGAGCGCGACCGCGAGGCCGGCCGCGAACGCGTCGCCGGCGCCGGTCTGATCGACGGCCGCCACCGGGAACCCCGCGACGTCGTCGCGCGCGCCGTCGCGCCAGAGGTGCGCGCCACGCTCCGCCACCGTCACGACGACGGCCGGCGCGAGGCGCGACCACGCCGCCGCCAGGCCCTCGTCGCCGGCGAGGTCCTCCTCGCTCACGACCGCGGCGTCGACCTCGGCGAGCACGCCGGCCGCGTCGTCCCAGCGCCGGGGCCGGACGAGCCCGTCGGCGTCCCACGTGCGCAGGTAGCCCTGCGCCGCGACCACGCGCACCGCGCCGCGCAGCGAAACGTAGAGCGCGCCGCCGAGCTCGTGCGCGATGGAGCCGAAGACGACGGCGTCGGGACGCGGGAGCGCGGCCGGCAGGTCCGCGACCGCGATCCCGCGCGCGCGGGCGCGCAGCTTGAGCGTGCGGACCCCCGCGGCGTCGTAGCTGAACGCGAAGGTCGTCGACACGTTGCCGCCGAGGGCCACCAGCGCGATGCCGAGCTCGCGGCAGCGCTCCACGAGCGCGGCGCGCTCGCCGTCGCCGACACGCGTGACGAGGGTGACCTCGACGCCGAGGCGCGCCGCCGTCGCCGCGGCGTAGAGCGCCGTACCGCCGAGCCGCCACTCGCCACCGAACTCGTCGCGCGCGGTGTGGCCGATCGCGAGGACGCGCATCACACGTTGAAAAGGACGTGGACGACCTCGCCGTCGCGCAGCGGGTAGGTCTTGCCCTCGGTCCGGAGCCGGCCGGCCTTCCGCGCGGCCGCCTCGCCACCTTGCCGCAGGAGCTCGTCCCAGGCGATGACCTCGGCGCGGATGAACCCGCGCTCGAGGTCGGAGTGGATCGCCCCCGCCCCCTGCTGGGCCGTGCTCCCGGCGGCGATCGTCCAGGCCCGGACCTCGTCCTCGCCGGCGGTGAACATCGAGATGAGCCCGAGGAGCTCGTAGGTCGCACGCACGATGCGCTCGAGCGCGGGCTCCGCGATGCCGAGCTCTGCCCGGAACGCGGCCGCCTCGTCCGCGGGCAGCTCCGCGATCTCGGCCTCGATCTTGGCGCAGGCCTGCACCACCGCGGTGGCGCGGTGCCCGGCGGCGACCGCGCGGAGCGGCGCCAGGACCTCGTCCGCGCGCGCCACCTCGGTCTCGTCGAGGTTCACGACGACGAGCTGCGGCAGGAGCGTGAGGAAGCGGTAGCCGCGCACGAGGCGAAGCTCCTCGGGATCGACCTCCAGGTCGCGGAGCGGCGTCTCGGCCTCGAGCGCCGGGAGCGCGCGCAGGAGGAAGGCCTTCTCGCGCTCCTTGGCTTCCTTGTCCGCGCCCTTCGCGCCGCGCAGCTCCGGCTCGATCCGCTCGAGGCGCCGCTCGACGATGCCGTGGTCGGCCACGATGAGCTCGAGGTCGAGCGTCGCGACGTCGCGGAGCGGGTCCACGCTCCCCTCGGCGTGCGGCACCGAAGGGTCGCGGAACGCCCGGACCACGTGGACGAGCGCATCCGCGGTCCGGAGGTCGCCGAGCTTCTTCGCCGAGATGCCGTCGCCCTGGCCCGCGCTCTTGGTGAGGCCGAGGTCGCGGTAGGTGATCTCCGCGAACGTCGTCTTCTTCGGCTTGAAGAGCGCGCTCAGCTTCTCGATGCGCGGATCGGGGACCTTGGCCACGCCGACGTTCGTCTCGGCCTCCGCGCCCGCGAAGCCGCCGGTCGCCGCGTGGCCGCCGGTGAGCAGGTTGAAGAGCGTCGTCTTGCCCACGTAGGGCAGGCCGGTGATCGCGGATGTGAGATTCATGCGAGCGTCGCCTCCTCCACGTCGGGCAGGTCCAGGCCGAAGATCGTCCGCGCGACCGCGCGGAACCGCTCGCGCGGCCCGGTCGCGAACACCCGGTGGGTCGCGCCCGTGGCGGCGTCGCGGAGCAGGTGATGCGAGGCGAGCACCTCGCGGACGGCGAGCGCGGTCGTCGCCGCCGAGTCCACCACCCGCACGGCCGGCCCGGCGACCCGCTCGATGACCTCGCGGAGGAGCGGGTAGTGGGTGCAGCCGAGGAGCAGGGTGTCCACCGCGTCGTCGCCCGCGACGAGCGGCGCCACGTAGCCTCGCACGGCGGTCTCCGCGGCGGGGGTACGCGCCTCCCCCGCCTCGACGAGCGGCACGAGCGCGGGGCAGGCCACCTGCCGCACCCGGACGAGCGGATCGAGATCGCGGAGCGCGCGCGCGTACGAGCCGGAGCGCACGGTCCCCTCGGTGGCGAGGACGCCGACCGAGCCGCTCGCCGAAGCCGAGAGCGCGGCGGCGGCCCCCGGACGGACGACGCCGATCACCGGCACCGCCGACCCCTCGCGGACCGCCTCGAGCGCGACGGCCGACGCGGTGTTGCACGCGAGCACGACGAGCTTGCAGTCCGCGCGCGCGAACCAACCGATCGCCTGGCGCGTGAACGCGAGCACCTCACCCGGCGGACGCGGGCCGTACGGCATCCGCGCCTCGTCGCCGAGATACAGGGTGCCCTCGCTCGGGAGCTGACGACGCAGCTCCCGGAGAACGGTCAGCCCGCCGACGCCCGAATCGAAGACCCCGATGGGCCGCTCGCGGCGGTCCACCACGCTCACGCTCAGGCGACGCGCTGTTGCGCGACGAGCGCCGCGGCGAGAGCCGCGATGGCGAGCGACACCGGCGCCTTGGGCGCTGCGATGACGTACGGCTCCTTCTGGTTGAGCGAGTTGCTCACCGTCTTCCAGTCGGACGGGATCTCCGCGATCACCCGCAGCTCGAGCGTTCGCTCGAGATCGTTCTTCTTCATCCCCGGGAGGTTGTCGCCCTGGTTCACCACGACGAGGAGCGGCTTCTGGCCCCGGTAGCCGAGCGCGCCGAACGTGTCGACCGCCGCGCGCGCGTTGCGAACGGTCACGTCCATGTACGTGCTCACGATCACGATCGTCGTGGCCGCGTCGAAGATCGCGAGCGTGTCGTCGGCGAGCCGGGTAGGCGCGTCCACGACGACGAAGTCGTGCGTCGCGGCGAGCAGCCCGATCGCGTTCGCGATCTCCGCGGGCTGGAGCAGGTCGGCCTGCTCGGGCCGCTCGGGCGCGAAGAGCACGTGCACGCCCGCCGGTCCCTCCCAGACGACGTCGCCGATCGCCGACCGCATCGCCGGGCCGGGCGGCAGGTCGACGATCGACCGCACCTCGGGCGGCACCGGGAGGACGTGACGGAGGGCGCCGAACTGCATGACGCCGTCCACGAGCGCGACCGTGCGGCCGTCGCGGCGGAGCGAGCAGGCGAGATTCACCGCGATCGTGGTCTTCCCGGTCCCGCCCTTCGGCGAGTAGATCGCGATGACCTGCCCCTTCGCGCCGCCGGCGCCGCCCCCGACCTTCGGCGATCCGAGCGCGCCGGCGAGGTCGTTCGCCTGGCCCGGCAGGACGAGGATCGCGTCGATGCCGTCCTCCGCGCGGGCCACGAGCGGCCGCTGCGGCACCGTGACCATGACGATGCGGGTGCCGGCCGAGCCGGCGCGGATGCGCTTCGCGAGCGCGAACGGGTCGCTCCGGCCCTTCGCCTGGAGGAGCGCGTCGATGAAGACGACGTCGGGGCGATCCGAGGTCGCGCGGGCGACCGCCCGCTCGGGATCTTCCTCGACCCCGATGACCTGGACGTCCTGCTCGCGGGCCAGGAGCCCCTTGAGGTGCTCGGCGACCTGGGGCAGGTCCTCCACGAGCAGCACGCGTCTCACAGTGAGGCGAAGTCTAGTTGCGCGCGCCTGACCCGCGCGCGCGCCGGACGGTACGGGCCGGGGCGGTGCGGGCCGGGGCGACGCCGGACGGTATGGGCCGGGGCGGTGCGGGCCGGGGCGACGCCGGACGGCTCAGCGATCCCCCAGGCGCCGGAGCGCGACCGAGCCGCCGGCGGCTACCGCCGCTGCCAACCCGACGAACGCGAGTCCGACGCGAAGCGTGGTGCCGTACCAGTAGGGCTCGGGGTAGACGGCGAGGAGGTTCGAGGTCGCCGGATCGAAGAGGAAGTTGCCCTGCGGGAAGAACACCAGGTGAAAGGCCATGAAGAGCGGCTCGAACGCGACGGCCGCGGTGACACCGACGATGCCGACCAGCGCGGCGGCGCCGATCGCGCCGTCGCGCGCGAGGCGCGCGAGATGGCGGGGCCCGCCGCGCAGGCCGCGGACGAGCCGCCAGGCGAGGACGATGAGGGCGGCGGCGAGCACGGCGCGCACGCCGGCGAACACGCCGCGGACGTCGGCCATGTGCGAGCGCTCGTCGGGATCGAAGAGCGGCACGCTCGTCCCCGGCGCGTCGGGCAGCCGGTCGACCTCGCCGAGGGCGTAGGCGATCGTCGCGCGGTGCACCCCCAGGAGCGCGGTCCGGTCGAGGACGCGGATCGCGCCATTCACGCGGACCGCGGCGCCGTCCGGGGCCGCGAGGCTCGCGTAGGTCGCCTCGCCGGCGACGAGGTAGACCGCGAGCAGCACGCCGGAGAGCGCGAACGACAGGGCGAAGCCCGCGACGTCGAGCCGGGACGGCCTCACGAGCCGGAGCGCGGCAGCGCGCCGAGGCCCGGGCGCTCGCTGAACGCGAAGCGTCCCCGCTCGACCGGGACCGCGACGAACGGGTCGTCCACGATGAGAAGGTTACCGTCAAGATCGACCCACTCCACCGCGGGCGCCAGGTGCGCGGCCGCGGCGATCCCGACGCTCGTCTCCGCGGCACGGCAGCCGAGCATCACTTTGAGCCCGAGCGCGTGCGCCCGCGCGACCATCGCCCGCGCCTCGCCGAGGCCGCCCGACTTCTGGAGCTTCACGTTGATCCCCGAGCAGCGTCCCGCGAGCCTGTCGACGTCGGCCACGCGCACCGCCGCCTCGTCGGCGACGATCGGGATCGGCGAGCGCTCGTGCACCACGCGGAGCCCTTCGAGGTCGTCCGGCGCCACCGGCTGCTCGACGAACTCGAGGCCGAAGGGCGCGAGCGCCTCGATGCGCGCGAGCGCCTCGTCCGGCGACCACGCCGCGTTGGGATCCACCCGGATCGTGAGACCGGGCACCCGTGCGCGGATGGCCCGGAGGATCTCGACGTCGTCGCCGCGACCGAGCTTCACCTTGAGCACCAGGAAGCCGCGCGCGGCCGCCCGCGCGGCGCGCTCGGCCATCGTCGCCGGGTCCGCCAAGCCGATCGTGAACGAGGTCGGCGGCGCGACCGTGCCGAGGCCGAGCCAGGCCCGGAGCGGGACCCCGGCGTGCTGCGCCGCGCGATCGTGCGCGGCGATGTCGAGCGCGCAGGCGGCGGCGCCGCCGTGCGGGAAGCGCAGGTCGAGCGCGGCCTTGAGCGACGCGAGGTCCGCCGGATCGTCGGGCAGGAGTCCGACCGCGCCCCGCACGGCGCGCTCGAGGTCGTCGCTCGTCTCGCCGAAGTACGGATCGGGCGAGGCCTCGCCGCGCGCGACGACCGTCCCGTCGTCCAGCTCGAGGATGACGACGCGCTTCTCCGTTCGGACGTGGCGGGAGATCGCGAACGGCACCTCGAGGTGCACGTCGATGGTGCGCACGGTCGCGCGGAGCGCGCTCATGCTCCCTCAAGCGGCGAGCGGCCTTCGGCCGCAGTGCCATCGCCCGATCGCCCGACGCCTTCGGCCGCAGTGCCATCGCCCAGCACCGCGCGGGCGAGGCGGTCGGCGCCGGCCGGGCCCTCGCGCACGGGATCGGCCGCCGGCAGGCCGGTGGCGCGCCCCGCCGCCGCGAGGGCCCCCGTCGCGCCGGCCTCGTCGAGGGCGACCGTGTTGAGCGCGACCGCGCGGACCCGCGCCTGCGGCGCATCCGGACGGCGCGACCAGGCCGCGGCTTCCTCGTAGATGCGCACGAGCTCCGCGAGCGGCCGGAGCGGCAGCTCGTCGTGGCCCTTCATCCTCGGCCGGCCCGCATCGTGGCAGAGCACCAGTGCGTCGGGAGCGCTGCCGTGGAGCAGGCCGAGCGTCACGCCCGAGAAGCCGGGGTGCGTGAGCGAGCCCTGGCCTTCGACGACGACCCACTCGGCGCGCTCGGCCGCGTCGCAGACCAGCTGCTCGGCGGCGCCGGCGATGAAGTCCGCGACGACCGCGTCGATGCTGATCCCCTCGCCCGCGATCGCGATGCCGGTCTGCCCGGTCGCCACGAACACCGCGCTCCGCCCGGCCCGCTCGAGCGCCGCGCGGAGCTCGAGCGCCACCGTCATCTTCCCCACCGCCGCGTCGGAGCCGACGGTGAGGACGACCCGCGCGCCGGCGCGGCGCAGCCGGTGGCCGCCGACGGCGAGCTCGGGCGGCGGCTCGCGCAGCTCGCGGACGCGCGCTCCGCCACGCGCGGCGGCGGCCGCCAGGGCGGGGTCGTCGAGGACGCGCTCGTGGAGCCCGCTCCAGACCTCGATCCCGCTCCGGAGCGCCTCCGCGAGGATCGGCCGGTAGGCCGCCGGGATCCGGCCGCCGGGCGCCGCCGTGCCGACCAGGACGACGTCGGCGCCGCGGGCGAGCGCCTCGGCGAGCGAGGCGACCACCGGCACGCCGGCGCCCACCCCCACGGCCGAGGCCGCGTCCTCCCCCGCGCGCGTCGAGTCGACGACCGCGACGATCGGGTACGGCGCGTAGCGGAGCGCGCCGATGGCGGTCTTCGCGGTCGCCCGGGTGAACAGGCCCTCGCAGAGGAGCGCGACCCGCGGTCCCGCCATCAGCACGCGCTCATCGGTCGTAGTTGAGGATCGGCGCGAGCCACCGCTCCGTCACGGCCACGTCCTGGCCCTTCCGGCGGGCGTAGTCCTCGACCTGGTCGCGCTCGATCTTGCCGACCCCGAAGTACTGCGACTGCGGGTGCCAGAAGTAGTAGCCGCTCACCGCCGCGGTCGGGACCATCGCGAAGCTCTCCGTGAGCGTGATCCCGGCTCGCTCGGTCGCTCCGAGCAGGTCGAAGAGCGCCTGCTTCTCCGTGTGATCCGGGCAGGCCGGGTAGCCGGGCGCCGGCCGGATCCCCTGGTACTGCTCGTGGATGATCGCCTGGTTGTCGAGGTGCTCGGCGGGCGCGTAGCCCCACAGCTCCCGCCGCACGCGCTCGTGCAGCCGCTCGGCGAACGCCTCGGCGAGCCGGTCGGCGAGCGCCTTGATCAGGATCGCGCTGTAGTCGTCGCTCGCGGCGTCGAACTCGGCGACCTTCGCGTCGAGCCCGATGCCGGTCGTGACGGCGAAGCAGCCGATCCAGTCGGCGACGCCGGAGTCCCGCGGCGCGACGAAGTCGGCGAGCGCGAGATTCGGCCGTCCGGCCGCCTTCACCATCTGCTGGCGCAAGGTGTGGATGACCGCGAGCGGCTGCCGCCGGCCCTCGGTCTCCCCGCTGCCGCCCCAGACCAGGATGTCCTCCGCACCGTCCGAGCTGGCCGGGAAGAACCCGACGACCGCGCGCGCCCGCAGCCACCGCTCGTCGACGATCCGGCGCAGCATCGCGCGCGCGTCGTCCCAGAGCGCCCGCGCGCTCTCGCCGACCACCGGGTCGTCGAGGATCGCGGGGTAGTGACCTGCCAGCTCCCAGGTCTGGAAGAACGGGGTCCAGTCGATCCGCGGCACGAGGTCGCCGAGCGGGACGTCGTCGAACGTCCGGACGCCGGTGAAGCTGGGCGCCGGAGGGGTCGCGCCGGTCCAGTCGATCCGCAGCTTGTTCGCGCGCGCCGCCTCGAGCGGCTGCCGCTTCACCTCGGCCTGGCGCCCGGCGCGGCGCACCCGCAGCTCCTCGTACTCCGCCCGCACCTCGCGCACGAAGTCCTCGCGCCCCCCGTCGCTGAGCAGCGCGCTCGCGACGCCCACCGCGCGCGAGGCGTCGAGCACGTGGATCACGGGCCCCGAGTACAGCGGCTCGATCTTCACCGCGGTGTGCACGCGGCTGGTCGTCGCGCCGCCGATGAGCAGCGGCACGCTGAACCCCTCGCGCTCCATCTCCTGGGCCACGAAGGACATCTCCTCGAGCGACGGGGTGATCAGCCCCGAGAGGCCGATGAGGTCGGCGCGCTCGCGGCGGGCCGTCTCGAGGATCTTCGCGCAGGGCACCATCACGCCGAGGTCGATCACCTCGTAGTTGTTGCACTGCAGCACGACGCCGACGATGTTCTTGCCGATGTCGTGGACGTCGCCCTTCACGGTGGCCATCACGACCTTGCCCTTGGCGCGGGTGTCCGCGTTGGCGAGCTTGTCCGCCTCGATGTACGGAATGAGGTGCGCCACCGCGCGCTTCATCACGCGGGCGCTCTTGACGACCTGCGGCAGGAACATCTTCCCGCTGCCGAAGAGGTCTCCCACGACGTTCATGCCGGCCATCAGCGGCCCCTCGATGACCTCGATCGGCCGCTCGGCCAGGTGGCGTGCCTCCTCCGTGTCGTCGACGATGAAGTCGGTGATCCCGTGCACGAGCGCGTGGGCCAGTCGCTCGTGGACCGGCGCCTTTCGCCACTCCAGGTCGGCCACCTGCTTCGCCGCGACGCCCTTCACGCTCTCCGCGATCTCGAGCAGGCGCTCGGTCGCGTCGGGCCGCCGGTCCAGGACCACGTCCTCCACCCGCTCGAGCAGGAGCGGCGGGATGTCGGTGTGCAGCGTGAGCGCGCCGGCGTTCACGATGCCCATGTCCAGGCCGGCGGCGACCGCGTGGTAGAGGAACACCGCGTGGATCGCCTCGCGCACCGCGTTGTTGCCGCGGAAGGAGAACGAGACGTTGCTGACGCCGCCGCTCACCTTCACGCCCGGCAGGGCCGCCTTGATCCGGCGGGTGGCCTCGATGAAGTCGAGGGCGTACCCGTTGTGCTCCTCGATCCCGGTGGCGATCGCGAAGATGTTCGGGTCGAAGATGATGTCCTCGGACGGGAAGCCCACCCACTCGGTCAGGATGCGGTAGGCGCGCTCGCAGATCGCGACCTTGCGGTCCACGGTGTCGGCCTGCCCGTGCTCGTCGAAGGCCATCACGACCACCGCCGCGCCGTAGCGGCGCACGAGGGTGGCCTGCCGGACGAACTCGGCCTCGCCCTCCTTGAGCGAGATCGAGTTCACGATGCCCTTGCCCTGCAGGCACTTGAGCCCGGCCTCGATGACCGCCCACTTGGACGAGTCCACCATCACCGGCACGCGGGCGACCGCCGGCTCGGTGGCCGCGAGGTTCAGGAAGGTCCGCATCGCCTGCTCGGAGTCGAGCAGCCCCTCGTCGAAGTTGACGTCGATGATCACGGCGCCGGCCTCGATCTGCTGGCGGGCGACCTCGAGCGCGGCCTCGTACTCGCCCGCGACGATGAGCTTCTTGAAGCGCGCCGAGCCCGTGACGTTCGTGCGCTCCCCCACGTTCACGAAGTTGGTGGACTCGCCGATCGTGAGCGGCTCGAGGCCGGAGAGGCGCAGGGCCGGCGGCACGGCCGCCGCGCGGTGCGGCGGGAGGCCGCGCACCGCCTCGGCGATCGCCCGGATGTGCGCGGGCGTCGTGCCGCAGCAGCCACCCACGATGTTGAGCAGACCCGCTTCGGCGAACTCGCGGAGCACCCCGGCGGTGTAGGCGGGCGCCTCGTCGTAGCCGCCCATCTCGTTCGGCAGGCCGGCGTTCGGATGGACGCTGATGCGGCAGGGCGCCACCCGGGCGAGCTCGGCGACGTAGGCCCGCAGGTCCTTCGCGCCGAGCGCGCAGTTGAGGCCCACCGCGAACGGTCGCGCGTGGGCGACCGAGTTCCAGAACGCCTCGGTGGTCTGCCCCGAGAGCGTGCGGCCGCTCGCGTCGGTGATCGTCCCCGAGATCATGAGCGGCACGCGGACCCCGTCTTCGGCGAAGACCTGCTCGATCGCGAAGAGCGCGGCCTTGGCGTTGAGCGTGTCGAAGATCGTCTCGAGGAGCAGCAGGTCGGCGCCGCCGGCGAGGAGCCCGCGCGCCGCCTCGCCGTAGGCGGCAACCAGCTCGTCAAAGGTGACGTTGCGGAAGCCCGCGTCGTCCACCCTGGGCGAGAGCGAGGCGGTGCGGTTGGTCGGGCCGAGCGAGCCGGCGACCCAGCGCGGCCGGCCGTCACGCGCCTCGTAGGCGTCGCAGAGCGAGCGCACCAGGCGAGTGCTCGCCTCGTTCAGCTCCCCGGCGAGCGCCTCCAACCCGTAGTCGGCGAGCGAGATCCGCGTCGAGTTGAAGGTGTTCGTGCCGCAGATCTCCGCTCCCGCGTCGAGATAGGCGCCGTGGATCGCCCGCAGCGCGTCCGGCCTGGTGAGGCTCAGCAGGTCGTTGCAGCCACGCAGGTCGCGCGGCCAGTCGGCGAACCGCGTCCCGCGGAACTCGGCCTCGCCGAGGCGGAGCGCCTGGATCTCGGTCCCCTTCGGGCCGTCGAGGACGACGATGCGGCGCCCCAGGTCCTCCTCGAGCCGCGCCAGGCGCGACGCGCGCGTGAAGGGGGCGCTCATGCGGCCGCCGTGTCCCGCCCGAGCCGGAGGAACCGCCCCGGTCGGGCCGCTGCGGTCACCCCCGCCTCGAGCGCCGGCACACCGTTCACGATCACGTGGTCGATCCCCTCCGGGTAGCGGTGCGGATCCTCGTACGTCGCGACGTCGCGCACCCCCGCGGGGTCGAGCACGACCAGGTCGGCCCAGGCGCCCTCGCGCACGACGCCGCGGTCGCGGAGCCCCAGGCGCGCGGCGGGCAGCGCGGTCATCTTGCGCACCGCCTCGGCGAGCGAGAAGAGCCCCGCCTCGCGCGCGTAGCGGCCGAGGACGCGCGGGAACGTCCCGTACGAGCGCGGGTGCGGCTTGCCGAACGAGAGCGGGCCGTACGGCGCGTTCGCGCGCGAGTCGCTCCCGATGCACACCCAAGGCTTCGCCATCACGAACCGCACGTCCTGCTCGTCCATCGAGTGGTGGATGATGTCGACCGCCCCCTCGTGCACGATGAGCGCGTCGCAGGCCCAGGCGAGCGGCTCGCGGCCTACCCCGGCGGCGAGCTCCGCGACGCTCCGCCCCGCCCACTCCGGCCGCTGGCGCGCCCGCGCGATGACGATCGCCTCCCAGGCACGACCGGTCTCGGTCTCCTCGCCCGCGATGCGAGCGCGCACCGCGGGATCGCGGAGGCGCTCGCACATCGCGAGCGGGCCGCCGTCGTGCACCCAGTTCGGGATGACCACCGCGAGCCCGGTCGAGGACGCGGCGTACGGGTACTGGTCCGCCGCGACGTCCAGGCCGCCGGCGCGGGCGCGCTCGACGAGCGCGCTCGACTCCCGGACGAGGCCCCAATTCCGGCGGCCCGCCGCCTTGTGGTGCGAGAGCTGCACCCGGACGCCGGAGCGGCGCCCGATCTCGAGGTTCTCCTCGACCGCTTCGAGGAGCCTCGCTCCCTCGTTCCGGATGTGGCTCGCGTAGAGCGCGCCCCGCTCGCGCACCGCCCCGCAGAGCGCGGCGAGCTCGGCGGTGTCGCCGTACGCGCTCGGCGGGTAGATGAGCCCGGAGGAGAGCCCGATCGCGCCCTCGTCGAGCGACCGCTCGAGCAGCGCCCGCATCGTGGCCAGCTCGGCGCCGCTCGGGGCGCGCGCCACCGCGCCCATGACCGAGGTCCGCAGCGTCCCGTGGCCGACGAACGAGCACACGTTGATCGCGACGCCGCTCCGCTCGACCGCCGCGGCGTACTCGCCGAACGTGCTCCACGACCTGGCGAGGTCGAAGCGCGCGAGCTCGCGATCGAGCTCGTCCGCAGCGCTACCGAAAACGGGTGCTGACGAGCCACCGCAGTTCCCGTTCACCGCGGTCGTGACGCCCATGTGGAGCGCGCTCTCGAGCGCGCCGTTCACGAGCATCGCCTCGTCCGAGTGGGCGTGGATGTCGATGAAGCCGGGCGTCACCACGCGATCGCTCGCGTCGAGCGTCCGCGCCGCGCGCTCCCCGTCGAGGTCCCCCACCGCCACGATGCGGCCGGCGCGGATCGCGACGTCGGCGCGCTCGGGCGGCGCGCCGGTCCCGTCAACGACGAAGCCGCCACGCAGGAGGAGGTCGTTCACGGACGAGGCGCGCTCACGCGCGGGTCGGGACCCGGCTCTCGAACGCGCCGCGGACCCGGCGGCGCAGCCCGCCGTCTCCCACCACGTCGCGCGCCCGCAGCGCCAGCGCCCTCGCCCAGGG
>Ga0082335_1004112_pt1 | contig 22554 bp, 20 predicted proteins | sample Subgrocontami58m_FD_72375 | JGI IMG/M metagenome (GOLD analysis project Ga0082335, IMG submission 72375) | Subsurface groundwater microbial communities from S. Glens Falls, New York, USA - GMW37 contaminated, 5.8 m (SPADES assembly) (version 2) ...
CTTCCGCTTTTCCCCATGGCCGCGGTCCAAGGTTTTCCTTTTGTCCCGGTTTTCCCCCCCCCGGCCCCCGCGGGGGCTCTGCCCTGGCCCCGCCAAAGGCGACGGCCTTTGGAATGCGATTCTTTTTGTCGTTTGAATCCCTGGGGCCTACCCGGGCCTATCACCGTCCGGGTAGGCCCCAGGGATTCAAACGACAATGTTCTGGGTTCCAAGGCCCGTCGGCCTTGGTGGGGTCCAGGGGCAAAGCCCCTGGCCGGGGTCCGGGGCGGGAGCCCCGTCACTCCATCAACCGCTCCGACTCCCAGGGCAGGTCCCACATCTCCCGATTGCACAATTTCGTCGCCAAAGCCGAGGAAATCGCGTCAAACAACCGCTCCCCCTTCTCCGCGCTGGCCGCCTCAGGATTGCCGATCACCCCGGAAGCGGACCGGCTGCCGATGCTCCGCCACCGATACACCCCGCCGCCCACCAGATCATCGACGGCCGGCGTGGTATTGGACTTGGCCAACGGGATCCGGTCCGTCGCCACCAGGTCCGGCCGCACCGCCATCATCATCGATGTCTCGGCCTCGCACGCATGCGACAGGCCGCCCTGGGTTTCCAGGATCTTCGCGATTGGCACCGCGGCGGCATACCAATAGGTGAACTGCACGATCGCCGCGCGATACCGAGGCGTCAGGTCGTCGGTGATCGTCCGCAACGCGTTCTCATTCCCGCCATGTGCGTTCAGCAGCACGATCCGCTTGAACCCGTGCCGCAGGATGGAGCGCACGACCCCCTCGACCACCGCCGCGAACCCGGCATTGTCCAAGGTGATGGTGCCGCCGAAGCTCATGTGATGCTCGCTCAAGCCGGTCCAGAGCACGGGCAGGACCAGGATCGGCTGGCCCAGAGCCTGGACTTTGACGGCGGTGCGGGCGGCGACGGCCTCTCCCAGCATGGAATCGACTTCGACCGGCAGATGCGGGCCGTGCTGCTCCAGAGACGCCACGGGCAGGACGACGATGGCGTCCTGGCGAGCCTTTTCCCGCAACTGGTCGGCGCGGAGCTTGCGCCATTCGAATTCCTCGGCCATCCGGTTGTCTCCCCTTGTTCACGGGCGTGAAGGGGGCCACGAAACCGGGGCCGATGGAAGGGCGTAAGCGCATGAACCTCTACCGATTGCTGCAAAAGCGAGCCGCGGCGGGCCGCCCTGTCCGCGTCGGCCTGATCGGCGCCGGCAAGTTCGGCTCCATGTTCCTGTCGCAGGTCCCGACCACGCCGGGTCTGGAGGTTGCCGCCATAGCCGACCTCGCCCCCGACCGTGCGCGTGAAGCTTGCCGGCGGGTCGGCTGGGACGAAGCCCGCATCGCCGCGACACGCTTTACCGACGATGCCATGGCCATGATGGCGTCCTCGGATGTGGAGGTCGTCGTGGAGGCCACAGGCCACGCCCCCGCCGGCGTCGCCCATGCCCGGCGAGCGATCCGCGAAGGCAAGCATATCGTGATGGTAAACGTGGAAGCCGATGTTCTCGCCGGCCCTCTTCTGGCCCGAGAAGCCGCACAGGCCGGCACCGTCTACACCATGGCCTATGGCGACCAACCCGCCCTGATCTGCGAGTTGGTCGACTGGGCCCGCGCCTGCGGATTCGGCATCATCGCGGCCGGCAAGGGCACGAAATACATGCCGGAATACCATGCCTCCACGCCGGACACTGTCTGGGGGTTCTATGGCCTGACCCCGGAGCAGGCCCGTCTGGGCGGGATGAACCCGCAGATGTTCAACTCCTTCCTGGACGGCACCAAGTCCGGGATCGAGATGGCGGCCGTCGCCAACGCCACCGGCCTGACCCCGGCCCCTGACGGCTTGGTGTTCCCGCCCTGCGGCACGCATGAATTGGCCGATGTCCTGCGGCCCGGCAATGCCGGCGCCCTGCACCATGCCGGCCAGGTGGAGGTGATCTCCTCGGTCCATCGTGATGGCAGCCAGGTGGCGAACGACCTGCGCTGGGGGGTGTATGTGGCGTTCGAGGCCCCCAACGACTACGCGGTCCGCTGCTTTCAGGAATACGGCGTTGTGACCGACCCCTCCGGCCGGATTTCCGCCCTGTATCGCCCGTTCCACCTGATCGGGTTGGAGTTGAACGTCTCCATCCTCTCCGCCGCCCTGCGGGGGGAGGCGACCGGTGTGGCTGACGGATTCCGGGGCGATGTCGTCTCAACCGCGAAGCGGAACCTGCGGGCGGGGGAAGTCCTGGATGGGGAGGGCGGCGCCTGCGTCTGGGGCAAGCTGGCCCCCGCGGCGGATAGCCTGCGTATCGGCGGCCTGCCGATCGGACTGGCAAACCGGGTGCCGCTTGTGCGCGACGTGCCGGCGGGCCGACCGGTGACCTGGGACGACGTGCGGATCGATACGACGGACGAGGCTTACCGCTACCGGCGAGCGATGGAGGCGGCGTTCCCTGCGGGGTGACCGTTGGGTTGCCGATGCCTTGCCAATGATACGAATAAGACCATATTCGCATCATTATATGAGGCGAATATGTATATCTGGGAACGCGCGACCTGGCCGGACCTCCGCTGGAATGAGAAGGCCCTCGCCCGTTCCCTGGGCGACGCCAACCTGCTGAGAGGCCGCCTCCTCGGCCGGATGGAACAGCTCGGCTTTCACCTCCGCCTCGAAGCGGAACTGCTCGCCATGACCGAGGAAGCCGTGAATACCGCCGAGATAGAGGGCGAAACGCTCAATCGCGACAGCGTCCGTTCCTCCCTCGCGCGCCGCCTCGGGTTGCCCGACCTTGCCCTCGGACCGGAGGATCGGCGGGCCGAAGGCATGGCCGCCATGGCCCTCGACGCGAGACGCAACCATGCGGCGCCTCTGACGCAAGAGCGCCTGTTCGCGTGGCACGCGGCCTTGTTCCCAACCGGCCGGTCCGGGCTTTTTCCTATCCGGATCGGGGCGTGGCGCGACGATCATCTCGGCCCAATGCAGGTCGTGTCCGGCCCCGTCGGCCGTCAACGCGTGCACTACCAGGCGCCGCCGGCGGAACGCCTATCGGCCGAGATGCGGGGATTTTTGGCCTTTTTCAACGAACGGCGGACGATCGATGGAATCATTCACGCTGCCCTGTCGCATCTGTGGTTCGTAACGATCCATCCATTCGACGACGGAAACGGCCGCATTGCCCGCTCGATCGCTGATATGAGCCTGGCGCGATCGGAGGAAAATCAGCAACGCTTCTACAGCCTTTCGGCCCAGATCATGCGGGATCGCAATTCCGACTACTACGACATCCTGGAGCAGACGCAGAAGGGTGAGCGCGACATCACGCGCTATGTGGAATGGTTCATCGGTTGCTTCTCCCGGGCACTGAAGGAAGCAGACCGAATCTGCTCTGACGTGCTGCGCAAAGCCGAGTTCTGGAAACTTCATGCGGACGCGCCAATCAATGAACGCCAGCGGAAACTGCTGTACCGTGTCCTGGACGGGTTCGAGGGCAATCTCACGACACGCCGTTGGGCCAGCATGGGGCAATGCTCACAGCCAACCGCCCAACGGGATATCAAGGAATTGATCGACCTCGGGATCCTTGTCCGGAATGAGGGGGGAAGCAAAAACAGCAGTTACCGCCTGCACATGAGCCAAACGTGATGTGACCGCGATCGCTGCACCGTGCACCTGGTACAAGCGTTCAAACCTGAGATGTCCGCCTTGGGCGGACCGCGCGATCGTGACCGCCGTTTCGGCAACCTAGGTCGGGCGCTAGAAATCCGCCGTATCCGCCATTTTTTCACCTCCCGGAAACTTCCGCCGCGTTATGATGCACCGCAGCATCCAAAACGGACCCAATCCGCATGCAAGATGGCCCGCTCCCGCGCCTCCTGCCCGACTTCCTCGCCAGCGACCACCAGGTCCTGGCCAGCTACGACATGATCATCGTTGGCTCCGGCCCCGCTGGCCGGCGCGCCGCCATCCAGGCCGGCAAACTCGGCAAGTCCGTCCTGGTGGTGGAGAAGGGGCGCCGGGTCGGCGGCGTGTCCGTCCATACCGGAACCATCCCGTCGAAAACCATGCGTGAGACGGTGCTGAACCTGACCGGCTACCGGGAACGCGGGTTCTACGGCCGAGCGTATCGGGTGAAAAAAGATATTGAGGCTAAGGACTTGATGATGCGGCTGCATATAACGCTCGATCATGAGGTCGATGTGCTGGAGCATCAATTCACACGCAACGGCGTCAAGACCACGATCGGGTTCGCCAGGTTTCTGGACCCGCACCATGTCGAGGTGCTGACCGAGGGTGAGGGGCCCCGCGTGTTCCGTGGCGAGAAGATCCTGATCGCGGTCGGCACCCGCCCCCATCGCCCCTCCGACGTGCCGTTCAACGGCCACAGCGTCGTGGACAGCGATGAGATCGTGGAGATCGGCCATCTGCCGCGCAGCCTGACGGTGATCGGCGCCGGCGTTATTGGTGTCGAATATGCGACCATTTTCAGTGCCTTGGACGTTGCCGTGACGCTCGTCGATGCGCGGGAGAGCTTCCTCGACTTCATCGACCGCGAATTGATCGAGGATTTCACCCACCAGTTGCGCGACCGCGGCATGTCCATCCGCCTGGGCTCGAAGGTCGTGGCGATCGAGTTCGAGCACGACCGGCCGGTGACCGTGCTGGAGAGCGGGCGGCGCATCCGCTCGGACCTGCTGCTGTATGCGACCGGCAGGGTCGGCGCGACGGACGTGCTCAACATCGCATCCTGCGGCCTGACGCCCGACCACCGCGGGCGGCTCGGTGTCGATTCGAATACGTTCCAAACTGCCGTGCCACACATATACGCGGCGGGCGACGCCATCGGCTTCCCGAGCCTGGCGTCTACGTCAATGGAACAAGGGCGGATCGCGGCCTGCCACGCCTTCAGTATGCCATTGCCCCCGGCGCCGGAATTCTTTCCGTACGGGATCTACTCGGTGCCGGAGATGTCCACCGTGGGCATGACCGAGGAAGACGTGCGCCGGCGCGGCATTCCCTACGAATGCGGGATCGCGCGGTTCCGGGAGACGTCGCGCGGCCACATCATGGGCCTGAGTGCCGGGATGATGAAGATGATCTTCTCCCTAAAAACCGGCCGCCTGCTCGGTGTGCACATCGTCGGGGAAGGTGCGACGGAGCTGGTGCATATCGGCCAGGCGGTGCTGAACCTGAAGGGTACCTTGGATTATTTCATTGAAAACACATTCAACTACCCGACCCTGGCCGAGGCTTACAAGATCGCAGCTTTGGATGCGTGGAACCGGATGGTTCGAGTGTAGGAGGACGCGCGGGAAGGTTTGCCGCCAAGCTCGGTCCCGTTGAGAGCGGCGATGCGTGGATTTTTTGAAGTCTCCACCACTATGGGCGGGATATGCGGCCCGGGCGCGAGAGCACGGGCAACCGAGCCGTGACCAAGCGGGTGCCGACCGTCCTGCTGGCGGAGGAGTACGGACCGAGAAGGCTGCACGGGCTGGGTTCCCCACCGGGCCCACAATGGCCGCCAATCTGTCGCGAAAACTCGGATGGGATTGGACAAACGCCGAAAGCGCTTCGTCGCTGAGTCTCGCCCCCCACGAGTCGGATTCCCTCGATTGCTGAGGCGCCAGCTTACGCCCCACAATGTCGAACCGCACCCGCTACCTACATGCAAGTTGCGGACGGTTGGCTGGCATGGTATCGAGCGCCCTCCGCGTGGGATGGGGGATAGTTTAGCGGTAAAACTCCCGGCTCTGACCCGGGCATCCTTGGTTCGAATCCAGGTCCCCCAGCCAATTCTCAGATTTGCCCGACGCTTCCTCCGGCGCCTCTCATCCGCAGAGTTAGATGTAGCGGCTTTCATTAGCCTGACTTTCCGCGGTCCTGCGCGCGGAATTCTGCCCGGAGGGGTGCCGTCTCGACATTCACCTGGATTTTCCTCGGGCAGTCGTTTTCCCTGCCCGGGTTGCAACGCGGCGGACTGTTCGGCGTATGACACCGAACAGATGACCTGGCGCCATCTCAATTTCTTCCAGCACCAGGCGTGGCTCAACCCACGGATGCCACGCATGGCGGCGACCCAGACGCTGTCAGCGAGGCTGCATCGACATGAGTGCAGCTTTCATGAAAGGGACGGCAGAGAGCTCGCCTCATGCGGCAGTCGCATTCGACAAGTTCCACGCTGTCAAAATCGTCAACGAGGCCGTCGATCAGGTGCGCGCGCCGAACGGAAGGCACAGTCGGTGTTGAAGGGCACGCGCTATCTCCGGCTGCGCAACCCCAACACCCTTTCCCACCGACAGTGGGCGTCGCGCGGCAGCGGACCCCGGACCGGCAGACCCACCATCACGGACGGGAAGCCCGCGAGGTCCCGTGCCGGACGGCCCAGAGGACCGCCGGTGAGCCTGCCCAAGGTCAGGAACGAAACGGAAAAACCAACGGCACAACTACGCGATTCCGACCACCGCCCCACAAGCGATGGCCAGAATCACCGTTATCAGGCCGCTTTCGCGCGGTTCTTCGCTACCCACCCGTCGACCAGAGCCACCGTCTGGTCCAGAACCTCCAGTCGTTTGCCTTGTCCCGCCGCGATGATCTGCACCAGCCTGTCGACCCGCTCGATATTCGGCGCACCCGCCGCCAGCGCCCGCGCCGCTGATGACGGGGTCAGCAACGACAACGCCGCGTTGGCGTATTTCTCAAACGGCACCAGATCCGACGGCTTCGCGCCCAAAGACACGCTCAGGTCGGAGACCCAGTTGTACACCGCGCGAGTCGCCTCCAGATCGCTGTGCACCGCCTCCTTGATAGGCCGCATCCCATCGGCCTGCACACAGCGGTAATTGCCGGCCAGCAACATCGACCACTTCGCTAGCGGCACGAACACCGATTCATGCACTTTCAACTTCACCGGCAATTCGATCTTCTCGCCGCCAGTCTCGAAGACGGCTGCCTCGATGTCCGCCTGCATCTGACGCAGGATCGCGGTGTCAGCGTCCGAAACGAACCGCGCGGACTTGAAGTTGGTCGGCAGGCGCACCTGCAACACGTTCACCTTATCCTCCGGCGGGCGGAACGCTTGCGGGTCGGGGCTGCACAAGGTGATCGTCGCCGGATCGAAACTGTCCCATACCGACGCGTCGGTGTACGCCGCCCGGATCGCCTGGGCGTCGATCGAGGGGATGCGCTTCAGATAAGCCAAAGGCGGCATGTTCATGATGGACATGCAGGGCACACGCGACTTCGCCACGGCATCCAGCAGTTCCCGCACGCCGGGGGACCGGTACTGCGGCTCCTGCATCGCCAGCACGATCAGATCGAATTCGGCGGGATTGACACCGGAGGGCCCACCAGCGGTGAGCTTACCCGGCAGTGCGCGGGAATTGACCTCGACCAGGCTCTGGCGCCCCTTCACGGGCATGCGCACAATGGCGCCCTCAGTGTTGATCAGATCGGCCTCGGCCGGCAGGCAGATCAAATGGGCGGAATGGCCCGCCAAGCCCAGCTTCGCCGCCAGCAAAGATCCGTACGAGGCGCCCATGATGAGCACATGGTACTTTTTGGACATTTTATTTCTCCCTTCGGTGGCCACGTGAACGACCCTTGCCGATTTTCAGCGTTAGATGCCGGGAAGGTGTTCCGTGCCCACTCGGCTGCCACCATAGGCGGTTCGGTCGGCCCAAGAGAAGGGGACCCCCCTCCAACGGGCCTGTGGAACCTCTTCGGAAGGCATCCAGCGCGGTTTTTTGCGCCGGTCCGCAGCGACCCGAACTTGACCGGTTGTCACGATCCTGCGCCGCGACGGAACCGCGGTCGGCCTCCCGTCCCAATGACGGCCATAGGGTCTCTTATTTCGGCGGGAATGGCCCAAGCGTGTTCCGGTCAGGACGCACCGCGCCGGGCCTGGGTCAGATGGTTTTGCCAGCACTGGTTGGGCGGCGGGATCGGTATGCGGCCAGGAAACGAAAAAACGCGCCCCAGGGTCAAGTCCTGTCGAGCGCGCTTTCAAAAACAGTCAGTCATCGGCCCGCGGCAGTTACATCAGCCGCGGCCGAGACGTCTCCGGGTCAGTTCAGCGCCCAGATCCCAACCTCATAGCCCGGCACGAAGTTGCGGTTGGTCATATCGGGGTTGCGGTTCACGAACACGCGGTTGAACATCGGGTGCTTCATGCTGCGCACCTCGTGCTCGATCTGGAAGATCGGCTTGTTCGTGTCCAGATCAACGATATCGACCATGCGATACTGGTGCTGGTCGCTTTCCTCGGTGATCAGACCGCGCTCCAGCAGCTTCTTGTGCGGGCCAGAGAAGTCCACCAGGGTGATCTGGATGTGGTGACCGTCATACTCCGGCAGCGGCTTGTCGGTCTCCCGGAATGTCACCTTGCTGTCCATGGAGCACTGGGCCCAGGCGTAGCTGCCACGCTCATCGCTCGCCACGCCCGCCAGGCCACCGAAGATTTCGCGGTAGAAACGGGCAATGCCTTCCAGGTTGCTGCCGGCCGGCACGTCGAACTCGACATACGGCATGCCGACGCGCATCGGGCCGAACTTCGCGGGGTCGGGCGCATGGACACGGATGCGGTTGCCCCAGGGGCAGGTGGTTTCCACCACGTCTCCGGCTTCGCGGAAGCTGAACTTGGTGCCTTCAAGCTGTTTCTGCACGTAATGCAGCCGCTGCAGCAGGGCTTCCAGGTCCGGCACCATCAGGGCTGTCGTGCCGCGCACCACCTGTTCGCCTCGGGTCGGCAAATGGAACTGGCCACGGCCCACGTTCACCCACATGTTCTCGATGCCCGCCATCAGATACGGATCACGCGTCAGACCCAGGCCGGACAGGTAGTAGGAGATCGCCTTCCCCTGGTCTGGCACGGTCACGTTCACATGCCCGAGCTCGACGATATTGCCGAGGTCCTCGGCCGAGCGATCAAAGACTGGTGCGGCTGCCATTGTGTCGTTCATTCCTGGTGTCCCCTCTGCCGGAGTTCATCCCGATCCGGCATCATAGACCTGGAGGCGGTCGGCTGGGAAGTGCGGGGACCGGGGCAGCAAAGTGCTCCCCCGCCTTCCACAGACACACCGTCCGAGACGAGGGAGGATACGACATGCCGATCATGAGCTGGGGTGAATGGGCACGTCACGACGCTGTGGCGCTGGCGGGACTGGTGCGGGGAGGGCAGGCCACCCCCACGGAATCGGCCAGGCAAGCCGCCGACGGGGTCGCCCGGCTGACTGGATCGGGGGCGTCCCACCGGTGCACTTAACGAAGTCGGACTGGTCGGTTTGAACATGGAAGCCGAAGTGCCCCGCCCCGGGTTGCGGACCTTGTTGTCCGCACCTGGGTTTCTGCGTCTGTGGTCGATTGGCGGCTGCGTCAACACGATGCGTTGGTTCGAGGTTCTGTCGGCGGCCCTGTTCACCCTGGACATGACGGGATCGGGCCTGGCGGTCGCCGTGGTGTCAGCGGCGCGCACCTTGCCGATGCTGCTGCTGGGCGCGTTTGCCGGCGTGGTGACAGAGGCGGTCAACCGCAAGTACGTGCTGCTGTTCGGGCAGGTGGTGGCATGCCTCGCCTCCGGCACGATCGCGGTGCTGGCGGTGTTCGACCTGGCCCGCCCGTGGCATCTGGCGGTAGCGGCCTTGGTGGCGGGCGTCGTCTGGTCCACAGAGATGGCGACCCGCCGTCGCATGGTCGGGGAGTGTGTGGAGCCGGCACTGGTGTCCCGCGCGCTGGCGCTGGACACGATGTCGAACTCATTCACGCGGCTGATCGGGCCGATGGCAGCGGGGGCGATCTATCAGAGCGTGGGGATCGCTGGATCCTTCGCGGTGTCGGCCTTGTTCTATGCGTTGGCCGCGTCGTTGGTGGTGGGGCTGCGCTACCGGCAGGATACCCGCAGACTGGTGCTGAGCCAGGTGCCGCGCGATCTGGCCGAGGGCGTCGCCTTCGCGCGCGGCCATGTCACCATTGCCGGGGTGCTGGCGGTGACGATCGCGATGAACCTGCTGGGGTTCCCGTATTCCGCGCTGGTGGCACCGATCGGGCGGATCGTGTTTGACGTCTCGCCGTTGCTGGTGGGCGTGCTGGCCGCATCCGAGTCGTTTGGTGCGTTCATAGGCGGGGTATGGCTGACCAGTGGCGGACCTCGGTTGAGCGGGCATGTGCTGATGATCGGCGGGTCCCTGTTGTTCCTGACCTGCGTGATGCTGATGCCGTTGATGCCGATCTTTCCGCTGGCATGCCTGATGCTGGCGATCGGTGGGTTCGGGTCTTCCGCGTTCGCGAACATGCAGACATCGCTGATCGTGCTGCATGCACCGTCGCACATAAGATCGCGGCTGATGGGGCTGCTGACGGTGTGCATCGGGATGGGGCCGCTGGGGATTCTGCTGGTGGGGTTCCTGGCGGATCTGCTGGGGCCAATGCTGGCGATCGAGGTTGTGGAAAGCCTGGGGTTCGTGTCGGTGGCGGTGATGGGGGTTTGGTGGTGGCGGCGTGAGAGGGCGGTGGGGCGGGGATAGGCGGCTATCCGGCATCGTCCTGTCCCGCCAAGGGCGGCCATCTCGGGCCGCCATGGGCGTGCCTTCGCCGACCAAAGTCAGGCGATGCATGATGCGGTTCTGTGTGTCGTGGCGGCGTTGCGCTCAGGCGCGTTGTTCTGATGGGTGGCCCTACACGGCTGGAGACGCCGGTACTTCGTCAAATGTCCCGCCCGCCCCCAACAGGCTGAGTTGTCCGGTCCTGATGTCGAAATGCGCGCCATGCAAGTGCAACCGACCGGTCGCCACTCGTTCGGCGATCCACGGGAATGTCATCAGATTGTCCAGCGACAGTTTCACCGTTTCCTGCTCACAGCAGAGCTGGCGATCCACGCCATCGTCGCACGCCAGTGCCCGGTCGCGGGCCCGGGCCGCAAGGCCGATCCAACCCGCGACGAAATCGGACGCCTCGGGCGGCGTGCCTTGCAGCATGGCCCGGACGCCGCCGCACAGCCCGTGGCCCATGACCAGCAACTCGCTGACTTCGAGGACTCGCACGCCGAATTCCAGCGCGGCGCTGGTGCCGTGATAGGCGCTGTCCGGCGCATAAGGTGGCACCAGATTGGCGACATTGCGCACGACGAACAGTTCACCTGGCCCGGCGTCGAAGATCATCCCGGGATCGACGCGGCTGTCGGCGCACGACACCACCATGGCCCTCGGCTGCTGGCCTATATCCGCCAGGTCCTCGAACATCCGGCGCCGCTCCGGCCAATGGTTGCCACGGAACCGGTGGTAGCCGTCCAGCAATCGCCGCATGGCTCAGCCTCGTGCCAATCCGCGTGTCGGCGCGGGAACCACTTTGCCCCCACCATCGGCGGTGCAGCCCAGGGACTCAGCCAAAGGCGCAGTGGGAAGCGCGGGAACAGGAACCATTGCGGGTAATCGGAGCATGTCCCGGGACCTACCAGATGGTCCGATGTTTGGCGACAGGCCATGCGCCAATCGATGCGTCAGTCCCTGCGCCAGTCCACGCGCTGGTTAGTGCCGAGCTTTGGCACGGCCCCGATGCACGCGCCGATGGGGCGTCCCGTCTACCTCGCCGTCTCCAGTTGACGCATATAGGCGCGGTAGGCTCCGGCGTAACGTTCTCCGCGATGGAACTGCTTGAACAGCGTGACCACCTCCCGGGCGAGCGTCAGCCGAATCCGCGGGTTCTTGGTCGCCGTGATTATGACGGATGGGTGTTGCGGCGACAGCAGGACCTGGATTCCGGCGTCGCTCGCGGCATCGCCGAGTTGTTCGGCCAGGACATGACAGCCCACCAGACCCAAGCGACGGAGATCCCGCACCCCATCGCCTGGGCGGAAATCGTCGCGATCCCGGATGTCGGAGAACAGATCTTCCCGCAGACATCGCTTGAATGCCACGCGGGACGTGCGCGGATGGGACAACTCCTCGATCAGGCGCCCATCCAATGGCAGGATCGCGGCAATGCGGGTATCCCGGCTATCCGACGACGCGTACCGGAACAGGATAACGGCGTCGGTGCCATAGTCGTGGCGGGTGGACAGGGTCAGCCCCTGCTCTCGTGCGATTTCGTGCAATGCCCGAACGAACGTCGCATCCTCGACGAGCCGTGTCATGAAACGCCTCTTGCCTGCGGATCTTCATTCAAGCAGCGTCAGGTAAAGGAAGCGTTCACACCACATACAGGCCGCATCAGGGCGCCAGAATAATCAGCAGGACCGAGAGCGTCGCGAACGACAGAACGGTTGAAACAAGGATGGTGCCGGACGTCGACGCGGCCTCCCGGCCATACAGCCGCGCCAGGATGAAGGCCCCGGCGCCGGTGGGCATGGCGCTCATGAGCACCGCGGTTTCCGCCCAGAGCGGCGGCAGTGCAAAGACATGGAACGCCAACACCCAGACGACCGCCGGCTGCACCAGCAGTTTCAGCCCCACCAGGCGGGCAACGAGACGCGGTTGGAAGCGCTCGGTCGCCTCCCCGAGCATGAGGCCGGTGGCGACCAATGCGCAGGGTGTCGCGGCACCGCCCATCAAGGTCAGAAAGCGGTCCACCGCCAACGGCAATTCAAAGCCCAAGAGGGCCAGCACCAGTCCGGCAACCGGGGACAGCAGCAGTGGATTGGTACCCAGCGCCCGCCCGACCCGGAGAACGATGCGGCGGATGCCGGGCGGGCCGGCTCGATCCGTCTCCAGCAAGGCGATCGCCATCCCGAATTGCGGGCAGGCAGTGATGACCATGGTGATGACGCTGGGGACCAGGCTGTCCTCGCCGAACGCCATGCGGCAGAGCGGGATACCCATGTAGCCGGTGTTGCAAAACGTGGCGCTGAGGGCCTGCAACGCGCTGTTGCCGAGCGGGGTATTGCGGCGGCGCGCCAGGAGCAGGGAGACGGTGAACGGGACCGCGATCCCCAGGCCGAACGCGGCCAGCAACCCACCATTCGCCAGATGCGACGGCCGGATATGTGCCATGGCCTGGAACAGCACCGCGGGCAAAGCCAGATAGACCACGAACTGGTTGAGCGCGCCGGTGACCTCCCGCCCCAGCAGGCGGTAGCGCGCGGCCAAGCCCCCGGTCAGGATCAGTCCGAAGACCGGCAAGGCGATCAAGACGACAACAAGCACGCGATGATCCCGATTCTGTGCGGCTAACCACTGGCTCCAGGGTCTGATCCCTACCGCGGCGCGACAGCGTAGGCCATCCAGCCGCGACAGGATTGGTCGGCCTGACATAGCCCGTGACCGCCGGTGGACAGAGTGGGCGCTTGCGTTCGGCCCCACCGCGCCGTTGAATGCGGCCCGTCAAGCAATCCAAGGGGAACGACCATGGGGACCATACGCGCGCGACTCGCCCATGTTGGCGTCTACGCCCACGACAAGCCGAAGCTGGAGCACTTCTACACCACCGTGTTGGGCCTTATGATCACCGACAAGGGTCCAGGCCGCAACGGCGTCGAGCTGACATTCATGAGCGCCAACCCTGAGAACCACCACCAATTCGTGCTGGTCAGCGGGCGGCCGGATACCGCGGGCTTCAATCCGATCAATCAGATGTCCTTCATGGTGGACAGCCTGTCAGACCTGAGGGAAGTGCACGGTCGCGCCCTGGCCAACGGCGCGACCGACATGCGCGTCGTCAGCCATGGCAACGCATGGTCCTGCTATTTCAAGGATCCGGAAGGCAACACGGTGGAGGCCTATCTGGACTCGCCGTTCCATGTGCCGCAGCCGCATGGCGTGCCACTGGACCTGGCCAAGTCTGACGACGAGATCCTGCGGGAAACTGAGGATGCCTGCCGCAAGGACCCGGGTTTCATGCCGATCGAAGCGTTCAAGAAAAGCCTCGCCGCACGCCTGGCGAGCTAGAGCGGTTTCACCAGGACTGGAAACGGGAAACCGTCCTGGCTCTCTGTTGTGTCGTGTGATTCCCACGCTGTTACGTTCCACGCAGCGTGGTCGCGCTCTAAAGGCGCTTCGGCCAGACTGGACTCCGAAAACCGGTCTGGCCGATTGGCCTCGCGCATGATGACACGGGACCGCCCGGTTTAGCGTGATCCAGGCCTACGCCCTGGTCTGGAGCGGGTAGCCATGCCGTGCCGCTCAGCGTGATCGGGCTCCAAACCCCGGTCGTCTGGGTCGTGGTTGGCTCGTCGCGGCTTTCAGGGTTGGCGAGAGTCTGTTCCGTGTCCGGCGTCGCTTTGGGGTTCCGCCAGGAGGCTGTATGCAGGCCGCCCTGACCGATCCGGATCCTGCATGACGATTCTCGCCCTGTCGCGCCACCTGGCGTTTGCCCTCGCCTTGGCGCTAATGTCCGCGATTGTGGTGCGGATCATGATGTCGGCCCGCGTGATGGACCGCCCGGATGCCCGCAAGGTTCATGACCGGCCGATCCCGAAAGGCGGAGGCGTCGGTGTCGTCGCCGCCTTCCTCCTCGGCATCCTGGTGCTGTACCGATTTGCCACCTTCGCACGCATCGACGAACCCTATTTCTTGGGGGTGATCGGCGCCGCGCTTGCCATCGCCGTCGTCGCCTTCCTCGACGACATCTACGACTGGCCATTCACCGTGAAGCTCGGCACCCAGGTTGCGGCCGCGCTGGTGGCGGTCGGCAGCGGATTGTATCTATCGGATCTCCGGCTGCCCTATCTCGGGCAATTGTATCTGGGCTGGCTCGGGATGGCGGTCACCGTGGTTTGGCTGCTGTTCACAACCAACGCGGTCAACTTCATCGATGGACTGAACGGCCTGGCGAGCGGGGTCACCCTGATCGCCAGCCTGTTTCTGGCCTTCATCGCGGCCGAACACGGCGGCTGGTTCGCCTATGCCGCTTCGGGCTTATTGGTCGCGGGGCTGGCGGGGTTCCTGCCGTTCAACTTCCCGCGCGCCCGCATCTTCATGGGCGATGTCGGCAGCCAGTTTTGCGGCTTCATGCTGGCAGTGCTGGCCATCGTCGCCAGCCGCTTCGACGGCGTGGAACTGTCCTTCCTGCTGATGCCGATGCTCCTATCGGGGGTGCTATTCGATGTTGCGTTCACCCTGGTTCGGCGGGCCGCGCAAGGGGAACGCGTGACCCATGCGCATCGGGGTCATCTGTATCAGGTGGCACAGCGGTCGGGCATGCACGCGGTCACGGTCACCTTGGTGCATTGGGGATTTACGATCTGGGGCGGCCTATGCTGCCTGGTCTTCATCGCCGCGCCCTCCGACTGGAAGCCGTTCGTGCCCGTCCTGGTCCTGATCCCGCAACTGGTCTGGCTGCGCCTGGTCACGCAGTGGGCACGCAGAGCGACATTGGCACGCTGGGGTTAGCATGATCACGCTGAGCGGCACGTAGCAGCGTGTGAATCATACGCCAAAACAAGGATCTGGAGCGGTGTGCCGTTTCCAGTCATGGTGAAACTGCTCTTGCACGATGATACCGTCATGCGAGCGGACAGGGCGCTCAAGGGCAGACCCGTTCGGCTCAGGGAGTGCCCTCACCGCCGGATGATCGTGCCCGGTCCGCCCTCGGTGAACAATTCCAGCAGGCAGGCATGCGGCACGCGGCCGTCCAGGATCACCGCGCCCTTGACGCCCAGCCTGACGGCTTCGACGCAGTTCTCGACCTTGGGGATCATGCCACCGGTGATCGTGCCATCAGCGATCCGAGCCTCCACATCCGCCAGCGACAACTCCGGGATCAGGACCTTGTCCTTGTCCAGAACGCCCGGCACATCGGTCAACATCAGAAGGCGTGTGGCGTTCAAGGCCCCGGCCACCGCCGCGGCCACGGTATCGGCGTTGATGTTGTAGGTCTGCCCGTCCGCGTCGACCCCGACCGGCGCGATCACCGGCACCAACCCGCCGCCCGTCAGTGCATGGATCACGCGCACGTCGATATGCTCGGGCTCGCCCACGAACCCCAGGTCCAGCGCATGCTCGACGCCGGTGTCGGGGTCCTTCTTCATCCGAACGAGCTTCCTGGCCCGGATCATCCCGCCATCCTTGCCGCAGATGCCGACCGCGAGCGCACCCGCCCGGGTGATCAGGTTGGACACGTATTTGTTGACGGTGCCGGCCAGCACCATCTCCACCACCTCCATCGCCGCGGCATCGGTCACCCGCAGCCCGTCGAGGAACGTGGACTGCACCGCCAGGCGCTTCAGCATGGTGTTGATCTGCGGACCGCCGCCATGCACGACCACGGGGTTCAAACCCACCTGCTTCAGAAGGGCGATGTCACGGCCGAATTCCAGGGCGAGGTGTTCCTCCCCCATCGCGTGGCCGCCATATTTCACCACAACGGTGGCGCCGGCATAGCGACGCAGGAACGGCAGGGCCTGGGCGAGGACGCGGGCCTGCTCTGTCGCGGCCGCCGCGTCGCTGGACTGGGGGGAAGGGTCGCTCATGGCCGCGCGTGTAGGGCGGGGTCGTGGGAGGGTCAAGGCGGGGTGCGGCAGCGCGGCTGAGACCGGCCGATCTCAGCCGAACGATGGTCTATCGCCGGACGACGGCCGGATCAGTGTCCCATGGGCCGGGGAACAGCCCTCGATTGACCACGTCCTCACTGAAGACCTGTTCCTTCCGCGGCCACTCCGCACGAGGCAGTTCATAGGACACTTCCAGCCCGTTGCCGTCCGGATCGCGGAAATAGATGCCCAGGGAGATGCCGTGGTCGACGATGGCATCAATGGGGACATCGTTGTCCTTCAGGCGGCGATAGGCCACGCCCAGATCGTCCAGGCTGCCAACCATCCACGCCATGTGGTTCAATCCGACCTGCCCGCGTTGCGGTCCAGGCGCATCCTGCCCCACCTGCATCAGCGCCACCTCATGCGACTGATCCAAATCCGCCGACATGAACGCCGCTCGGCCGGGTCGATGATGGTAGGTATGCAGGCCCAGCACCTTTTCATACCAATCCCGCGATCTGTCAGCATCGCGGACGTAGATATTCACGTGTCCCAGATACATCGGTCGGCCACTCATGTGTCGTTCCTCCTTATCGGTCTCGCCGGGACGGTCGGTCTTGCGCGTTCTCGCCCCTTATCGTGATCGTCGGCATGACGCATTGTCCGCTGCCCCATGCGCACGGGCATCACATGTTGTCTTCGCGGTGCAGGAATTCCAGCACGCGGTCGGTAACTTCCTTCTTCGGGAAGATGGAGGCAAGCGCCCGCGCCCGGGTCAGTGGATCGCTGGCAAAGAAACGTTCATACAACACCTGCCGGCTGCCGAATGACGAGCACGCAATATCCCACGCCAGATGGAACAGCCTCACACGATCACGGGCAGTGCTCTTGTCGGTCGCCAGATACTGCTCGATCGCCGGCCCCAGCGGAGACGCGAAATCCGCCTTGGTCGGCAGGATCATCAGGCTGGAGGAACCGAGCAGTTGCAGGATTTCCACCATCCGCGGATAGGCGGTCATGAACAGGTTCCGGGTCGTTTCCGCCGGCAGCGACGCGGGACACATCACGCCCCATTCGTCCAGCTTCGCGTCCGCCTCCGCCGCGCGCATGCAGGCCTTCATCAGCTCGGTATACATCATCAGCTCCCCGATCCGCTCGTCGGAGTGCGGCAGATGCGCACTGCCCAAGGTCTCGGTCATCAGCAGCGCGACACCCAGCACCAGCTCGCACTTGGCCAGGTTCTTTGCCGCTCCCTGATGCGATGTGTGCGCCGAGGAATGAGTGATCGCGGCGGTATTGTTCAGCAGTCCAACATCGCCATGGATGAACACCCGCTCCCACGGCACCAGGACGTCGTCGAAGAAGACGATGCAGTCCATTTCCTCGAAGCGAGAGCCGAGGGGGTGGTCGAAATGCGACTTGTCGTAGTCGAAACTGTCGCGGCACAGAAACCGCAGCCCCGGGGTGTCGCATGGCAGCGCGAAATTCAGGGCGAATGGGCTGTGTCCCTCGCGATGTTGCGCCAGCCTCGGTGAGTAGACCGCGATCTCATCGGCCAGAGGCCCCAAGGTGGCCAGAACCCGCGCCCCGCGCACCACCAGACCGGCCGAACTCTCCCGAATGACCTGAAGCGCCGTGCCTTCCTGCAAGTTGAACATGCCGCTGACATCGCGGGAGCGTTGCAGGTTGATCAGCGAATGGGTCAGGACCAGGTCGTTGGAGCTGATATACTCATAATAGCGGCGCATGTTGTCGCCGAACGCCTTCTGCCCCCGGCCGAAGTAATCCGCCGCGGCGTTCCAGGCAGAGAACGTCACGTTCATGAAGTCGGGCGAACGGCCCATCATCCCGCAGGTGGTGCGCGCCCAGTTCAGCATCATCACGCGACGCTGTTCCAGCTCGGTCTGCGTGCGCGGGACGATGAACGACAGGCCCAGGCGTTCGCCACTGCCTGGCGCGAGGAAGGTCATCTGGTCGCGATAGGCCGGATCGCTTTGCTGGTCATACAGCGAGGCGATCGCGCGGGCACCATTGGCCAGGCCCGCATGGGTGGTCACATCGGTCACGCGTTCACCACGCAACCAGACCTCGGGTTTGCGTTGGCGAAGACCGTTCAGATAGTCCTGGCCCGTGCGTGCTGGCATGTCGGCTCCTTCGTCCCGTCCGGACGTACTGTGCTTGGACCGGAGGGGGAAGTGTTCGGGCCGGGTGAGGATGCGGTCAAGGGGCGGGGCTTCCGCCCAGGACCCCGACCAAGGGGCTCTGCCTCTTGGATCCCCGCCAAGGGCGACGGCCCTTGGAACCCGGAACATTGGTGCGTTTGCCGATGAAAAGCCGTTCGAGACGCTGGCCGCGGCGACGTTGATCGCGGCGGCCGAGGTGCTGCAACTGGTGCGCGATCGCGACGGAACGGCAGGCCGGCCACTGGCGGATGTGTTCGACCCGGCGGACCAGGTGGCGCTGGAGGCGGTGTGTGCGACGCTGGAAGGCAAGACGGCACGCCAACAGAACCCCCATTCGCTGGGGTCGCTGGCCTACACCGCTTGGGTATGCGCCCAGTTCGGCGGCTGGACTGGCTATTACGGCAGGCCGGGTCCGGTCGTGACGCTGCGCGGCCTTCTACGCTTCCGCGCCATCGCGCAGGGATGGGTGCCTGGGCATACCTTGTAGACAGGATCTGAGGAATGATATCACGTTCCGGAGACGATACCGAGATGTGCGAAGCGGGTAGGGTAGAGCAGGGGCGGAGGCCCCGCCCTACTTCCGCTCGATCTGACCGATAAACGCACGCGTGCGCTCATGGCGGGGGGCACCGAACACCTGGGTTGGCGGGCCTTCCTCGACAATCCGCCCGTCGTCCATGAACACCACCCGGTCGGCCGCGGCACGGGCAAAGCCCATTTCGTGCGAGACCACCACCATCGTCATGCCGCTGTCGCGCAGCGAACGCATGACGGCGAGCACGCTCCCGACCAGTTCCGGGTCCAGCGCGCTGGTGGGCTCATCGAACAGCATGACCCGCGGTTCCAGTGCGATCGCCCGGGCGATGGCCACGCGCTGTTGCTGGCCGCCGGACAATTGGCTGGGATAGTGATCAGCCCGATCCGCCAGGCCGACCCGGGCCAGGGCGGCATGACCGGCAGTGTCGGCCTCGGCTCGTGATTGGCCGACCACCTTGCGCAGCGCCAGGGCGACGTTCCCGAGTGCGGTCATGTGGGGGTAGAGGTTGAAGGACTGAAACACCATCCCGATCCGCTGGCGGGCACGGTTGAGATCGGTTCGCCGGCTCAACATGTCGATCCCGTCCACGATGATGGAGCCACCGGACGGTTCCTCCAGCCGGTTCAGGCAGCGCAGCAGGGTGGATTTGCCGGATCCCGATGGGCCGATGATGAAGACCAGCTCGGTCTCGGCGACCAGCAGGTCGACGCCTTTCAGCACGTGCAAGGCACCGAAATGCTTATGGACCCCACGGGCTTCGACGATGGGGCCGGGCGAGGTCGCGTAGGATGTCCCAACCGAGGTGTCGGGACGGGATGGGGGGGCCATGCTTGATGGGTCCGATCGCGGGGGGGGCCGGCCTAGGCAAACGGATCAAAATTCGTGCTGAAACCAAAACCCGAGCATAATTCCCGAGGTTTGCGTGCACACCGAATCCTGAGCCGGCTTGCGCCGTGACGCGGCGCGCGATCCTGCCCGTGGTCCACGTCGGATGATCCCTATCGGTATGCGGGTGGCACCCATATCATGATCCGATCGAGCCGGACAGTCGGTCCGACGGCTCAATGCCGCGTCACGACGACCTGGTGTCGGGTATGCCGGGGGGAGGGCCCCGGCATCCTCGGTTGAGAGGGCGCGCAAAGCGGCGTCGATCGGTCCGATCACCGTCCAAGGCGTGCCGACGAACCGGGCACGACCCGGACGAATTCGAACGCCCGCGGCCCAGCGGGGGCCGGACAAGGTGCTCATGACCAGCATCGTGTGGCCGAACGCGGTCAACTAGATGCGTCCGACCGCCAAGGCTTGAACCCCATCGGGAATGAGTTCCATGACCTGGGGCGGAGCTGGCGCGCATGCGTCAGCACATCCCCATCATGGAACCCCCATCGCGGTGCGCGGCCCGGCCGACCCCGGCGTCCCATCGGGGACCGTTTCCGCCAACCAACCGGACCTCATCGTTTTCACGCCTCTGCCACCTTGCCCCGGGCCGCGGAATGCATGATATGCAGCAGCGGGAGATCGGTGGCGGACGGGTGCCTTGTCTACCCTGGTCAGATCCGGAAGGAAGCAGCCGCGGCGAGTTACGCCTGGGTCGTTTGCCGGTCTCCCACCTCGTTGAGACAGATAACCGCCGCCGCGGCGGCGAAAGACCGCCCGCATGTCCGGCCTGTTCCAGGACGACCCACCGCTCGACGATCCACCGCCTCCGCCACCCGATGGGCCGGGGTTGTTCGGCGACGCGCTCCCGCAAAGCGTGCCGGAACCGGTGCAGGCCGCCCCGTATCGCGTTCTGGCGCGGAAATACCGCCCCACGACCTTCGATGACCTAATCGGGCAGGAGGCCATGGTGCGCATCCTGCGCAACGCCTTCGCCACCGGACGGGTCGCGCATGCCTTCATGCTGACCGGCGTGCGCGGGGTCGGCAAAACCACCACCGCGCGTATCATCGCCCGCGCCCTGAACTGCACCGGTCCGGACGGCACCGGCGGCCCGACGGCCGATCCTTGCGGCGTCTGCGCCAACTGCACCGGCATCCTGGCCGATCGCCATCCCGACGTGGTGGAAATGGATGCCGCCAGCCGCACCGGCGTCGACGATGTCCGCGAAATCATCGAGGCGACCCGCTTCCGCCCCATGCAGGCGCGCACCAAGGTCTTCGTCATCGACGAGGTCCATATGCTGTCGCGCAACGCCTTCAACGCCTTGTTGAAGACATTGGAAGAACCGCCGCCGCATGTGAAATTCGTGTTCGCCACGACCGAACTGCGCAAGGTCCCGATCACGGTCCTGTCCCGCTGCCAGCGTTTCGACCTGCGTCGGGTCCGGGTTGCCGAACTGCACCAGCATTTCGCCCGCATCGCCGCCAAGGAAGGCGTCACCATCGAGCCCGCGGCGCTGGACCTGATCGCGCGGGCCGCGGATGGCTCGGTGCGCGACGGGCTATCCATGCTCGACCAGGCGATCGCCCAGGCGGAGGGGCTGATCACCGTCGAGCAGGTCGCCGACATGCTGGGTCTGTCCGATCGTGACGCGGTGTTCGACCTGCTGGAAGCGGTGATGGGCGGCAAACTCGCTGCTGCCCTGGCGATCACCGATCGCGCGCATGAACGCGGGGCCGATCTCGGAACCATGCTGCAGGATCTGCTGGAACTGCTGCACACGGTCACCCGGCTGAAATCGATCCCCGGGTTGCGGGACAGTCAGGAACTGCCGGAAGCCGAACGCACCCGCGGCGCATCGCTGGCCGACCGCCTGAGCGTCCCGGCCTTGGCCCGCGCCTGGCAGATGCTGCTGAAGGGCGTGGGTGAGGTAGAAGCCGCGCCCGACCGTCGCGCCGCGGCCGAGATGGTGCTGATCCGACTGTGCCATGTGTCGGACCTGCCGACCCCGGCCGATCTGATCCGCCGCATCGCCGCCAGTGGGGCCATGGGTGGGGCCATGGGTGGGGCCATGGGTGGGGCCATGGGTGGGGCCATGGGTGGGGCCATGGGTGGGGGCGCCAGCGGGGGTATCAGTGGGGGCATCGGTGGGGCCGCCAGTGGGGGTATCGCCGGAGGCGTCGGTGGGGGAGGCGCCCCGGTCGCCGCACCATCGGCCGCATCCGCGTCCGGTGGTGCTGCCAATGGTGCGATCAGTGGCATATCCAGCAGCTCGTCTGGTGGCGGTGCGCGCGCGGTGGTCGGAGGCGGGCCGATGATGGCCGCCGCCGAGCGTGCCCCCGCCCCGACCCCCGTCCCGACCCCTGCATCGGCCTCGTCGCCTGCCCCCCAACTCGCCACGTTCCGCGATGTCGTGGCCCTGGCCAGCGCGCGCCGGGAGGCGATGCTGCACGCACATCTGCTGCATTCCACCCATCTGGTTCGCTTCGCGCCGCCGGTCATCGAGCTGCGCACCGAACCGGATGCCCCGCGCGATCTGGCCGCCCGCCTGGCCGCAATGCTGACCGAGG
>Ga0082335_1004113_pt1 | contig 22543 bp, 22 predicted proteins | sample Subgrocontami58m_FD_72375 | JGI IMG/M metagenome (GOLD analysis project Ga0082335, IMG submission 72375) | Subsurface groundwater microbial communities from S. Glens Falls, New York, USA - GMW37 contaminated, 5.8 m (SPADES assembly) (version 2) ...
GGGGTGGGTGTCGGGGTAGCCCCGGGCTTAAGTCTGGGTTCGGATGCGCGAGAATCGCAAGCAGTCGAGCCCAGCTCGACCCAGGCTGAAGCCTGGGGCTACCATTATCGAAGAATTGTCCGAAGTTCGAATTTTCCCATGAGCCGTCGAGAGGACTCAACAGCTCGTGGAAAAGGTCCCCCCGTTGCTCGAGCAAAGGGGGACAGAAGTCACTTGGCACCTAGCAGACGCATGATCGCGCCCAGACGCGTGTAATCGCCAACGCCTTCAGTGCGCAGACCGTCTGGGGTCACGCGCACGGTGATGCGCCGCGGTCCGATGTCCTTGGGGCCGTAGCGCGACGTGAGGAAGTGGATCACCTGGTTGTCGCTCCCGCGCAGCGGGATCGTTTCGGTTGCTTGCGCGCGGACGTAGGCGCCGTCGATCAACACGTCGAGGTGCGCGAGAAGCTCGGCGCTTCCCGTCGGAGCCCGACCGCTTTCAAGATACGCACGCGTGTAGCCTGACCAACTCAAGGTTGACAGACCGTGCTCACGGGCACTTGCGGCGAGGCGGGCGAGCGCAGGGGCTTGCTCGAAGGGCTCGCCTCCGGAGAAGCTGACGCCTTCGATCTGGTGCTCACCATGTGAGGCGAGGATCCGCTCCAGCACTTCCTCCACGCGCACCATGCGAGTTGGTGTTGCGGGGATCAGCTGTGGCGTTGCGCATCCCTTGCAGTTGATCGAACACCCTCTGACCCACACGCACGCACGCAGACCAGGACCCATGGATGCTGTCGCGTCCTGGAAGTGTCCGAGGTTGATCACGACCCACCCCCCACGTTGACCTTGCCGGTCATGGGAACGGGTGGCGGTGGCACACTCGGATCTTCGGGGATCTCCATGCCCTTGAGGCGGGCTCCAGTGAGAGCCGCGATGGCGCGGAGTCGACGAGCCGCGCGAGTGCACTCCTGGGGAGGAGCCTCGATCTCAAGTGCGATCGTGCCGTCGGGGGCGCGTACGATCGTGATGCGAGAACTCATGCGTCCTCCTTGAGCGCGATTACGACGAGCGTGCCGTCGGGAAGCACTTCGGAGCTTGTCTGGTCTCCCAGCAGCTCTCCCATGGTGATGAGCTGGTGATGGGCGAATCGCTCCTGCACGTACGCCTTCCATGCCTGCAGGGAGTGCGCGCTCATCTGTGCGCTCCCCGTGTTCCAGAAGAAGTGGAGGCAACCGTCGGATTCGATGCTCACGCCCAGCTGGGAGAAGACCTCGTTGCCGATGACGCCCACGCACTCACCCTTGGGCGGCTCTCCGCTCTGCTCTCCGTAGCCGCTCTTGTTGTGGAACGTGTCTGCGAGGGTTACGCCAAAGTGCGTGGCCGCATCCTCTAGCGCCTGACGCGCGACGTGACGACGGATGGCGACCCAGTCCACACCCGAGAGATCGTCGGCGAGATCTGGGTCCTGTGCGGCGATTTCCTCCAGGATCTCGTGGATGGATCTGGCGCCTTCCATCTCCCCGAGCTGAAGATTGTGCCAATGAAGGGACATCGCTCCTCCCTAAAAAGTCACTGTTCCTGGTGAAAAAAGCTCCATCAGGAAGGATGAAACTTAGGTGAAAAAGCTAGGTTTGTCAAGCGTTTTTGTGCTGTATGCTAATATGTCCGCGACTATGAGCGAGGATCTACTGGCAAAACTCAACAATGAGCAGCGCGAGGCCGTCACACATGTGAATGGGCCGCTGATGATCGTGGCCGGCGCGGGGACGGGGAAGACGACGGTCGTCACCCACCGGATCGCCTGGCTCATCGACCAAGGTCACGCCAAACCCGAGGAGATTTTGGCGCTCACGTTTACCGACAAGGCCGCTGGGGAAATGGAGGAGCGAGTCGACCGGTTGCTGCCGTATGGCTATGTCGACCTGCAGATCTCGACGTTCCACTCGTTTGCCGAGAAACTGTTGCGACAATACGGTGCCGAGCTTGGACTCTCGCGCGACTTTCGGCTTATGACCGAGCTCGACGCCTGGCTTCTCGCACGCCAACACTTCGACCGCTTCGAGCTCGAATACTACCGCCCGCTGGGGAACCCCACGAAATACATCCGCTCGCTCCTGACTCATTTCTCTCGCGCCAAGGACGTTGGCATCGATCCTGACGAGTACGGAAAATTTGTCGAGGGCAAGAAAGCGGATCTCGACTCGGCGCAGGCAGATGAGGCGACCACGAGTGAGATTGCCAGACTCGACGAGCTCGCCCGTGCGTATGCCACCTACCAGCAGATCTTGCTTGAGAACGATGCGCTCGACTTTGGCGACCTCATGCTCTACACGCTCAAGCTCCTGCGGACAAAGCCAACCGTGCGCGATCAGATCCGTGCGCGCTTTAAGTTCGTTTTGGTCGACGAGTTCCAGGACACAAACGACGCCCAGTACGAGATCGTGAAGCTTATCGCGGAACCTAGACGCAACTTGACCGTGGTCGGAGATGATGATCAGGCCATCTACAGGTTCAGGGGCGCCTCAATGGCAAACATCGAGAAATTTGAAAAGGACTTCCCAGAGGCCAAGCGCGTGGTGCTCACCAAAAACTACCGCTCCGCTCAAGAGATCCTCGACCGCGCGCACGCCTTCATCCAGCACAACAACCCCAACCGGCTTGAGGCGGTGACGCAGCGTCAGCTCTCCAAGAAGCTCGAGTCCGCAACAGCGTCGACCGCCCAGGTCGAGCACATACACGCGCTCACGGCGACGGAAGAAGTCGCTCGAGTCGTGGAGCGCATCGTGGGCCTGAAGGCGCAAGAGGGGATCGACTGGAGCGACTTTGCGATCCTTGTGCGTTCCAACGCTGGGGGAATGGACTTTGCTGTTGCGCTCGAGCGTCACAAGATCCCTTTTCAGTTTCTCGCGCTCTGGGGTCTCTACACCAAGCCCGCCGTCCTGGATCTCATGGCCTATATGCGGGTGATCGATAACCCGTTTGATAGTCCGAGCTTCTATCGCCTGCTCACCAGCGCGATCGTGGGGGTGGGGGAGAGGAGCATCCTGGAGCTCAACAGATGGGCACAGCGAAAAGGAAAGAGCCTCTTTGAGGCGTGCGAGCAAGTGGGGTCGATCTTCCAGGTTCCCGTTGACGATCAGCAGGCGATTCGTCGACTGCTCGAGCAACTCGGTGAGTTCCAGCGAGCCGCGCGCACACGAAAGGTTGGCGAGCTCTTTGTGATGGTCGCAAAGGTCTCGGGGTATCTCGAGCATCTCAACAAACTATCCGAGCGCAAGAAGCTCGACAGCTTTAGTTACCTCCAACAGTTCTACCAGCGCCTCAAGTCGTTTGAGCGACGCAGCGAGCACCCGGTGCTGCATAATTTTCTCGCAGAGTTCGCCCACGAGCGGGATGCCGGCGAGGAGGGGTCGCTTGCGATCGATCTTGAAGCCGGTCCGGACATGGTGAGGATCATGACCGTGCATGCGGCCAAGGGGCTTGAGTTCAAGCACGTGTTCGTCGTGAACCTGATTGCCCAGCGATTCCCAACCAACCAGAAGAGCGACGCGATTGCGCTCCCTGAAGGATTGGGTTCGAGTCCAGCCAACGATAAAGATGCGCACCTGGAAGAAGAGCGGCGACTCTTTTACGTCGCCATGACACGCGCCAAGCAAGGACTGTACTTCACCTCGGCCGAGGATTACGGCGGGGCACGCGCCCGTAAGCTCTCGAGATTTCTGCACGAGCTTGGATACGAGTCGTCGGAAGCTCCACGCGAGACGGTTGAGTTGTTCGACGAGGAACAGGGACCGCCGTCTGGCAGCGAGACGGTTGTGTTCCCCCTCCCCAAACAGTTTTCCTTCACCCAGCTCGCGGCCTTCAAGACTTGCCCGTTGCAGTACAAATTCGCTCATGTGCTCAAGGTGCCGATCATGGGGAAGTGGACGTTCTCCTTTGGCAAGACCATGCACAACACGCTCCAACGGTTCTTTACCCTGTGGCTGGAGCGGACAGGATCGCGGCAGGCGAGTTTGTTTGACGGCGCGCCTGCTGTCGGGGAGGGGCTGCCCGTCTCGCTCGAGGAGCTTATCGAAAGTTATCACGCCTGCTGGCAGGACGATTGGTTTGTGAATGACCGACAGCGCGAGGAGTATCGGGCAAAGGGACTTGAGTCTCTAAAGGATTTTTATCGACAAATTCCACTATCCAGACCTGACCCCATTGGAGTTGAACTGCCTTTTAAAATGAAGTTTGGCGAGGTTGTATTGAAAGGTAGGATCGATCGAATCGACAAGTTCGACGACGGGATCGAGATCATCGACTACAAGACAGGCTCGCCCAAGACGGAACTCTCCAAGGAAGACAAGGAGCAGCTGCTCTTGTACCAACTCGCTGCCCGCGATGTGCTTGGTCTCGTACCCAAAAGGCTTACCTACCACTACCTGACCGACAACAGCCTGGTTTCCTTCTTGGGCACCGACGATCAGCTTCTCGATCTCCAGGAGTCAATCGTCGAGCGCGCCCATGCAATCCGCTCGTCGAAGTTCGACCCCACGCCGGGGTTCCACTGTTCGTTCTGCGATTTCGCGGACATCTGCGAGTTCCGGCAGTAGTCGAGACTCTGTTATACTAGCCTGCGATATGGGCTTATCTTCCATCCGTGATCTTCTCTCGGGCTCGGCGTTCAACCGTCCTGGAGTTCGACGATCCATCAATGCCTCCATGGTCGTGGAGACCGCGAATCGCATGATCCCTGGGTACCTTCCTGGGATGCAGGCGTTTGAGGTCGTCGCCATTTCGTTCAAGGACGGAACGCTGCGTTTGCGAGTGAAGAGCGCGGCCGCCCGCCATGGCATGATCGGCATGGAAAAAGAGCTTCTGACAAAACTTCGACAAGAATTTCCCTCCACGACAATCAACCGGATCCAAACGTTCCTCTCAAAAGAACCATCCCGCTATGAACTTCCGTAGCTATCTCATGTTCATGACGCTCGCCACCGTCGCCGCCTGGATTGCTTGGGCGGTCGTCCTCAATGGCGTAGACCCGACCCGCTCGGGATTTCTTGGATACCTCCTTTTTTATGTGACCCTGCTCATGGCGCTGTTTGGAACTATCTCGCTAGGCGAAATGCTGATCCGTCTTTGGCGCTCCAAGGAGGAACTTCCATCGCGCATTGCGATCCGGTCGTTTCGCCACGGCATCCTGCTGACCGTTTTGTTCATGAGCTCGCTCCTCTTGTTCTCGCAAGGATGGTTCCGCTGGTGGACGATGTTGTTGGTTGTCGTCATTGTCGGGCTTATCGAAATGGCCTTCCTCTCTTCCCGACAGTCCTGAACACAAAAACTGTCCAAGCAACGTCTTGCTGCGGAGGTAACGCCCTGGTAGAATCGGGAAGGTAAGATCCCTTTTTTGTATGTTCAACAAGCTCCTGGGAAAATTTTCAAAAGACCTCGGGATTGATCTGGGGACATCCAACACGCTGGTGTATTCAAAAGACGGCGGTATTGTGATTAACGAGCCGTCGATCGTGGCGATTAACACCCGGACAAACCAAATCCTCTCTGTAGGAAAGGACGCCAAGGACATGCTGGGGAAAACCCCGCCCCATATCCTCATCTCCAAACCTCTCTCAAAAGGAGTGATCTCGGACTTCGAGGTGACGGAAAAGATGCTCAAATTTTTTATCGACAAGGTCCATGACGAGTCCTTCACGTTCGTCCCGCGCCCCAGCGTGGTCATCGGCGTGCCCCTTGAAACCACCGAGGTGGAGCGCAAGGCCATCGAAGACGCCGCACTTTCCGCCGGAGCCAGGAAAGTCCATCTTGTGGAGAATCCCTTGTTGGCGGCTCTGGGAGCTCGGCTCCCGCTCACGGAACCTGTCGGCATGATGGTGGTGGATATCGGAGGCGGCACGACCGAGATCGCCGTGATGTCCCTGGCAGGGGTGGTGACTTGGAAGTCCTTGAGCATCGCGGGGGAGGAGATGAACAAAAATATTATCCAATACGCGCGGGATACGTTCAACCTTCTTCTTGGCGAGCGGATTGCAGAGAGATTGAAGATGCGGATCGGAACGGCGATCGAACCGGAGGAACCCCTTGAGATCGAGATGCGTGGGCGTGATTTACTCACGGGTTTGCCCAAGGAAATCATCATCAATGACTCCCAAGTGCGCGAGGCCATCCAGCGATCCGTCCGTACCATCGTCGAGAATATTAAGGCCACACTTGAGATAACGCCGCCGGAACTGGTGGCGGACATTTATGAGCGCGGGATCGTACTCACCGGAGGCGGAGCCCTTTTGCGTGGCATGGACACCTTGATTTCACGACAGGCCGCCATCCCTGTTCGAGTTGCGGATGACCCGCTCACTTGTGTGGTGCGCGGAGCCGGCATGCTCTTGGAAGATCCACAGCTCCTCAAAGACATTTCCCTGCCGTCAGCCACCGAGGGGAGTATTATCTAGACCTTTTTCAAAATAAGATGAGATTTCGTTGAACGGGCTGGCATGCTCTGAAAACGTCCTAAAACGGACGTTGAAGAGCTGCCTGGTCGTCGCCAGCCGAAGCTGGCTATGGCCAGCGAAGGCTGGGTGCCCGTGAAACGAAAGATCGCTTATTTTGGAAAAGGTCGTATCTAGGTTGATATGAAGCCCAGTGCCACAGGCAGGAATCGTATACGCCGAGTCGTTATCCTTGTGACCGTGGTGCTTCTTGCCCTCTTTTTTTCGCTCCAAGGCCTTCTGACCATCGTGATTGCCCCCCTGGCTGTCCCCCTTGCCGCGGGCGCGACCTGGATCTCGAAAACGATTTTTTGGTGGCGCGAAACCGGAGGCCTTACACCGGAAGCACTGGCAGATCTTCATCAGGATCGACAAGAGCTCGCCATCGACCGTCTAGAATTTGAGAGGCTCAAGGAAGAGAACGAACTGCTTCGCCAGGAGCTGAATTTTATAGAGCGGTCAGAGTCAGGATCTGTTTCGGCGCAGGTTCTCGCCAAAAGCGTCTCACACTCGGTAAGCCGCTTTTTGATTGACGTCGGTGCCAGACAAGGAGTGCAGCTCGGGGCGGCGGTGGTGTCGGGGGAGGGGATGTTCGTGGGCAAAGTGATTGAGCTGGGCGAACACTCCGCAACGGTCAGCGCCCTCACCGACCCTTCACATTCGGTTGCCGTGAGCCTCCTCAACAAAAGTCGGACGATCGGCGTGGCAACGGGATCCGTGGGTGATTTGCTCCAAATCGATTTTATTCCCACAGACGAGACGGTTCAAGAAAATGATCTGGTTGTTACCTCCGGGCTTGAGCCGCTCATTCCAAGCGGACTGTTGGTGGGCGTAGTGAACACCGTTGAACAACAAACGGGTTCACCCTTCCAGCAAGCAATCGTGGAGCCGCTTACGGATATCCGTCGTCTCTCTCTCGTGCTTGTTCTAATCCCCGCTGATATCCAGCCATGATTGGGTATCTTCTTCATGGACTCGCTTTTCTCCTCCTGCTTGCCCTGCAGGTGAGCTTCATTCACGCGCTCCCGTACCCCTTCGACCGAATCCCGCTCATCTTGGTCGTAACCGTCTACCTCTACCAGTATGAAGATAAGACATCTTGCTGGTGGTGGCTTGTCTGTTACGGGTTTGTGCTGGATGCCATTTCGCTTTCAATCTCACCACTTCAAATTGTTTCCTACACCTTGGTAACAGGGGTCATGCTGTTTTTCGTCACCCACGTGTTCACAAACCGGTCATTCTACGGAATGGCGGCAACCGCATTGCTCTGCCTCGTCGCCCTGACCGTCTCCGAGCTTTCGATCTTGGGGCTCTCGCATCTGCTGGGCTCCGAACCGTTCTTATGGAAGCCGCTGCTCACGACGAATCTTTGGGCCGCATTTTTTTCCTGCGTCCTTCTGTTGTTTGTTTTCTCGCCCCTGCGCCGAGGCCGCCTCGTGTTGCAGCGGCTGTTTCTTGATCGTGTGTAACTGTGTTCAATCAAAAACGACCATTCTCCGGCGCGCTCTTCCGTCTTCAACAGGACGGCAGATATGGAATTCTTGGCGGCGATCATGCGGATACGGGACTGGAAGAATTTCTCGCGAGTGCTCCTGCGGGGGAGAGAACACCCAGTCGGGGACCCGTTCCGTTGAGAACGTCCGTGAATCGCCGACGAGTACGAGTTGGATTGGTTCTTACTGCACTAGCCCTGGTGCTTTATGTTGGGCGCTCCGCGTATCTGCAGGTTGTTCAAGGCGAGCGCTACTTTGCCCTCTCAAGTCAAAACCGGGAGCGAATCGAGCTGCTCTTGCCCCCACGAGGAATCGTGTACGACGCGAGCGGTACCGCGCTTGCATGGAACGAGCCCGCCTTTGTGCTCACCATGACGCCGGCTGAACTTCCGATCGGTCAAGCGCGTGATGAGCTTTTCGTCCGTGTGGCCGGACTCATTGGCGGTCAGCCCACAGATCTCGACTTGTTGCTCTCCACGTTTGGGTCTAGGCCCTTTGACCCGATCCCTATCGCTGACGACATTTCGTATGAGCCGGCGATACGGCTTGCTATCGAAGTTTCAGACCTCCCAGGATTTTCTCTCACCACACGAACCAAACGGATCTACTCTTCCTCTGCGTCCTCAATCTCGCACGTGCTTGGGTATACAGGCCCGTTGAGCGCTTCAGACTTCAACGAGCACGAGGGGGAGGGGTATCGCCTCATCGACTCTATCGGGAAAACGGGAGTCGAGCAGCGTTATGAGTCCCTGCTGCGCGGGATCCCAGGAAAATTGGTCTACGAGGTTGACGCGTTGGGGGAGAAGCTCTCCATCCTCTCCAAGGAGAACCCTGTGCTTGGATCCAATTTGACGTTGAGCATCAACGGTGAGTTTCAGAAGTTTATCGAAACACAATTGCAGGCGACGTTTGACCGCATCGGAGCCTCGCGCGGTTCGGTCGTCGCCTTGGATCCTCGCACAGGTGCCATTCGCGCGCTCGTCAGCCTTCCCACCTACGACGCCAATGAGTTCGCCGATGGGATCTCCCAGGATCGCTACACCGCTCTGGTGGAAAACCAGAACCAGCCCCTGTTCTTCCGAGCCATCTCCGGGGAATTTCCCTCGGGCTCGACGCTCAAGCCCGTGATCGCCTACGCGGCCATGGCCGAAGGGATCGTTGGCGAGCACACGTCGTTTCTTTCAACCGGGGGACTGCGGATCGGCGATTGGTTTTTTCCAGACTGGAAAGCTGGGGGGCACGGCGTGACGGACGTGCGCAAAGCGCTTTCCGAGTCTGTGAACACGTACTTCTACATTATCGGCGGAGGGTTTGATACGGTTACAGGCCTGGGCGTTGAGCGCATCACGGACTATGCAAAGCGATTCGGGTTCGGCGCCACAACGGGCATTGATCTGCCCAGTGAGGCAGACGGATTCCTTCCGTCGAAAGAATGGAAACAGGACGTGAAGGGGGAGAGATGGTATGTTGGAGATACGTACCACCTCGCAATCGGCCAAGGAGACTTCTTGACCACACCGTTGCAGATGGCGGTGGCGACCGCGACGATCGCCAACGGCGGATCCAAAGTGATCCCGTATGTGGTTGAATCGGCGGATGGGTTCGCCGCGCAGAGGCTCGAGCATTCACTGCCCGCGAGCCTACAGGGGCTGGATGCCTACGCGATGTCAGTCGTGCGGCAGGGGATGCGACAAACAGTCACAACGGGAAGCGCGCGATCTCTCTCAACGCTCACCCAGGCCGTCGCAGGAAAAACAGGAACAGCACAGACACCAGGGGACAGGCCGTACCACTCGTGGTTCACAGGATTCGGTCCCTATGAGGATCCGTCGATCGCCCTGGTTGTCCTCGTCGAAGAAGGAGGGGAGAGCAACGAAGCCGCGGTTCCGCTCGCGCGACAAATTTTTGACTGGTGGTTTATCTATGAAGAGTTCTGAAAAAGTCGTTGAGTGGTTTAGTCGTTGAGTTACTCAATCACTCAACCACTCAACGACTCAATCACTTTTGCAGAGGCCTCTATGGTAATTAACAAGGCTTTAAAACGCGCTCTCGTGATTCTGGCTTGTGTTCTTTTCGCGCTACCGACCCAAAGTTTTGCGCAGGACGGCTTTAGCGCGCGGCAGGTTGAGGCACAGATCGTCGACATACAGTCGACACAGGAGCTGGAAGGTGGGGTGCGCCAATACGTATTCACCGCGAAGGACATCTATGGAGAAACCTTTTTGGTGGAGACCGTCGATTCGTTTGTTTCTGGTGTCGGATTCACTCTTCGCGCCGATGATCTGGTGAATCTGCGCGTCATCGACGTTGAGGGAGGGGTCGAGGTGTACCTCGACGACGTGCATCGTCAGGAGAAGATTTGGTGGATTATTGCATTCTTTGCCGTCGTGACGATCGTCGTTGGGCTGCTCCGAGGGCTGCTTTCATTGGTGGGGCTCATGGTGACCATTGCGGTCTTAATCGGCGGACTGTTCCCCGCCATTCTCGCTGGGAAGGACCCGATCCTCGCAACCGTCATCGCTTCTGCTGTGATCCTCGCGATCAACATGCACCTCGCTCATGGGCTCAAGCGCCAAACCTTTCTTGCCTTCTTGAGCACGTTGGGTGGGCTTGGCCTCGTCCTCGTCTTCACGCATGTGTTTCTCGCTGTGGCTCGACTCTCCGGATTGGCATCTGAAGAGGGGGCGCTGCTTTTTTGGGAGCTCGAGCCGGTTCAGGTTCCTGTTGGGATCCTTGCAGCGGGAATCATTCTGGGGGCTGTTGGAGTTCTTGATGATATTGCAATCACTCAATCAGAAATCGTCTCCGAGCTTCTCTTGGCGAATCCTCATGTGACCCGCAAAGAACTTTTCCAAAAGGCTATGCGTGTGGGTCGACACCACATTGCCTCGGCGGTGAACACCCTTATCCTGGTCTACGCCGGCGCGGCCTTACCTGCGTTCCTATTATTCATGAACCAATTTGGCAGCTACCAAGAGTTCCTCCAAAATGAGATCGTCGCGGAGGAAGTCATTCGCACCCTCGCGGGCACGAGTGCGCTTGTTCTCTTGGTTCCATTAAGCACTTGGCTAGCCACGTTGAACCCTCGAGCAGTTGACAGGGGGACAAAACACGCGTAGCCTGGCAGAGCCACTCGAGTTTTTCCTCGGGTGGTCATTATTTGTAAATTTATGCCAACCTACTTATCCACAGATGCGCTCGAAGCGCTGAAACAGGAACTTGATCGCCGCAAGAAGGAGCTCCGACCGGAGATCACGCAGAACATTCTGCACGCAAAAGAGATGGGCGACCTCTCGGAAAATTTTGAATACCAAACCGCGAAGGAGGAACAGGCGCTCAACGAGACGCGCATCCTCGAGCTTGAGGACATGATGCACGATCTGGTGATCGTAGAAGATGCGACAGGCGCAAAGGAAATCGCCCTGGGAACCACCTTTGTCGTGGAGACCGACGGAAAGAAAAAGACGTTCTCGCTGGTGGGCTCAAACGAGGCAAATCCGCTGGAAGGAAAGATCAGCAACGAGTCGCCGATTGGCTTGGCGTTTTTGGGGGCAAAGCCCGGGGATAAAGTAGAGTTCCAGGCGCCTTCGGGAATGATCGCGTACCGGATTCTCGAGATTCACTAACTTTGACAATGAGCGTTCAAGTAGACTAAAATACGGCATATTCTGCTGTATTTTTTGCTAGTAGTGAGTCACATCGAACTATGATGAAAGAAGAACAAGATCGCCTCATCCGTCTTCAAGCGCTTCGAGACTCTGGGATCGATCCATACCCCACAAAGGGGAACAGAACCATGCGTGTTGAGGATTTTTTGGATCAGTTTGAGAGCCTGCAGATTGCAGCGACGGCCGTGACTCTTGTAGGTCGGCTCCGGCTTTTGCGTCCACATGGAGGACTCACGTTCGGTCAGATTCAGGACGAGAGCGGGCTTATTCAGGTAGCATTTAAGAAAGATCATCTCGCGCAGAAGTACGAACAGATCCAGAGCACGCTGGACATCGGTGACTTCCTCGAAGTGAGTGGCACCGCCTTCACAACGAAGAAAGGGGAGCGGTCGGTCGATGTTAGCGAGTTTCGTCTTCTCGCCAAGACCCTGCTTCCGCTTCCAGAAAAATGGCATGGCATCAGCGATGTGGAAACGCGCTTCCGCAAACGCTACCTCGATCTCATCATGAACGAGGATGTGCGCAAGACGATGCGCGTCAGGTCGCGAATCATCTCGGCTATCCGTTCGCTTCTGGATAGTCGTGGATTCCTCGAGGTAGAGACACCAACCCTCCAGCCAGTCTACGGCGGGGGATTTGCTCGACCGTTCGTAACGCATCACAACGCTCTGGACGCTGACTTCTATCTTCGCATTTCTGACGAGATGTACCTTAAGCGCCTGCTCGTGGGGGGATTTGAAAAGGTGTACGAGATCACGAAGGTGTTTCGCAACGAGGGGATCGATCGTGACCACAATCCGGAGTTCACGATGTTCGAGGCGCAGATCGCGTACGAAAATTACGAATACGGCATGGACATCTTCGAGGAAATTTTTGAACACGCCGTGAAAGAGGCAACGGGCTCGACACAGGTTCAACATGGAGAGGTTATGGTCGAGCTGGCGCGACCCTGGAAACGGATGAAGCTCGTCGATGCGGTTGCGGAGATTGGTGGGGTTCCTGTCTCGACATGGCAAGACTTCGACTCGGCCATGGCGCTCATGGACAAAACGCTCCCCAAAGCAAAACGTGGAGAACTCAATCACATCACTTCCACAGGAGAGCTCCTCGCGCTTGCGTTTGAGGAACTCGTCGAGGAGAAGCTCATCCAGCCAACAATCATTTACGATTATCCCGTGGAGGTGTCGCCGTTGGCGAAGAAGTGTATCTCTGACTCTGCGTTCGTGGAGCGGTTCGAGGCATTCGCGCTGGGAAGCGAGATCGGGAACAACTACTCGGAACTCAACGACCCGGTCGATCTTGAAAAGCGATTCTTGGAAGAAAAAAACCGCGAGAAGGCGGGCTTCGACGAGGCTCATCAGACTGATAACGACTATCTCGAGGCGATCAAACACGGAATGCCGCCGGCGTGCGGACTTGGCATTGGTGTCGATCGCATGGTTATGCTTTTGACGGGATCGGCGAACATCAAGGAGGTGATTCTGTTCCCAACGCTACGGCCAGAGCAAGAGTAGGTATGCGCAAACGAGTCTTGGTGTTTGGGACGTTCGATGGGCTTCATGCGGGACATGAGTTTTTTCTGCGCTCGGCAAAAGCCCGTGGAACAGAGCTCGTCGTGGGGGTCGCTCGTGACGCACACGTCGCAACGTTCAAGGGTCGTAGACCAACTCGTCCAGAGCAGGCGCGACTGAGAGCCGTCAGCGATCTTGCGTATGTCGACTCGACGAGGCTTTGCGACGCTGCCCCATCGACTTTCGAGATCGTGCAGGACGTTGCGCCGGATCTGATTGTTCTTGGCCATGACCAGCAGGAACTGGAAACGGCTCTCATCGCCTGGATGGGGGAGAGTGGTCACTATGTCCCCATGATGCGACTGAAGAAAGTATGAAACCGCTCAAGGAAATTGAAATCGCCGTGGCCATCTGCGAACGGATATGAATCGCCGAGATCATTTCCGGCAAGCGCAAAAGAGGAGATACCAGTCGCGAAACTACCGTAATCCTCATCTGGACGGCCGCAAACCTTTTCCGTGGAAATTGGTCGTTGTCGCGCTTGGGATTTTGGTGATCGTCCTGGGAACGATCGTGAGCGTCTTCGCGCATCCGGCGTTTCGCATCCGGCGTGTCGAGGTGTTGGGCATTGAGTACATCCAACCCGCCGTGCTTGAAACGGTGGTCGCAGGTTATCTCGATGAGCGCGCCCTTCTCTTTTTCAAACGATCAAATCGGTTCCTGTTCTCGGGCAGTAATCTGTCACGAATGCTCGAGGAACAATTCGCTCTGGCTCACATCTTAGTGGGTTTGCAAGAGGGGACTGTGTATGTCCAGCTGGAGGAACGTACGTCCAACCTCTTCTGGAAAACACAGGGACGACTCTATGTCGTTGATCTTGAAGGAGTCGTCGTGCGCGAGGTGCAGGATGAGCAAGACACCATCCTGCAGCAACCCAACCTCAAGGAGCTCCCGATCTTCATCGACACAAACGACGTCGCGGTTGATGTCGCTTCCTTGGTCCTCACGCCGGAGGAAGTTAAGAGCGCGTTTACATTCTTCGAGCATCTCACACAGGCTGGGATTGCCTACACGCACATCGAATTGGATCGAGTGGCAGGGAAGTGGGTAAAGCTCGTGACACAGCAGGGATACAGCATCCTCTTTGACCTCACGGGAGACATCGATGAACAGTACAAGAACCTCACGGTGGTGCTGCAAGAGGTTGCGGACACGTCGACGCTGGAGTACATCGATCTGCGGTTCGGGGACAAGGTGTACTACCGGTGAGGAGGAGTAGAAGGAGTAACAGGCTCCGTCGCAGAAGGTTTATTGTGCGACGCAAGAGCATTCCTCGAAGCATTAAACGAAGAAGTCCCCCGCTCTTGCGTTGGGACTTCTTTTTACAGAGGTCTCTAAATGTAATTCGTGAGGTATACGACAATGAGCGTAATCACTCCCATCAGGAACATGGTGAGCCCAATCAACGCAAGCGCGAGGATCAGAGGGTCGTCCTTCCCTACCCCTTTAATCAGGTTGATGCTGATAAGCATGAAGGCGCTAAACGGGATGATCGTAAACATCCAGCCTAGGATTTTTAACGTGAGCGCGAGTGTCATAGTCTAGTAGGCAATCAAGTACTCGAGAGGATCCGTGGGGATCCCGTTGAGACGTACTTCAAAGTGGAGATGAGGCCCCGTTGAAAATCCCGTGCTCCCAACGGCGCCGATGGTGTCCCCGCGCGCGACAAACTGGTCTGGAGAAACGTCGATGCGTGAAAGGTGGGCGTACAGCGTTGCCAAGCCGTTGGTGTGAATGATCATGACGTAGTTTCCGTAGAGCCTCCCCTGCCGCGTCCACGCAACGTATCCTGGAGCTACGGCTTTCACCGGAGTTCCTGATGGAGCGGGCAAATCCAAGCCGGAGTGCTCGAACAAATTTCGAAATGGGTAGGTCGGATCGCGGAAGTACACAGAGATCCCGCGGATCGTCGGGTCAATGGGCCACGAGAGAATCGAGGAATCCCCCAGTTCGTCGGTGGCATTGAGTCTCCCTTCAATATCCTTCTGCAAAAGCGCGATCTGTTGGTTGAGATAGGCTTGTTCCTCGCGCAGGTCCTGGAGCAGCGCTTGAAACTGCACCTCGGACGCTTGCGTGGCGGACAAGAGTGACGACTTCGCCCCCACAGATTCTTCCAAACGTCGCTCCTCCTGTGCAAGCGAGGCACCCAATTGTGTGAGCTGATCTTTCTTTCCCTGCTGTGCTTCATGCTTCTCCAGAAGCCGCGTCTTGGACTGTTGAGCGGTTTCAACCGCCGACTTCAGATCCGAGCTCACGGCCTCGAGCTGCTCAAGCGTACTGAAAAATTCTGAAAACGAATCCGTACCAAACACAAGCTGGAACGGAAGGGAGTTGTCTTGAACATCGATTTGCTGGAGCACGTGCGCAATGAGGTCGAGATCCCGCTGCGTGACCTCTTCAAGATCGTGAACTTCTTCCTCTATGAGCGCGATCTGCACGTTCACAAGATCGATGCCCGCCTCCGAGACCTCAATATCAAGCTGCGTCTTGGCGATGCGGTTGTCCAGAAGATCAAGCTCGCCATAGAGCGTCGCCGCCTGTGACTGCTTCTGTTCGATCTTTTCTTTGTACAAGTCGATCTGTCGGTTGAGCTGGTCGATGGACTGCTGCTTTTGATCAATCTGCGTGTTGAGCGCGTTGATTTCATCGGTGTTCATCTCCTGCGCAAACACAGACGCCCCCGATCCCAGAAGGACGAGGATGCTCAAGATGAGGCTCGCAAGGAGATGTCGTCTCATGACGTGAGTTTATTGATAGCGATTGCGATGCGACGATTCCCTTCCTCAACACCGAACACCCACAAAAGGTCGAATGGGCCGGCTGATTGTGTCTGGCCTGAAAGCGCGACGCGCAGCGGCCAAAGGACGTTGCCGTTCTGATATCCGTTATCTCCAATATACTTCTTGATGGCCTCTTCGATCAACTCGCGGCGTTCAAATACGGAAGGCTCAAGTGACTCGATGAGCTTGACGAGGTTCGTGAGATGAAGTTTCGCGTCCTGCGCGTCGGTCATTTTCCAGATGAGGTCTGTAGCCGAGTACTCGGGAAGCGTTGTATACATCCCCACGCGATCCTCGAGGTCCTTGAGCGTTGTGAGCCGTTCTTTCTCAACCTCGAGGATTTTCTTTTTCTGTTCATCCTCGAGCACAGAGGCGGAAGCGAAGTATGGCTTCGCAAGCTCGAACAATCGGCTCGAGTCGACGGAGCGGATGTATTGTCCGTTCATCCAGTCGAGCTTGGTGCGATCAAATACCGCGCCGCTCTTGTTTACTTTGGAGAGATCGAATGCCTCGACGAGCTCGTCAATCGTGTAGATCTCTCGATCCCCCGACGGATTAAACCCCAAGAGCGCGACGAAGTTTACAAGTGCCTCTGGAAGATATCCATTTTGGAGATAGTCCTCGACCGCCACATCGCCCTGGCGCTTGGAGAGTTTGGACTTGTCCGTGTTCAAAATAAGCGGGAGATGCGCGAAGGCTGGCAGAGGAAATCCAAGAGCCTGATAGAGAATGACGTGCTTGGGGACGCTCGAGATCCACTCCTCACCGCGGATGACGTGCGTGACCCCCATGAGGTGGTCGTCGACAACTACCGCGAGATGATAGGTCGGAAATCCATCTGCCTTTAGGAGAACCTGGTCGTCGATTTCAGAATTGCTGATCGTGATCGCGCCACGAATCTCGTCCTGGAATGTTGTCTCGCCGTCGGGAATCAAAAGTCGAATGACGTGCGACTCCCCTGCTGCGAGCCGGCGAGAGATCTCCTCACCTTCGAGCTTCAAACAATGACGATCATACTTTGTTTGAAGTTTGGCGATCTGTTGCTGACTGCGGAGTTCCTCGAGTCGCTCCTTTGAGCAAAAACAGTGGTACGCACTCCCCTGCTCCACGAGTTTTTGTGCGTGCTCCTTATAGATGGAAAGACGCTGCGACTGTGTGTATGGACCGTTGTTACCTTTCTCGGCAAGCGTATTGTCGACGAGAATGGGGCCCTCGTCGTAGGTGAGGCCGACTGTTTCGAGCGTGCGAATCATGGACTCGACCGCCCCTTCGACATAGCGCTCACGATCCGTATCCTCGACACGCACGAGAAACGCTCCTCCGTTCTTCTTGGCAAAGAGATAATTATAAAGCGCTGTGCGCAACGAACCGATGTGGAGCAATCCTGTGGGTGATGGGGGGAAACGAGTTTTGACGTTCATACATTCGGTCCCCCTCCTTTTTAAGGAGCCCGCCCGGATGACCTGCATCCGGCCAGCCCGACAGAGTCGTTCTGGCGGGTCGGACGTGGGGCTAGGGGTGGTTACAAGTCCACTGTCGACGAATTTCTGTGAATACGTTACGGGTTGATCGAATGAATGTCTTGCGTGCAAGCGTCTCGTGGGCGACGATCAAGGGGAACACGATCGTGGCATTGAAGATACGGCGCCAACGCCGAGGTTCGATAAGTAGGCGCCAGAGCCACTCGAGTCCTACGTTGGAAAGCCAGCGCGGGGATCGTTTCTTTTGTCCCGAGATCATCTCAAACGCGCCACCCACACCGATCCAGATTTTGACGCTGGGACAAGCTGCTCGAACTTGGGTGATGAACTGTTCTTGTTTATAATGTCCGAGAGCGACGGCGACGATCGACGGCGCGATGGCGTTCATCTGACGAAGAAGGTACTCGTTGACCTCGAGCACATTCCCCTGCCACGAGAGATGGCCTGGGTCGATGGCCGTGATATCGAGTGTCTCGAACCGTTGACGAATTTTCTGTGCTGAAGCTTCTGCGCAAGACGGCGCACCACCCAGCAGCAGGACTCGAGCGCCTTGACGCGAGGCAAGCTCACAGAGTTTTTCGAGGAAGTCCACGCCAGGTAATCTGTTCGCCAGGCGATGCTCGGAAAGTGCGGCCGCTGCGTACTGCAGACTCACCGAGTCCGCCACCGCGAGATCGCTCTTATTCAGCAAGTCCGCGAACGCCGGGCTCTTGCGTGCTTCCAGCAAAAACTCGGCATTGGGTGTCACAATGGTATGTCCCCCCTGGTCCTGCAGCCAGTCTTCGAGTTTTGCCTCGAGTTCTAGCGCAGACAAATCGTCAATTCTCACGCCAAGGAGGTGATGGGTCATACAGTCTCTGTGCCGCTGCATTATAGCACAGATCCCTCGTCGCTCTGCTCCTCGGGATGGCTTGAACTTACTGTATCCAAGCCACTTTTCCACATTGACATTTTCATTTTAGCACTCTACACTTCTGAGTGCTAATGGGGGGAGTGATTGAGTGTTTGAGTCGTTTAGCAACTCAACCACTCAACGACTCAACCACTCAACGACTCCTATGGTGCCAAACAATTTTACACATAAATCACAAGAAGCGATCCAGATGGCGCACGGAATCGCGGTTGAGCACGGACAGCAGGCGCTTGAGCCCATTCACCTTCTTGCCGCTCTTCTTGAACAGGACGACGGGGTTGTCGGTGCGGTCATCGACAAGGTAACTCCCGCCCGAGCCCGTCTTCGCGGCGAGGTCGACAAGATTCTCGATTCTCTCCCCCACACCCCAGGCCCAGTGCCCAGTGGCGGCATGGCACAGATCTACATGAGCCAGCAGATGGCGGATGTGCTCTCTGCCGCGCACAAGAAGGCCAAGTCGTTCTCGGATGAATTTATCTCAACCGAGCATCTTCTGCTTGGACTTCTTGGTAATAAAGCCATCGCGCGACTCCTCTTTGGGTACGAGATCGTCGAGGAAAAAGTCATGGCCGCGCTCAAAGAGATTCGTGGAACACAGCGTGTCGACTCCCCTTCCCCCGAAGGTCGCTACCAGGCGCTGGAGAAATACGGACAGAACCTCACACAGCAAGCGCGCAACGGAAAGCTCGATCCAATCATCGGCCGAGATTCAGAAATCCGTCGCGTCATGCAGGTCCTCTCTCGCCGCACCAAGAACAACCCCGTCCTCATCGGTGAGGCGGGCGTTGGAAAGACGGCCATCATCGAGGGTCTCGCCCAGCGTATTGCCTCTGGAGATGTGCCCGAGTCACTCAAGGAAAAGTCCGTCATCGCGCTGGATCTTGGTGCGATGGTCGCTGGGACAAAGTATCGCGGAGAGTTTGAAGATCGTCTCAAGGCTGTCATCAAAGAAATCGAAGCCTCACAGGGCAAGGTCATTTTGTTTATCGATGAGCTTCACACGCTGGTTGGTACCGGTACCACCGAGGGTGGATCGCTGGATGCATCAAACATGCTCAAGCCCGCTCTGGCGCGCGGTGAACTGCGCGCGGTGGGAGCCACAACGATCAAGGAATATCAGAGGTACATTGAGAAAGATCCTGCGCTCGAACGTCGTTTTCAGCCGGTAATGGTCGAGGAACCAACTGTCCAGGACACGATCGCCATCTTGCGCGGCATCAAAGAGAAATACGAAGTGCACCACGGTGTACGTATTTCAGATCCATCTCTTGTTGCAGCCGCCGAGCTTTCATATCGTTACATCACCGACCGTCACCTTCCAGACAAGGCCGTGGATCTCATTGACGAGGCTGGTTCGATGCTGCGTATGCAAATCGACTCCATGCCCGAAGAGCTCGATCACCTCAAGCGTGATCTCATGCGTCTCGAGATCGAACAAAAGGCGCTCGCAAAAGAAGACGACAAAGAATCCAAAGCCAGACTCTCCGAGATCGACAAGCAAGTCGCGGACCTGCGCGAGCAGACAGAGGGACTCGAAGGCCGATGGCAGAACGAGAAAACACGCATCACCACGATTCAAACCATCAAGTCGGAAATCGATCAGCTTCGCGCTTCCGCTGAAATAGAGGAGCGACGAGGAGACCTGGAGAAAGTCGCCGAGATTCGATACGCCAGAATTCCCGAGCGAGAAAAGGCCTTGCATAAGGCAGAAAAGGAACTCACCTCTCTCCAAAAAGAGCGAGGACTTCTCAAGGAGGTCGTGGGCGAGGAAGACATCGCTCATGTCGTCTCGCGTTGGACGCACATCCCAGTCTCCAAGATGCTTGAGTCTGAAATGACCAAGCTCGCACGCATGGAGGAAGAACTCGCCAAGCGCGTCGTCGGACAAGAAGAAGCTATCACCGCTGTCTCAAATGCCCTGCGACGTTCACGCGCCGGCATTGGCGAGGAGAAACGACCGATTGGATCCTTCATCTTCCTAGGCCCCACTGGTGTAGGAAAAACCGAGCTCGCAAAAGCGCTCGCCGCGTTTATGTTCAACGAGGAAACCGCTCTTGTGCGCCTGGACATGAGCGAGTACATGGAGAAGCACTCAACCTCCAAGATCATCGGCTCCCCTCCCGGCTACGTCGGCTACGAAGAAGGCGGCCAGCTCACCGAGATCGTGCGTCGCAAACCGTACTGCGTTCTGCTCCTGGACGAGATCGAGAAGGCACATCCAGACACCTTCAACCTGCTCTTGCAGATTCTCGACGACGGACATCTCACGGACGCCAAAGGCCGGAAGGTGAACTTCAAGAACACGATCATCATCATGACGAGCAACATCGGCTCGGAGTACATTTTAAATGCGGGACAAAAAAAATCCGCGATGGGCTTCGAGGACGGCGAGGTCGCGCAATCACAAGAAGACGAAACCCGCGACCGCGTCATGACCATGTTGCGCGACCACTTCCGCCCAGAGTTCCTCAACCGCATCGACGACACGATTGTCTTCCACTCGCTCAAGGAGGATCAGATTGAAAAGATTGTCGAGCTCCAACTCGCCATCGTGAGCGCACGTCTCAAAGAACAGCGCGGCATCACGATCACGATCTCCGATACTGCAAAGAAACTCCTTGCCGAACGTGGCTTCGACCCGGCTTACGGCGCCCGTCCATTGAAGCGCGTCATACAATCCCTCATCCTCGACCCTCTCGCGATGAAAATCGTCTCCGGCGATATCGCCGAAGAAACCGACGTCGCCATCGGCGCGAAGGGCGAAGAGATCACGCTAAAGGCGACGAAGAGGAAGAATGGAGCGAAGTAAGTAACTCTCCCTCCGATCCCCCTCCTTTTTAGATCCCCCTCCTTTTTAAGGAGCCCGCCCGAACGACCGTTCGACGGTCGGGCGGGGGGCTAGGGGTGGTTAGAACCTGCAAGAAAAGCTGTATATTCAAACACCCCGCATCATTAGATGGAGGGTGTTTTGAGTTGTGATTTCGCCTTTACCCTATTTTTTTGGCATCGCGTTCAGCCATTATTCCCCCTGAAAACGTTAATGAGTGACTGTTGGAGTACTCACTATACTTTCCGTACTTTGTCAGAAGTTTATGTGGAATAAGCCAAACACCCTTGAGATTAAAATCCTCGTAAAAAATTACAACAGCAAGAAAATGAAACTGATTTTTCTCCAGATCGCGAATTTGTCCCATGCGGGATGTGGCATTTTCTTTGGTATGCCTCCTGGCTTTGACTTCGTACCGAGTCTTTCCATCACGACTAACAGCATCGTAACCTCGCGCATTTTTTGGAGCTCGCTTCAAATCTAGCAATTCGCACACGATAACCTCGGCGAGATCCCCTACTGGATTGTTGCTCGAGCGTATAACACCACTGTCACGGAGCTCTCGCATTACTCTCGCGTAGTCACTTAAGAGTCGCTTTGTTTTCTGCGAAATCTTTTTCATAATGCTATAAAACCTTCGAAGTGGGTACACTGAACGTACAACTCACTTATCCATTAATAAGGTATGTTAGACTCAAAAGAGTATGTGAGCGTGGATCTGCAAAAGCGGTTCTTCATCGCCCACTTCACCGATGAGCAAGGTCGGCAGTCTCAGACCAGACGGTATGAGACCAATCCTGAACAGCTCGACGTGTTCATGCACGACCTTCACCCTCAGGCATCCATTGCGGTGGAGCCAGTGGTCGTGATTCTGCGACATGCTCGAGTCAGAAGGGTTTGACACACATCTTGCTCATCCCGTACTCTTTTTATCTCGCTCGCAATCAAACTGTTCCTGTCCTGTCTTTACCTCGACGACCAAATACCGTCCCTTGTTCGTATCTATCAAGAAGTCGGAAATCGCATTGGGGTCAGGTCTTCGGTCGTCTGATTTTGACCAAACACTGGCTAACTCGACTGTGCTTCATGAGGTCTCCAAAGAATCTCACCGGGGTCAAGTCTCCAGTCGTCTAATTTTGATCAAGCCAAGCTATCCTGTACTAAAATAGGTGCCCTTGTTTCTGGGCATCAAGCAACTCCACAACCTCCATTGTCTTGACATCTACTTCCCCGCTCAGCATAGCAGCCACGCAACGGCCGATGTGGTAGCCAAGATTAACTGGAACAGCGTTGCCTATTTGCTTGTATCTTGCTGCAGTAGAACCAGCAAACTCCCACTTATCA
>Ga0082335_1004116_pt1 | contig 22533 bp, 20 predicted proteins | sample Subgrocontami58m_FD_72375 | JGI IMG/M metagenome (GOLD analysis project Ga0082335, IMG submission 72375) | Subsurface groundwater microbial communities from S. Glens Falls, New York, USA - GMW37 contaminated, 5.8 m (SPADES assembly) (version 2) ...
AGCGCGGCTTGGGCGGCAGCGGAATCCGGCGCCCATGAAAGCAGCTCGTTGGAACTTGCCCTGATGGCGTTATCGATTGCCATCGCCCTGGTCGGTATAACCGTCGCCTACGTATTTTATCTCCGTAGTCCGGACTTGCCGCGGCGGTTCACGGCAAAATTTGCGGGCTTCTATAACTGGGTACACAACAAATATTTTGTCGACGAGCTTTATGAATTCTTGTTTGTCCGGGGCATCCTGAAGGCCGGCGCTTTTCTCCTGCGGGTCGTTGATCTCGGCCTCATCGAAGGGCTGGTCAACGGATCGGCCAAGGTACTGCAACAGTCCGGTGCGAAATTGCGGCGCCTGGAAACGGGCTTCGTGCAGCAATATGCGATCGGCATCATCGCCGGGGCGATTATCGTAGCGGGCTATTTCATCGTGATACCTTTGTTTGGCAATTGAGAGGAACGGCTTCTTACAACGCCTGTTGTTACGGGCAGCATTATCGTCGGCAACCGAGAGGTATTTAATAAATGAACACGACTTTTCCTCTGTTGAGCAGTCTTATTTTTCTCCCGCTGATCGGGGCCCTGCTGCTGGCAATGGCGCCGAGAACAAACGCCCGGTTCATTAAAGTTGCGGCCCTGCTGATCACGCTGGTGGAATTCTTCCTGTCTCTGCCGTTATTCTTCAGTTTTAATGAGCAGACGACCGCCATGCAGTTCACCGAACACCGGGAATGGTTCCCCGAATGGGGAATAAGCTATTATCTCGGCATTGACGGCATCAGTATGCTTTTGGTCATGCTCACCACCTTCTTGACCATCCTCTGCGTACTATGTTCCTGGAAGTCGATCGAAGCCAGGATTAAGGAATATTACATTTCCTTCCTCTTTCTGGAAACGGCGATGGTGGGTGCCCTTTGCGCCCTGGACCTGGTCCTCTTCTACATCTTCTGGGAATTGATGCTGGTGCCCATGTATCTGCTCATCGGGGTCTGGGGTGGACCAAAGAGAATCTACGCGGCGATTAAATTTTTTCTTTTCACCATGGTTGGCAGCGTGCTGATGCTCCTGGCCATTCTGGCGCTCTATTTTCACTATGGCGACCAGACGGGCGTATACACTTTCAATGTCCTGGAGCTTTACAAGGCCAGCATCCCGGTGACCAAACAGTACTGGTTATTCGCGGCCTTTGCGCTCTCCTTCGCCATCAAGGTGCCCATGTTTCCCTTTCATACCTGGCTGCCTGATGCCCATACCGAAGCGCCCACGGCCGGCAGCGTCATTCTGGCCGGTGTGTTGTTGAAAATGGGAACCTACGGTTTTCTCCGCTTCGCCATCCCCCTCTTCCGGGACGCCGCCTTCGCCGCCGTGCCCCTGATGTCTACCCTGGCCGTCATCGGGATTATTTACGGCGCCGTCATGTGCATCATGCAAACCGACCTGAAGAGACTCATTGCTTACTCCTCCGTCAGTCACCTGGGCTACGTGATGCTCGGCATTTTTGCCTTCAATATGCAGGGATTGGAGGGCGGAATCTATCAGATGCTCAATCACGGCATCAGCACCGGGGGTTTGTTCCTCATCGTCGGAATGATTTACGACCGCAGACACACCAGGATGATCGCCGATTTCGGCGGCCTGTCGAAAGTCATGCCGAAACTGGCGGTTTTTTTCATGATCGTCACCCTTTCTTCCATCGCGCTACCCGGTACGAACGGCTTTGTGGGAGAATTTCTCATCCTGCTCGGCGCCTTCCGCAGCAATATCGTTTTCGCCCTGCTCGCCGCCACCGGTGTAATCCTGGGCGCCGTTTACATGCTCTGGATGTTCCAAAGGGTAATGTTCGGACAGCTAACAAAGGAGGCCAACAAGTCCCTGACGGACTTAACGAAAAGGGAAACTGCCATCCTCTGTGCCATTGTCTTTTTCGTCTTTCTGATGGGCCTCTACCCCCAGGCTTTTTTCAAGAAAATGAATGCTTCGGCGGCTGGCTATCTGAGTTTCCTGCAAGTGAAAACTGCGAGTTACGCACCGGAGGGAAACCTAGTGCTCAAACAGGTTAAGGCCGATTAGCAGGTAATGTCGTGTTTACTGATAAAGAGGTAAAATTATGGTTGTCATGATACCGGAATTAGCTTTCGGCTGGATAATCCCGGAGATAATTATCACCCTGAGCGCCGTTTTAACTCTCTTAATGGCTGCCTTCCGCAAAAAGGATGGGGGGTACCTGGCAGGCGCGGTCTCCCTCACCGGCGCCGGTCTGGCGCTGGTCTTTACCTGTTTCTTGTGGGACAGCAATACGGCCATCTTCAACAATTTCTACAACATTGACAATTTCGGCACCTTTTTCAAGGCGCTGACCCTGATCGTCACCCTGCTTGTTACCCTGCTGTCCCTGAGGTACGTAGAACGGGAAGGCATGATCACCGGCGAATACTACTCCCTCCTCCTTTTTGGCACATTGGGCATGATGATCATGGTTTCCTCCTATCATTTCGTCACCATCTTCATCGGTCTGGAACTGATGTCCATTGCCATTTACGTCCTCTGCGGACTCCTGAGCAACAATCCCCGGTCCGCCGAAGCTTCGCTCAAATACTTCCTCCTGGGGGCTTTTGCCACCGCCTTTCTCCTTTATGGTATGGCCCTCGTTTACGGCGCCACCGGCATTCTAGATGTCCGTGAAATGGCGAATTACATCGTTTCGGGGCGCTTTTATCTGACCCCCCCGTTCATGATCGGGTTGGCCATGCTCGTCGTGGGCTTCGGTTTTAAAACCGCCACCGTCCCCTTCCACATGTGGACGCCCGACGTTTACGAGGGCGCACCGACATCCATTACGGCATATATGGCAACCGGGGTGAAAGCCGCCGCCTTTGGCGCCTTCCTCCGCGTCTTCTACACTGCCTTCCTCCCCTATTTGGCCGCCTGGTCGAACATGTTATGGCTTCTTGCCGTCCTGACCATGACGGTGGGAAATATCACCGCGCTCGTTCAGGACGACGTCAAACGGATGCTGGCTTACTCCAGCATCGCGCATGCCGGTTACATCCTCATCGCTTTCGTGATCGGCGATAGAAATTTTTCCTCCAGCATCCCTTTTTACGTCCTCGTCTACACCTTCATGAACATCGGCGCTTTTGCCGTAATTATCCTCCTGGGCCAGAAAGACAGGCCCAACACCGGTATCGAGGCTTACACCGGCCTGGCCTCTCATCACCCGGTCATCGCGCTCTCCATGGCCATTTTTCTCCTTTCCCTGGCGGGGGTGCCACCGCTCGCTGGCTTTATGGGCAAATTTTATATCTTGAGCGCCGCCATTAAAGCAAAATTTTATTGGCTGGCGGTCATCGGGGTATTGAATAGTGCCGTAGCCGCCTATTACTACCTGCGGGTGATCATGTACATGTACTTCCGGGAAGCGGTAACGGAAGTCGGACGGCCGGATATTTCTCCCGCCTACTCACTGGCGATTATCGTCAGCGTGGCAGCGCTTTTTTATCTGGGCATTTTCCCGCGAGACATCCTGCTCATTGCCGAAAAGTCGGTGAGCATTTTTGCACAGTGAATGATTCATAGTACCGTTTAGAAAAAAAGGAGAATAAATTATGACTACGCCTCAGCATTGTCCGGGTTTTGAAACGTTTAAGGATTTGAAGTCATTTGTTTGCGATTGCCCCAATTGTGGAAAAGAGGTGGAAGTGTTTTCCGATGAATTTGACCGGAAACATATTTGCCGGAACTGCAAGCAGGAAGTCGATTTTACCAAGTGCACTTTAAGGTCATCCGTCGTTACCATCAGGCCGTGACCAACATTGGCTCTGCAAAAATGGCTTTGACCGGTACGGCAGTCGGAAATATTCTATCGTTAGAGGTGTTTAGATGGTTAGTCTGACCATTGATGAGCGGAAGATAACGGTCGAGGAAGGCACTACCATCCTTCAGGCCGCTACCGCGGTGGGCATCAAGATTCCAACTCTTTGTTATCATAAAAGATTGAATCCTATAGGAGCGTGCCGGATGTGCCTGGTTGAGGTTGAGGGATATGCCAATCCCATGACGGCCTGCACAACGCCCGTTGCGGAAGGGATCAAGGTAGGCACAACTTCGGAGCGGCTCCAGAAGATGAGAAGGGACAACCTGAAGTTGCTTCTTGTCAACCACCCGCTGGAATGTCCCATCTGCGATGCGGCCGGTAAATGCGAACTGCAGGACATGGTTTATCAATTCGGCATCGAAACGGCGGACTACCATGCTGAAAGGCCGGCGAAAAGCACGGACTATTCCACGCCCCTTATCCGTCATTGGCCGCACCGGTGCATCATGTGCCTGCGCTGCGTCCATGCCTGCCGGAATATCACCTCGGGAGTTCTGGACGTGGTCGGAACGGGAATCGCGGCGCAGATTTCGCCCGTTCACAAGGAAAGGTGCACGTCCTGCGGTGAATGCCTGCGCAGCTGCCCTACGGGGGCCCTGACGGAAAATTTGAGCCGCCACCGGGGACGTCCCTGGAATACCGAGCGTGTGAAAACGACTTGTACTTACTGCGGCTGCGGATGTCAGCTGGAACTTATGGTAGCCAACGGGAAAATCATCAGCGTTACTGCCGGCGAAGAGGGTACGAATCAAGGCAGTCTGTGCGTCAAGGGGCGTTTCGGGTATGAATTTATTGACAGTCCGGAGCGCCTGACCAAACCGCTGATTAAAAAAGACGGTGAATTCCGGGAAGCGGACTGGGATGAGGCCTTGAGTCTGGTGGCGGAACGTCTGGGAGCGATCAAATCGTCGCACGGGGCCGATGCTATTGCCGGTCTTGCTTCCGCCCGTTGCACCAACGAGGAAAATTTCCTCCTGCAGAAGTTCATGAGGGCGGTGATCGGAACAAATAATATCGATCACTGTGCCCGGCTTTGACACTCTTCTACGGTGGCAGGTCTTGCCGCCGCGTTTGGCAGTGGAGCGATGACGAATCCCATTTCCGATGTATTGAAATCGGAAGCCATTATGGTGACGGGGAGCAATACGACGGAAACCCACCCGATCTTTGCCAATTATCTCAAGGAGGCGGTTTACAGAAAAGGCGCCAAGCTGCTCGTTATCGACCCGCGAAAAATTGCTTTAACGGAATACGCCACCCTGTGGCTAAGGCCTAAGCCGGGGACTGATATCGCCTGGATTAATGGGCTGATGCATATTATTCTTCAGGAAAATTTGCAGGACGCGGAATATGTAAAGGAGCGAACGGAAGGTTTTGAAGCGCTGAAAGTCGCAGTGGAGAAATATACGCCGGAATATGTTGCGGAGATAACGGGCATACCGGCGGCGGACCTGACGGCGGCCGCCCGGTTATACGGTAAAGCGAAACCGGCAGCGATCCTTTATACAATGGGAATCACGCAGCATACAACGGGAACCGATGCGGTTAAGTCATTGGCCAATCTGGCCATGCTTTGCGGCAATGTCGGCGTACCGGGCGGCGGCGTAAATCCGCTCCGGGGTCAAAACAATGTGCAGGGGGCCTGCGATATGGGCGGTCTCCCCGATGTGTACCCCGCCTATCAGCAAGTGGCAGATGAAGCCTTGCGGGCTAAGTTTCAGCAGGCCTGGGGCGTCTCCCTGTCCGATAAGCCGGGACTCACGCTGGTCGAGATGATGCATGCCGCGGCCGAAGGAAAGATCAAGGGCATGTATATCATGGGTGAAAATCCCTTGCTGTCCGATCCCGATTTGTCCCATGTTGAGGCGGGACTGAAGAACCTTGATTTTCTCGTGGTACAGGATATTTTTCTCACCGAAACCGCCAAACACGCCCATGTCGTATTGCCGTCAGCCTGCTTTGCCGAAAAAGAAGGCACCTTCACCAATTCGGAAAGGCTGGTGCAACGGGTGCGTAAAGCCGTCGGCGCACCGGGAGAAGCGAAGCCGGACTGGGAAATAATCGTTGAACTTGCCCGCCGGCTCGGTTATCCGATGGATTATAGCAATACCCGCGAAATCATGGGAGAAATAAACAGACTGGCGCCGAGTTATGGCGGCATTACCTACGAGAAGATAGAAAAGGCCGGCGTCCCCTGGCCCTGCCCAACTCCGGACCACCCGGGAACAGCTTTTCTCCACAAAGACAGGTTCACGCGCGGGCGCGGCTTATTTCATGCCATCGATTACCAAGAAGCGGCGGAACTGCCGGATACCGAATACCCCCTGTTGCTTACCACCGGCCGTGTTCTTTACCATTACCACACCGGCACCATGACCCGCATCGGCCACGGCATTACCGAGCGCTGCCCGGAAAGCCTGGTGGAAGTCAATCCCTTGGACGCGGCACAGATCGGCGTCCGCGAGGGCGATTTCATCACGGTAACTTCACGCCGGGGCGCCGTCCGGGCACGGGCCAAGCTGACCGATCGATCACCTGCCGGGACAGTTTTTATGAACTTCCATTTCCGCGAGGTAGCGGTAAACCTGCTCACCAACCCGGCTCTGGACCCGGTGGCCAAAATCCCCGAGTACAAGGTCTGTGCGGTTAAGATCGAGGCCGCGTAATTTTCTCTTCCGCTTCCCCCCTATCAGGGGGGGAGCGCTCCGATCCTTCCTGAACCAAAATAATCTGGAATTTTTAACAAAAGCAGTGTAATAATTACAAACTACAGCAATTAGCTAATTCGCATGCGGTAATGAAAATAATTACCGGTGTTGGGGAGGATTAAATGAAAATGTTTCACCATAAGCGATGGGTCCCTTTCCTGCTGGCCATAACCTGCTTTTTCATCCTCGGTCCTTACAGCGACAGTCAGGTTTCCGCCCTCGACAAAAACACTTACAAGACCTTGAAAACCTTTAACGAGGTCCTGGATATTGTACAGAAAAATTATGTGGAAGAGGTGGAGGCCGACAATCTCATCAAAGGAGCCATCAATGGCATGGTCAAGTCGCTGGACCCCCACAGCAGCTTTATGACGGCCGATATGTACAAACAATTAGAGGTGGACACGCGGGGCAGCTTCGGCGGTATCGGCATCGAGATCACCCTGACGAAGGATATTCTTACCGTTGTTTCACCCATTGAAGACACGCCGGCTTTCAAGGCCGGAATCAAGTCGGGCGACCAGATTGTCATGATCGATGGACAAACCACCAGAGATATAACCATCACCGAGGCAGTCAGTAAACTACGAGGAAAAAGAAACACCAAGGTTACGCTCACGATCATGAGAGAAGGCTCGACAAAACCTCAAGATTTCGTATTGATTCGCGATGATATCAAGATTAAGAGCGTCAAGTCGAAGGTTTTTGATAAACATATCGGCTACATCAGATTATCCGCATTCCAGGAAAGAACAACGGAAGATCTGCGGAAGGCAGTTCAGGATATCACGGAAAAAACCCAGCCCTTGCAGGGCATCGTGCTCGACGTACGCAACAATCCCGGCGGTCTTCTCAATCAGGCGGTGGAAGTATCCGATGTTTTCATGAAATCCGGCACCATTGTTTCCACCAGGGGAAGAACGAAGAACACGGAAAACAAGGCCATGGCCCGGAATGACGGCCACGAACCGACCTGCCCGATCGTCGTCCTGGTAAACGAAGGGACTGCCAGTGCCGCGGAAATAGTGTCGGGCGCCCTCCAAGACAGTGGACGGGCTCTCATTGTCGGCACCCAAACCTTCGGCAAGGGCTCCGTGCAGACTGTTATTCCGCTGGAAAATGGAGCGGCCCTCAAATTGACTACGGCCCGCTATTACACACCCAACGGGCGCTCCATCCAAGCCGAAGGCATCAAACCGGATATCGTGGTGAAGTTTGTTGCCCCGGTGGAAGCCAAGGCCGCCCCGGAGGGAGCACAGCATTCGGAAGGAGGGACGAGGGAACGGGATTTGAAAGGCCATATCAAATCCGCTACTGAAAACGAACCATCGACAGAAGGAAAGACCGACGCCAAGGCCGCTGCAGAAACTGACGAAACAGCACGGGACAATCAACTCAAGAGTGCCATCGACATCTTAAAGAGTTGGGACATCTTCAAGAAAACGTCAAAATCTTAGCTGATGGACCTCATTATTTGCGCCTCCGCCAGGGTCGGGGAAACACCTGGCCTCAGTGGTAATTGCCGCACCTCGTCGGAGATGGCCTGGGGAATGGGGAAGGCATGAAATTCTTCCGGCGCCTCGCCGTTCTGTTGATGTTTTTGTTGTTGCTGGCCGCGGCCTATTACCTGTTTTATGGCCCGCCAGTCAGGGTTTTCCAAGGACAGGACCAGGGAACCGGGAAGGCCTTTACCTCAACGGAAGATTTTCCGGCCCGGCCCCCCTTGCCTGAGGGCGACGACCGTCAGGGTGAAAGAAGCATCGCCCTCATCATTGATGACATTGGTTTCAACCTCGGTCCTTTAAAAGAACTGTTGAAAATCAACTCTCCCCTGGCCTTCGCCGTGTTGCCTTACGCTCCTCATGCCGTTGCCGCAGCGGAGTTGATCCACGAACAGGGGCGCGAAATAATGTTGCACCTACCCATGGAACCCCGGGGTGGAAAAGAGGACCCCGGTCCGGGGGCACTTTTCCGGGCCCTGCCGGAAGTTGAAATCCGCAAGCGAGTGGCTGAAGCTCTTGCTGCCGTGCCCTATGTGGTGGGCGCTAATAATCACATGGGTTCGGCCTTCATGGAGGATGAGGAAAAACTGGAGATCGTCCTCGGGGAATTGCAGTCCCGGGGACTTTTCTTCATCGACAGTCGAACGACATCCGCTTCCCGGGCCGGGGCCTTGGCGGCCAGAAGCGGGATCCGGTTCGCCGCCCGCGGGCTTTTTCTTGATAACAATCAGGAACAGGCAGTGATCTTTAATAACTTACTCGAACATTTGGAAAAGACTGCGCAGACTAATACGGTGATCATCGGCCATCCCTATCCAGGCACCGTTAAGGCGCTTCAGGAAGCCATTCCCCTGCTGCGGTCGCGGGGCATCCGGTTTGTGGCACCTTCGGAAATTGTGAAAAGGAGCAAGAAATCCAACAACCAACAGGAATGAAAAATTGATCTTTATGAAAGTCAACTATCAGAAACCATATTTATTCGTAATTATCATAGCTTGCCTTGCGGGATGCCTGCCGCCTCCGAAGGGAGCGGCAGGTGCATATAACGAGGCATCACTTGAGGAAAATGCACCTGATGTCAAAACAGCCGCTGTTACCGCCCTCCCCGACATGGCCTCCTATCATTATTCGCTTGCTGTCCTCTTTTCCCTTGATGGCAGGCTCGATGAGGCCATCAGCGAGTTGGAAAAAGCGCTCCGCCTGGATGCCAAGTCTACTTATTTGGCAGCGGAACTCGCAGTCCTGTACCGGGAGAAAGGCGACATTCCCAAAGCCCTGCTGCTCATGGAAAAGACCGTCTCCGAAAATGGCGCTGATATCGAAGCCCGCCTTTTGCTGGCCAGTCTGTACTTGGTGAGCAAGAACTACCAGGGCGCCCTGAAAGAATATCTTAAGGTGAGTGAACTGGAACCGAAGAATGGCGATGCCCTCCTCTATACAGGGATTCTCTATGCGGAAACCAAGGATCATGAAAAAGCCCTTTCCACCTTCCGCTCGCTGCTGGCCATGGAACCCGATCATCTCATGGGTAATTACTACCTGGCTAAAACAGCTAGCGAACTGCATCGCTACGACGAGGCCATAGAAGTATATAAAAAGGCACTGAAGTTGAAACCGGCCTTTGAGCAAGCCGTCCTCGACCTGGGAAACATCTATGAAATTCAGAAACTAAGCGATCGGGCAGTGGAAGTTTATCGCACCTTTCTCAAAACCAACCCCCACAGCGTCGGGATAAGACTCCAACTGGCCAACTTACTGATACAATTAAATAAAGTTGCAGAAGCGGAGAGCGAGCTGCAGGAAGCCCTCAAATGGGGGCAAGGGAACCGTGAAGTCGGCTATCGGATCGGACTGTTCTACCTGGGGCAAAACCGCTACGAACAGGCAGTGCAAATTTTTGTGGAACTACTTAAAGCGAACCCCAAAGATAATCGCTTGAGATACCTGCTCGGCTCAGCCTATGAAGGGAAAAAAGATTATCAGCAGAGTATGACAGAACTCAGAAAGATTCCCCCACGTTCGGAACTCTATGCCAACGCCCAGGTCAGTATCAGCATGATGTTGAAGAATCTTGGCCAGTTAGATGAAGCAATCGCCAATCTGTCAGCGGCCATTGCCAACAAGAAAGAGGCCTCCGACCTTTATGCCATCCTGGCTTCCCTTTACGAAGAAAGGAAGGATTTGCCGCAGGCGGAAGAAATTTTGAAACTGGGCCTGCAGGTCTCTCCCAGTGTGGCATTGCACTTTAGTCTCGGCGTCCTTTATGAAAAGACGGATCGTTTCCCGGAAAGTATTGAGGAGATGAAGAGGGTCCTGGAAATGGACGGCAACAACGCCGAAGCTTTGAACTTTATAGGTTATTCTTATGCCGAAAGAGGCATCAATCTGGCAGAAGCAGAGGAGCTGATTAAGAAGGCCCTCACCCTAAAACCGGGAAATGCCTTCATGCTGGACAGTCTGGGCTGGGTATATTTCCAGCAGAAGAAGCTCGAAGCGGCCGTCAAATATTTAAAAGAAGCGGCCGCCCTGCTCCCAAAAGACGCCACGGTGGCGGAACATCTAGGCGATGCCTATAATGAGGCCGGGCAATGGGGGGCGGCCATGGAGACTTACAAGGAAGTCATGAAATTAGATCCCGAAAACATAACCGTGCCTAAGAAGATGGAAGAATTGAATATAAAAATCATGAACAAGGGGCAAAACCCCTCGTGAGTCCCTCCCGAATCGCCGCTTACGCACTGTTGCTTTCCTGTTGCCTCCTCTCCTGTGCCCCCTCCCGGCTGGCGCCGCTGCCCGAGGGAACCTCGCCGCCCTCCCAATTGGGCAGGCGTTGGGAAAAGATCGCGGCGGCAAATTATGTTCCAGGCTCCTTACAGGCCCTGGCAAGAATCGATCTCCAAACCGGCAGGGTAAAGAATCATCTTAACGTTGCCCTGCAGATGCGGCACCCCTCCCGGCTGAGAATAGAAAGCATTCCCGTCTTCGGTCCTCCGGATCTTTTGCTTTCCTTAAACGATAAGAACCTGAAAGTCTTCTTGCCGGGCCAAAAAACATTCTACCTTGGCCGTCCCACGCAGGAAAACCTGATGCATTTCCTGCCCCTCAGCCTGCCCCCCGCGGACATCGTCGCCCTTCTGATGGGCATCCCCACCCTGCCGGCCGCGGACAGGATAATCGGCTTCCAGGAATCTAACGCCGACGGCCGCCTGAGACTGGAGCTTTTCCTCGCCGGCCGCATGACGCAAACAATGTGGTTCGACGGCGTGACTGAGCGTTTGGTGGGGATGGAAATTCTCGACTCCACCGGTGAAATTATTCAGCGGGTAAGCTACGGCGCCTATCATCTGTTCGGAAACGTCCGGCTGCCGGAAGAAATAACCATCCTTTCCCGGGAGAAAAATACCCGGTTACTCGTTCAATATACAGACATGGAATTGATCGCGCCAGGGGACGAGGAGATTTTCGATCTTGCCATCCCGCCCGGCATGGTGCCGGTTATCCTGGATGGGGAAGGCAGGCAGTGGGTCGATGATTGAAACATAGGAGCGGAGCGAATCCTGGATTTAGCCCTTGGTTAGTGAAAGGGGCGTCCTTCGACAAGCTCGGGATGATCGATCGGTTGTCATGGTGAGCCTGTCAAACCACGCCCACGTTAGAGATTGATTGCCGGTCCTATTTGATGTTGAGCAAGGTTGCCTTGGCCGTGCGGGCCTGGTTCGTATTAGGGTAGTCTCTGATGACCCGTTCCAGTATCAATTTGGCACTGGCCTTATCGCCGAGATTCAAAAAGGAAATACCCTGCTTCAGAAGGGCATTGGAAACCTTATCGCCCGCGGGATAATTCTTTGCTACCTTTTCATATTCCAAGATGGCGTTCTCGTACTTCTTTTCAAAGTAATAGCATTCGCCGATCCAAAACTGGGCATTGTCGGAATATTCCGTATCGGGATACTGCTTCAGAAAGTTCTGGAACGCCTCCCTTGACTTGTCGAATTTACCTTCCTTGAAAAGCTCATAAGCGGCGGCATAGGCCGACTCCTTATCCGGCTTACCTTTCGCAACGTCCTTGGATTTTTCATTTTTATCCGTTCCCTCCGCCTGTTCTTCTCTCTTGCCGATGCCCAGGAAATTTTCGATAAAATTTAATTTAAAGTTGATGTTGTTGAGTTTGTCCCGGATATCTTTGTTTTCTTCTTCCCGGCGTCCGGAACGGGCAGTAAAAGCGGTCAATTCTTTGCGCAAAGCCTCCACCTGGCTCTCCAGTTGCCCTCTCAATTGCTGCAAATTATCCCGGATATCGGTAAGGTTGGCGCCCGTTTCCGCTGTGTTCTTGCGGGAGGTGGAAATAGCTTCGCCGGTCCTTTCCAGTTCCGTCCGGAGAGCGACATTTTCCGCCTTCAGTGCGGCAAATTTAGGGTCCAGGGCGAGGATCTTATTATCAACAACTGGCTCAACCTTCTCGTCAACGGCCTTGATCCTCCGATCAAACTCCATTTGCACCCTTCTCAAATCATCCGTTGTGGCACAACCGATAAGGACCAGAGTGACAAATGGCAGCAGTAAAGTCTTTTTTTTCAATAGTGGCCTCGCGTAATGAATTTTTGCTTGTCCTGCCCGCCTCCGTCACCTGCCGGAGACAATATGCACCCTTCTGTTCTTGGTCCAGGCCTCTTCATTGTGCCCAGGGTTTACGGGCCGTTCAAGACCGTAACTTATCGTCTTTAGCCGCTTCGCGTCGACGCCCAGATCGATGAGATACTTGGCCACCGCATTGGCTCTTCTCTCGCCCAAAGCCAGGTTATATTCCGCAGTCCCTCTTTCATCGCAATGGCCCTCGACGGTGACTAGTATATCTTTATTTTTATTCAACCATTCCGCTCCCTTAGCAAGGACAGCCTTGGCCTCATCGTTTAAGCTGTACTTATCGAAATCAAAATAGATGTCGGCAAATTCGAACGTTGCCTTGGCCGTCTTCTTTACAGCCGCTTCTTTTTCAGTCTTCACCGCAGCGGCCTCCTTTTCAGTCTTCGCCTTTAATGCCCTTTCCCTGGCCGCGCGCTCTTCTTCCGCCCGTCTCCTGGCCGCCGCGTCATCCTTGGCCTTTTCGGCCGCCGCCGGCCGCTGCACCGCCACCGCCGGAGTCTCCCGGGGGGCGGACTCTTCCTTCATTACCGCTTTCTTGGCACAACCGGAAACAAATAATAAAGCTAAGGAAAGCAAAAAAATAACCGAATAAGAATATCTCTTTTTCATGACCTTTTTTCCCTTCTCCCGATTATTTTAGTAAGTGAGAAATTATTTTCTGCATTTTCCGGGTAGAAAATAATTTCGTTACCGCATTTATCCTGCTTTGCAGGACTTATCCTGTTTCGCAGGGTCAGGAATCTATAACGTAATTCAACGTCACATTCAATAATAAAATTTCCCGCCGCGGTCTGACTTCTCCCGAAGACTCTTTGCCAATCCCTTCATTCGGTCTTCAGGCGGGGAGACCAGGCGGGAAGAACGCTGTCACCGCTTCCTTCGTAGAGCATCCGGAGATTGGTTCCGATTCTACTCATGATATAAATCCGCTTCTTGCCTCCCCCGCCCTTGCTGAAGGCCAGGTATCGCCCGTCGGGCGACCAGGTGGGAGAATTGCTTTCACCCCGGTCGAAAGTCAGCTGTTTCACATTGTCGCCATTCACACCGATGGTGAATATCTGAAAAGTGCCGTCCCCGGCCCGGCCTTCATAGGCGATGAGATCGCCTTTCGGCGACCAGGACGGCGAGGTGTTATAGTTCCCTTCATAGGTCAGCCGCCGGACGTTGTTGCCATCCGCATCCATGATATATAATTGGGGAGGACCGGAACGATTGGACACGAAGATGATCTTCGTTCCATCGGGAGACCAGGCGGGCGATATGTCGATGGCAAAATTATTCGTCAGACGCTGCAATAACCGGTTGCCGAAATCGAGAACGTAAATTTCTTCATTGCCGTCTTTGCTCAATGTCAACAATACCTTTTTGCTGTCGGGCGACCAGCCGCCGGACAGATTAATCCCCTTGTAAGAGGCAATTTTCATCGTTGAGGCGCTAACCAGATTCTTCACATAATAATCAGGATTTTCATTCTCAAAGGATGTGTAGGAGAGGTAATTGCCATTGGGAGACCACCGGGGCGACATGATGATATGCCGGCCTTCCTTTTCTTTTATGAGGCCCGATCCGTCGAAGTTGACCGAAAGGAGCTCCGATCGATCTCCCTTCTTCGCGACAAAAGCTATGCGGCTGGCAAACACCCCCCCCTCGCCGGTTAGAGCCTGCAGCACCTCGGCGGCAAACTTACGGGTCATGGCCGTCAAATCCGTGGCCTTACCGGTATATTTTTTTTCCAGCAGGAGTTCCGCCTTGACCACATCGTAAAGACGGCAAGTGAGGAAAAGATCACCGCCCCGATATTGAAAGCTTCCCTTCACCAGATACTCCGCCCCGATTACCAGCCAATCGCCAAAGTTAACCGACTCCCGGGCATTCGCCGGTAGTGGTTTGGAATCTTCGAGATAGGCTTTTTTGTTCAGTACGTTAAAATAGCCCGTGATGCTCAAAAGGTTGGCCAGGTTATCGGACGCTGCAACCGCTACGTTGTCCTGCCCCGGAGAGCCGCCAAGCAGCAGCTGAAAATCAGGCACGGCTATGGCAAATTGCTGGAAGGAAGGGGCATCAATGTCCAGATAAACCTTCGCCCAGCTCTCCGGTGATGGCGACAGGGAAAGAAACAGCAGGAAAAGCGGCAGGATAAATCTTGCCGGGCGGATATTGTTAACCAAATGCCTTACTCCTTTTTCAGCGGAATTCCGAGGAATGGAAACGAATGCCCACTTCAAGGCTCTCTTCCTTTAAACCTGCGGGCAGGTGCGGAAAAGGGCTGGCCTTCTTCACGGTACGTAACGCCGATTCATCAAAATAGCGATTCCCGGAACTCTTTTCCAGGCCCACGTTGACAGCGACACCATCCCGTAAAATCCGGGCATGAACGACCACCACAATATTGGCCTGCGGCAGGATTCCCGGGGGAATGGACCAGGCGCCCTTGATTCTTGACCAAATGAGGGTATAATAATTCCTCATCTGCGCGCTCAACTCCCCATCGCCCTGCCTTCCGCCGGCCGACGCCGGTGGCGCAGCAGGACTTATCCGCTCCCCGCCCTTGGGTGCGGCACTTGTTGGGGGCGGCGGCGCCTTAGTGGCCGCGGACTGGACATTTTTCTTGATCGTCTCCAGAACTTTGTCCAGATTATCGATAGATGTCTTCTTAGTTTCCACGGGGGCAAGGGGTGCCACGGGCAAGGTGCTGATCGACTCCTTTTGTATCGAGGGCTGGCTGGAAGGGGCGATATCCATGAGCTCCTTCAGAGACGCGTCCTGGCCTTTCCTCGTCGTCAGGCTTGCGGGCATGCTAACCAACTGGACGGAGTAGGCAGGCCCAAAGGTAACGGTCGGCGTCGGCAGCGAGGGGGAAAGCACGAGCAGCAGTAAAACCACAACATGGGCAAAGAAAGAAAGAAAAATCATACCCTTGAGGCTGAATCCGCCGTCCCCGGCGATCCTTCCTTCCGGATAGGTCATCTTGTCTCCTCCGGAGGCTCGGTAATCATGCCCAGTTTGTCGACTCCGGCCTTCCGGACCTCGGACATTACCTCCACAACGAAGCCGTAGGGAACGCTCTTGTCCGCCTTCAGGAAAAGGTCCCTGTCAATCCGGCCGGCAAAGATATGCTCCAGTTTTACCCGCAACTCCGGAAGGGCAATCCGGCTTTTGTTCAGGAAGACATCCCGGGCGCCGTTAACGGTCAGGACCAGTTTTTCTTCCGTTACATCAATGCTTTTGGCTTTCACCCGGGGAAGATTGACATCGATACCCATCTGCAACATGGGTGCGGCGACCATGAAAATAATCAGCAGCACTAAAACCACATCCACCAGCGGGGTAACATTGATGGCTGAAAAGCAGTCATCCTGATTGTAACTGCGTCTTTTTCGGCAACTCACAATTTTTTACCGCCTGGCATTATGACGTTCCAGGATATTCAACATTTCGGAAACGAAGTTGTCCATTTCCATCGCCATGGCCTTAATGTTGTTCTGGAAATAATTATAAAATACTACTGCCGGGATGGCGGCCACCAGGCCGGCGGCCGTAGCGACAAGGGCCTCCGATATTCCCGGGGCCACTATGGCTAAGGTCGCGGAACCTTTGGCGCCTATACCCCGGAAAGTGTCCATTATTCCCCAAACCGTACCGAAGAGACCGATAAAGGGACAAACACTGCCGGTGGTCGCCAGAAAACCGAGCGCGCTTTCCAGCTTGCCGATTTCCAGTGCGGTGGCACGATTGAAGGTGCGCTCGATATTATCAATTCCCCGCAGCTCCAGGGTGGTCAACGCCGCACCATCCGTAACCGGCGGCGCCTCTTTAATAAACTTGTTGAGATTCATCTGCTCCGCGTACCCCGCCCGGAAGACCTCACCTACATTGGAATGGACAAACTTCTTGGAAGCGGCAAACACCTCGGACAGCTTGCTGCTCCTCATGTACAATTCCAGAAAGGCGCTGTTGTCTTTCTTCGCCTTCCCGAGCATCCGGTATTTCAGAAAAATGACCGCCCAAGAAACGACGGAAAAAAACAGCAGGGAAATCAGGACCAGCTGCACGATAAAGCCGGCGTCAAGGACCATGCCCATGAGGCCGCCGTGGAAACTGCCTCCCAAATTTACATTAGCGGAAGAAATATCTGCCAAACTCACCCCCCGAAAAATATTAATATAAGACAAGGTCTGGTTTAATGAAAAAATACCGCCTTGTCAATACCTCTTTTGCCGACCGGCTCGTCATAGGTCTTCCGGCCGGAACGCCACCACGTCTTCAATGGTTGCTGCGTCAGACAGGATCATGGCCAGTCTGTCGATCCCCAGGGCGATGCCCGCCGCTTCGGGCATGAGCCGCAGAGCTGCCAAAAAGCGTTCCGCTGAGGGATAAGCCGTTTTTCCCATGCTGCGGCGCTCCGCTCCGGCAACTTGAAAACGGTGGCGCTGCTCCACGCCGTCCGTCAGCTCCGAACAGCCATTAGCCAGTTCCAGCCCTCCTATATAGAGCTCGAAGCGTTCTGTCAGGGTGGGATCGTCATTTTTCGCCTTGGCAAGACTGCCATGATGCAAGGGATAATCATAGAGGAAGGTCGGGGCGGTCCTGCCCAAGGCCGGTTCTATGTGGCAGGCCATCAGCTCATCGAAGCGGTCTTTTCGGAGGGCTTCTGACATGGAAAGAGGCGCATGGCGGGCAAAGGCCTCCGCCACCGTGACCATCTCCCAGGGCGGTTGCAGGTCGACCGGGCGCCCGCGGTAGCAAAGGACAGGTCCGCATCCCAGTTCCCCAAAGACGAAGGCGAACAGGGATTCGCATTCCCGCATGAGCTCTTGATAGTTGCTGCCCGCCCGATACCACTCGAGCATCGTAAATTCGGGCAGGTGGCGGTCGCCCCTTTCCTGCTCCCGAAAGCAGCGGCAGATTTGGAAGATGCGCGGGAAACCCGCAGCGAGAAGCCTCTTCATGCACAATTCCGGCGAGGTATGCAAGAACCGGCTGCCGCAGCCCACAGCGTCGATATGCACTTCCGGCGCGGGCGCCGGAATCAATAAGGGTGTTTCCACCTCCAGGTAGTCGTGGACAATAAAAAACCGGCGGATCGCCTGGATCATGGCGGTGCGCCGCCGGAGAATTTCAGCCTTCCCAACCCACATTCCGTCATTCACTGTCGTTGTCACCCGAACCGGACCTGAGCTTGCCGAAGGGCTGCCGAGGGAGCCTGCCCTGAGCCTGTCGAAGGGTCATCCTTTGACGCGGGTAAGATATTCCCCCGTGCGGGTATCGACCCTGATCTTTTCCCCCTCTTCCACAAAGGTGGGTACCTGTATCTGATAACCCGTCTGCAGAGTAACCGGCTTCGTAGTCCCGGACACCGTATCCCCCTTGGCCCAGGGATCGGCCTGTGTTACAGTGAGATCGACAAAATTAGGCACACTCACCCCCAGAGACCGGTCTTCAAACATGAGGATCTCCACCTCCAGGTTGTCGATCAGATAGTTCTTGGCATCGCCTACCTGCTCTTCCGTCAGAAAAATCTGTTCATAGTTCTGGTTGTCCATGAAGCAGTATTTTTCCCCTTCCTTGTAAAGAAACTGCATCTTTTTTTCCTGCAGGTCGGCCGATTCAAAGGTATCTACGGAACGGAAGGTCCTTTCGAACTGACTTCCCGTCAGCATATTCTTCAGTTTAGAGCGATAAAGAGCCTGGCCCTTGCCGGGCTTGACAAAGTTAAATTCCGTTACGATGTAAGGTTCATTGTCAATTTTTATTCTGAGACCTTTTCTCAAATCGCTGGCATTATACATATAGCTTCTCCCGCTCCTTCTTTTAGCAAGTTAGAATTTGTTTACGCGCAAACAAATTATTTAACGCGCTTGTCCCGTTTATCGGGGTTAAATTAATTAATTTTACCATGTTGTGCTCTCTTTTTACAAACTTTAAGTGATCTTCGGCGCCGCGGGCAAAAAGGCCGGCCCCAGAGGAATCTTTCCCTCCTTCCCGGGCGTATCGAGCACGTACCGCGGCAAGCAAAGTCCGGAGATGTTTTGCCTGAGCTTTTCCATGATCTCCATCCCCTGGCTGATATCGGCACGTAAATGGTCCGTACCGGTAACGGCATCACCTTGAAAAAGGTAATAAGGCCGCACCCCTATCCGCTGTAACCCGTAAAGCAGGGCGCGCATCGCTTCATAAGAGTCGTTGACCCCTTTCAGCAGGACGGATTGATTGGAAATCGGGATGCCCGCGGCAAGCAGCATGTCGCAGGCCCGGGCCGACTCGGCGGTGATTTCCCGCACGTGATTAAACTGGGTATTTAACCATAGCGGCCGATGTTTACGCAACATGCGGCATAATCTTTTCGTGACCCGCATCGGCATGACAACGGGAATCCGGCTCCCGATGCGGACAACCTCGATGTGCGGAAGGGAACGCAAGGCCCCGATCAGCCAATCCAGATAACCTTCACTTAAGGTCAGGGGGTCGCCGCCGGAAATTATCACTTCCCTGATGCCCGGCCTTTGAGAGATGTAATCCCTCATGGACAACAATTCTTCTCTGGTGATCGCCTGCGTTTTTTCCCGCCAGCGGCGCTTGCGGTTGCAATGGCGGCAATAGGTATGGCAGGCATTGGTCACCATGACAAGGCACCGGTCGGGAAAACGGTGCACCAGACCGGGCAGGGGCATATTTTCTTCTTCCGCCAGCGGATCTTCAACGCTGAAGCAGGAATGTTCCATTTCCCGCAGATCGGGGAAACATTGTTTCGCAACGGGATCATTTTCATCATCCCTGTCGATCAGGGAAAGATAGTAGGGCGTAACACAAAGGGGATAGCAGCTGATCAGTTTCCCGTAACGGCCCTGCGAAAACGGAGAATGACCGAGCAAGGCGGCCAATTGGTCCCCCCTGCGGAGGCGATGCCGACGTTGCCAGCGCCAATCGTACCAATCAGCGGCAGAAATATCACTCTTACTAAAAAAGGACTTTTCGGTTCCCATGTCATCTCTTCGTCAGTGAAAATGGCCTGCTCTATCACAAATAAGCCGCTCTGGGAAGAAGAATATCACCGCCACCGGGCCCGGCAAATCATCGTCCTCAGAGGCGCCTTTTTGTTTTCATCAGACCTAAGGCAAAGAAAAATTTGCTTTTCCGGCCCACATCCGTTATCAAGAAAGCACTTTCTATCTCACTAAGAAGAAGGGAGATTTGCCGTATGGACAGTATTTCCCGGGAAGAACTCAAAATTCTGATCGACCATGAGACAGACCGTTGCATCTCCATATTCCTGCCCACCTACCGCGCCGGCACAGAGATGCAACAAAACCAGATTAGGTTCAGAAACTTGCTCCGCACCACGGAAGACAAGCTTCAGGCCGGCAATCTGAGACCTCAGGAAGTAAAGACCTTATTGGAACCGGCACAGGCCCTGGCGAGCAACATTCCCTTCTGGCGGCGGCAAGGAGACGGGCTGGCTGTTTTCCTGTCTTCGGGCCTTTTCCGCTCCTATTGTCTGCCCTTGCTCTTCGAGGAGTTGATCCTCATCGGCAACCGCTTTCACATCAAACCATTGCTGCCTTTGCTGCAAGGCGAAGAACTGTTTTACGTCCTGGCACTCAGTCAGAATTCGGTCCGCCTGTTCGAAGGTACGAAGTTCAGCGTAAAGGAAATCGAATTGACGGGGCTCCCCCGGAACGTTTCCGCAGCGGCAGCTAATGATGAGCCGGAGAAACAGGTCCGTTTTCATACCGGTGCGGCGGGCGGCGGTGAAAGAGGCGCGCTGATCTCCGGCCATGGTTCGGAAGTTGAAGATGGAAAAGAAAATATTATGAAGTTTTTCCGCCAGATAGATAAGGGGCTGCACAATTTCCGGAAGGGAGAACGGGCGCCCCTCATCCTGGCTTGTGTAGACTATCTCTATCCCCTTTACAAGGAAATCAATACCTGCCCGGCCCTGCTGGAAAAAAGGATATCGGGTAATCCGGAGGCCATGAGCCCGGACAACCTGCACCGGCAGGCATGGCAGATCGTAGCGCCGCTTTTTGAGAAAACTGTCGACGACGCCCTGTCCCTCTACCGGCAATCGTCGGGCACCGGCCTCACCTCGCGGGACGTCAAGGAAATTGTGACCGCCGCCCGTCACGGGCGGGTAGGGTTGCTGTTCGTGGCCCGGGAACACCGGCCGGGAGGAACAATGTCCGGGCCGGGCGGAGAGGCGCCGCCACAAAATGTGGCGGCGGATAGTGAAGACCTGCCGGATGCAGCCGCCGTTCATACTTTTCTCAATGGCGGCTCCGTTTTGGCCCTCCCCCGGGAAAGGATGCCCGAGACCGGGGCCTTGGCGGCCGTGTTTCGCTACTGACAATCTTGTATGCTGAGAGATTCAGGAACCATCAGCCGCCGAGATAGGCTTCCTTGATCCGGGGATCGCTGAGGAGGTCCTTGCCCGAACCGGCGAGGATCATCCGGCCCGTCTCCAGTACATAGGCGCGCGCGGCAAGGGAAAGGGCCATGTGGGCGTTTTGCTCCACCAAAAGGACGGTCGTGCCCGCCCGGTTGATATCGGCAATGATCCGGAAGATATCGCGCACCAGCATGGGTGCCAGCCCCATGGAAGGTTCATCCAGGAGCATCATCTTACTTTTGCTCATGAGCGCCCGGCCCACAGCCAGCATCTGCTGCTCGCCACCTGACAGAGTGCCGCCCAGCTGGCGCTGACGCCTTTCCAGCACGGGAAAGAGTTCAAAGACCCGTCCCATATCCCCCCCGATCCCTTTCCGGTCTTTTCTCTGCCAGGTGGCAAGTTTCAGGTTTTCCCAGACTGTAAGATTACCGAAAATGCCCCGTCCTTCCGGCACCTGGGCCATTCCCAGGGCTACGATCCCGTGGGCGGGTACTGACTGCAGGTCCCGCCCGTTGTAAGTGATGCTGCCGCTGTAGGGCGTAAGGCCGGAGAGGGCGCGGAGCGTGGAAGACTTGCCGGCGCCGTTGGCGCCGATGAGCGTAACAATCTCGCCTTCCCGGACGTCAAAAGAGACGTTGTCCACGGCCTTGATATTGCCGTAGGCAACGGTCAGATTTTCCACTTTGAGCAACACTTTTCCTTCGTTCATTCTTCCGCTTCGCCCAGGTATACCTCCAGCACCCGCCGGTTCTTCTGTATCTCCCGCGGCGCCCCTTCCGCGATCGTTTCACCGAAATCGAGGACCAGGAGGCGCTCGCACACATTCATGACCAGGTGCATCTGATGTTCGATGAGGAGGATGGTCAGGTTGAATTCTTTGTGCATCCACAGGATAAATTCCAGCAGCCGGGCAACTTCCTGGGGATTCATGCCCGCCGCTGGTTCATCGAGCAACAGCAGTTGTGGTCTGGTGGCCAGGGCCCGGGCAATCTCCAGCCTCCTTTGCAGGCCATAGGGAAGATTCTTGGCCGTTTCGGCGGCATAACCATCCAGCTTCAGCAGGGCGAGCAGTTCCAGGGAATGTAAAAGAACCGCTTCCTCTTCCGCCTGAAACCCTCCCAGGCGAAAAAGGGCCTCCAGAGGGTTGTACTGCACCTTACTGTAATGGGCGATACGAACGTTATCGAGCACCGTCAGTTCTTTGAACAGGCGGATGTTCTGGAAGGTACGGGCAATGCCCAGGGCGGCAATCCGGTCCGGCGCCTGGCCGACGAGTTCCGTGCCGGCAAAGGAAATGCTGCCCGCTGTCGCCCGGTAGACGCCCGTAATCAGGTTGAAAATCGTGGTCTTACCGGCGCCGTTGGGACCGATAATGCCGGCCAGTTCGTTTTGCCCGAGGAGGAGGTTGAAATCGGCCACCGCCGTGATT